>Ga0208106_1000621_pt1 | contig 11388 bp, 18 predicted proteins | sample CryBogCBE25Jul08_FD_184577 | JGI IMG/M metagenome (GOLD analysis project Ga0208106, IMG submission 184577) | Freshwater microbial communities from Crystal Bog, Wisconsin, USA - CBE25Jul08 (SPAdes) | ecosystem: Environmental > Aquatic > Freshwater > Lake | place: Crystal Bog, Wisconsin, USA...
GTGATGTCTTATTGACGAGATCACTATAGTACCAAAGCCGCTTAGAAGTCAATAGGGTATGGCACTTTTTTTGAAAAAACTTTTATGGCTCCTAGAACCAGCAATTATGCCGCTTTAGCCGGAATCTGGTTACGCTTATGAGCGTGCCATCCGCCTTTTTTTCCATTCAATGCGACCGCTGCGAGCTTTTTCTCGCTCTTGCTTGATCCGCCTTTTCTGCCGATTTCTTTGAGGTACTCGCGCACCTCGGATGGTATTGATGTCATTAGTATTTATAGGTTGTCTTTCCGGCCTTCGTCTTGGCGACCACAGCCGGAGATGGATGCCACTTGATTTGTGATAGATTTTCTCTCAGCACGGCGCGGTTGACGGGACGCTCTGCGTCACCTTTCCCTGCTCCTCCAGACCATTGTGTTTGTTTATCACCAAAATTAACTTTACTGTAACTCATTTTGTGATTTTGTTGCCTTTTCGGATCGCACCTTTCTGTTGTTTGGCGTGGATGTTGTACCAGAGTCCTTTTTTCACTTCTCGTCCTCCATTGGTTTATGCTTCATGCCTTTTGCCAAGCCTCCTAGCTTGCTGTTGAGCTTCTTACGAGTGTGCTTGTGAATCCGGCTGTTCGCCAGTTCGTGATAAGTCTCGGTCTTGAGGATGTGTCTTGTGAGGTGTGGATTCTTGTCTTTCATTTGGAAATTTCAGCTTGATGTATTCAATTGCCGCAAGCGTGCATTCGTTTTCTTGTTTATGCGTTGATGTCATTATTTCGACTGGAAAGGACATGGCGGCGCAGGATGTCCATGCGCTGCGGGTTAGTCTTCTTCGCTTTGTCTCCGGCAGGCTCCTCCGCATGAGAGCGAGGTCGCACGGCCTCTTCAACTCCAGCAATCGCTTTAGCTGCGCGGGTGTATGCGTTCTTCGCTTTCATGGGAGTGAGCAGGGGAGGGAATTAGGCTTGTGGTGTAGAATCGGTAGCAACGGAAGATGTCTCAGAAGTTTCTGGGGCAACTTCAGCTTCTGATGAGATAGCATTGCTTTCAATTTTGATTCGCTCTAGCAGTCCAAGAGCGATCTGGCCTCGGATGGCAAGCTGCTGAATTCCGGCGATCAAATCTACCATAATTTCATGCTCGGTAACATTGCTGAGATCAATGTTTGCGATCAGCTCTTGAATGCTCTGAGGCTTTGGAGCGTCTGTGATCCCACCAGCACCATCAATCTCATTGACTGGCACTCCAGTCTCGTTGCTGATGGCTTCAAGTGACTCAGGATGGATGTCACTTGCTGGGATTTCGGGAGTTACGGGTGTGTTTGTATCTTCGGACATGGAGTTTATTTGGTTGGTTTGGTTTTCGGTGATTTTTTGTAGGGATTGCTGGCATCATTGGTGAACGTCGGCGTAGCTTTAGGCCCGATACGTTTCATCATTGACGATGGAGGAGAGGATTTCTTCATTACTTCATCTTTGGAATTTTTACTTTGGGCATCTTAATGCCCTTCGGCTTGGTATTCATCGTAGGTTTCTTGCCGATTTTGAGCATATCTTTACCAAGCATACCAGAGCGGCGGGTAGCTCCATCCAATCCAATGCGGATTTCAGGAGATCCTACCTTGATTGTGCTGGTCTGAGGAGAAGGATTGGCCTGCGCGGTAGCGTTGACAGGTGCTGGTTTTGCCGGAGCCTTTGCAGGCGTTGTCATCAATGGATTTTTCTTATTGTGATGCCACATATTATTTTCGGTTGTTGTATTGACGCTCTTCTAGCATCGCGTCTGCGAATGCATAAGCAAGTTCTGCTACTGCCTCTGGATCTCCTGCTGCCTTTTCTGTGACAAGCTGCGAGAGGGCGGCGGTAGCAAAGTAGTCGCGGATTCCCATCCCTGAATTCGGACGCACAGGAGGGTTAGTGCTATCTCCGGCGTATGCGGTTACAGGGAATGCAGGATGATTGATAGGTTCGCGACTCATAAAATTATTTGGTTGATGATTGTTTAGGCGGCATTTTTACCGCAGGTCTTAATTTAGGTACAAGTGGGCCTAATCTGTCAAGCATGACCCAGATATAATTAATACATGGGCGATCTCCGTAATAGAATCTATTCATTTGTTTGTTTATTTATAGTTTTGAGCAACAGCCATCGCAAGCGTGTACCCAACCAGCTTCATCACGCATGATTTGATCTCTGTCAGGATGCCCTATCCCGTGTTCACAAATACGCTCCATGATCCGGCGATCTTCGCGCCAGTTCTGAGGAGCATCGCTTAATGCGTGTTTGCTAGGGTTGTGGATACAGCAATACTCACCTTTGCAGGTTTTCTTGCTGTGGACATTTATTAATACTTGATCAGATTTATGTAATTTATATTTAGCCATAGTTTTTTCAAAGCGTGAGATAGATGCATCAAACAAAAATCCCCACAATGAGACAAATTAGACTTAAAAGAAGAATAATAACAATAGTTATTACTATGTAATCCATAGCACAAGCAGGTTTGTGGTTCTTAAATAAATCTACAGCTGCTGCAATAAGTGCTATTAATGGTATTAGCATTAAAAGATTATAAGCAAACTGAATTGCTATGGGCGATCCTGTGTGGTTTATCATAATTTATATTTAGCCATTTATTTATTCTGCCGCTGTTTCAATTTGATTGATCTGCTCTTGTTCTTTTGCCTGATCCTCTCGGATGTCGAGGATCAAGCGTTTCAGCTCTAGGGCTACTTGAGACTCTTTCCCGTGGAAGGTCTTGTTGTAGACGTAGCGATCATAGATGAGTGCCACCAATTGCTCGCGGCACTCGTCTCTTCCGGCCTGATATGGATGTGTATTTTCCATAGGTGTTTCAATAGCCGCTTTGGTTGCGGAGTCAACACTTAATTGCATTATTTGCAATGTATTGTGTCGAGGCGATTAAAGTACGCCGGAGTGCGTGCTTTTTCCTTGCTATAGGCGCGAGCGATCTTGATGTCGGTCAGTAACTCTTTGGCACGAGCGCGGCTGATATGTGGCAGGGTTCCTAGATCATGAGCTTCAGCCATCGCGAGTTGGCTGGTGAACAATGCTTCTAGGTTGCTGAGTAGGTTGGCGGTGTGTGTATTCATGTGTTTATGGGTTGGTTATCTGCGGTAGTAAAGGTGAAGGATTAGAAAGGCTATTACAAGCGGCACAGCGGCCTGTACTGCCCCTTGGATGAACCAGATGATGTTTTGTGCGAGCATTATTCGGTATCGTTGAATGCGTGTTTCTCTTGGCAATATTGATGCCATGTGATCTCTCCCTTGAGGTACTTGGTAGCGGCGAGAGCTTCGCGCATGGTCATCCCGTGAGCCATCTCAGCGGCATGGAGAATGTCGCAAAATGTGGAGCGTTTGGCTCCGGCAATAGCTTCCTTGAGGTTTCCGTTAATGAGGTTGTCGATGCAGCGCATTATCGTGAGCGGTGGGTGATGATGGAATTGCAGAGGTCTGCAATCTCGCGGGTCTTGCCTAGCGTGTTTAGCGTTAGGATCTGGCAGAGATCTTTGTGCAGGGACTGGATCTCGTAGCGCAGTTCGATGTTGTCCTTGCGGATCTCGTCGCAGGTACGCTCAATCTGAGCGAATTCTTGGTGTTCGATGTATGTCATGTGTGTGTTTGGGTTGGTGGTTAGAATTGGCAGGTGTATTCCTGAAGCTCGCGTAAAGCTGTAATGTTCTCTCGGATGCGAGCGTCATAGCATGATATGGCAAATTTGATTCCGCAAGATCTAGCTGCATCTCTCCGGCTTCTCCAAGCTAGGATAATGTTTTCTCGGATCGCAATGCGAGCTGCTACTAGGCTGTTAAGACTGAGGTTGACTTGGTATTTCATGGATGTGTGTGTTGTGTCTTATTGACAGGATCAATCTACCATACCCGCTTTGGTATCGTCAATAGCCAATGTGAACTTTTTTTCACTTTTTTTCATGGGCTGTAGAACTAGCTATTATCAGGCTCTGCGGCGATCAGCTTGGGCAACACCCGTCCGCAAAGCTCTCCAAAGTCATTTACGACATCCTCCTTGAGCGAGGGGACAGCGGCGTGCAGAAGCTCATGAATTGCGCCATCGATGAGGCTGCACTTCCGGCCTTTGACCTTGCGCTGGATCACGATCCTCCGGCTGTAGTATCGGCACGCTCCCTGATCAACCTTTCCATTGGTCTTTCCGGCGTAACCAAAGCCAATATCCCACCGCTTGCCATTGATGACGGCTGATGTGACTTTGCGGAAGCTCATAATCGCGCTAGGATAGGCTAGGAACGGCTTTTGATCAAGCTGTCCAGCGAACGGGTCAAGTGACCGCCTGTAACCATTTCTAGAGGCTTCTGATGCCCGTGGTAATCGCGTTCAATCCGATCAAAGTCTGCTTTTCCTGTTGATTCACCAATCCGGCGCACTTTGCGTATCGGAGTAGTGTGATTATGAACTTTGGAAACGATGTGTTTTGGCGTTTCTCTTAATACTTTTTCCGCTTGGATCTCACGATCTTTACGTTCAAGCAAATCAACAGCAAATTCTGTAAGTATTATTGGATGCCATGAAATACGAATCTGATCTCTTTTAATAAATTTTGTTACTACTCCATTTTTTGTATTTTCTCCTATAAGGTGCAAAGCAAGTTCCGTGAGTATCGGTTTATGAAAAACCTCTCGTTTTACGATCATGGTATTATCGTATGGCTTTCCAATTTCATGATAAAAAACATTATCCCAAAAGACTTCTGTTCCGCAGGTATATCTTGCTATCAAGTCACCTTTTTCAATTTTTTCTCCAATTTTGAGTTGTCGGTATTCAGTTATCATTTGCATTTGAATTTGATCCAGAGCTTTGCCACCCGCTCGCCATAGGCCGGATAGCGTGTGACTGGAAGGCGGTGACTGGCCGTCCACTTGAGGAACTGGATGCGCTGGACGAGGTTCATTTGCGTGCCTTGATGACTTTCTTGCGGCAGGTAGGGCAGGTAGGTAGGCCATTCTGATCCTCTAGGGATGTATCATGGCAGAGGTAGTCGCCGTAGATCCGGCATCCGTATTCGCCATTGATCATGGCGTGCGTATGGTATGCCCAGTCTGGATTCTTGCGAGCGAATGGATGGTCGTAAATATTGCCGCCTGCGGGGTAGATCTGGATGCTGTTCATGGATGTGGAATTATGGGTTGCGCTCAACAGCCTTAAAGTATCCCGACATATAATCCAGAGCCTCCTTGAGTGTTTTTTTGCGGACGATCAAGTGCGTCTTTGGAGTGTTCTCAAAGGGGAACTTGAGTGTGTATGTTCCGTCTTCCTGTCTCTCAATTTTGATTTCTTCGTGCATGTTTTTGTGTGTTGGATGTGTGTGGGTTTATGGTGATTAATCAAGCTCTGGGCAATCCTTGCGAAATTTGATTGTGAGGTCGCGGAAAACAACGACTTCACCGATCCATGAGTTCACTCCTACGGAATGAACGATCTCATCTGCAAATGCAGGAATTGCAACGGCTCGGATTTCTTCAAGAGAGGAAGGCAAGGTATTCATAGTTGGATGTGTGTGTGGGTTGTGTTTATTGACTACACAACTACATTTATACCAAAGCCGCTTTAGCGTCAATGGGTATTTTTAGTTTTTTTTCATGCCTTCTAAAGCAAGCTAGAATCAGCCTCTACGGACTAGAACGATCTACTCGACCACAATTCCCTAGCATCATCGACCTCAATCACGGGCCTGCCGATACGATCATTCACAGCGTTGTGAAGACGCACGCTCCAACCAAAAAAGTCTGACCAGTCCGGCGGATTGTTCCGAAGAAATTCTTTCAAATGCTGCTCGCATGGACATCCATCGAACGGCAGCGACTTGATCCACTCATGCAGCCAGAACTCATGGCAGTAATTCTCGCCGGACACTCGCAGCGCGAATAGGTGCAACTCAGCCCAGTACCGCGAGCCTTCTTTTGTTATACGAGCTACTGGGACGCCGCTCGTCAATTGTCTCTCAACCTCATCTCCGGCGTTCTGCACCCAGCGGTTGTGATTGTTCCAGTCCATGCCTAAGCCAGCACACATCTTCAATTCCACCTGCGTTGCGATAGAATGCTGATCCATGTATGGAGATCCCTCTACCTCGGCAGGCTCCTCGGCATCAGGATGCGCTATATCCCAATCAGAAACTACTTTCTCATCGATGCCGTCATGTCGGCATAGCCAAGCCTCTACGACTTCGTGTAAGGCCACCAGCATCGCGCTATTCTCGTTTCCGTAGTCCGGCACGAAGACTTGCAGCGTGCCATCCGGCAACCAGATCCAGTCACCGCACGTAGCGTAACGAATTGCAGAAGGATCAATCGACTTGATCTCAATTCTCATTTGTACGGAGGGATGTCATCATCACGACGAGGCTGTGGCGGATGCTCAGGCGGCGATGGAAAATTCATATACCGTCCTCTCGGACATCGCCTCGTTTATGCTTTATTGATTCATCCATATAGGATTGAACTATACGGACTAATCAAACATGGACAAGCCAAGTTTCTTCATTTTAGCGACTTGCTCAACAGCTTCATCAGCGGCAGAGGTAATCGCTTCAATGTAGTAACCAGTCACATTTTCAGCCACATCCAGAGCGTCATCAATAGCCTCTTGAATGGTGCTTCCCATGCCAACGACTGCGCCGATTTCTGGCAGGCCGCAAGACTGTGGGATGCAGTAATACTTGCCGTCAATCTTGGCCGGATTGCGTAGTTTTACACGCTCCCTGTATTCTTGAGGGAATGATACTGGTTGCCAGTTCTTGTCTGCAAAGCTGCTATGTAGCATTAGTTCACAAGCAAACTCGGCAGCGTGTTCCGTAGGAATGACAATTCCGTTGGCTCCTGCCCAGATACAATCAGCAAGATTTGTATAGGCGATCTGGAACGCCTCATTCGGCGGGCTAGGACTGCGTGTGCAAGCATCTATGAAGTAGGGTTCATGGTCTTCACCAATCCGAATCTCGGTAGAGAAAAACCCACGATAATCATACGCAGCCAATACAGGCTTTAGACGATCAGTAACGCGAGCTAGTGGTTCAGGGAACGCATCATAGCTAGTATAGCGGGCTAAAAAGCCTTTATCCTTGATTTCTAATCCGCTGTATAAGTCCTTGGGATAGTGGCAGATACCATTATCGTCTGTGATGGCCCAAAAATCGACTCCCCACTCCACCTTGTCTGGAAGCTCTTCTTCAACGATAAAATTAACAATGCTTTTGAACGCACCAAGCTGATGCTCGATTTCGTCAAGTTTCGGCATTACCTCGTCATAGTTGGAACTTCTAAAGGTCTCAAACTGGCCCCTATAGCGATTCAGCTTCACATAAACATTGTCGTGTTCTTTTAGATACAAACGGAGGTTGTCCATTCCCTTAACGATTTCATAATCGCCAACAGGAAGATCCAGAACCGTTAAAATCTCCTTTAATCCCTCGCGTGAAGTTTCAAGGCACTCTCCCATGCGTGCGCCGAAAACAATCTTTCCTTGCTTAACAAGAAACTCTTGAAGATGACCGAAATTTAGGTCTGGAAAGAAGAATAGGTCTGTCTCGTCGTAATGACTTCCCCAGATGCTATCAACAACCTCTACGCCTTCATCTTCAAATCCGTATCCGATGTATGCGTTATTGAGGCGAGGAAATGCACTTTCCCAAGGACAATAATAGCGAACCTTTTTATATGTTTTAGCGAGTGTTACCGCCTGTTCAAAAAACAAGCCTTGGTCAATAACCAAGCACACCACATCGGATGGGTCTTTGATCTGGGAGATGTCTGTTGCCATAAATTATTCTTTGTTCAATTCTTCAATAGATGCATCATCATTTTGACTTGCTCCACTAGCAAGCTGATGAGACTCTTCTGGTGCATCTGCATCTACACAATAGTAAGACCCATCGTTACACGAATAGATGGTGCATCCAAGTTTTTCCATTTCACTTGGCGGAATGTCTGATTCTTCAATGTATTGGATATAATCTGTGGTGGTCATTTTGGGATTATTTCTTTTTACCAGAAATTGATTTCATGACAAGCGGCATATCAAGCGTGTCGCGCATTGCACCCATCATCGTAGTTTCACTACCTTTCAAGATTGCTTTTCTCTTTTTAGCATCTTTTTTTAATGCAGCATATTGCTCCCTAAATTCAGGAAAGTATTCAAGATGGGTTGCTGGTTTAGTATTTAGGAAATTATTTCCATCAACTGGGCCAAGCATTGCCCATGTGTATGCTTCATGAGGAACAAAGTTTGGATCGGCTTTTAATTTAGCAGCAGCCGCAGCTTCCTGCGCCGTCATGCGTTTTGCTTGTTTAGGATCATTTCCAAGATATACCGCCATAAGATCAGGGTTTCTTGAAAGCTCTACGCTACCTACAAAATGATTAATTCTTCCGTTCTCAAAATCAGATGTCTCATGGAGAATGTGATTAACATCAAAGCCATCTAAATTTACATTCATCATTTCTTTTATGGCTGATTTTCTTCCTTTGAAAGTTTTATCAAGATTTACTAGTTGTTTTCCATGAACATCTTTTACAAGATTCTTAAATTCTTGTGATTTTTTATAATCTGCTAATTCCTGTTTGTTCTTTAAGAAACTTTCCTTGCTTCTGCTTCCATTTTTGTAAGCAGTATATGCTGTTTTGTATTTTGTTAATAAAGCTCCCAGAGCCATTTGCTCATCACTTAGTATGTGGTTTGACAGCTTGGATTTGGCTGTTTCTAGCTGTCGGTTAGCCGCAGCAATTGCATTTGTAGAAGCATTAACTTTCTTTTCATCCGTTTCTGTTTTTAAGATTCCCTCATGTTTAGCAATTTTCTTGTTTGCTTTGGCAATGTTTTTTATCTGATCAGCAGATTTCTGCTTAATTATTCCGATGTTAGCTAGGACAAGGAAAAGATCTTTTTGTTGTCTAGTTATTGGAGCATTCTCAATTTCATTTGAAATGGTGCGAACAGAGCGAGAATTAGAAGCATGGGAGTCTTTTCCCATAAGATATGTCATAAGGTCATATGCACCCCATTTCTTGGCTTTGTTTTTCATTGAAAGAACAGGCTTCCATTCATTGTTTGCCCATACTACTCTATATTCTTTGCCATCACTTCCAGTAATTGTTGAATTAATGTTTGATAGTAGCCAAGGGTGCAGAATGCCTCCCATATCTCCGCCAGTCGCCGTGTGCCTATCAGCCATTGCCAATTGCACAGCCTTTCCAGCGTGTTCTATGGCGGCATCTTTAAATACAGGTTTTGCTAACAAAGCTGGATCGTATTTGAATGTAACTGAATTTCCATCATGGTTGTAAAGAACAACATTCCCAGTCTTATCAAAAGCGAATGATGACCATTCATTGTCGCCTGTTATTGGAATACGCTGAGAGAGCAACGGCAAAGCCTCGTCAGGACGAACTGGCCTTGAAAAAGCCACCTTTCCATCTTTTCCTACTGCTAATGCCTGTTTTAGATAAGTGTCATCGTATCCGGCCTGCGTTGTTGTTGCGGGTTGCACTTTCTTCGCAGGCATGAAGCTAATGCCGCCAATAGGAGACAATGCCGCCAGCGGCTTTGCGACCTCCTGAGCCTTCGTCTTAAAGCCTTCCCAATCGATAGAGCCGTCTTCGGTCTTTGGAAGTTCGTTAGCAGGCATGAACCTGATGTCATTACTTGCCGAATTGAAGCGTTGCGAGAGCGGGATTAGGTTGCCTTGGTCGTCGTAGGTTGCGGGGTCTGCTAGTTTGGCTTGATTAGAGTCAAAAACAATGTGCGAATCACCTCTTCCTTCTACTTCATTGGAATAAACGACTCCATCGTATCCTTCTGCTTTAATATCTTTTCCTAGAGAATTTAATGCCTCATATTGTTTCTTTCTAAAAGCATCATTTCTTTTATTGTAAATTTCCTGCCCTTCATCCATTGGCAAATTAGTCCAATCAGACTTTTCTCTTTCGTTTTTTAGATCCTGCCATTCAGAAACAAGATTTTTGCTTTTTTCACTAATTTTGATCCCGTATTCTGGAAGTTGCTTCAGAGCTTGTTCAGGAGTATCCCAAACATGATCGGGTAGCCTTAATGGGTTTTTAACAGATAGATAGGTTTTAAGGATGTTGCTGGCATTTTTCCACAATGCTTGTCCTTTTGTTCCAAAATGATATCCGAAATCTTTTGAAATCTGGAACTCGTTAAATTTGTTGTTTGTTGCATGATAAACAGGCCCAATCGTATACCCCGCCTTCCTCGCCGCCTCATCAACCATCCTCTGCGCCTCTTCTGTATCGCCAGACTCAATAGCCTTTGCGTGAGCTTCGTCTAGCTTGGACGGCATGAAGGAGATGCCGCCTTTGCCTTCACCCTCATAATTAACCATGTCGCTGTGCAGGACTCCGCGATCAGCATGGAATTTCTGCTCCTCGCTAGTCGCCTCCTTTAGCTGACCAGCGGCCTGCGCGATGTTGTAAGCCTCGTTGCGGTCAACGATGCGTCCTTTGTCAGTCGCAAAGCCATAGGCAGGCGATTCGCGGTCTGTAGCCTCCTGTGGTGCGTTAGGATTGGCTATGCGATGCGTAGCACCGCTAGATACCTCACCCGTGCGAGGATTGGTGTAGGTGGCCTCTGTGATGCTCTCCGGCTCTTCCTCGCGGGATGGCATGAATGTTGTATCGCTTTTATCTTTTGGAGGATTATATCCAAATTCTGAAAGAGAATTTCCTTCGGTGAATAGATGAGAGGCAGGTACAGACTTGGAAAGAATCGTGTATTTTCCTCGCAATGAAGACTTGCCATGTTCTTTTGCATATCTACGAGATGGAGTAACCCAATCTCCAGCGTTTATAGTTGTTTTAAGACGCTTTGGAAGCTGTGCATTCAGAGCATCAATTTCTGAATCATATTGCTTCCCATCTCCTCCCATTTTTAACGACAAGTTTGCCAACTTAACTAATTTATTGATTTGATCGGTAATCTCACGAACTTTAATCTTATCGATATTCTGATCTTCATACTTAGGAACAGCGCGATATACTTTAACTTTAGCATTAGGTTTTCCTTTTGCCGCCCTGATTGACGCGAGTGATTCTGCACTGTATCCAGACTCATCTGCATCGCCGTAATATTGCAAGGCGGTTTGGAATGGCAGGGTATAAATATCATCTGGATATATTCCGCGAGTTACTTCATGTAATGGAGATCCATTTGATTCATCAGGAGGCTGATGAACTCCGCGATAGGAATATTCATCTTCTTCTTTTGGCATGAAAGAGATGCCTGCATTTTTGCGGTTATCTTCTTTCTTAGCAGGCACATGAACCGCGCTGATGCCCTTGAGGATGTCCGGCGTAAGCGCGGGTTGGTCGCCCTTGGGAGCGAATG
>Ga0208106_1000625_pt1 | contig 11366 bp, 9 predicted proteins | sample CryBogCBE25Jul08_FD_184577 | JGI IMG/M metagenome (GOLD analysis project Ga0208106, IMG submission 184577) | Freshwater microbial communities from Crystal Bog, Wisconsin, USA - CBE25Jul08 (SPAdes) | ecosystem: Environmental > Aquatic > Freshwater > Lake | place: Crystal Bog, Wisconsin, USA...
CGCGCAGAAACTTTTCTATCCAAAGATCGACGCCGCAAATCTTGAGAATCTCAGCGCTGATCATGAACCGCAGGCGATCTACTCTCGTGATGTAAACCGACAAGCGCCAACAAATTTGATACTCCATCCAAAACTCCTTTTGAAGAAGAGCATCTCGGAGGAGAAGAGATTGATTGATCTAGCCAAGGACCCTGGCTGGAGTTTCGGAGCTGCGCCTACTGGTGGCGAAGGGATTCACGATGTGACCTTTTCGTGGCCTGCTTCGAAATATTCTGCATCCTGGTCCTCCAAGGAGAAGAGGTGGTTGCTCTCTTACAACGGATCGCCGGATCTTTCTGCAAGCGGTATGCAACTTGGTTCTCCAACACTGATCATCCAAAAGGTAGTCATCACGCCATCGATCTATCACGACAAGGTTGGGGGAGTTACCCCTTTCAGCCAGACGGTTGGGTCTGGAACGGCATACCTCCTTCGAGATGGAAAGGCCTATCCAATCTTCTGGAATCGGGTATCTGCAGATAAACCCACGACGTGGACGCTAAAGGATGGCTCTCCTGCCAACTTTGTCAGTGGTCAGATCTGGATAGCACTCACGGATTCAGAGCCAAAATTCACAAAATCTGCATCTGTGGCAACAACGAAGTAGACTCATCCTCTCGCACTTGAGGGTTTGGGTGCTTAATTCGGAAGATGACTGGAGATGGCTTGAGATGACAACGCATGAAGGAACCCAGAAGGTAACCGGCTCGGGGCGCGTTAAGCGCGGGATGGCTGAGATGCTTAAGGGCGGCGTGATCATGGATGTCGTCAACGTTGAACAAGCGAAGATTGCTGAAGATGCTGGTGCAGTTGCAGTGATGGCGCTTGAGCGAGTTCCTGCAGATATTCGCGCACAAGGTGGAGTTTCGCGCATGTCTGATCCAGACATGATTGCTGCTATTCAAGCAGCGGTCTCGATTCCGGTAATGGCGAAGGCTCGTATCGGTCACTTTGTAGAGGCTCAGGTTCTTGAATCTCTCGGTGTGGATTACATCGATGAGTCAGAAGTTCTTACTCCTGCGGATTATGAAAACCACATTGATAAGTGGAAGTTCACAGTTCCATTCGTCTGTGGCGCAACGAATCTTGGCGAAGCTTTGCGTCGAATCAATGAGGGCGCAGCGATGATTCGCTCCAAGGGCGAAGCCGGTACTGGTGACGTTTCGAATGCGACAACGCACATTCGGACCCTTCTGAAGGAGATTCGTCGTCTCTCATCAATGCGCGAAGATGAGCTCTATGTTGCTGCGAAAGAGATGTCAGCTCCATATGAGTTAGTTAAGGAAGTTGCAGAAACCGGAAAGTTGCCGGTAGTTCTCTTCACCGCTGGCGGAATTGCCACACCAGCAGATGCAGCGATGATGATGCAACTTGGTGCAGACGGTGTCTTCGTTGGCTCAGGAATCTTCAAATCTGGAAACCCAGCGCAGCGCGCAGCGGCTTGTGTAAAGGCAACAACCTATTACACCGATGCAAAAATTATCGCGGATGTTTCTCGTGGATTGGGCGAAGCGATGGTTGGAATCAATGTTGCCGATATCCCGGTACCTCATCGTCTTGCTGAGCGCGGTTGGTAATTGTCGCAATTAGTTGTAGGGGTTCTCTCTCTTCAAGGTGATTTTCGCGAACATATTTCAAGTGTTGAGCGCTGTGGCCAAAGAGCTTTTGGTCTCAATCGCCGCGAGCAATTGAGCGAGATAGATGCTCTGATTCTTCCTGGAGGCGAGTCCACCACGATTGCTAAGTTGGCAAAGGCCTTTGATCTCTTCGAACCTATCAAGAAATTTATTGCAGAAGGTGGAGCCGTTTATGGCTCTTGTGCAGGAATGATTCTTCTCGCTGATTCGATAGAGGGCGCCGCTGTTGGCCAGGAGAGCTTTGGTGGAATCGACATGACGGTCCGACGCAACGCCTTTGGTCGCCAAGTTGATTCCTTTGAGAGTGATATCGATTTTCAGGGCATTCCACTTCCACCAGTGAGAGGGGTCTTCATTCGGGCCCCGTGGGTGGAGCTAGTTGGAGCTCATGTGCAAGTGCTGGCGGAGGTCTCTACATCCGAGGGCTCGCATCCCGTTGCGGTGTCTCAGGGAAGGCTATTAGCCACTTCATTCCACCCCGAGATAACTGAAGATTTTCGTATCCACGAGTATTTCCTTAATGAGATAGTCGGGAAAAGTACCCGCTAAACTTCTGCCAGGATTGAAAAACTAGACGTTCAATAAAAGGTGGGTGTTTCATGTCAGGCCATTCCAAATGGGCGACGACCAAGCATAAGAAGGCGATTATCGATTCTCGCCGTGCGAAGAACTTTGCCAAACTCATTAAGGGCATCGAAGTTGCGGCGCGCAATGGTGGTGCGGATATGGATGGAAACCCAACTCTCTACGATGCTGTAACGAAAGCGAAGAAGAGTTCTGTTCCTTCTGACAATATCGAACGTGCTATTAAGCGTGGTGCTGGACTTGAATCAGGTGGTGCCGATTACCAGACGATTATGTACGAGGGCTATGGCCCAGGTGGTGTCGCACTGATGATTGAATGTCTCTCCGATAACCGGAACCGAGCAGCATCGGAAGTGCGAGTCGCTGTCACCCGTAACGGTGGCAACATGGCAGATCCCGGCTCTGTCTCCTATCTCTTCAATCGCAAAGGAACCGTTCTCCTCTCTAAAGGAGAAGGCAAAATCACTGAGGATGCTGTCCTGGAAGCTGTGCTTGAGCATGGCGTTGAAGAAGTAAATGACTTCGGCGATAACTGGCAGGTTGTCTGTGAAGCTTCTGATCTCGTTGCAGTGCGAACTGCTCTTCAGGAGGCGGGAATGGATTATGAATCAGCGGATTCCTCATTCCTTCCATCCATGACGATCGCCCTTGACGCGGAAACCGCCCAGAAGGTCTTCGATCTCATTGACGCCATTGAAGAGCTTGATGACGTTCAAAACGTCTACGGCAACTTCGATGTCTCTGACGAAGTTATGGCGAGCCTCGGTTAGTCCCTTCTGTCGCTAGGTACTCTTACTACGTGATAGTTCTTGGTGTTGATCCTGGCCTCACCCGTTGCGGGGTAGGGGTTGTGAAAAGCCATACCTATCAAAAGTTGGAAATGGTTGGCGTTGGTGTCATACGAACATCAACAGAACTGACTCTTGAATATCGCCTCCTTGAGTTGGAGCGGGAACTTCATTCTTGGATCGAGTCAACTCGTCCAGATGTCATCGCAGTTGAGCGCGTCTTCTCGCAGCTCAATGTGAAAACAGCGATGGCAACTGCTCAAGCTGCCGGGGTTGCACTTTTGATCGCAGCGCGATCTGGGATACCTGTTGCGATGCACACACCAACAGAGGTGAAGGCGGCAGTAACTGGATCTGGCCGGGCAGATAAGAAACAAGTAGCTCTCATGGTTCAAAATATTCTTGGGCTCGAGAGCATCCCAAAACCAGTGGATAGTACGGATGCATTGGCCTTGGCTATCTGTCACTTATGGCGAGGTACTGGTGATTCGCGAATTGCTGATGCACTGGTGAAAGAAAAAGCGAGATTAAAGGCCCTAGCTCGATGATCGCATCACTTACAGGAGTTGTTAAATCTGTGACGGCGCAAAGTGCTGTTATAGAAGTGGGTGGTGTAGGAATATTGGTGCAGTTAACAAGTCGACACGGCGCCTCACTGGTCGTAGGTCGGACTGCTTCTCTCCACACCACCTTGTTGGTTCGTGAAGATTCGCTGACGCTCTTTGGCTTTGAAAGCATAGAAGAACGAGCGCTCTTTGAACTCTTGCAGACAGTGACTGGGATTGGCCCGAAGGTCGCACAATCAGCTCTGAGTATTTATGAGAGCCAAGAGATTCAACGTGCGATTGCACAGGAAAATTCTGGTTTGCTAGAGAAGATTCCTGGACTCGGGAAGAAGGGCGCTGCCCGACTCGTCCTAGAGCTGAAGGATAAGGTTTCGCCGACAACGGGATCTCTTCCGTCTATCAAGAGTGAATGGCGTGATCAATTGTTGGAAGCACTTACAGGATTAGGGTTTACCTCTCGCGAGAGCAGCGATGCGGTTGAGAGTGTAAACGAGCAATATCCAGATGCATCTGATCGTTCGCTTGAGACGCTGCTCAAATTTGCCCTTCAAATTCGGAGCCGTAAGTAATGAGTATTTCTCGTTCTCAGTCCGATGATGAAGAGCGCACACAAGAGCTCGCTTTAAGGCCCCATGACCTCAACGAATTCGTCGGGCAGTCTCGCGTCGCAAATCAAATTGATCTCTTACTGAAGGCTGCGCGGGCTAGGGGTAAGTCAGCGGATCACGTACTGCTCTCTGGTCCTCCGGGACTTGGTAAGACAACCCTTGCGATGATTATTGCTGCGGAGATGGAAGCACCAATACGCATCACGAGCGGTCCTGCGATTCAACATGCTGGCGATCTAGCAGCGATCCTCTCTTCACTGGTTGAAGGTGAGATCCTCTTTCTCGATGAGATTCATCGGATGTCGCGTCCGGCTGAAGAAATGCTCTACTTAGCGATGGAGGATTTCCGCGTCGATGTCATCGTTGGAAAGGGTGCAGGAGCCACTGCAATTCCGCTTGAACTTCCGCACTTCACTTTGATTGGCGCAACAACGCGCGCTGGCCTTCTCCCGAGCCCTTTGCGTGATCGCTTCGGTTTCACCGCTCAGCTCGATTATTACGAAAATGCCGAACTCGCTCGCATTGTTGAGCGAAGTGCGGGTCTATTGGGGATCGGTATCGAATCAGCCGCGGTTGAAGAGATTGGATCGCGCTCGCGAGGTACACCAAGAATCGCTAATCGACTCCTGCGCCGAGTTCGCGATTACTCCGAAATTCATGGAACGGGCTCGATCACATTGAATGATGCGGTAGCTGCCCTTCAGATGTATGAAGTTGATCAGATTGGTTTGGATCGCCTTGATCAGGCCTTCTTGGACATTCTCATCAAGCGATTTAATGGCGGCCCGGTCGGCATCTCAACTCTTGCTATGTCGATAGGTGAAGAGGCGGAGACGATCGAAACCCTCTGCGAGCCATTCCTAGTCCGAACTGGATTGGTCGCTCGGACGCCGCGGGGGAGAGTGGCAACCGCTGCAGGCTGGATTCACCTCGGATTGACACCACCCGCCACGCTCGGGGTCGATATTCCGAACCTTTTCGACACGCCCGCATTTGATGCCTAGACTTCGCTCTTATGTCCGCAAATATCTCTAAAGCCACCAAGAAGCCTGCCAAATCCGGCCGGACTTTAGCTCTCCTCGCCGTAGTGATCATCGCCTTTGGCGCGGTTGCGATCTTCCAGGGCGATACCAAGTTGAAGTTGGGTCTCGATCTCCGAGGTGGAACGAGCGTCACGCTCGCCCCTAAGGTCCCAGCTGGTGGAAAGCTCGATAAGGCGGCGGTCGATCAAGCGGTAGCAATTATTCGCCAACGTGTGAACTCACTCGGTGTTGCAGAGAGCGAAGTCTCTTCGCAGAGCAATGGCGACATCATCGTTTCTGTACCAGGAAATTCAAGTAGTCGAGTCGTGGATCTCGTGGGTGCAACAGCGCAACTTCGCTTCCGACAAGTCCTTGCAGTTGGTTCAGGAAATGCCACATCATCATCAACTTCATCAGCGACAACCACAACAACTAAGGGTGGGAAGAAAGTTACCTCCGCGCCCGCTGCCTCGTATCCGGCCGGCGTTAACGCGGCGCTTGATACCGCATTCAAGAATCTTGATTGCACAATCGCAGCAAACCGCCAAGGTGGAGCAATTGATGATCCGGCAGCGCCACTCGTTTCTTGCTCTCGCAATGGATCATCGAAATACATCCTTGCTCCTGCAGAAGTAGAAGGAAACCAAGTTTCTAAGGCGAGCGCTGTTCTCGATAATACAAACGGAAACGGCTGGATGGTCCTCTTGAGCTTTAATGGCGCGGGTACTTCTGCCTTTGGCAAGATGACAACTCGTGTCACTTCACTGCCTTCTCCACAGAACCAAGCCGCGATCGTGCTCGATGGGTTAGTGGTGAGTGCGCCTCGCATCAATGAAGCGATCAACTCAGGCTCTGCTCAGATCACTGGTAACTTCACGCAAACTGATGCAACGGATCTCTCAAATAAATTGAAGTATGGTGCTCTTCCATTGGCGCTTACTGTTCAAGAGATCAACCAAGTTTCACCAACTCTTGGTTCAGATCAACTCCATGCCGGCCTTCTAGCCGGTCTGATTGGCTTGATCCTCGTTGTCCTTTACTCACTTTTGTACTACCGCGGACTTGGACTTGTTTCGGTAGGTTCCCTCGTCGTGGCTGGAACGATCACCTATCTCTCATTCTTACTCCTTGGAAAGTGGATTGGATTCACTCTGACCTTGGCTGGAATCGCGGGCGCGATCGTCTCCATCGGTATTACGGCGGACTCATTTATTGTCTACTTCGAACGACTCCGTGATGAAGTTCGTGAAGGTAGATCTCTTCGAACTGCAGTTGAGACTGGCTGGCAGAGAGCGAAGCGGACCATTCTCGTGGCTGACTTTGTCTCTTTGATCGCGGCTGCGCTTCTCTACTTCTTTGCAGTTGGTGGCGTGCGTGGCTTCGCCTTTACATTGGGCCTCACAACTTTTGTGGACTTGATCGTTGTCTTCTTCTTCACAAAGCCATTTGTCACGATTCTTTCTCGAGTCGCCTTCTATGCACACGGAAGTTCTTGGTCGGGATTGTCAGCGAAGAGCTTGGGTGTAGTTACTGTTGATGGAAAGGATGCCCTCTAATGGCTCTATCAGGAATTGGTGGCCGTCTCTATCGCGGTGAAACATCGATCAACTTCATCGCCCAAAAGCGACGTTGGTTTGCCTTCTCAGGTCTGCTCATCATCATCTCCGCTATTGCGCTTGGCACGCAGGGTCTCAAGCTTGGTATTGAATTTAAAGGTGGCTCGGTTATCACCGTTCAAGCTCCAACAGTGAACATCGCTGATGGAAGTGCCGCGCTGAAGAGCGCAGGAATAACATCAGAAGCGATCATTCAAAAGATCGGTTCTAACAAGCTTCGCTTGCAGACAACTGACCTACCTCAGTCAACAATTTCGGCTGCACGCGCGGCGCTGGCAACAACATTCAAGGTTGATTCTGCGAATATTGATATTCAGACCGTTGGACCATCATGGGGTAAAGAGATCACTCACAAGGCGATCTACGGTCTCATCGGCTTCTTACTTGTCGTGATGCTCTATCTCGCAATGGCCTTTGAACCGAAGATGGCGCTCTCTGCAATTATTGCCGTTATCCACGACGTATTTATTACCGTTGGAATCTACGCTCTCGTAGGGTTTGAGGTAACTCCTGCAACCGTTATCGGATTCTTGACGATTCTCGGTTACTCGCTCTACGACACAGTTGTTGTCTTCGATAAGGTGCGAGAAAACACCAAGGGAATCACTTCCACTGCGAAGCAGACGTATTCCGAAGCTTCTAATTTGGCGCTCAATCAGACTCTCGTCCGTTCATTTAACACCTCGTTGATTGCTCTTCTTCCGGTAGCGTCGATCCTCTTTGTCGGAGCTGGTCTGCTCGGAGCTGGAACCCTCAAGGATCTCTCCCTTGCACTCTTTATCGGTCTCGCAACTGGTACGTACTCTTCGATCTTCGTGGCGACACCACTTCTTGCAACACTTCGCGAACGTGAACCAGCGATGAAGGCACTTGCAAAGCGCGTTGCTGTTCGCGGAGGAGCTGTTGAGTCGTCGATCGACAAGAACACCGCCGGAGTTGTGACTTCAACACACTCTAAGGAATCGCATGAACGTGGACCTCGTAATCAACCAAAGCGCAAGCCCCGTCGTCGCTAACGGGTAACGACGCTCGAGAGCTTAGGTGATCACGTGTTGAGCGGGACCGATTCCTCCAAAGGCGCCGAGCAGCTCTTAGCGCCGCTCAAGAGCTCATTCCACCAGCATCATCCTGAGTCAACGCTTGATGAAATTGATCGCGCCTTCGTAACCGCTGAACAGAAGCACGAGGGACAACTACGTAAATCTGGCGATCCATATATCACCCATCCAGTTGCGGTAGCAGAGATACTTGCAGAACTTGGTTTAGATCAACCGACGCTCATCGCCGCACTTCTCCATGACACCGTTGAAGATACGGGTTACTCCCTAGATGAATTGAAATCTGACTTCGGGGCTGAAGTGGCCTCCTTAGTTGATGGCGTCACAAAGCTCGACAAACTCACTTATGGACCGACAGCAGAAGCTGAAACGCTTCGCAAGATGGTTATTGCGATGTCAAAGGATGTGCGTGTTCTCGTTATCAAATTGGCCGATCGATTACACAATGCTCGCACATGGAAATTCGTTCCACCGGAGAGTGCTGCCCGTAAGGCGAGAGAGACTATTGATATTTACGCACCATTAGCGCATCGACTTGGTATGAATGCGATCAAGTGGGAGCTTGAGGATCTCTCCTTTAAGGTGCTTGAACCTAAGAAATTTGAGGAGATTGAGCGACTCGTTGCCGAACGTTCTCCCTCCAGAGATGCACTGACATCAGAGGTAATCGAAGCGGTCAATGCAGATCTCCTTACCGAAGGAATCTCAGCAAAGGTCACTGGCCGTCAAAAACACTTCTACTCGGTCTATCAGAAGATGGTCGTGCGCGGTCGTGAATTCAATGACATCTACGATCTCGTTGGAATTCGGGTCTTGGTTGACGATGTACGAGATTGTTATGGTGTTTTAGGTTCTATCCACGCTCGTTGGAATCCGATCCCTGGGCGTTTTAAAGATTACATCGCCATGCCAAAATTCAATCTTTACCAATCGCTCCACACCACAGTGATCGGCCCGAATGGCAAAGCAGTTGAGATTCAAATTCGAACCTTCGATATGCACTCTCGTGCTGAATATGGAATTGCGGCACATTGGAAATATAAATCTAAAGGGAGTGAACCTGCTCAAGGCCCAGAGATGCTTTGGCTCAAGCAGTTGCATGAGTGGCAACAGGAGACAGAGGATGTAGGAGAGTTCCTCGACACACTTCGCTATGACCTGACGACTCCGGAAGTCTTTGTCTTTACGCCTAAGGGCTCTGTCATTGCCCTCCCAGCCGGTTCCACCCCTGTGGATTTTGCCTTCGCAGTTCACACTGAGGTCGGTTATCGATGTGTGGGTGCAAAGGTAAATGGGAAGTTAGTACCGCTGGAGTCTTCTCTCACGAACGGTGATGTCGTTGAAGTTGTCACAAATAAAAATCCAACTGCTGCGCCAAGTCGCGATTGGATCAACTTTGTTCAGTCACCACGAGCACGTTCGAAGATCAAGGCTTGGTTCTCCAAGGAACGTCGTGAGGAGGCGATTGAAGCAGGTCAAGAGTCGATCGCACGCCAGATGCGAAAAGCCGGGCTGCCGCTCCAGAAGATTCTTGCTGGTCAGGCGCTCTTAGAGCTTGCTCATGATCTGCATTATTCGGATATTGAAACTCTTTATGCCGCGGTGGGGAATGGCCACGTCTCGTCTGCATCCATTGTCGAGAAATTGGCGGCGGCGATTGGTGATAGCCAAGAGTTTGCACAGGATCGAAGTGATGAAATCTTTATCGCCCATTCAACGGCGACTAAGCGCAGTACTAATGGAGTGGATGTTGAGGGGGTCGATGATCTCCTTGTTAAATTGGCTCGATGCTGTACGCCGGTCCCAGGTGATGAGATCACCGGATTTGTAACGCGAGGAAGTGGAGTATCGGTTCACAGATCGGATTGCATCAATATCTCTGACCTACGGGAACATCAGGGCGATCGCCTGGTGGGGGTTAAGTGGAATGCCGGGGCGAAGACGCTCTTCCTTGTCAACATTCAAGTAGAAGCGCTAGATCGAGCGCGGCTTCTATCAGATGTCACTCGAGCGCTCTCAGATGTTCATGTGAATATTTTGAACGCAGCGGTAAGCACCAGTAAGGATCGCGTAGCCATCTCACGTTTTACCTTTGAGATGGCGGATGCATCGCATCTTGATGCGGTGCTTAGTTCAGTAAGAAGTGTTGAAGGCGTTTACGATGTTTATCGTGTAACGAACAATTAATTCTTTCCGAACTCGGACAATCCCTTTTGCGCTTCTTGAAGCCAGGCCTTACGAGCTGCTGCCGCCTCGCGAGCGACCATCGCCTTCGCGGCATTTCCTGCCGCTTCTGCCTTTTCTGCCTGCTTTTCGTAATTGGCAATCGCCTCTTGAAGCCCAGTGACAACGCTATTTGCGTGAGCGATGGCGGTTGGGTCCGTACGTCGTTCATGGGAGGCCTGTAGTTCCGCGATTTCAGATTCGATCTTTTCGAATCTGGCATCGAGAGCGGCACGCTTGCTGCGCTCTGTCATGCCGATCTTGAACCACTTCTCTGACAATTCACGGAAGTTTTTTCGAGCCAAAGCTAGATCCGTAACAGGGGAGAGTGCTTCGATCGCAATGATGAGCTCTTCTCGCTTCTTGAGGTTCTCAGACATAGTGCCTTGGCGCTTCTCTAGATCCGCATTCTTGGCAGCAAAAAATTCATCCTGAGCAGCTTTGAATTTTTCCCACATCTTGACATCGACATTGCGCTTGCCGCGACCGGCAGCCTTCCATTCTGTCATCAGTGCCTTGAAACGATTTGCAGTTGGCAACCACTCCTTGGAGGAAGCGAGTTTGACTGCCTCGTCAATAATGGCCTGTTTGCGAGCAACTACTACAGCGCTATCAGCTTCTAGTTGTGCGAAGTGAGTTCGACGACGCTTATCAAATTTATTTCGTGAAGAAGAGAATCGCTTCCAGAGGTCAGCGTCGCTCTTCTTATCGAGGCGAGGTGCAGCTTTCCACTCATCGAGGAGTACCTTCAAGCGCTCAGAGGTAGCTTTCCAATTTTCAGAGAGAGCGAGTGATTCGGCTTCTGCAACCAATTTCTCTTTTTGTTCAGCGGCTTGGGCACGCTTTGCCTGCTTCACTGCCTCTTCCGCCGCCTTCTTTGCTTCATATGCAGCCTTATGGCCTTCAATGAGTTGTGGAATCTGTTCAACAGATTGAGCTAATGTGGCTAGATCTCCAACGCCATTGAGATTTGCTACCTGCTCACGCAATTTGGAGACGGCAGCGAGCGCATCATCTGGCACCATCGCCCCACTCTTGATACGTGCGGCCAAGAGGGCAACTTCAGAGGCAAGAGCTTCGAATTTGCGAACAAAGTAGGCGAGCGCTTCTTCAGGGCTCTTACCTGGATAGGAACCAACCGCACGTTCTCCCTGAGGGGTGCGAACGTAGACCGTGCCATCTTCGGCAACGCGACCAAATTGAGCCGGGTCTCCGATGAGGGCT
>Ga0208106_1000629_pt1 | contig 11349 bp, 10 predicted proteins | sample CryBogCBE25Jul08_FD_184577 | JGI IMG/M metagenome (GOLD analysis project Ga0208106, IMG submission 184577) | Freshwater microbial communities from Crystal Bog, Wisconsin, USA - CBE25Jul08 (SPAdes) | ecosystem: Environmental > Aquatic > Freshwater > Lake | place: Crystal Bog, Wisconsin, USA...
ATTAGTTAATTCATTTTCTTGTAATAATATGATTATTAAAATAATGCTCTTAATTCTAAAATTGGATAAATACAAATATGTTGGTATTGCAAGCTTGCAACACAAAAAAGACTTTTGAATGTCACAAAATTCTAAATCAAAGTTTAGTATTATGGTTACCATTCAAATTTATTCATTCACATTATGCTTTTCCATTTTTATGTTCTTGATGCATCCTCCTCAAAGATCATTTAGAAATAGAACACCTAAATTATCTGATTTCTATAAAAGACCATTGTTTTAATAGAATTATAATAATAAAATTGACCCTATATGAAAAGACTAATTAGTATTTTTAAATACTAAATCTTTTTTCTGTTTTATTTTAATACAACTAATTCCAGCAGGCAATCCTGGAAGGTATAGTTGTTAGTACCCCTTATTTAAAACATAATTACCTAATTTATACTATATCTAGCAATGGGGTATTTCATGTTTCTGGTATTATTGCCACACCAGCGATTGTACCTGGATTGCTATCTAAAATCACCTATTACATAGAGCTAATACAAAGAATACTGCCGGAACAAGTTCTTTTTTTTTTTTTAGATATTATAAGACAAACCAACTGGTAGATAAATTATTCGCGGGATACACCTTGAACCTATTTAAGTTCCAGGTGTTTTTATTTGTACATATCATGTAAAAGATAAATATTTTTAAGACAAACTATAATTATCGACATTCGTATTCTTTACGTTGTATTTTGGAGCATAGACCTCCAGCTTAATGCTTTATTATGAGTAATAATAATTTACATCTCGATCACAATTGGTTGTTTTTTGATCAAATTAAAAATCTACTTGATTTTAATCAACAAATTTCTATAACAGATGATGCAAGGGAAAAGATAATAACTTGCAGAGCATATCTTGATATCAAGATGAAAGACGCCGGAACTTTGTATTATGGAATCAATACGGGTTTTGGTTTTCTGCAAAATGTACAAATTGATGAAGGATCCATTGAACAGTTACAATATAATTTATTGGTCTCTCATGCTTGCGGTTTAGGGGAGGAGGTTCCTAAAGAAATAGTTAAACTAATGTTGATGCTTAAAGTAAAATCTTTAAGCTACGGTAATAGTGGTGTTCAAATTGATACAGTAAATCGACTGGTTGATATGTTCAATCATAATATAATTCCCGTAATCTATACGCAAGGGTCTCTTGGTGCATCTGGAGATCTGGCACCTTTGAGTCATTTGAGTCTGCCTTTACTTGGGTTGGGTAATGTATATTATGAAGGACAGAAACAGCCTAGTAAAACAGTGATGGAAAACCTTAATTGGAAACCTATTCAATTACAAAGCAAGGAAGGCCTGGCACTGATTAATGGAACCCAATTTATGAGTGCATACGGACTTTATTGTTTAAAAAAGGCTGAGCATTTAATAGCTATGGCTGATTTAATAAGTGCTATGTCTTTTGACGCTTTTGATTGTATTCAAGAACCTTTAGATCCCCATATTCATTCTATTCGAGCTCATAAAGGACAGGTAGCAACTGCAAGTACTTTGAGAAACTATTTGAGAGACAGTGAGATTTCGAGTATCTCAAAAAAACAAGTACAGGATCCCTATTCTTTTAGGTGTATCCCGCAAGTGCATGGGGCCACTAAAGATGCATTTGAACATGTACAATCAGTTTTCATGCGTGAAGCAAATTCAGTGACAGATAATCCTAATATTTTTCCTGATGATGATTTAATTGTTAGTGGGGGCAACTTTCATGGTCAGCCCTTAGCCTTAGTTCTAGATTATTTAGCCATTGCAATGAGTGAATTAGGAAATATTTCTGAAAGAAGAACCTATCAATTAATTAGCGGCCAGCGTGGATTACCATTATTTCTTGTAAAGAACCCAGGTTTAAATTCTGGATTCATGATACCTCAATATACAGCCGCAGGTATCGTAAGTGAAAATAAACAATTATGTACACCTTCCTCGGTGGATAGTATATCATCTTCAAATAATCAGGAAGATCATGTAAGTATGGGCGCAAATGGTGCTACTAAGTGCTTACGTGTGATCAATAATGTTGAAAAAATATTGTCAATAGAATTAATGAGTGCAGCACAAGCACTTGATTTTCGAAGACCATTAAAGAGCTCTACGCAAGTAGAGACATTAATGAAAGGCTATAGAGAAGTAGTTAGTTTTAATGAAGTTGATCGTTTGCTGCATGATGATATGATACGTTCAATTAAATATATGACCGACTATCAATTATTTAGTAAATAATTTTACTATATTTTATCATTTTCAAAAGAATAAGTATTATTTTTTCGGTGTAAATAAACTATATGAAACAAATCTTATCATTTTTTATCGCTAGCTGTATTGCAGTAGCCTCTTTTGCACAAGCAACTGAACAAAATCTTTCAGAAAAAGTAAAGGTAGTATTCCCTGGCAAACCTGAAGCTACTGATTTGCCTAATGGACCTAAAGTGTTTTCATTCAAAAAAGATAGCACTATTGCATATATGGGCATGGCTTTTGATTTAAGTCCAATGGGATTAACAGAAGACGTTATTGCTTCATCCGGAGATGGATTATGGGATCAAATTAAAGGAGGAATGATGGGACAAATGGCAGGAGCTTCTCTAGTTAAAGACGAAGTGGTTCAATTTAAAGGCAAGAGCGCTTTATATCTTGAAATTGATGGTTCAGGTTCAACAGCACCACAACTAAAAGGTAAAAAAGCATTCGGATATTTATTTTTCAGTGGTGCAATACTTCATCAGGTATTATACTATTCTTCAGATCCAGCAGCTAAAAAAGAAGATGCTACTGCATTTTTTGAATCTGTTGTGATTTCTAAGTAAGTATTAATAAATAATTAGAATGCCGTTTCGCCTACATTAAAGGCGAAACGGCATTTTTGTTTGAAGGGATGCATATTGGCTTTTATAAAGAAGCCCTCAATTTCGTACATTCGCAATCTAGAAAAAGAAAAAGAATGAGTGAAGACAAGAGCCTTAATTTTATAGAAGAAATAGTAGAAGCTGATTTGAATAGTGGAAAATACCAGTCTATTCTCACCAGATTTCCCCCTGAACCTAATGGATATCTCCATATTGGACATGCTAAAAGCATCTGTTTAAATTTTGGGCTAGCTAAAAAATATGGAGGTAAAACGAACCTTCGGTTTGATGATACTAATCCAAGCACCGAAGAAACTGAATATGTAGAGAGTATCAAAGATGATGTAAAATGGTTAGGTTTTGATTGGGCAGAAGAATTATATGCTTCTAACTATTTTGAACAAATTTATTCGTTTGCAGTTAAGTTAATAGAGCAAGGACTCGCTTATGTTGATGATAGTAGTAGTGAAACTATTGCTCAGGAAAAAGGAACTCCTACTCAACCCGGAATTGAAAATATCTATAGAAGTAGAACAGTAGCTGAAAATATTCAGTTGTTTTCTGAGATGCGCGCTGGTAAATATCAAGATGGCGAAAAAGTTGTCCGAGCTAAAATTGATATGGCTAGTTCCAATATGCATATGCGTGATCCAATCATATATCGAATTAAACACGCACACCATCATAGAACTGGGGATGTATGGTGCATTTATCCAATGTATGATTTTGCACACGGACAAAGCGATTCAATAGAAAATATTACACATTCAATTTGTACTCTTGAGTTTATTCCACATCGTCCTCTATATGATTGGTTTATTGAGAAGCTTGAAATTTTTCCATCCAAACAATATGAGTTTGCCCGCTTGAACATGACTTATACTGTGATGAGTAAACGTAAACTTTTGCAATTAGTAAATGATAATCATGTTAATGGATGGGATGATCCAAGGATGAGTACCATTTCAGCAATGCGGAGGAGAGGGTACCCGGCTGAAAGTATTCGAGAATTTTGCGATAAAATTGGTGTGGCAAAGCGAGAAAATTTGATCGACTTCAGTCTGTTAGAATTTTGTGTTCGTGAGCGGCTTAATAAAACAGCACTAAGAAGAATGGTAGTTTTTGATCCTTTGAAAATTGTGATCACCAATTATCCCGACACTACAGAGTTTTTAGAAAGCGAAAACAATCCTGAAGATATTTCCACTGGAACCAGAACTATTCCATTTAGCAATACCATATTTGTTGAGCAGGAAGATTTTATGGAAGTAGCTCCTAAGAAATATTTTAGACTTTCACCTGGACAAATGGTTCGTTTAAAGAGTGCCTATATAATTAAATGCGATGAAGTAATTAAAGATATCGAGGGGCATGTGACTGAATTACATTGTAGTTATATCCCTGAAAGCAAAAGTGGATCAGACACATCAGGTATTAATGTGAAAGGAACCCTACAATGGGTTAATGCAGCAACTGCTATTAAAATTGAAATCAGATTATATGATCGTTTGTTTAAAGTAGAAGATGTCGCAAATGCTGAGGGAGATTTTAAAGATTATATTAATCCAGATTCCCTTCAAATTATTCAAAATGCATTTGCTGAACCTGCTTTAAAAACGGATGACCCAAATGTTGCTTTTCAATTTATCCGGAAAGGATATTTTGTAGTTGATCGGGATAGTACTGAAGATCAATTAGTTTTTAATAGAACAGTAAGTTTAAAAGATGGATGGGCTAAAGAAGCAAAGAAAGCTTAATTATTACCCATGAATTTATATACTCAATTTCATAGCCATTGGAAAAAACAATTTTCTATTTGGAATCCCGGGAATTGCCATTTACTATTGGCTGTAAGTGGGGGAGTAGATAGTGTAGTTTTAGTAGATTTAATTAAGCGTGCTGGATTCTCTTTTAGTATAGCTCATGCTAATTTTCAATTACGAGGAAATGATAGCATTAGGGATGAGAAATTTGTCTCTTCTATGAATGGCGCATCGGAAATTTATATCAAAGAATTTAATACCAATGAATTTTCTATTCAAGAAAAAGTGGCCATACAAGAAGCTGCAAGAATATTGCGTTATCAATGGTTTACAGAATTAGTAACTGAGTTGGCATTAAAGGATGATAAAAAAGTATTACTTGTTACGGCACATCATGGGGATGATAATATAGAAACGGTACTGATGAATTTTTTTAGAGGTACAGGTATAGCGGGCCTTCGTGGAATCTTGCCTTTTCAAAATGATAGATTATTGATTCGCCCACTACTGCCATTTAGAAAAGAGCAGATTATAAAATATGCTAAAGAAAATCATTTACAATTTGTAGAAGATGTTTCGAATGAATCAGATAAATACACTAGAAACTTTTTTAGAAATAATTTAATACCACAAATTCAAAATATTTTTCCCGGGGTAGAAAAAAATATTTTAGAAAATATTGAACGGTTGAAAGAGGTTGCGGATATCTATCAAAATGCAATAGCTGGAAAGTTAATTCGATTATTAGAACAAAAAGGAGCTGAGATTCATATTCCAATATTAAAGCTAAAGAAGGAAAAGTCTTTAAATACAATTGTATGGGAGATAACGAAATCTTATGGGTTTAGTGCTGCACAAACTGGTGAAATTCTTAAATTGATGGATGCTGACAATGGTGCTTACGTGTCTTCAGTAACCCATCGGATAATTAAAAACAGAAAGTGGCTGATTATTGCTGAACATGAAACGCAGAATACTAAATTTTATGTAATTGAAGAAACAGAAATGCAAGTTCATTATGATCAAGGGGCTATTCATTTAAACAAATTGGATGCCTCAAATTTTCAGATAAATCCGAATCCTTTATATGCATTAATTGATAAGGATAAAATTCAATATCCATTATTATTGAGAAAGCCGCGAGCTGGGGATTATTTTTATCCATTAGGAATGGGAAAAAAGAAAAAGATTAATCGTTTCTTAATTGATTTGAAATTATCTAAAATCGAAAAAGAAAACTGCTGGGTATTGGAGAGTAATAAAAAAATTGTTTGGGTAGTAGGATATCGAATTGATAATCGATTCAAAATACAAGATCCTTCTAAAAATATATTACAATTACAGCTTTTGCCTACAAATCTCTAATGTACGCTGTAACCTGACTTACAAATATTTCTACAGGTCTGTAGTCACTTAAAAATTGACAACAAATAATTAGAAAAACGATTCCAAATACACCCCCCCAAATATGTGCAGAGTGATTAATATTACCACGACCTCTTTTAGCTAAATATGCAGATAAAAGTAGAAAGATTGGCCCGAAAACGAAACCAGGAACCATTACGGGAATTAGAAATAATCCCATTTTCATAGTTGGGAAAATAAATATCCCAGCAAATATCACTGCAGATACAGCACCAGAAGCACCTAAACTTCTATAATAATAATTGTCTTTATTATTAAAATAGGTAGGAAGCAAACAAACAACTAGCGCAATGATGTATAAAAAGATGTAAAGTATCTTGCCTTTATCCCCAAATATTTGAATGAATGCTTCTTCCACGATTCTTCCAAATAAATAAAAGGAATACATATTAAATGCCAGATGCAAGATATCAGCATGAATAAAACCACTTGTAATAAAACGATACCACTGATTTTGATTGGTTACAGCAGGTGGATAGAAGATAAGGTCTTCCATTATTTTTTCATTAGAAAAAGCTGTAAAGGAAACAATACAGGTAATGGCAAGTATTACAATGGTGACAGTAATCATGCAGGCAATTTAATATATTCTGAATCGGAAAATCAAAAAGAAAGATGAATATTATGTTAGAAATAATTCCTTTTATTAAATGTGATGGTATTTTTCATTCCTTAAAATACTACAGGCCCTATAAATTTGTTCCGATAAGATGAGTCGAACTAGCATATGCGGGAATACAAGCTTTGACAAACTCCAGGTAGTATTTGCACGTTTAAATATTGCTTCATCAACACCATAAGCCCCACCTATCAAAAAAACAAGCCTCTTACAGCTTTCATTGCCTCTTTGTTGTATTAGTTGTGCAATTCCTGGAGAGTCAAATGATTGTCCTCTTTCATCTAATAAAACTAAATAATCGTCTTGTGAAATTTGTTGCAGAATAAGTAGACCTTCAGCTTTTTTAAGCCCAGTTTCAGATAGGCTAGCAGCAATTTTTGGTGGAGCAATTATTTGCCAATTTACTGGATAATATTTACTTATTCTTCCGGTGAAATCTTTAATACCTTCTTCTACATAAGGTTCATTTGATTTGCCCAGAGAAATAAATAAAATTTTCATATTCCAAATTAGGGTTTCTGCTGCGATTTATGATTCTCTTCTAAGAACCTACCAACAAAAAACAGGTAAGTTCTATATTATCAATTAATTTATATAAATATAACAAACATCGGATAGAATTTAAATAGGTTTATGTAATCTAAATACTAAATAAATTAGTAATTTAGATTAATGGAATGGCAAATAATAATAAGGCATGATCAGCAATATATTCGATTAAAAGTGAATGTGATTTATCAATCAGACCAGATTGAACGGATTAAAATTATTGGTAAGAATAGAAGTATTGTATTGCAGAATAATCGGCCACTTTTAAGTGCAAGGGGGTTGAAGTCGAAAAGACCAGATTGGAAATTGGTGGAAGGCGAATTGCACAATAGTCATGTTTTGCAGTCAATCATTAGTAAGTTAGAAAAATATTTTAAAGCGAAATCAAAATCTAGCTTATAATATTTCACTATCTTTTATGGAATTTCTATTTCTTTACAATGCTGATTAAATACACGATTCTTATATAACTAATTCTTGCTATGCCTAATAAATATGCTTCAACTCAGTTTGCTTTTATAATGATTACCTCTTTGTTTTTTATGTGGGGCTTTGTTCATAATCTTGATCCAATTCTGATACCTCATTTAAAGAAGTCTTTTAGTTTAACAACGCTGCAATCTTCGCTTATTGACTCTTCAGTTTTCATAGCTTATTTTGTTATGGCATTGCCTGCTGGGTATATTATGAAAACCTACGGATATAAAACAGGTATTATAACAGGTCTTGGGTTATTCGCTCTTGGATCATTCTTGTTTATTCCTGCAGCAGACACTCAACAATATTTATTTTTTTTAGCAGCGCTTTTTATTATTGCATGTGGACTTACAATTTTAGAAACTGCTGCAAACCCTTATGCTTCTTTATTAGGAGATCCTGCAACATCTACGCAAAGATTGAATTTCGCTCAATCTTTTAATGGACTTGCAGCTACATTAGCACCAATTATTGGTGCAAGAATGATATTGACCAAAGGGAGCAGCGATGAAACGTTGGCAGGAATGAGCGAGGCCGCAAGAAAAATAGCACTTGCTTCAGAAGCTGCCTCAGTAAAGACTCCTTATATTGTGTTAGGTACTATTATTGTTTTGATCGCAATTATTTTCGCCATAATAAAATTGCCTGTAATAAAACAGGAAGATGCCTCTGTATCAGGCAAAAGTATTAAACACACTTTGCGTCATTTACATTTAAGATGGGCCATTGCTGCACAATTTTTCTATGTAGGAGCTCAAGTATGTGTGCTAAGTTTTTTTATTCTTTATGCGATGAAAGCTTCCGGAATTGATAAAATTAAAGCAGCAGATTACTTGGGGATGGGATGCGGTATGGCATTTATGATAGGTAGATTTGCTGGGACTTTTTTCATGAAGTTTATAAAACCTGCCAATCTTTTGGCTTTATATGCGGGCATCAATGTTCTATTATCACTCGCAGCGATGTTTGTTCATGGAATGCCTGCAATTTATATTGTAATTGCAATTGCTTTCTTTATGTCTATCATGTTTCCAACTATTTTTTCTTTAGGTATCAAAGAACTTGATGCTGATACGGAAATGGGGAGTAGCTTAATAGTAATGTCAATAGTAGGAGGGGCGATACTTCCACCATTGCTTGCTTTAATAAGTGATATAACTGGAAATATTCAACTTGGCTATATAGTGCCATTAATATGTTTTAGTCTCGTATTTTATTTTGGATGGAAAGGTTATAAAGTAGTTCCTTTAAAAAGTAGCATTTAAAATTGCAGAAATTGAAACGATATTGTTTAGCATTAGATTTACAAGATGACCCGGAATTAATTAAGGGTTATGATGATTGGCATCAAAAAGTATGGCCTGAAATAATTGATAGTATTCGTTCGGCAGGTATTGTTGATATGAAAATTTATAGAATCAGTACCCGATTATTTATGGTGATGGAAGTAAACGACCATTTTAGCTTTGAAGCCAAAGAAAAATCAGATAATACAAATGCGAAAGTACAGGAATGGGAAAAATTAATGTGGAATTTTCAAAAGCCTTTACCTTTTGCAAAGCCGGGAGAAAAATGGGTACTTTTAAATGAAATATTCTCATTGAAATAAAAATTATGTTTAGTCTTAAAAGTAAATCGGCAGTAATAACCGGAGCGGGAAGTGGTATAGGAAAAGCAATGGCAGAGCTCTTTGCAAAGCAGGGTGCATTAGTGCATATTATTGAATTTAATTTAGAGGCAGCTGAAAAAGTAGTTGCAGAAATTAATTCAACTGGTGGAACAGCAAAAGCTCATTGCTGTGATGTTAGTGATCAAATAGCTATGACGAAAGTATTTGATTCCATAGGAGCACTTGATATTCTAGTGAATAATGCAGGGATTGCTCATGTTGGAAATGCTGAAAATACAAATACAGAAGATTTCGAGAAAATTTTTCGCGTGAATGTGCAAGGAGCTTACAATGCAATTCATTGCGCAATTCCTTTGATGAAGAAAAATAAGAAAGGAGTAATTCTTAATATGGCCTCAATTGCAGCAATTGTAGGCCTTCCGGATCGCTTTGCTTATAGTATGAGTAAAGGTGCGATATATGCCATGACATTAAGTGTTGCTCGCGATTATCTTTCTGAAAATATTCGATGTAATTCTATTTCACCTGCAAGAGTGCATACCCCATTTGTAGATGGTTTCATTGCTAAAAATTATGCAGGTATGGAAGACGAAATGTTTGAGAAATTATCTAAAAGTCAGCCAATTGGAAGAATGGGCAATGTGGAAGAAATTGCTGCATTAGCTCTTTATTTATGTAGTGATGAAGCGGGTTTCATAACTGGTAATGATTATCCGATTGACGGTGGATTTATAAAATTGAACAATTAAAACTATCTACATGAAAAAATACCTGGTGTTATTATTATCATTGGTTTTTGGCCTATTTGTTAATGCTCAGCAAGGCTATGTTCCTAGCAAAGAAAATATAGCCGCTCGCCAACAATTTCAAGACATGAAATTTGGTATGTTCATTCATTGGGGTTTATCAAGTGTATTAGCAAATGGCGAATGGGTGATGAATAATCGGGGAATTCGTCAGGAAGATTATAAGCTTTTACAAAAAGTATTCGATCCAAGAGATTTTAATGCAAAAGAATGGGTGTCCATTGCAAAAAATGCTGGGATGCAATATATAACCCTGATAACTCGTCATCATGATGGCTTTAGTAATTTTGATACGAAAGAATCAGATTGGAAAATCACCAACACTCAATATGGTAAAGACATAGTAAAAGAAATAGCCGATGAATGTCATCGTCAAGGAATAAAAATTTGTTTTTACTATTCATTATTGGATTGGTATCGTTCAGATTATCAATGGGAGACAGGAAAGACTGGTAAAAAATCTGGGAGAACTGAAAAAAGTAATTGGGAATCGTATATTAAATTTATGAAGGCCCAATTAACTGAATTACTTACAAACTACGGAGAAGTATCCACCATCTGGTTTGATGGGCATTGGGATCAATTAGATAATGACATTGATAAAACTTTGCAATCAAAAGTAAACTGGCACTATGATGAAATTTATAGTTTGATACATAAACTTCAGCCTCAATGCTTGATTGGCAATAATCATCATTTATTGCCTATTGATGGAGAAGATTTTCAAATGTTTGAAAAAGATTTACCTGGCTCTAATACTACGGGATTTGGGGGAGCTGATATTTCTCAATTACCTCTAGAAACCTGCGAAACAATGAATGATGCTTGGGGTTATAATATGACAGATAGAAATTTCAAATCTTCCAAAACAATTATTCATTATTTAGTAAATGCTGCTGGAAGAAATGCAAATTTTCTTTTAAATGTGGGGCCAAAGCCTAATGGAGAAATTCAAAAAGAATTTGTAGATACCCTGGCAATTGTGGGGAAATGGATGGATAAAAATGCAGTTAGTATTCGTGGTACAAGAGGCAATGTAACTGCGGTTCAAGATTGGGGAGTGCTTACACAAAGAAACAAAACTATTTATGTGCATATTCTAGATAAAAAGGATCAGAACAATTTTATTTTTGTACCTCAACTCGTTGATAAAATAAACACAGCTACTTTATTAAA
>Ga0208106_1000635_pt1 | contig 11270 bp, 6 predicted proteins | sample CryBogCBE25Jul08_FD_184577 | JGI IMG/M metagenome (GOLD analysis project Ga0208106, IMG submission 184577) | Freshwater microbial communities from Crystal Bog, Wisconsin, USA - CBE25Jul08 (SPAdes) | ecosystem: Environmental > Aquatic > Freshwater > Lake | place: Crystal Bog, Wisconsin, USA...
ACTGGTGTAATCCAACCAGCTACATATTTAGCGGTATCAAAGTCGACATCACCACAAAGCTTTCCATCTGGTAGGCGGTTAATACCAACATCAATCACAACCGCGCCGGTTTTAATCATGTCGCCTGTAACCATGTGTGGATTACCGGTGGCGACTACTAAGATATCGGCATCTTTTGTATGGTGGGCTAAATCACGCGTTTTACTATTGCAAATCGTGACAGTAGCGCCAGCCTGAAGCAGAAGCATCGCCATTGGCTTGCCAACGATATTCGAAGCCCCAACAATCACTGCACGTGCACCCCGAACTGGGTAATCAATACTTTCCAAGATTTTCATGCAACCATAGGGAGTACAGGGCTTGAACTCAGGCTTCCCAACCATTAAGGCGCCTGCATTGGCGACGTGGAAACCATCGACATCTTTTTCAGGGGCAATTGCCTCTAATACGCGTTCTGCTGCAATGTGCTCAGGCAGGGGGAGTTGTACCAAAATTCCATGAATCGCTGGGTCTGCATTGAGCGTAGCTATCCGAGCAAGTAATTCTTCTTCACCAAGTTCGGCAGAGTAGCGCTCCAATACTGAATGAAAGCCCACGTCTTCACAGGCTTTGACTTTATTGCGTACATAGACTTGACTGGCGGGGTTATCACCAATCACGATTACAGCAAGACCAGGTCTAACTCCTTTGGCTGTCAGAATTGCAGCACGAGCAGCAATTTCAGCGCGGAGTTTTTTTGAAAGAAGATTTCCGTCTAGTAACTGCGCGGGCATTATGAATTCGATGGAGGATCAGATAGGGCTAAACGGAGTAAGTCAGCAACAGTATTGACGTTAAGCTTTTCCATGATGTTGGCACGGTGTGCTTCGACCGTCTTGATTGAGATACTTAAATCATCTGCAATCTGTTTATTCAGTCGACCAGCCACGATGCGTTCAAGTACTTGTCTCTCGCGACCTGTTAACTTACTAAGCAGGCTCTGAGTGATCTTACGTTGACTCGCTTGTGAGTAATCAACCCGTGCTTTTGCAAGCATCCGATCGACTAAGCTGCAGAGATCATTTTCTTTAAACGGCTTTTCAATAAAATCAACAGCACCCCGTTTCATGGTGGAGACTGCCATCGAGACATCGCCATGACCAGTGATAAAGGCGATTGGCATTGGATAGTTTTCACTGATTAAACGTTCTTGTAATTCAAGGCCAGACATCCCTGGCATACGCACATCTAAAATGGCACAGGAGATCGTCGATTTGTCTGTGCTCTGTAAAGATTGCATAAAACGCTCAGCACTGGCGTGACAGCGCACTACGTAGCCATTACTTTCTAGAAGCCAAGTGAGGGAGTCGCGGACGGCTTCATCGTCATCTACGACATAAATCACTTCAGCTTGGTTTGGTTTGGCTGTTACGTTCATTTTCAGTTTCCCGGTTAACTTCAGATTCTAAGGGTAAAAGTATTGTAAAGGCGCAGCCTGCCAGCTTGGTCCGCTCTGGATCCATCTGGTTTTTAGCCCAAAGTCGACCATGGTGAGACTCGATAATCGAGCGGCAAATATTCAGTCCCATCCCCATGCCCTCGGCCTTGGTGCTAAAGAAGGGCTCAAACATTCGCTCGATGACGGATTCTGGGATGCCGCCACCCGTATCTGAAACCTGGATACGAAGCATGGCCGGAAAGGTGCTGGTATCCAAATCCGCTGCAATTTTGACCGGCGGGGCAGACCAACGGGACGACGAAGGATAGGCTTCCCGGACGCTATCCAAGGCATTTTTCAGTAAATTGACCAAGACCTGAAGAATCAGAACAGGGTCGATCGGCACCTCAGGAAGATCTTCGGCGATCGATGAGACTATCGATAGACGATGACGATTGGCTTCAATTTCAAGTAGCCCCACTGCATCATTAATGATTTCGGTAATTGAAGTCAGTTCACGCTGGGGTTCACTGCGTTTCACGAAGCCACGAATACGCTGAATAATGGTTCCGGCTCGGACAGCTTGCTCAGAAGCTTTTTCTAGGGCGGGCAAAATCTCGCGACTCATATCGCTATCACCAGCCCCTTGCAAACGTTTTACGACGCCCATACAGTAATTCGATATCGCCGAAAGGGGTTGGTTCAGTTCGTGAGCTAAAGAGGATGCCATTTCACCCATCGTCGTCAAGCGGCTGGTGAACTGCATTTTTTCTTCTTGCTGTCTCGACAGTTCATCGGCTTCTTTGCGGATAGTGATGTCGGTAGCAATCAGGAGTTGGGCCATATGCTCATCAACCCAAGGAATAAAACGGCGTCGGACTTCATACCATTTACCACTATCATCTGATGGCTGAATTTCTTCAGACTCAGATTCTTGATACAGAGCTGATGGAGGAATGCCTGGATTTGAATCCCCAGACTCTTCAGCAAGCTCTTGCATCGATTGGTGTGCCATTTGACCGCCAACTAAATCAAAGTGACCTTTAGAGTCATTGCCAAAGCGCTCACGATAGAAGCGGTTCGCAAATAGCAGTGCGCCTGTCTCGATTGAGACGACAGACACGGCTGCATCTAAACCCTCAAGCACAGTAATAAAGCGTTCTTGAGAAGCCGCTAATTCTTCCCGGGCTTTAGTAGAGTCAGTAATGTCAATCACTGAGGTGACCCAGCCAGTTTGAACACCTTTTTCATTAACCAGTGGAGCAATAAAGGTTCTGGTGTCGATAGGCGTTCCATCATGCCGAACAATGATTCCACGGATTCCACTTCTCATCGCATCATGATTTTGTGGATCTAGAGCTAAATTCATTTGCTCCTCTTGAGCAGTTTTCTTGTCATCAGGCCAGAAAGGGAAAGGGGGTTTTAGTCCAATCAGATTCTTTTCCTGCCAACCAGTCATCTCACAAAAGGCTTTATTGACGTAGGTAATGCGCCCATCCATATCGTGGCCTCTAATACCTACGGGAGTTGAATCTTCCATTGCATTTCGGAAGTTTGTCTCTAGTCTAAGGTTTGCTTCTGCCTCTTGGCGGACTTGCATTTGTTTTAGGACTGACCACAAACTCCAAATCACAAAAGCACTCAAGCCCAATACAACACCTACTAGCATTCTGAAGGTGAGATTTGTTGGTGCGGGGTAGGTATCAATCCGTAGTGTGAGATTGGGGCTGAGTACACCGATGTCTAGACTCGTTTGGTTACTGAATGATCGCTTAGGCGTATTTCGATCAGAGGAGATCGCTAAGATTCGCTCGTTATCTGTGACCAAGGTAAAACGGTATTGCGCCTTTAACTCCGCAGGAATCATATCGAGTATTCCTTGCGCGCTGTAGAGCACAGCAATTTCTCCAAGGTTTTCATTGCTACCGAAAATTGGAATTACTTGCCAAAATATGACCTTCGTATCAGATGAGACTTTTTCTCCTCCTTGATCATCGAGCGAAATAAACTGACTATAGGCAGGCTGTCCTGTGGCATGGCTCATGTTGATAGTCTTACGGAGCGCCTCCTTAATGCGATTACCTTGTTCACCACTATTAATATCGCTGAGGATTAAATCCCTTTTATTGCGATTGGCTTGCGCAACCCACTGCACTTCATTATTTTTATTTATCCAGATCAGTTTTCTGATTTCATGCTCGTTGCCAAGAAGCGCTTCCGCTTGCTGCAAGATGTTGTTGCGGACTTTGCCTTCATCGCCACTGTTGGCAATGTCTCTACTGATGACTAGTAAGGAATCCGTATTGTTACTAAAGCGGAGTTGGATACGCTGTTTTGCAAAGACCAATTCTCGAAATAAAGCGGCTTCTTGTTGATTTTTCTCTTGTAGCTGCAAAGTTCCTAGGATGATTCCCATCACAGCGGTAAAAATCACAATGGCCAAAAAGGGCGTGAAGACAATCTTGAACCCCCGTATTTTTCGTATCCAGCGTAGGGGGCCATACAGCCGTTGCGACAGTCGTGCTTGTTTTTTCATCTCATAGCCATTTTGCCTCATCGTTCTGTTGTATTAAATCCAGGCTGCATCGCAATATAATTCCGCATTATGAGAAATATTATCATTATGTGGAAAATTGCTTGTTGAACAAATAAACCCCTTCTAGAATCTCAGACATATATAGAGTGTTTAATAGAAGTACAAAAAACAAAGAATAGAAGGAGACCATCATGGCGGCTATACCAGATCAAATCTTGGGTTCGACCAAGGCATCTGATCAAGATCCAGCAGAGACGCAAGAGTGGCTACAAGCGCTTGATGGTGTCATTCGTAATGAAGGCGTAGAACGTGCTGCTTTCTTAATAGATCAGCAAATTGCACATGCTCGCGTTAATGGAGTTGAGCAACCATTTCATGCAGAGACCCCCTACATCAACACTATTCCAGTAGAGAAACAAGCGCGATTGCCTGGTGATCAGAACATTGAACACCGCATTCGTTCTTATACGCGTTGGAATGCGATGGCGATGGTATTACGCGCTAATAAAGATACTAATGTTGGTGGCCACATTTCCTCATTTCAATCAGCTGCAACTTTGTATGACATTGGCTTTAACCATTTCTGGCATGCGCCATCGCCAGAGCATGGCGGTGATTTAGTTTTTGTTCAAGGTCACTCGGCTCCAGGTGTATATGCCCGCGCTTATATGTTAGGGCGCTTATCGGATGAGCAGCTTAATAACTTCCGCCAAGAGGTGGGCGGTAAAGGGATCTCCAGTTACCCCCATCCATGGTTGATGCCAGATTTTTGGCAGTTCCCAACTGTTTCGATGGGCTTAGGCCCGATCATGGCGATTTATCAGGCCCGTTTCATGCGCTACTTGCGCGACCGCGGCTTAGCCAAAACCGATGGACGTAAAGTTTGGGCATTCCTCGGCGATGGTGAGACCGATGAGCCAGAGTCTCTTGGTGCGATTGGTATGGCCGGTCGCGAGAAGTTAGATAACTTGATCTTTGTGATTAACTGCAACTTGCAACGCTTAGATGGACCTGTCCGCGGTAATGGAAAAATCATTCAAGAACTCGAGAGTGAATTCCGTGGCTCTGGTTGGAATGTCATCAAAGTCGTGTGGGGCGGTCAGTGGGATGCCTTATTTGCCCGAGATAAGAAGGGTATCTTGATGCAGCGCCTTGGCGAGATCGTCGACGGGCAGTACCAAACTATGAAATCCAAAAACGGTGCTTACGTACGTGAGACTGTTTTCAATACGCCAGAACTCAAAGCATTGGTAAGTGATTGGAGTGACGAAGAAATTTGGCAACTCAATCGTGGTGGCCATGATCCGCATAAAGTCTATGCAGCCTTCCATGCGGCAGTCAATCATAAAGATGAACCTACTGTGATCTTGGCACACACCATTAAAGGTTACGGTATGGGTGGTTCTGGTGAGGCGATGAATATTGCCCATCAGGCTAAGAAAATGAATCCTGATGACGTTCGTCGTTTCCGTGATCGCTTTGAGATCCCTGTTAAGGATGCCGATCTCGAAGAGATTCCACTGGTAAGCTTTGCTGAGGGAAGCCCTGAATTGGAATACATGAAGGCGCGTCGTCAAGAGTTGGGTGGCTATCTGCCACAGCGCCGCATGAAAGCCGAGAGTCTTCCAGTCCCCAGTTTGGAAGTATTTGCTCCAATGCTGGAAGCCACTTCCGAAGGTCGCGAAATTTCTACTACGATGGCTTTCGTCCGAATTCTCAACACGATTGTGCGTGACAAGACCTTGGGTCAACGGGTCGTACCAATCGTTCCTGATGAATCTCGTACCTTTGGTATGGAGGGCATGTTCCGTCAACTCGGTATTTGGAGTCAGCTCGGACAGCTCTACACACCCGAGGATCACGATCAATTAATGTTCTATAAAGAACACAAGACTGGCCAGATTTTGCAAGAAGGCATTAATGAAGCGGGCGGTATGTGCGATTGGATTGCCGCAGCGACTTCATACTCAACACATGGCGTACCCATGTTGCCTTTCTATATTTTCTATTCGATGTTCGGTTTTCAGCGGATTGGCGATTTAGCCTGGGCGGCGGGCGATATGCGTAGCCGTGGTTTCTTATTAGGCGGTACCGCTGGTAGAACTACTTTGAATGGCGAGGGCTTGCAACATGAAGACGGTCATAGCCAGGTCTGGAGTGCTGCAGTGCCTAACTGCGTTAGCTATGATCCAACATTCTCATTTGAACTTGCGGTAGTGATTCAAGACGGTATGCGTCGTATGCTCGAAGTTCAAGATGACGTGTATTACTACATTACCTTGATGAATGAGAACTATGCCCATCCTGCAATGCCTAAAGGGGCAGAGCAAGACATTATTAAGGGAATGTATAAACTGAAATCAGTTGGAGAGACCAACGCCAAGCTGCGTGTTCAACTCTTAGGCTCTGGCACCATTTTCCGCGAAGTGATCGAGGCTTCAGAAATCTTGCATAAAGATTGGGGCGTTTCCTCGGATTTGTGGGGTTGCCCAAGCTTTACTGAATTAGCGCGCGATTGGAATACAGTGCATCGTCATAACTTACTCAATCCAACCAGCGAGCCTTCGCTTTCTCATGTTGAGAAATGTCTCAAAGGTACCACCGGTCCAGTGATTGCTGCAACAGACTATGTTCGTGTCTTTGCTGAGCAGATTCGTCCAGCAATTCAGCACATCGGTCGTCAATATGAAGTACTCGGCACTGATGGTTTCGGTCGATCCGATACCCGCGAGAACTTACGCAACTTCTTTGAAGTGGATCGCCGTTGGGTGGTATTGACTGCTTTACGCTCCTTGGTAGATGCAGGTCAGCTTGATCGTTCGAAATTGGCTGAAGCAATCAAGAAGTATGGAATTGATAGCTCCAAGCCCAACCCAATGACAGTCTAAATAAGACACTACATTACAGATCAAGACTATGAGCCAATTAATTGAAGTCAAAGTTCCCGATATTGGGGATTACAAAGCTGTCCCTGTCATCGAGGTGATGGTCAAGCCAGGCGATGTAATTGAAAAAGAACAGTCGATCGTCACTTTGGAATCGGATAAAGCAACGATGGATGTTCCTTCATCCCATTCCGGTGTGGTGAAAGAAGTGAAAGTCAAAGTAGGCGATACGATTTCTGAAGGCACTATTGTTGTGCTCTTAGAAGAGAGTGGCAATGCAATAGCTCCACCTATTCCAGCTACCCAAGCTACAAAAGCAGCACCAGTTGCTCCTGCGGTATCTGCCTCCTCCGCAAAGGCGCCTGCAGTAGAGCCACCAGTCAAATTAGCGCCACCACCTCCACCAGTGAGCAATATTCCTGCACCCACATCAGAAAATATGGGTCATGCTAGTCCATCCGTCCGCAAGTTTGCGCGAGAACTGGGTGTCACGATTACGCAAGTTACTGGATCTGGTCCAAAAGGGCGCATTACTCAAGAGGATGTGCAAGCCTTTGTCAAAGCCGCCATGAGCGGTGGCGGAAGTCCGGCTGCCGTCTCTGGTGGTAGTTTGGGCGGTCTGAATATTATTCCTTGGCCAAAAGTCGATTTCACGAAGTTTGGTGAAGTAGACCGCGTGCCACTAAACCGTATTAAGAAACTCACAGCAGCGAATCTGGCTCGTAACTGGATCATGATTCCAGCGGTGACCTACCATGAGGATGCGGACATTACCGACTTAGAAGCGTTCCGCGTTGCTACCAATAAAGACAATGAGAAGCAGGGCCTCAAAATTACGATGCTCGCTTTTTTAATGAAGGCTGCTGTTGCTGCACTCAAAAAATACCCAGAGTTCAATAGCTCTTTGGATGGTGATGAGCTGGTATTGAAAAAGTATTTCAATATCGCTTTTGCAGCAGATACTCCGCAAGGCTTAGTGGTTCCTGTAATCCGCGATGCTGATAAAAAAGGAATTGTTGAGATCGCTCGTGAAACTTCAGAGTTAGCCGCCTTAGCCAGAGATGGCAAATTAAAGCCTGAGCAAATGCAGGGCGCTAGTTTCACGATCTCCTCTTTGGGCGGTATCGGCGGCACTTACTTTGCTCCGATCGTGAATGCTCCCGAGGTTGCGATCTTAGGTGTCAGTAAAGCGGCCATGAAACCGGTTTGGGATGGCAAGCAATTTGTCCCTCGCTTAATTTGCCCTCTATCGCTGACTGCAGATCATCGCGTGATCGATGGTGCCTTAGCCACACGTTTCAATGTGTACATGGCTCAATTGCTATCCGACTTCCGTCGTGCCACCTTATAAGAGGGAAGTATGTCTAAGCAAAATATTACCGTTCCTGATATTGGCGACTATAGCGATGTGCCTGTCATTGAAGTATTGGTCAAAGTAGGTGACCTGATTGAAAAAGAGCAAGCGCTCTTAGTTCTGGAGTCTGACAAAGCCACTATGGAAGTGCCAGCAGATCAAGCTGGAAAAATTGTGAGTCTTTCAGTTAAGGTTGGCGATAAAGTAAGTAAGGGCAGCATCATTGCTGAAATCGAAGCCAGCGGTTTAGCAGAACCTGCACCTGCTGCAGCCCAAACACCCACTCCGCAGCCTGCGCCTCAGCCAGTAGCTCAATCAGCACCCTTGGCTGGTCAATATAGCGGTAAGGTGGATCACGATTGTGAAGTGCTCGTATTGGGAGCAGGGCCTGGCGGTTATAGCTCAGCCTTTAGAAGTGCTGACCTAGGTTTGAAAACAATCCTCGTGGAACGCTATGCCACTTTAGGTGGCGTTTGCTTAAACGTCGGCTGTATTCCTTCGAAGGCGCTTTTACATACTGCAGCAGTGATGGACGAAGTAAAGACCATGGCAAAGCATGGCATTACCTTTGGCGCCCCCAAGATTGAAATCGATCAACTCAGAGCCTATAAGGATTCCGTCATCGGAAAGTTAACGGGCGGTTTAGCTGGCATGGCTAAAGCGCGTAAGGTCCAAATCGTTCGGGGCTTAGGACATTTCTTGGACGCCAATCATATTGAAGTGGACTTAACGGATGGCACGGGTCAAGACCTCAACGGTAAAAAAGAAGTGATTCGCTTTCAAAAGGCGATCATTGCAGCAGGAAGTCAGCCCGTGAGTTTGCCTTTCTTACCTGTTGATCCACGCATTGTCGACAGTACCGGCGCCTTGCTATTGAAGAGCGTGCCGAAACGCATGCTGGTTATTGGTGGCGGCATTATTGGTCTTGAAATGGCAACGGTCTACAGCACGCTGGGTTCGAAAATCGATATCGCTGAGATGATGGATGGTTTGATGGCCGGAGCAGACCGTGATCTAGAAAAAGTTTGGGAAAAATTTAACGCAGGGCGCTTTGAGAAGATCATGCTCAAAACCCGTGCTGCTAAAGCAGAAGTTAAGCCAGACGGAATTCAGGTGAGCTTTGAGGGTGAGAATGCACCGGCAGAACCCCAGACCTATGATTTAGTGTTGGTTGCAGTTGGACGGACTCCGAATGGCAAAAAGATTGATGCGGGTGCGGCAGGCGTTCAGGTTGATGAGCGAGGCTTCATCGCAGTCGACAAGCAAATGCGTACAAATGTTCCCAATATCTTTGCCATTGGCGATATTGTCGGCCAACCTATGCTGGCTCATAAAGCGGTACACGAGGGCCATGTTGCTGCAGAAGCTGCGGCTGGTCATAAATCCTATTTCGATGCCAAACAAATTCCATCAGTTGCCTATACCGATCCTGAGGTAGCTTGGGCTGGATTAACTGAAGAGCAGTGCAAAGCCCAAGGGATCCCTTATGAAAAAGGGCTATTCCCATGGGCAGCGAGCGGCAGAGCCATTGCCAATGGACGCGATGAAGGCTTTACTAAATTGCTGTTTGATGCCAATACCCATCGCATTATTGGTGGCGGTATTGTTGGAACACATGCGGGTGATTTGATTGGAGAAGTCTGTCTTGCGATTGAGATGGGTGCAGATGCTGTGGATATTGGTAAAACCATTCATCCTCACCCAACCTTAGGTGAGTCAGTCGGTTTGGCCGCAGAGGCGGCCGAAGGACATTGCACTGACTTGCCACCAGTTAAGAAAAAATAATTTCAGGCAACATCTTCTCCATAGAAAAAGGCCCCGCGTGGGGCCTTTTGTATTCCTATTACATAAGCTTTATTTCTTTGGCTTACTCATCGAGCTAGCTGCCTTCATTGCATTATCAGTGGCATTGCTCATATTATTTTGAGCAATCTCGACAGCATGTTTAACTGCTTTTTGGCTAGATTCAAATACATGGTTCGCAGATGCAATCGCTTGTTTCACAGCTTGAACTGCTGCCTCGGATCCAGCAGGGGCATTCTTGGTCCAGTCTTCAACTAAAGAATTGATCTTTTGTTGACTTGCCTGAAATTCTTTTTCTGCTGATTTAGTGAATGAAGCTTGAGTTTCATGAGCTAATTCATAGAGGTGACGGCTGTAAGCCATCATTTTTTCAGCCATTGGCTTGACAGCTTCGGCTTGATGGGTGAGTAGTTGCTGTATATCTTTTACTTCCATTGCTTTTTTAGCATTGCTCATGCTGTCGCTCAAACTCTGTTTGGCGATATGCATATTGAGTTCAACTAATTTCTCAATACTCTGTAGGGCTTGATTGGTCAGACCGCTAAGGGTTTCTAGATTCGCCTTTTGGGCTGCTGCCATTTGTTCTGGTGTTAAGTTCATTTCAATCCCTTTCATCGGATTTTTTTCCGTTCTCACTATGAGCGTTTTGTTTCAATTTAGCAATTAGGTAAAGATTGTACCCATATTTGGTGCAGTGCAATATAAAGTGATAAAAGGGCCATTCTTAGGGCTTTAATTCAAATCAGCCTAAAATTGACTGAACAAAGCAGTAACTCAATAAAACCCTCAATAGGCTGGCATGAATTTCAAGCTCGATAGAGTCATAGCACCCATCTTTGTCTTGCTCTGGAGCACCGGATTCATCATTGCCAAGCTGGCAATGCCCTATGTAGAACCAGCTACATTCTTGTTCTGGAGATTCACCGGGGTTCTGGTGGTGATGGCTTTATTGAACTTCGTTTGGAGAATTGTTTGGCCAAGCAAAGAGCAAATCAAGCATATTGCAATAGCAGGTGCATTTTTACAGTTTGGCTATGTATTTGGAGTTTGGTCTGCTGTGAGATTGGGAATGGGGGCTGGATTAGTGTCAATCATGGTAGGTCTGCAACCTATTTTGACGGCATGGTTTGCCTCCTGGGTTTCAGAGAAAGTTCGACCCAAACAATGGATTGGTCTGGTATTTGGATTTTCAGGAGTAGCTTTAGTTGTTGCTGAAAAAATTGGCTTTACTCATATTCCATTTGCAAGTTACCTCTTCGCATTTGCTGCTTTACT
>Ga0208106_1000652_pt1 | contig 11108 bp, 9 predicted proteins | sample CryBogCBE25Jul08_FD_184577 | JGI IMG/M metagenome (GOLD analysis project Ga0208106, IMG submission 184577) | Freshwater microbial communities from Crystal Bog, Wisconsin, USA - CBE25Jul08 (SPAdes) | ecosystem: Environmental > Aquatic > Freshwater > Lake | place: Crystal Bog, Wisconsin, USA...
AGGCAGCATACTCCTCTGGTGTTGAGCCCAAAGGCTCGGCGCCTTGAAGTGCCAACTTTGCACGTACATCAGCAGAGCCGAGTGCTTTCATAATTTCTTGATTAAGTTTTTTAACAATTTCAGGAGATGTTTTACTTGGGACCATGACACCTTGCCAAGCACCCACCTCAAATCCGGGTAGCACAGTCTCGTTAATGGTTGGGACATCGGGTAAAACACTTGTTCGCTTAAGACTCGTTACAGCGAGAGCTCGAAGTCTTTTGTCTTTGATGAAGGGCAGAGCAGAGTTGACCGTATCGGTGACGAACTGGGTCTGCCCGCTCACCAAATCAATCAGGGCAGGGGCACTGCCTTTGTAAGGAGCGTGAGTTGCAGTGAGCCCTTTACTTTGTAAAAGTATGTAGGCCCCCAAGTGAGTAATATTCCCGTTTCCTGCAGAGCCGAAGGTCAACTTCCCAGGATTGGCCTTCAAATAGCTCATAAATTCTTGTACTGTGTTTACAGGAACAGAGGGATTTACAGCTAAAACCAAGGGAATAACAGCGGTCAGTGCAACGGGTGAGAAATCAGTTCTTACATCGTAGTTTAGTTTTTTATACAAGGCCGGGCTAAGTGCAATTGCAGAAGTATTGTAGAAAAGCGTGTAACCATCAGCGGGAGATTTCGCCACCATCTCTGCTGCAATATTGCCATTGGCTCCCGGCTTATTGTCAACCATTACGGTTTGACCCAGTTGCTCGGATAATTTTTGCGCTAACACCCGTGCCACTAAATCGGTTGGTCCACCAGGAGGAAATGCGAGAACAAGACGTATTGGCTTATCAGGGTAATGAGCATGCGTGGACTGTGCAAATAATGCGTTGGTGCTTAAACACCCCAAACAAAGGAGAAGGGCACTTAAATATTGCAGCCAGCGCTTACGAAAACCAAACATGTGCTTGTCTAAGTTAATTTTCATACTTTTCTTTTTAAAAGTCGAAGCGGGTCATACTCTAAAGTTACGATCCCTTTTTGATTGAACACACGGTTACGAGTTCGAATAAGACCACGCTCAGCTTTAGAGGTACTCTTGAGCTCAATCACCTCTACTTCAACGTGTAAAGTGTCCCCAACAAAAGTGGGACCTTTTACGCTCATTGAGGTCTCCAAGAACGCTAAGCCCGTATTTTGAATAGAGGGAACAATCAGACCTTCTGCGAACGAATAGACCAACGCGCCTGGGACAACCCGTCCTGAGATAGCTAAGGCTTCTCTGTTACTTAGATCGACAAATAAATCCTCAGTGAACCAGTTGAGATTGCAAAATGTGACCAAGTCAGTTTCAGTGATTGTTCTTTTTTGCGTAGCGAATGAATCCCCAATTTGCAGTTCATCCCAATAAAACCCATGCATTAATTCTTTACGAGTGGACATATAGATTCCAATTGATAAACTGTTTATTGTTTCTCTATTTTTGCTAATTCAACAACATGTCTCCATTGCTCTATTTCTGCTTTTTGGAAACTCTCCATCTCTTGAGTGCCGCCTTTCATAACCTCTGCGCCCATTTTTTCATAAAACTCTTTGGTCTCAGGCATATTCTCAATTTTGGTAAGTAAGGCAGAGAGAATTGCAGTCTCTTTTTTAGGCGTTTTGGCTGAGACGGCTGCACACACCCAGACATAAGCCGTGTAGCCTTTAAGACCTGACTCCATGGCTGTTGGGACATTTGGTAAAAGTGGGGATCTTTTATCAGATGATAAAGCCAAAGCTCTTACCTTGGAGCTTTTAACTAGTTCAATAGCGCTTGTTATTTCAACAAAAGCAAAGTCAATAGATCGGGTCAGCACTGCATTTACCGATTCACTTGCGCCTTTGTATGAGATACCTGTTGTTTGAACCCCTGCAGTTTGATTAAAAAGCTCCGCCATGAGTTGATATCCAGCAGATCCGTATCCGAAATTGAGTTCGCTTGGGCGCTCCTTAGCTTTATTGACCAAGTCTGCGACTGTCATGTAGGGGGATGACTCTGGAACAATCAATAAATTTGGCGCACGAGTAAGCATTGTGAGCGCGCTAAAGTCTTTAACTGGGTCGTAGGGCATTGTCTTTAGCAAAGCCACATTGACTGCCATTGATGAATTGCTCCCAATAAAGACCGTATATCCATCTGCAGGGGCCGAGAGCACTGCCTGCGTGGCAATGAAACTATTTGCACCAGGCTTATTCTCAATCACAACCGATTGGGATGTTAATTCTGAGAGTTTTTTTGCGAAATACCTTGCAGAAGTGTCAGTGGCACTTCCAGGTGGAAAAGGAACAATAAATTTGATCGTTTTTGAGGGATAGTTCTGGGCGAATACAAAGCTCATCCCAAAAGACAAAGAAAGCAGGAGAAAAATACGTTTCAAGTTAATAAATTGAGCTTTCATGCTTTAAAACCTCTTTGGATATAGTTCGATATGTTAATTTTTTTGCTGAAGTAATTATTCATTGAATCCAGTCATCACCAATTTTCCAATAGCTTTTCCGGACGCAATGATTTGACATCCCTTTTGAAGATTCTCGGCACAGATCAATCCCAAATCCTCTTTGAGCGTAGATTGAATTTGTCCTTTGTCCACTAAGTTTGCAATAACGTCTAAGATGTCTCCTTGATGTTTCATATCTTGCGTTTTAAATAGTGAACGTGTGAACGCACCTTCCCATGAAAAACTGACGCTTTTATTTCTAAGCATGTTCATGGGCAGATCCGTGGAAGACTCCACTAAACTGCAAACTCTACCCAGGGGTGCTATCACCTCCGAGATTTGGCTAAATATAGGCGCTGGATCCGCTAAACACAAAACGTAATCCACCCACTTAATATTTAACTCTTTAAGTTGAGTTTGTAATGATTCTTGATGATTAATGACGTTTGTTGCCCCCATTTCCAAACACTGTTGAACGGATGATGGTCGAGATGCTGTAGCGATCACTCTTAAGCCAGCAATACGACAGGCAAGTTGAATGGCTAGAGACCCAACTCCACCGGCCCCGCCTATGATCAAAATAGTTGACTCAGATCCCCCTTCATCAGGGGCTGAATTTTTATTCATATCTGAAATATTAAGTAACTTGGGACTTATGAGCATCTTCTCAAACAAGGCCTCCCAACAGGTAATCGCAGCAAGGGGGAGAGAGGCCGTTTGGCTAGAACTCAAGGTACTGGGCTGATTTCCTACAATGCGTTCATCCACCAACTGGTACTCGGCAAATCCTCCAGATCTGTTTACAGCGCCTGCATAATAGACTGGGTCTCCCTTTTTGAACTTAACGACTTCTGGGCCGACCTCGTGCACTACTCCGCACACATCAAAGCCAAGGACCAGTCCGGGCGTTTTACCGCCTTTTGATAATTTCACATCAATAGGATTAATTCCAGCGGCTTTAACCTGTACAAGAACATCCCTGGCTTTAGGAGAGGGTATATCAAGTACTGAATCCAAGAAGAGGGCAGTGGATGAATTCTCTTTTGATTTATCTGTATTTACCGTTACTGCTCTCATGACGCTGTTATTCCATTTGTTTGCAGGAGGTGAATCTCCTCTTCAGTTAGACCAATCTCCTTGAGTATTTCAAAACTGTTTTGACCCAGGTTAGGGGCAGGGCGTTGAACATCGTTAACAGCAGTGGCTGAGAACTGAACTGGAACACCAATTTGTCGCATCACTCCCTCTGTTGGGTGTGTGACCTCCTTGATTAAACCAGTTTCAATTAAATGGGGATCTGTCAGCAGATCATCAACGGTGTTGAGCGGCATACACGGAATATCTGCAGCCTCTAGCAACTCAAGCCACTGAGCATTGGTCTTAGTGGCAACGGCCTGGGAGACCAATAGGTAAAGCTCATCTATATGTTTTGTACGAGTGCTTATGTTTTTAAATCTAGGATCAGTCGTTAGCCATTCGGTTTTTCCGATCAAACCCAGAAAATTTTCCCACTGTTTATCGTTATATACCAATACACAAAGGTATCCATCCAAGGTGCGGTAGGGACGACGCTCTTTAACCAATAATCGAGGGTATCCAGTTGTACCGATCGCTGGTTTAAAAGTTTCCCCTGCCATGTGATCGCTGAGAACGTATTGCACCATCGTCTCAAACATTGGAATCTCCACCTCTTGGCCAACACCGGTTACGCTGCGCGCGTAGACAGCGGCAAGTATCGCATTACCAGCCATTAAGCCTACAGTTCTGTCGGCTAAAGTTAGAGGCACATAGCGCGGCTCACCTCCTGATGCCCTGCTGACCAAATCAGGCACCGCGCTCATCGCCTGTATCAGGTCATCGTAGGCGGGACGACCTGCATAGGGACCCTTTTCACTGAATCCATAAATTCCGGCATAGATAATTTTCGGATTCTCAAGCTTCAAACGATCGTATGTAATGCCAAGTCGGCTCATGGCTTGAGGCCTAATGTTGTAAACAACTACATCTGCTGATTTTGCAATCTTATAAAAAGCCTCGAGCCCCTGCTTTTTCTTTAGATCTAAAACAATACTTCTCTTGTTTCGGTTCACATGCAAAAAGATGTGTCCCATTTTGTCATTTCTAAACGGTCCTATACCCCGAACCGTATCACCACTTGGGGATTCGATTTTGATGACATCGGCTCCCATGTCCGCCAAAATTTGAGTAGCGTAAGGCCCCATCAAGACGGTTGTCAAATCAATGACACGCAGCCCTTTCAAAGGGCCCGCAAAATCTGCTTTCTTATTCATCTAAAAATACTGGATTACGTTTTTCAATAAAAGCGGTGATTGCTTCCTTGTGGGCGGGACTCTTGTGGGCGATGACTTGCATACCAACTGACATTTGCAAAATGCTTTCAAGCGAGTTGTTCTGACTCTCTCTGATCAACTTCTTGGTCATTCTCAAAATATTGCCCGAATTCTTCGTAATACGCCCAGCTAATTCGTGAGCGGCAGGCAGGAGTTGCTCAGGTGTGGTGATCTTGGAGATCAAACCACAAGCCAGTGCCTCACTTGCAGAAATAGCGTCTCCAGTCAGTGCCATCTCCATTGCTTTAGTGACGCCAACTGTTTTCGAGAGCAACCATGCTCCACCATCACCAGGAATAATACCGACCCTTATAAAACTTTCAGCGAAAGTTGCTTTCTCACTTGCTATCCTAAAGTCGCACATACAAACCATATCGCAACCCACCCCAATTGCTGGGCCATTGATAGCACCAATAAGAGGCACTTCTAAGTGGTAAAGTGCTTTAGTCAATAAATGAATGCCGTTGACATACCACTGCCTAATATCCGCTGCAGAGACTTCGTCAGTGGTGAATTTAAGCATCTCTTTGACGTTGCCACCAGACGAGAAGACCGTGCCGTTGGCAGTTAATATAACTGCCTTCACAGAGAGATCTTTACTAATTTCTTGGCAAGCTTCAACAATTTCTTCAATCGCCGTATTGCCAGTCACTGCATTTCTAACCTCGGGTTGGTTCATGGTGAGCGTCACCACTGGCCCTGCACGCTCATACAATAAAAATTTAGCCATTTAAATTCCTCTCTTTGGGGTCAACACGGTTTATTAAAAACTCTAAAGCATTGTTGGAGTCACTCTCCAAATAGGCTTTGCCTAGTTTGTTTTGCCAGTAGCCCTCTGATCCGTAATCTAAGCGCCACTCATTCAGACGTCTGGTGAAGTAGTGCAAATGAAACTCTTCAGTAACTCCCATCGCACCGTGAACCGCATGAGCAGTAGCATTCACCGAGGGGACGAGTTCGCTTATTCTTGCCTTTGCAGCAGCAATCATGAGCAAATTATCTTTTGTTGGCCCTTGAGCAAAAACCATTTGTGCCGTGATTGCGGCTGCTTGCACGGCCTCAGCTAAAACACTAATTTGTTGTTGCACGGCTTGAAACTTACTGATGGGCTTGCCGAACTGGACCCGGTCATTTGCGTGCGTTAAAACAAGTTGTAAAACTTTTGACATTGCCCCAGCCATCATAGCAGTAGTGACTGTACTGGCTATTGCGCGAAGGTCCTGTGTTGGGCCGATCTTTATCGCTTCACTGGGTAGATGCTGCCAACTTAAATGGGCCTGCTGGGAGGCGTAGACCCCTGTGGGCTCTACATTTGCAGATTCGGTAGGCAGTAAATAGCAGGAATCGGCGTGATTCATCAAGACCCAATTGGCCACTCGACCAAATGGGGTAAAAGGACTTTTTAGATCTTTTATGTCTGTATAAGTTTCAGATTGTGTAGAGATAGTGATTGAGCCGCTCACAATCTTGGGATCAATTCCGTTTTGGGACATCAGCCACCTTGCAGATGCCGTCATGCCCAAGGGCACTGGTAACGCGTATTGACCACATAATTCGAACATTGAATAAGCATCAGCCCAGGGCAGTTGCGCGCCACCAAACTCCTCGGTCACCAAAATATCAGCAAACCCAGACTCCTCCAGCGTTGCCCATAAATCAGTGGAATTTGCATTAAGCTCTATTTCCTGTATGGCTTTATAACTAGCTAGAGTGCTAAATAGTTTATCAATTGAGTCGGTAAATAATGGATCCATAATTTTTATCTAAGACCAAGACCACGGGCAATCATGCCTCTTAAGATTTCACGTGTGCCACCACGCAAAGAGTATGTGGGGGCAATTTGGGTTGTATAGGCAAGAGTTGCAAAGAGTTCAGGTGATGATGAGATGTTGTCTAAATAGTTCTCATCAGACCCAATTGCATCTGCTATCCACTGAATAAGTTCTTGCTCGAAGAGTGTCCCCATATCCTTGAAAAGAGCGGCCTCTAGTACAGGACTGTTGCCTTTTACAAGCTCTGCCGTGGTGGCAATCGACATTCCCCTAAGCGTTGTGAGTTGGGAAAGTATTTTGCCAACCAGCCTTTGATTGTTCTGTGAATTAGATAAAGAAGTGTGTTGCTTCAAATAGTTAAGCCAAGTGTCCAAGAGGACAATGCTGGAATAAATCCTCTCTGGGCCACTTCTCTCAAACGCCAACTCAGCATTTACTTGTTCCCACCCAGCGCCCTCGTTGCCAATTAAAGTTTCGTTGGAGAGCTCAACATTTTCGAAAAATACCTCATTGAAATGTGCGTCTCCAGTTAAATCCTTAATTTGTCGAATCGTTACACCCTTTGCCCTAAGATCAACAATGAACTGAGACAGTCCCTTATGTCTATCCTCTGAGGTCCCAGAGGTTCTAACAAGTGCAATCATGTAATCCGAGTGATGAGCGTTAGTGGTCCATACCTTTTGACCATTCAAAATCCAGCCAGAACCGCTAGGTGTTGCCCTTGTTTTTATACTCGCTAAATCCGATCCTGATTGAGGCTCGCTCATGCCGATGCAGAAAAAAGCTTCTGCTCGGCAAATTTTGGGTAAGTAAAATTGTTTTTGAGTTTCACTGCCGTATCTGTTGATTAACGGTCCGCTTTGTCGATCTGCTATCCAGTGCGCTGATACAGGTGCTCCGCTTGCTAGCATCTCTTCAACTATCACATAACGAGAATAGGGGTCTAAACCAGCACCGCCGTAAGCTTTAGGTAAAGTCAGGCCCACCCAACCTTCTTTGGCCATTGCTTTACTAAAGTTTGCATCAAAGCCCATCCAAGACCTAGCTCTTCGAGGTGCGCTGGAGTTTAGATTGACTTTTAAAAATTGACGAACTTTTGTACGTAAATCAATAGCGTAATCCGGCAACTCTTGATAATTTAAAGTTTGCAACATTTTGAAGTGACTCTTATTTGTTTACGTTTTAAGTTAACAAAGAGAACAATAGGAAGTGATAGAGTGAAATGCTTTAAGAATTTTTACATAGCATTTGAACGAAATTACTGCTCAATATTAGCATACCCAAGAGTCTACATTTCATAGAGAAACCCCTCGCATAATGGGTTGCTCCCTTTGTTATCGACACTTAGTTTGCAGATTATTCAGTTAGTGAATACTAGTATTTCACATCCTATAAAAGGAAATTAGAATAATTTTTAAATATTAATCCCTCATATTTGGATATAACTTAATCAAATTTTTACGAAACAAACTACAAAATGAATGATCTTCTTATTAAAGACGCGCAATTATTTGACGGGTTAGGTAATCCATCAAAATCCGCTGATGTGCTTATCAATGAAGGAAAAATCGTTCGAATTGGCAAGATCACAGAGTCAGCCAAAACGATAGTGAACGCACATGGACTTGCTTTAATGCCGGGGATCGTAGACCTTCATACTCACTTTGATGCTCAAGTGACTTGGGATAGAACAATGTCGCCGTCCCCAGCCTTGGGCGTCACCACGGCTGTAATGGGTAACTGTGGATTTGGAATAGCCCCTTGCCCTGCACCGCTTAGAGAAACTATGCTCAAAAATCTCTCAGTCGTAGAGGGAATGGATTTAAATGCATTGCTCACTGGGGTTAACTGGGAGTTTGAGAGTTTCGGTGAGTATATGGACCAACTTAGAAGAATTGGCCCGTATTTAAATACTGCTGTTTTTGCAGGGCATTCTGTCATCCGTACAGCTGTGATGGGCGAAGCTGCCTCCGAGCAAGAAACTCCTACTGAAGCGCAGTTGCAATCCATGAGAAATTTGCTAAGGGAGTCGATCAATGACGGAGCAATTGGTTTTGCCTCATCTTTCTCACCCAATCACAGCGGTTTTGCAGGAAGACCCATGCCATCAACTATCGCAAGTGAAGCAGAGTTGAGATCTCTGACTCAAGTGCTTGGGGAGGAGCAAAGAGGTGTTTTCATGATGGCAACGGGCTCCAGGGCTACCCCTGAAGTTATGGAGTCAATTGCAAAGCAGACCCAAAGACCTACTTTTATATCTACTGTGCTTACCATGTACAACGAGAGTACGCCGGGTAAAGGTTTAGAGTATTACGATAAATGTCTCGCCGCTCAAAAAAGAGGTAATCCTCTTCACATTTTGACAAGTTGTCAGCCCCTGTCTTTTGATTTCTCTTTAACAGACCCGTATATATTGCTAAGTCACTCAGCTTTTGACGCGATCAAAGGAAAGGACCTAGCTGGACTAATTCAGGTTTACAGCGACACATCATTTAGACAAGCTTTTAAACAAAACCTACAAAATCCTAAAACTGGAATTTTATTTTTAGGGAATTGGGCGCACATCGAATTGAGTCAATCCTTTAGTTCAAAGTACAAAAGTTTGGAGGGGCTCAACCTTAAAGATATCGGTGCAAAATTAGGAATAGATCCAATGGACGCTTTCTTTGATATTGCCGTAGCTGAATCTTTGGAAACCCGGTTTATTGGTAAATTCTTCAACAACTCAGACTCTGGTGTTGAGCCTCTTTTGAAGCATCCAGCGGGTGTGATTACGCTCTCAGATGCTGGTGCACATTTGATATATATGTGTGATGCGGGCTTTGGTATGCATTTCTTAAGCCACTGGATTAGAGAGCTCAAGACGTTTACTTTGGAGGAGGGGATAAGAAAAATCACAAGTCAAGCTGCCGACGCTTTCAAAATTCCTGGAAGAGGTCGGTTGATAGAAGGGGCGCATGCAGACATGCTCCTTTTTGATCCTTCAACCGTAGGAATGAGCAAAATAATTAACGTAAGCGATTTGCCTGGTGGTGGGTCAAGAATGATTCGTAAACCAAACGGGGTGCACGGTGTTTGGGTGAACGGGGTACAAGTTCATGATGGACAAGACTATGTTGTTCATGAAAAGGGACCAGGCCATGTGCTCAGCTCATTTAACAAATAAACAATCTTTAGGCAACGTAATTAACTGGGTTCAAATCATGAAGAATATTTTTCTAAATCGTCTTTTGAAGAGTGTTCCGTTTGATTTTTTTGTAGCCGCATGTCTGTTGGGGCTATCAGCACAAATAGCATGTGCCGATACATTGCCTGGCTCATGGCCGAACAAGCCTATTCGTATGGTTTTGGGGTTCTCCCCCGGGGGACCAACTGATATTGTTGCTCGCCTTATCGCTCAAAAGTTAGCACTTCAATTGGGGCAGCAAGTAATTGTGGACAACAAGCCAGGTGCGGGGGGGAACATCGCTGCAGAAACGGTTGCAAAAGCTGCACCAGATGGCTACACGATTTTCTATAACACTTCAGCGATCGTGATCGGTCCAGCGCTTTACGATAAAGTCAACTATGATCCAGTAAAGGACTTCGCACCCGTCATCATGACGGTTGAAGTGCCTTTGCTCATGGTTGTTAACAACTCAGTTCCAGTTAAGTCTTTTAAGGAATTTATCGCTCTTGCAAAGTCCAAGCCTGGGGCTATGAATTACAGCTCTTCTGGTACCGGGACCATTACTCATCTGGCACCGGCGATGATATCAACTATCGCCGGTATTCAAACTCAACACGTTCCTTACAAGGGTAGCGCTCCTGGTTTGGTTGATTTGTACATTGGACAAACACAGTTCATGGTGGACACAATTAATACAGCAATGCCTTACGTTAAGGATTCAAGGCTCAAAGCCTTAGCAGTTACCTCTCTTAAACGAACTTCAGTTTTACCCGATGTGCCAACGGTTAGCGAATCAGGACTTCCCGGGTTTGAAGTAACCGCTTGGCAAGGTATCGTTGTGCCGTCAGGCACACCCACAGAAATAATCAATGCGTTAAACGGCGAAGTGAACAAGACGCTTTTAATGCCAGAGGTTAAGGCTAAATTGGCAGCTCAAGGCGCTGAAGCGGTGGGAGGTACACCCGATCACTATGCGTCCTTCATTAAAAGCGAAATTCCTAGATGGTTTAAGGCGGTTAAAGACTCTGGGGCAAAGGCAGAGTAAATTTAGTTTTAAGACCCAATCATCTTAACTTGAGTCGCAAAATTACGGATATTTTTTCAAAATCTTAGCTTCAAATTTAGGCCAATACCACCATAAAAAAAGGGGAAATTATGTCCGCAAATCGATATCCTTATCCGGATATTAATGCTTTACCGAGTGATATTAAAGAAAAGATCTTGGCAGTTCAAGAAAAGGCTGGTTTCATTCCCAATGTGTTCTTGGCTTTAGCAAGGCGGCCTGAGGAGTGGCGAGCCTTTTTCATGTATCACGACAGTTTAATGCTCAAAGAAAATAGCGGCCTAACCAAGGGCGAGCGAGAAA
>Ga0208106_1000668_pt1 | contig 10915 bp, 20 predicted proteins | sample CryBogCBE25Jul08_FD_184577 | JGI IMG/M metagenome (GOLD analysis project Ga0208106, IMG submission 184577) | Freshwater microbial communities from Crystal Bog, Wisconsin, USA - CBE25Jul08 (SPAdes) | ecosystem: Environmental > Aquatic > Freshwater > Lake | place: Crystal Bog, Wisconsin, USA...
GACCCATGCGACTGGATCGAGGCCGACAAATCTGCTGCTGCAATCCCTAGCACCGATTGATAGTCATCGATACTGTAATCTGTCTCAGTGCCATTGTAATGACGATACACGCCATCACGCTCGAGCTGGGTCTTGTCACTGTGGCAGCCATGACATAAGCATTGAAAGATGTTGCGATAAAACGCCAGCTCCCCAATCGCAGACCATGCAAAAAGATGGTCAACCTGTGATGCTGGTGAAACCACGCCTCGGATCAAACACGCCTGGCACATCGGCTGCATCGATAGCTTGGCCAGTCTTAACTTTTTCCACGAACTCTTGTCATACATTGAATTGAACTTTTTGCGTTCAACAGATTTTCTGGCCACATATGTGTCTCGACCGCCATGCTCAATACAAAATGTAGATAATCGTGATCGATTATTAAAACATCCTAATGATGCACATTTATTATTAGATGGCAATGTCGGCATAATTATTTGTTGGGATCTTGGATTATATGAATCGGATTATTATCAATCCATATATCAATATCAATCCCATTATCTTCACAATACTTTTGCTTGGCTGCACCATCAGTTAATATCACGCAATCTTTTCCGATTATCTTACCAATCGATTTATATAATTCATCGATTTCATCTGGATCGGTCGAATGTGAAACGCAATAGACTTTATCTTTGCGTAACCAAACCAATTGAATAAACACATTCCAAAATTTTGGATCAGCTGAATAGGTTTTGTGATAATCCAATGCAAATGTTAATTTGCCAGCTTTTTTTTCTTTGATAATGGCTTGTTCATCATCTTGATATCCAGCTGCATGAGCTGCTTGGCCGACTTGGACTGCCTTTTGCTTGGTATCAAATGGCCCTTTGCTGCCCCAATACCATCCATCGGGTTTTTTCATAATTGGCATAATAAAACCTTATTTGCTTAAACCATAAACCAACAATAATGCTATGACCACGCCAATGACAATGGCTGCTGATACATCAAGAATTGTCACTTTTTGCTCGTCTGTGAGTTTAAACATTTTTTCAGCTCCATAGTTAATTTCCATCACTCTATCACAATTTCATTAAATTCTGTGAATATTTGTGAAATTAAGACAAATAATCCTCAATGATCTCGATGGCCGTTTCGCTGGATCTGGCCACATAGACTAGATAATTTCGTTCATTGAGCATCAGTCTGATTCGCTTTTGATCATGGGATTCCAAGCCTTCTTGGGTTTTCATTTCAACAAATAGACCATTGAATCCATGCCTGGCCTCGGCCAAGAATAGATCTGGTACACCAGCTGTCAATCCTTCCAAAAACAAATTGATCCGATTTTTGGCCGATGTTGCTGCACCATTCGGTATCGAGAAAATAAGCGCATTGGGCCAAAAAGTCCGAATGTGTTGGATGACTTTGACTTGGATGGTGTGTTCTTTTATTCCCAAAATTTCTCCTGAGGTTCCCAAAATTTGTCTGACTTTGGTTTTTTCTGTATATAAATTGTGCATCTATTTTTAATTCCAAGCAAATAAGTCTGACCAGCCAAGCATTTGGACTGCCAATTCTGTGGCCCCAAATGCTGGCATTCATCACAAAAAATCCGATCATCATCGATAAATTCAAAACTGGGCCTTGGGTTTTCTTTTTCCATTGTTAATCCTTTTTTATTATTGGTTCCCATTGGTTCCCATTGGTTCCCAGTTTTCTGGAACCTATACCAATAGTGCTACTCAAGCACTATTGGTTCCCTGTTTTTTTCCTAAGGGGAACCAATCAATCGGGAACCAATTGAAATGAATCCTTTTCACTTAAATGGGTTTTCTATTGGTTCCCGAAAATTGGGAACCAATGATGTGCGTTTTGCACCGACTTTTAACTCAGCTGGCAAGTCCACTTCCAGTATGGATTCATCCTCAATCAAACCATCAATGATGGACATGACCTCCTCGGTTCGACCAGGCACCAATTGCCTAACGGATCGCTTGGATGGATATCGGCCAGCTGCAATTTCTTTTTGGATCACATCGATGATTTCAGCTTTTCTGGATTGTTTAATAGATTCGTACTTTTCTTCCTTGGCCAATTCCTTGGCCTCAATGCGCTTGGATTCCATCGACTTGGATGGAATGGCCCAGCGCACCGAAATCTCGATCGGGCCACGCAGCTGGTCGGTGACGAACTCGGCATAAATATTGGACTCAAACGCCACTTCATCAAAATCCGATTGATATCGATGTTTCCCAAGTTTGAGAAATCGTTCTTCGAGTCCATCCTCTTGGAATAGGTACGCCACGCAATTGGCATCACCTTCCCAGGCACCAGCTCCCCTGGCACTAAAATCCCGTACATCAGCTCGTTTTAAAGCCTTGGGTGTATGGGTAACCACCCAGACTGGATATCCACGCCCAATCAGCCCCTCTTTGATGGCTGAAATGTACTTGGCAATCTCAGCATTGTCGTTCTCAGAATCCACGTTAAATGATGCGCTGGCCGTATCAATCACAATGAGTGGCTTGATCTCCACCAGCTCGCCATCGATGTCTGGGAAATGGCTTACATTTTTAGCTGCCAAAATGGCCAATTTCGCTATATCTGAGGCACTGGATCGCTTGGTGGCCACGACTTTGAACCAATCTGATATCTCTGGCCATTCAATGGGCAAATCGGCCTCTGTGCGCTTTAAACGCTTTTGCAAAGCATACTGAATCCGCTGCACTTGACCAGTATCCTCGCTCAGGTAAATCACTTTGCGTCTAATCTTGATACTGACATTGGAGAAATGGCTGTAAAACCCAGCCACTTGCATTGCCAATGGCAAAATGGCACTTGTTTTGCCGACTCCTGGTGCCCCAGCAATCAAAGTCAAACCATCGGCCAAAAATCCATCGATCACCCAATTCGGACTGGTGAGCACTGTCATTGGCTCGATTATTCGGCTTTCCCAAATATCTTTAACCAAAATCTCGCCAGTGTCAGGATCAATAATATCTGGAATATCTGGATTATCTGAATGATTATTAAAATCTTCTTCAGGATTATTGAAAGAATTAATCTGGCCTTGAAACCCATATTTTTTAGATAATCGGATTAATTGCCTAATTCCGATTCCATCTTCCTTTTTAAATGACTCCCATTTCTGAGACATAATAAATGGATCATATTTGGGTGATTTTCTCGACCACTGATCCCATAATTCAAACCCCAATTCTGATAATTCTTTTTTGAGTATCATGCCCACCGATATCCATTCCTGATAATCCTCGGCCTCGATGCAAGATAATAATAATTTCACATCATCGGCTTTGGAATTGGATGGCAGATAATCCATGACATTGATCTCTTTCAATACACCAGTGAAATCCCAATCGGTGAGCAATATGTTTTTTTTCTGGCCAGAAAATCCACTAAAAAACTCGATTTGCCTGTTCTCTGGCAATGTGATGCATTTCGGTATTTTGTCCTTGGCCATCAAAACCCAGTAATGGGCACCATGGCCAGAGAGTGATGTCTCATATGCTGCACCGACTTTGTTGAGGTAAGTCATCAGCTGCATTTGCTGTGGATGTGGCTGGTAATCGGCTGCATTTTTCCAATCCAGATCGATGCACACCAGGTATAAATCGGGTTCCAGCATTAATGGGTGCAGCAGTGACAATCCAACATAGGGGTGCTGGATGGCTTTGGCTTGGTCATAGGTGCCTAGTCGGCCAGTGGTGGCAGCCTCGGCAATGCCCATAATGCCATCGATGCCGACTGGCCTCTTTTGGTCGGTGAATCCACAAAATATGGGTAAATCTTTTAATTCATACCAGAATGGATATTCTGTGTCGGTTTCGCTTACAATTGGCTTGGCCATTTTTTGTTCCTAGATAAGGTATTTGGGCAGCTCTCACCAGCTGCCCATTTTTTTTATTCTTTTATTCTCGTCAATGATGGCGCTGAATGGGTGGTGATAATAGCACCGACTGGAATTGGAATCTTGGCTTTGATCATGGCTGCTGGTGATTTCAGCTCCCAAGCATTTGGCTCACTTCTAAATTCTGTGGCCAGATCAATTTTTGGATCCCATTTCTGCATCTTTCGCCCAGCTTGGAGTGACCATCCATCGATGCTGGCTCCAGCCTCGAGCTTGGCCTTGGCCAACATCTGCACTGATTCAGCCCATGACTTGCACAATTCAGCCTGGTCAAGTAACTCAGCCATATTATTCTGATCGTTCCTAAAATCGATCTGAGCTGATTTGATGGCCTTTTCTTTCAAGGTCGGGCAAATGGATTTGGCTCGGCAATATCTGCATTGCTTGTTGCCAGCAAATCTTGGAGCTGTTGGCTCGTTGGCCATCTTGGCAATGATGACCAGCTCCTCCTCAAATTTCTCGATCTCCTCCAGCGACACATACACTGGTTGAGTTTTGTTGAATGGCTGGAATATGTGCAGATAAATATGAGTGACCCTGATATCAGCTTTAATGCACATCATCACTGCGCCAAGTGCATACATCAAGAGTTGATTATTATGTTCTGGGCTGACTTTGATTCGGCCAGTTTTTAAGTCCACCACATGGAGTGCATTGTCGATCACAAACGCTGCATCAGCTGTGCCACCCAAGTCTGGATGGAGCTTGGATAGCATTGGGGTTAGATTCCACTCCAGCTGGATCATCTTGGCACTGACACTGGCTCGTTTGAGGTAGTCCACATAATCGGTGGCCACTTGCAGCATTTCTGGGTCATCGCACTGAAATGGCTTGTTGTCCCACAATGCCTGAGCCATGGCATGGATGTCGGTTCCTCGCTGGGCTGCTTCATTGGTGGGATTAGGCAAACCTTGCTCGAGCAAATAACTGCCTGGGCAGAGAATGATTCGATCAAGTCTTGATGCTGATATAGGTGCGTGTGTACTCATTTTGCTCTCGCTTTCATCATTTCATCGGCCAAGGCATAAGCCAATCCGCAAATTTCCTCGATGCCGACAATCTCATCATGCTCTGCATACGCATGGGCAATCAATGATGGCAGCGCATGGCTGGCAAAAAAGTCTCTGAGCTGCATACCTTCCTGATCTGTTCGGTTTGGGTTTGGAAATGCTTTCATTTTGGATTTTCCTCTTTGTGCTTGGTTAAAAAGTATTGAATGGTGGCTGCTGTGACTTTGAATCGTGCAGCAATGTCTTTGATTGAAACACCTTCAGCTCTGAGCTTTAACACTCTTGGGCCATCGATGTTGGCTCTTTTCCGACCTGATCCTGGTCTTGCTCCACCGATCATGGTGTATTTTCCAATCCATCTTTGAGAATGGTTTGGTAATGGTCATCGAGCTTGGGATCGAGGTTTTTGTCATGGAATGGATATTCGCCATTCCAGCCCTCGCCTGATGCACAAAATCCCCATTCAAATCCCTCGCTGAAATAATGTGTCTTGGTGGCCTCAAGGACTGCCATCAAAACACTTTTATCCATGCCATTGAGAATAAATACTTCAAACATTAATTTTCTGGCTTCTTGGTATGTCATATATTTTTTTCTTTCAAAATGTCTTCTAAAATTCTTGCATTTTCTTGAAAATTTATAGTATCCATGTAAGTTCTTTCTATTTCCTGTTCAGTTAACCCCACCCATGTGCGTTGTGGTGGAATCATATAAAGAGAATCAAATACATATTTGTCTGCTGGTTTTGTAAATGTAAGTGACGGAACATTGTCATGACCCCAAACCATCCACGCCACAGGCTCATCTTTTGTTTTTAGTGCGGCTTTACATTCTTCGATTGCCAACTTAACCAAAGGGAATGGCATCGCTCTGTCAATGTTTTCCAACGCCTCCAATGCATGGCGTAATGCTTCATCTTTATTCATTTGATTGACCTCCATTGTGTTCTAGGTTCGTTTGCGTGTTTGATATAAAAGTGAATCAAAAAATTAATGATCTGTGTGTAAGTCATTCTGATGCCAGTATCCTCTTGGACTTTATCCACGATCAAATCGATTGAATCAGTGATTGGTAATGTAATTCGTCTTGTTTTTAGCATTTTGCTCTTTCGTTTTTAGGGTTGATTTGTTTAGGTGCTTTTCGAGTAAATCTTGAAATCTGTCGATCAATTCCCAGTTGACATCTTCATGCTTGGATTCGATCAAATGGTCAATGATTCGTGCTGCTTGTTTTAAAAGTATTTTGTCCATGGGGTTAAATGATTTGGTTAATGATGTTTTGCTTTTTGAGGATTTTGGCCAAAATCGTATGATCCAGTGAGTTGGAAATCGTGAGTAAATAAATGAGTGGAGCTGTGCCAGACTTTTTGATATTCTCCACTCGACTCGATGCTTGTTGAAGTGCTGAAGTCTGCCAGGTAGCCTCAACAAAAATAACTGTATCGGCTGCCGATAAATCGATACCCTCTTGGCACGCTTGAATATTTCCAATGAATAGTCTGGTCTTACCATCTTGAAAATCCTTCAAAATTTGGATTCGTGCAGCAGCTGGTGTGTCTCCAGTGATCACCACTGGATGATGGGCTTTCAGTAGTTCGGCCAGCTGATGCACCACCTCTTTGTGGTGGGCAAACACAATCACTGGCTCATCGGCCAGCTTGGCCTCGATGAATTCTGCCGATGGCTTGACTTTTCGCATGGCCGATTCCAGCATGACCGATGACAATCCCTCAAATGCCAGCATGGGGTTTGGATGTGCAATCAGCGCATCGATGTCAAATTGCTGTTCACGCTTATCGACTGGCAAATCAAACGTGATCAATGATGTGACTGGCTGCTGATAATTCGTGAATATTTCGGCCTTGGTGCGTCTTAAACAATGTGGCTGCACCATGGCTCTCAGCTCGGGCAGATTTGATGCCCCAGACGTATCCAAGCCCCATGGTGCATTCCATAATTTGGCATACCTGAGTCCAAAATCGTACCAACCACCTCGGTAAATGCCCAATCCATGCAAGAGTGGCCATAACTCGATGGGCCTGTTTGGGATGGGTGTGCCTGATAGTGCATAAACTCTGGGAATTCGTTTCATCAGCTTAAATGCTGCAATAGTCCTGATGGCCTTGGGTGACTTGATCCTGTGGCTTTCATCGAGCACCAATGTCTCATATTTGCCAATTTCGCACAATGATCCAAGCACATCGTAATTGATAATCGTGATGCCACTGCATTGGCTCTCAGCTGCTTGTTTTTTGCCAGTGATCACTCTGATCTCGCCCTTGAAATCCATGGCCTCAAATGCTTGTTTCCAAACATTTTTGACAATGGCTGGGCAGACAATGAGAGCTGGCAAATGCTGCATGGCTGCTGCTGCTGTGGGTAGTGTTTTGCCGACCCTTGGCTCATCGGCCAGAATGGCTCTTTTTTGCCTCAAGAGGAAATCCCTCGAGGTGATTTGGTGTGGAAATAGCATTTTTGATCCAGTTTTACAGTTAAGGAATCCTCAGTATATATTAAATTTTATGAAATTGTGGGAAATTTTGAGAAATTATGTTATAGTGCTTTCACTGACTTAGAAATAAGTCGGTATTTCTTTAACTTTTAACTGGAAAAAACTATGTCTAAATTTATTACTGGTAAGGGTCGGTTTTCTTATTTGAATTGGGCCAGTCCCAAGGTCAATGAAATGTCTGGCAAAGAGGAATTCAGCACTGAATTCATCATCCCCAAATCTGATACTGTCACTATTGCTGGCCTCAAAACCGCAATGAAGAATGCATTGGATAAAAAGTGGAATGGCAAATATCCATCCAATTTGAGAAATCCATTGCGTGATGGAGACACTGAAACCAAGCAAGATGGCTCGCCATTGGGTGATCAGTACAAGGGTAGTTATTTCATTCGTTGTAAGACCAATGAAAAGCCTGGCACTGTGGATTCGCATGGCAATGCCATCATGGCAGCCAATGATTTTGTATCGGGTGACTATGGCCGAGTTTCGGTCACTGCCTATGCGTATTCACAAGCGGGAAATAATGGTGTAGCATTTTGGCTCAATAACATCCAAATGCTAGAAAAAGGTGATGCATTGGGATCAAAAGCCTCAGCTCTTGATGACTTTGGAATTGCCAAACCAGTTATTCAAGACAATGATATCCCATTCCCTTGATGTGAATGATTTCCACACTCTGCTGGCCAACAATGGAGTGTGGATTTTGTTCAGAAATGAACCCACACTTTTGGACATTCAAGAGGCCAGACGATTACTTGCTGGCCTTACTGACCAAATTCTGAAAGATCAAATCAACAATGTATCAGTACCTGATTGAAAAATATGGTGTCCGAATGACACTCAAAGAGGCATCTGAGGTATTAAAAGTTCCAGTCGGTACTTTGTATAACAAACGATCCTCTGATGATTTGCCATTCAAAACATTTAAAGATGGCATCAAAGTGTTTGTGGATACCAGGGATTTGGCTGGGTACTTGGAGAACCAATCATGTATATAAAAGCAGAATTTACCAATGTAATGAATACTTGGATCAAATTCGGGTTTGTCCCACCATCGACTTTGGTGGAATATCAAGCAAAATGGTATCTAGTTAAACATAATCTTTAAATTATGCAAAACCTTGATTGGTACAATATTTTTGCTTGGGCTTTTGGCCTTGGAATGGCTGGGATTATTTTTACAATCTCAGCCATTTTTTGGTTTGTCGTATTCTTAATGATTCAAGAATAAAGTCTTGTCCCAGTTTTATCAATAATCAATGCTTGCCGTCTGGGCTGGCCAGCTGGATCGTTTGGCACTGATACATGAGTCCATCGATCAAATTCTCTAATCACCTGGTCAAATGGCAAACTGCTGGCAATAATCGCTTTGACTACCTCGTCTGGAGTCATGCCAGGCACTCTCAAATCGGCTGCACATCCTACTCGATGCTGGCTTGAGTCTTTTGATCCAACAGCATCATTCACTTGTTTTGACCGAAATGCTGAATTAACCATGATTGGCTTATTGCCCAGCAGCTCCTTGACCATTTCAAGAAATTGAGCCAAACGCTCAAGATTTTTTGTTTCAGATTCATTGGGTACATTGTCAAATTCCCTGTGATCGGTGAATGTCAATTCTTCCAAGCTGAAATGTGGTGTGAGCTGTGTCATTTGATAGGTGTGCTTTGATGGAGTAGTTGATCTTTATTTTGGCTCGATGCTGATGATCCAAAATAAAACCCAATGATGCCAGTCCATGCAGTGCCCAATGAACCGAGCATAATATCAATCTGTGGTGCGTGTTGGATTTGGCCATACATCAAGCCCCAGAGAATGCCAAAAAAGCCAATTGTCACGCCAATGGACAACAATGGTGGAATCCAGCTCTTGGTGTTGATCTGCATATCCCGAGCTGATTTTCTGTCCGCTGTGGCCAATTGTTCAAAATCCAGCCCCAGCTCTTGCGCTTTGGATTTGAGGTTAGTCTCGGCCAGCTGTAATGCTGCAATCTGATCGGCAGTCATTTTGCCACTGTTGATGGTGTCCTGAACCTTATCGGCATCGATGCCAAGTGCCTTGGACACTCCCTCGACCGCCAAGCCAGCCAATGGGCCACCAAGGCAGCTGGCCACTGTCGGTGCAATACTTTCAATCCAGCTCATGGTTTATCCTCCAAATGATATTTACTTTTCTGATAGTCCAAATGAATGCCATACATCAAACCGCAAAACGTCAAAAACAATATCAAAATGCCAGCGCATAACGCTGCCCTGACTTGCCATTTGTCGATGAACTGCCTTCTTTTGAGTGCAGCCATCTCAATGGCTTTTTTTGTTCACGCTCGAGCTTTTCTCGCTCTTTCCTGACAATTTCACGCATTTGCGTGAATTTCTCCCAAAGACCAGGCATTCCGACCTGGTATATGATCATTTCTCGCAATTCTGTTTCCATGCGCTGGATCTGCTCTTGACGCATGATCCGATTCATAGCCTCCTCGTTGATGCTGGTTTTTTTATCGAGTGGCTTGAGTCGTTCTTCTTTTTCTGCTTCTTTGAGTGTCTCTTGATGGGTGAAGAATGCTCCCAAATTCTTGCCAATGTCGTTGACGATATCCCCAACATCTTTGCCATCTTTTTTAAAGTCTTGGTATAAATCGATGCACTCCCGAATGCCAGCATGGGCAGCCTTACACGCTGCAAATACTGTGATTGGATCCATTATTTGTGCGTCAAAATAAACGTGAATATGGTACCAACACAGCTGACAATGACCACGCCAGCACTGGTGATCATAATCTGCTCGATTCGCTTGAGCCTGGCATTGATCTGCTCATACCTCAAGGCACAAACCGCCTCATGCGAATTCAGTCTTGCCTCAGTATCATCCATGCCCAAATCCCTCCAAATATGCTGAATTTTAGAGCAATTCTAGACTTTTGATAACCTCATTGGAATGGATGAATGCGTCTTTTTGGTAAACCTGATCCTCCCACCAGAGAAATTGATCTTTGGCCAAATTGGCTCGATCCTTCAATAAATTGATATTTTCTGGGTGGCCAAAAATCAATGGATCTGAAACCGACCATAAAACAATGCCAGGCTTACCTTCCAGCCAAGCCAAATGCTGGAAAAATGAATCACAAGCAATCCATGTTCTGCATTGTTTGAGCAATTTGCTCAATTCGGCCATGGGCAGATTTGGCCGAAAATCCTCGACCAATGGTTGCTCGCCCTCGATGCCGATCTGGATGATTGGCTCTTTGATCTGGGCAATCAATTCTGGCCAATATGGGTAATTCTTGGGATTGGGTTTCCCATTCATCAGTTTTTTGGAATAAGGGGAAATGATGATCATAAATACAATTTCCTGAATGCTGCCTCAAGTGACTGATTCCATTTCCACTGGGCCATTTTGAGGTAAATATTCCACTGATCAATGTTGCCAAATAGGCTTTGTGCAGCTGCAATCGATTCGCCTGGTATCACTTCAGGGT
>Ga0208106_1000671_pt1 | contig 10888 bp, 10 predicted proteins | sample CryBogCBE25Jul08_FD_184577 | JGI IMG/M metagenome (GOLD analysis project Ga0208106, IMG submission 184577) | Freshwater microbial communities from Crystal Bog, Wisconsin, USA - CBE25Jul08 (SPAdes) | ecosystem: Environmental > Aquatic > Freshwater > Lake | place: Crystal Bog, Wisconsin, USA...
ACATATTACATATTAAAATTAGATAAATTTATGCCTATCTACTCAAATTTTTTCTTAAATATTCTCATATACATTAAATAGGTTTAGCCAAAAGAAGATCTGCTCAATCAGTGAGTTCATATTGCCGAGAATTGAATAATACAAAGTAAAGAGAAAGCAGGTTTACACTTATTATTTTTAGCTTATTTCACTACAAAAAAATGATATAAATTGCTGGGGAATTACACCGGCTCACAACTAGTGCCAATAAATGATAAAAATAGAAATAGAAAAAAAGTCCAATACACTCGGCTGAATTAGTATAAAGATACTGGATGAACAAAGTGAGGGCACACGCTATTTTTGAAAGTTTTTTTGATAAAAATATGGAAATTAGCGATCAAACAGAGATTTTACAAATTGGTGCAACGGTGGGCCTAGATATTAAAAATTTGAATGATGCCTTAGACGATGCGATCTTTACAAAACGTGTGGCGGCAGATGAAAAAGAATTTGCAACCTTGGGGTTTCAAGCAATACCGGCAATGCTGATTGGCGAAAAAGACTTCTCGCCTCGAAGCTTCCAGCCAATTACGGGTTATAAAACCGTAGAGGAGTTAGAAACGATCATAAGTCAAATTTTGAAAAAATGAGATAGCTTAAAAGGAGTTCATTTAAATTCTAAACAGAGGCAATTAAGATGCATTTAAATTGAAATTTTAAAAATGCATTCAGAACAAATTTTCAATCGTACTCATCTTTGCAGGTACTTTTTAATACTCTCACGCTGTGAGGCGACAAAACACAAGAAAGTACAAGCCAATACATTGGACAATGTAATAACAACTCCTAAAAAACGCCATTACAGCGGATGCGTGAATCAAATCTGCTGATAACGTAGTCAGCAGTTATAAAGGCGAGGTGCAATGAAGTGGAATTGCCAACAGTTACGATCAAGCTTTTAAAGCTGTTGCTTTTGCAAAGTCAGTGACTGGAGTAACCACCGTAAAAAACGATATACGGATTAAGCCGAAAAGTTGCAGCAAATACAAACATGTTGTAAAAAGACTTGATGTGCTTGTTGCTTTGCTTGAAAGCGCGAGAAGTTAGGAACTTTCAAGAAATTTTGATCAAAGATCAACTTCATAGCCATGAAACCAAAACTAATCCTTAAAAAGACTAAAATCCGATACCAATAAATCACATGCGTCATTGAGTATGGTAAATTCACGACTAGTGAAAAGCAAATAATCAATAGTTAAATATTCCTTGGGGAAAACATGAATACAGACACCACTTCAATGGCAAAAGCCCCTTTTTATAAGTCTCTTTATATACAGGTATTGTTTGCAGTTGCGATTGGTATTTTGCTGGGACATTTTTATCCAAAAATAGGGATAGACATGAAGCTTTTAGGAGATATCTTCATCAAGGCAATCAAAATGATGATTGCTCCCATTATTTTTTGTACGGTTGTCGTTGGGATTGCAGGGATGGAAGATATGAAAAAGGTGGGACGCACGGGAGGCGTAGCACTTTTATATTTCGAAATTGTTAGTAGCATTGCTCTCGTTGTAGGGTTACTGATCGTCAACTTCCTACAGCCTGGTGTGGGCATGCATGTGGATGTAACCACACTAGACACAAAGGGTATTGCCGCATATACGGCGCCAGATAAGCTTGGTACAACAACCGACTTTCTGATGAATATTATTCCAAGCACAATGGTAGAGGCTTTTGCAAAAGGTGAAATCTTACAAGTGTTGTTTATTGCCATCTTATTTGGATTTGCGTTACAAAAATTAGGTGGAAAAGAAACAATCGTTTTCAATTGGATCGACAAATTTTCTCATGTTCTATTTGTCATGGTCGGCTTCGTAATGAAGGTTGCCCCCATAGGTGCTTTTGGTGCGATGGCTTTTACGATTGGTAAGTATGGGGTAGGTTCACTTGCTTCATTAGGTAAACTGATGGGAACTTTTTACATTACTTGTCTACTATTTATATTTGTTGTCCTAGGTATCATTGCAAAACTGAATGGCTTCAGTATTTTTAAATTTGTTCGTTACATTAAAGAGGAATTACTCATTGTTTTAGGCACCTCATCGTCAGAGTCTGTGCTCCCACGGATGATGGAAAAGATGGAGCGCTTAGGTGTCAAAAAAAGTTGCGTTGGCTTAGTGATACCGACGGGTTATTCGTTTAATTTAGATGGAACATCTATTTATTTGACGATGGCGGCGGTTTTTATTGCACAGGCAACGGACACGCCAATGGATCTCATGCAACAAATTACCTTGATCGCAATTTTGTTATTGACCTCTAAAGGGGCAGCAGGCGTGACAGGTAGCGGCTTTATTGTGCTGGCAGCCACACTTTCTTCGGTTGGTACCGTGCCAATTGCAGGATTGGCGCTAATACTAGGTATTGACCGATTTATGTCTGAAGCTAGAGCTCTCACAAATTTGGTTGGGAATGGCGTAGCAACAATTGTGGTTGCCAATTTGACAAACGAATTAGATAAAGCAAAACTTCAAGAACATTTAAACCTGCGTTGAAAAGTGGCGATATTGAACATCAAAGTTGTGAAAAGTAAGAGGATTTAAGGTACAAGCAGCACTTTCCAATGCCTAAATGCGAAGAACCTTCAACATTTTAAGTGCAGTCCAGATATTGATCGTTTAAGAGCAATTGCTATCCTTCATGTGTAGTCATTTCATTATTGCCAAAATGGAAATTGGTTAAATCGTGAGCGTCGATTTTTTTGTAATCACAAGATATTTTAGAGTGGGGTGTTTCATTGATTGAGCTGATCGATATTAAAGCGTACATTAATTTGTATTTTTTGGTTTAGTATGAGATACAAAAATATCAAAGTGAAATATGAAAATAATTAACCCGACAGAACAAGAGTTAAGGTTTCTAGAAGAATTACGGATTCACCGCGCCAAGCATCGAAAAAAGATTTTAAGCGAACCTCATGATGAAATTGTTGCGGACATTCCCCAAGCAACTTTAGGACAAAAAATATCCGATCAAGTTGCAAAGACTGTTGGATCATGGCGTTTTATTTTTATACAAAGTGTGTGTATTTGTGCATGGATTACTTTTAACTCCGTTCATAAAACCAATCAATGGGATCCCTACCCATTTATTTTATTGAACTTATTGCTTTCCTTTCAGGCTGCATATACTGCACCAGTTATTATGATGAGTCAAAATCGCCTATCCGAGATCGATCGGCAACAAGCAAAAAGTGACTATGATGTGAATGTGAAAGCGGAACTAGAAATAGAGTTACTCCATCAAAAAATCGATCTCATGCGTGAAAAAGAATTGATGGTACTTGCCCAAGCTCTTGAAGCACTGACAGAAAAATTGAGTAGCGCAGAACCTCAAAATGTAAAGTCATCAAATCTTGAAAAGGATGGGTAAAAAAATGGATCAACAAACTTTTAGATTAGAACTCGCCCAAGAACATTTTCCTGAGCCAATCACTGTCACCCGTATGCCGGGAGAATTGGGTGAGCACCGCCATCCTTTTGAAGCAAAAGCATTGATCTTAGATGGTAGTGTTAGTCTGACAATAAACGGTAATGAAACGACCTATTTAGCAGGAGACATCTTTCATTTATTACCAAACATCATGCACAGTGAACGTTATGGACCGCAAGGGGTTACTTACTTAGTGGGTAGAAAAGATACAGCTTAATCGATATATTTCTTAAATCAACAAATAAAGGTTTTTATCCAATGAAGTTATTACAAGCAGAAACTCTCGGCGATGTGCATCTAAAAAATCGAGTGGTGATGGCACCACTTACCAGAATGCGTGCGAATAACGAAGGAGTACCAAGTCCTTTAGCTAAAGCGTATTACACGCAAAGAGTAACGGCTGGGTTGATAATTTCTGAAGCGACACAAATTTCTCCTCTTGGAAAAGGGTATCCTGCAACACCAGGAATCTATACAGATGAGCAAGTGATCGAATGGAAAAAAATAACGGATTCGGTACATGAGGCTGGCGGAGTGATCTTTGTGCAACTCTGGCATGTGGGGCGAATTTCCCATAGTTCTTTGCATCCAACCCAAGGACTTCCTGTTGCCCCTTCTGCGATAAAGCCCGGTGGGAAAGTGTATACAGCAGAATGGAGTCTAGAGGAATTTGAAACGCCACGCCAAATTACGCTAGAAGAAATGATCCAGTTACGGGCAGACTATGTGCATGCTGCAAATCAAGCAAAGGCTGCTGGCTTTGATGGCGTTGAGCTTCACGCTGCAAATGGATATCTGCTTGATCAATTTTTGCAAGACGGATCAAATCATCGTACAGATGCATATGGAGGATCGATTGAAAATCGCAGTAAATTGGTATTAGAAGTACTCCAAGATATCATTCCTATATGGGGAAGCAGTCGTATCGGAATACGATTATCTCCTTATGGCACTTTTAATGATATGCATGACTCTAACCCATTGAATCTCTTTTCCTATTTAATACATGCATTAAACCCAATGAATTTATGCTATTTACATTTAATTGAACCACGAGCTACATCTGCAGGTGGTAATGACAAAATAGATGAAAGTCTTCCAAGTACCGGAAAAATTTTCAGCAACATGTTCAATGGAAAAGTGATACTTGCCGGCGGATTTAATCAGGCAAGTGCAGAGCAAGCAATTGAGAATGATGAAGCTGACGCCATCGCTTTTGGCCGGATTTTTATTGCAAATCCTGATTTACCAAGACGATTCGAGTTAAATGCCCCGCTTACTCCCTACGATCGCGCCACGTTTTATGGTGGGGCAGAAAAAGGCTATACGGATTATCCCGCATTACAAGCCACTTGAAGCGACTGTTGGAGCAACAGTAAACTGGCGCTCCAGCCACGTCAGGACAACTTGTAGGAAAATGGCAAAAACAGCTGCGGGAATAGCGCCACTAAGCATCATCGCATTATTGTTAATCGCTAATCCCTCAGCAATCCGCTGTCCATAACCTCCAGCGCCTACAAAAGCGGCAATCGTTGCCGTGCCAGTTGCAGTTATCGCTGCAATTTTGACCCCACTAAATATGGCTGGAATCGCTTGCGGTAATTCAACAAAAAGTAAACTGGGCCAAAAAGAAGATCCGAGCGCAGCGGCAGCCTCTTTTAGATCTTTACTCACCATCTGTAAACCTGTATGGGTGTTTTCAATAATCGGTAAAAGGGCATAAAGTGTCAGCGCAATAATAGCGGGTAGTGTTCCAATCGAGTGGAGTATAAAAATTAAAAATGCAAGAAGGGCAAGAGAAGGGATGGTTTGTAGAACTCCAGATAATTGGCGGATAGGGTAACCGATGTTTGGGCGAGAAAATGCCAGTACACCGAATGGGACTCCAATAAGGACAGCTAGCGCTAACGAGCTGAGGACCAGAAGCAGATGTTGGAATGTAAGAGTGGAAAAATGATCGTCAAATAATAAATTTAAAAAATTCACTCGAGCATCTGTCCGTGGCGTAGCACTTAAAAATGCCTGCGCGATATTTTGGACAGATTGAGATTCGTTCTCTAAGGCATGATTCATATCTTGCATCTGTGCAAGGTTAATTCGTTGGCTAATGAGAGTTAAGGCGTTAACGAATTCGGGGTGTAGTGCAAGACTTTGTTTGTATAAGAGAACCGCGGAATAATTTGGAAAATAATGGCGGTCATCCAAGAGGATCTTATATTCCGAATTGGATAAATGAGCATCGGTTGTATAAACATCGATGACATCGATTTGCGCTTGATTTAAAGCAGCGTAACTCAAGCCATGATCGAGTCCCATAGGGACGGACGGGTGTAGGCCATATACTTGAGCGAGTGAGCGCCAACCATCTTTTCTAGCAAGAAATTCATGTGAAAAACCAAATCGTAATTGAGGATGGTTTGCTAGGTCAGAGATGGCTTGAATGTTGAGTTGTAATGCTAAAGCTTTTGGCATTGCAAGGCCATAAGAGTTGCTAAAACCAAGTGGAAATGCTGCTTCAAGGCCCAAAGGTTTGAGACGCAGATTGACTTGTGTAAGAGTTAAAGGCGTGTTCTCGTGAAGGATTTCTTGAGAGATAGTGCCTAAATATTCTGGGTAGATATCAACATCGCCGTGTTCTAAGGCAGAAAACAAAATACCTGTATTACCTAGCCCGGGTATACGAATCACGTTGATATTATGGTTTTTTTCAAGTATTTGGGCAATGATTTCGCAAAGGATATAGGATTCAGTAAAACGCTTACTTCCAACTCGAACGCTCAAATCGGCAAAACAGATCGAAGATGAAAAGAGTAGAAAAACAGACAAAACAAGAATGATCCATGCTTCTTTAAGGATGACAAGGCGATTCGTTTGGAGAGGTATCATTTACCTATTTTAATGTAGACTTAGGACATTAGAATTTTCCTGCTTACTGAAATTCTCAACTCCTCAAGGTAACTTAAAAAATGAAAAAAACTGCTCTAGGAAAAAGTGGTCCTATGACGTCGATCGTAGGTTTAGGTTGTATGGGGATGTCGGATTTTTATGGTCCTGCGGATCGAAAAGAAAGCTTAGCGACGATTCAGGTGGCAGTTGCAGCAGGCATAAACTTCCTTGACACGGGGGACTTTTATGGCATGGGTCATAACGAGCTCTTAATCGGAGAGGCTTTACGAGCTATACCACGCGAACAGGTCATTCTCAGCGTTAAATTCGGTGCACAAAGAGATCCAAGTGGTGCTTGGCATGGTTTTAATGGTAGCCCAGCCGCTGTGAAAACCTCTCTTGCTTACAGCCTCAAAAGATTACATACAGACTACATCGACGTGTATCGTCCTGCACGTCTAGACCCTCAAGTGCCAATCGAAGATACGATCGGAGCTATCGCCGATATGGTCAAGGCAGGTTATGTCAAATATATTGGACTATCTGAAGTGGGGAGTCAAACGATACGAAGAGCGCAACAAGTTCACCCAATTTGTGATGTGCAAATCGAATATTCTTTACTTTCGCGCAATATCGAACATTCGATTCTAAAAACATGTCGAGAACTTGGCATTGGCATCACTGCTTATGGTGTTTTATCAAGAGGCTTGTTTGATCCCAATTGGAGCCAGCAAGCTCTTACATCGACGGATTTTCGAAGTTATAGTCCACGTTTCCAAGGAGAGAATTTACAAAAAAATCTGGATTTATTGGAGCCGATTCGACAACTTGCGGCAGATAAAAAAGCGACCTTGCCACAAATCGCAATCGCCTGGGTATTGGCAAAAGGGACTGATATTTTTCCCTTGATTGGGAGTCGCCGTCGGGTGACGTTGGAAGATTCATTGCAAGCCCAAGAGCTTCACTTAAGCCATGCGGAAATAGCCCATTTAGATCTTGCTTATCCATTAGGGATTGCAGCAGGAAGCCGATACGCTGAATATGCCATGGCGCATTTGGATAGTGAAAAAGGTTAGGCTATCACGCCGTTTAAAATAAATAGATGCCTGAAAAAAAAGTCAAACTCCTACCATTAGAGAAAATTTTATTTAGCCAAGGTTTTGGAACGCGTAAATATTGCAGTCAACTGGTATTGGCTGACCTAGTAAAAGTGAACGGACAGGGCATGCGCGATCCAGATGAGTTGCTTGAACCTAACGGATTATTGCTAGAAGTTGAGGGAAAACCATGGCTTTATCAAGAAAATGCATACCTCGTTCTGCATAAACCATTGCATGTGGAGTGCTCCCACAAAACGAAGCATTACCCAAGTGTATTTACCTTATTGCCACAACCATTGATTGAGAGAGACGTGCAATGCGTGGGTCGACTCGATCAAGATACAACGGGTCTTTTACTCCTCTCCGATGATGGTCAATTTATTCATCAGATGACCTCGCCGAAAAAAAACATCGGTAAGCTCTATCAAATACAAACAGCAAGTAGGATTACCCAAAGCCAGATTGAACACTTATTGAATGGCGTTGTTCTAGAAGATAACCCTCAACCATGTTTTGCAACACAATGTACTCTAGAAGGTGAGCATCAGTTGGCAATGACGATCGTTGAGGGTAGATATCACCAAGTCAAGCGAATGCTAGCTGCGGTCGGGAATCATGTTGAGGCGCTCCACCGACGTGCTATTGGTCAATTTTTCTTACCACAAGACTTACACGTTGGAGAATGGCGTTGGCTAACCGCTGAAAACAAAGAGGAGCTTAGAAGAAAATAAAAAAGGCCGCTCAAAAGCGGCCTGGAAGAGGTTTAAAAGATGCTTAAACTTTAATAAACGGCAGAGTACGAATGCGCTCACCCGTAGCGGCAGCAATTGCATTACCAATCGCTGGAGCTACAAGTGCTACACCGACTTCACCCATACCGGAAGGTGCACCACCACCTTCAATAATCGTTACATCAAGTTGCGGCACTTCTGACATGCGTAACATTGGATAGGTATCAAAGTTCTTTTGTTCAACTGCGCCGTTTTTAAATGTAATAGCAGTTTTCAAAGAAGAAGAAAGACCGAGCAACATACCGCTTTCAATTTGTGCTTTAATTTGATCGGGGCGAATTGCAACTCCTGGATCAACTACTGCAGTCAAACGATGAACGACGGGTTTTTTATCACGCATTGAAATTTCAGCAACGATGGCAATATATGCACCGTAAGCTTCCGATTGAGCAACTCCTAAAAACCGTCCATTTGAGCGTGGTTGTCCCCATCCTGCTTTTTTAGCCGCAGTTGAGAGTACCTTTTGCGCACGTGGGTGGTTATCGAGCAAGCTCATACGGAATGCAACGGGGTCTTGTTTGGTACCGGTTGCAACTTCATCAATCATGCTTTCAACAGCGAATGAATTGAGGTTGTTACTTACCGCACGCCAATAACCGACACGCACACCTGAATCATGGATCACGTTTTCAACTTTGAGATTTGAAATATTGTATGTAATATTTGCAGAACCTTCACCCATAAATGGATCATTACCGTTTACAACAAACGGTGGAAACGCACGTGCTGTGACTGATTGAGAAGTCATCTTCGAGTAAAGGCCTGTCAATTTACCATTGGCATCGACACCAGCACTCACTTGATTCAAACTTGCAGGACGATAAAAATCATGCGTCATATCATCTTCACGGGTCCACTGCAAACGCACCGTTTTACCAGTTGCTTTTGAGATTTCCACGGCTTGACGAATAAAGTCAAGCTCAAGCTTACGCCCATAGCCACCACCTAAGAAGGTTGTGTGAATATGGACATTTGCCTCAGGAAGACCGGAGGCTGCCATCGCGGCACCAGTAGCACCTTGTTGGAACTGGATTGGTCCCCAAACATTACACTCACCATTTTGTACAGATGCGGCACAGTTAATCGGCTCTAATGTTGCGTGCGCTTGATAAGGCAAATTGTATTCAGCGGTAAATGTTTTAGCTACGCCATCCAATGGGTTTGCATTTCCTTTAGCAAGAATGATCGCGCCATCTTTTTTACTCGCATTACGAATACCGCTTTCAATGGCAGCCATGCTGTCAATTGCTGTCGTATCGCCATTATCCCATTCGATTTTGAGTAAGTCACGGGCTTTTTTGGCAACATAAAAGTCTTTTGCAAGCACCGCAACGCCATCAGAGATTTGCACAATGGCTTCTACACCAGGTACTGATTTGGCTGCTGAAGAATCAACATTTTTTGGCTTGCCGCCAATGACTGGGCTTTGGGCGAGTGAGGCAACCAACATATTTGGTTCACGAACATCGATACCGTAAACAGCTGTGCCATTTACTTTAGCTGGGGTATCTAAACGTGGAAAGCGTTTACCGATCAGTTTGAAATCCGCCTGAGCTTTTAAAGCAGGTGCAGTTGTCAATGGCATATTTGCCGCAGCAATTGCAATCTCACCGTATGTTGCACGGTTTTTGCCAGATGTAAGTACACCATTGCTAGCGGTAACGTCTGCAGGAGAGACGTTCCATTTTTTTGCAGCTGCCGCCTTGAGTTGCTCGCGTGCAGTTGCACCGACTGTTCTCAATTTGGTCCAAGCTTCACGAACTGATGTTGAACCGCCAGTGATTTGACCACCTAAAAGCGCATTAATGTAGTGCGTCGGATTGGTAGATGCAATCTCAATTTTTACTTTACCCAAGGGATACTCAAGTTCCTCAGCAATTAACATTGCCATGGTGGTGTAAGTATCTTGACCCATTTCTGAGCGAGCATTGATGATAGTGACAGAATTATCTGGAGCAATACGTAACCAAGGGGCAACTGGGACAGTTGCATCAGCCGCAATAGCAATTTCACTGGCGGCATTAAACCCAATCACTAAACAAGTTGGTACGATTGCAGAAGATTTAATAAACGAACGTCGATCCATAGTAATCTCCTTAAATTAAGCTTTAGCGGCGCGATGAATTGCGCTACGAATACGTGTGTAAGTTCCACAACGACAAACGTTTCCGTCCATTGCAGAATTAATATCCTCGTCAGAGGGCTTAGGATTTTTAGATAGCAAAGCAGCAGCCGACATCATTTGGCCGTGTTGACAGTAGCCACATTGCGGAACATCTTCTGCAATCCAAGCGTCTTTGATTTTCTTGGCAAGAGCAGGCGTCACTCCATCCATTGTGGTAACTTTTTTGCCTGCAGCAACTGATACGGGAGTGAGGCAGGAACGAATAGCCTGTCCATCCAGATGTACAGTGCATGCACCACAAAGACCAGCACCACAGCCAAATTTTGGTTGTGTAATATTGAGGTGATCACGAAGCGCCCATAACAACGGGGTTTGCTCGTCTCCGCTAAACTCAACTGACTTACCATTTACATTTAGTTTCATGTTTTTCCTTAAAAAAATTAGGATGGGTTAGATGACAACAATAAACAAAAGAAAACTTAATCATCTAAAATGATATTTATGTCTCCTTT
>Ga0208106_1000672_pt1 | contig 10877 bp, 11 predicted proteins | sample CryBogCBE25Jul08_FD_184577 | JGI IMG/M metagenome (GOLD analysis project Ga0208106, IMG submission 184577) | Freshwater microbial communities from Crystal Bog, Wisconsin, USA - CBE25Jul08 (SPAdes) | ecosystem: Environmental > Aquatic > Freshwater > Lake | place: Crystal Bog, Wisconsin, USA...
TAAATGCAAATCTGTTCTTATCAACACACCTAAGCGATGTGCGTGCGGCCCTCAATGCAGGCGTCCCAGCAGCTCAAGTCTACCCACACTCTGCGCACGCCTCTTTGGCTCATCCCAGTGAGGTACGAATCGCGTTTGACGGAGACGCAGTTCTTTTCTCCGACGAGGCTGAGCAGGTCTTTCAATCACAAGGGTTGAGCGCCTTTCAAAAACACGAAAAAGAGATGGCCAGCAAGCCCTTGTCGGCCGGGCCCTTTAAACCTTTACTCTCCGCGCTGCACAGACTCCAGCAAGAGGGAACGCCTAATATGCGTATCCGAACTGCGTTGGTGACTGCGAGAAGTGCCCCTGCTCATGAAAGAGCGATCAGAACACTGATGAACTGGAATGTTCAGGTGGACGAAGCTATGTTTTTAGGAGGATTATCAAAAGGGGAATTCTTACTTGAATTCGAGCCTGATTTCTTCTTTGATGATCAAACAGGGCACATTGAGTCTGCATCCCTTCATGTTCCTGCTGGTCACGTGGCGCAAGGTATTACGAATCCAGATTAATGAATACATATTAAGGAATACAAATTAAGGAATTCAGAGGATGGAAATCGGTCTACACCGATCTCTAATTGAGAATATTAAAGTTTAAATTGACTATTTATGATTTAAATCTACGGGATGAATGACTTCTGAGACCATCTCAACTTTACGTCCCTCTCGCCTTGCAATCCAAATCGTAGAGCAAAGTATCACGCAGGCTCCTAAAATCGTAAAGTGACTTGGAATATCTGAAAATACCAAAAAGCCTGCTAGCGAGGACCAAATTAAATCTAAAAAGCGAAGAGATTGGGTAGCTGAAATATCGGCCGCTTTAAAACCTCTTGTTAAGCAGTAATGGCCTGTAGAGCCTAATACACCCGCGGCTGCAAATCCAACCCACTGCATAAGCGTGGGGGTTTGCCAAACCATACAAGCAAAAGGCAAGCTAAAAATACTAACCGTTATGGCTTGCCAAAACACAATCACCCCTGGCGTCTCGTATTTGGTAAGTGATTTAGTGATTAAAAATGAGGCTGCAAATACAGGCGCAGATGAGAACATCAGTAACGTATACCATCCACCTGTTCCCGTTAACTTGGGGGCAACGATGATAACCACTCCCAAGAGCCCCATCAGGGCTGCGACCCAGCGGTCTCTTCGCATCGGTTCCCCCAAAAACCAAGACGCGCCAAGCATGATAAATATGGGTCCTGAAAAGCCAATTGCGGTCATATCGGCCAGCGAGATTTTAGGCAGTGCTGCAAACCATAACCAAAGACCTATGGAGTGAACACCGCCCCGCCAAAATTGCCCCTTGATATCAACGGGAATATACGTTCTCCAACCCTCACGCATAAGTAAAGGGATCATGACGATAAAACCCGCAAAATACCTCAAAAATTGGGACTCTAAGCCATCTAGGGTGAGGGTAATACTCCTGATCACTGTGTTCAAACAGGTAAAGAGAATTCCACTCAACGCAACCCACAACATTCCTTTCCAAACGGGTGGAAGAGCCCGCCCTTTGCTGGTCACGCGGCCAAAGCCTCGACCGACTTTACCTGAGAGCCGTCGACTCATTTTGCGAGCCGTGATTTGACCCACTTTTCGGATTAACTTTTTTCTCTCACCCGGATTTGAACTCTTCAATTGGGGATGAGATTTTTTTAAATTAGGCACAAAAAATTAGAAATTTGTTAACGTTCTCAACGATGTCCATGAAATTAATAAACTCTAACCACAACACCAGTTATATCACTCTTTATGAGCTCCTCGACCTTGCTTGCGACCCAATCCGGGTCAAGCAAATCGGATAAATCATCACTCTGGGTAAAGTTTTTCGCTCTCATTGGCGTATCAGTTCTAGACGGGGCGATACAGTTGACACGAATACCGTCATTTTGCCACTCCTCGGCAAGTCCTTGGCTCAGATTGCTAACTGCAGATTTGGTTGCCGAGTAGGCAGCGATATTGGAGCGCCCCTTCAAATAAGATGAGGAGGAGAAGAAAACCAGCATTCCTTTGGCTTGCTTGAGGTACGTGTAAGAGTGTTTTGCAATATGAATTGAACCAAGTAAGTTGGTATTGATCATCTCCTCAACTTTGTCCTCACTGGTATTTATAAGTGGGCCTGCAAAGAGAACACCGGCTGAGTTGATGATGAAATCGATTCCTCCATTGTGCTTATTTGCAATACCCATTAAAGAGCTTTTGACTTGGTCTGCATTGCTGACATCGCAACCACTGGAACGAGAAAGAGAATATACGGTCAAATCAGAAGATTGAAGTTTTTCAACAATTGCTTTACCAATACCCTGTGAGCCTCCAAACACAACGGCTACTTTCTTGTTGATTTCAAAGTTTACTGATAAGTCAACAGATTCATTGTGTCTGCCTGAACGAAATACCTCCTCCGCAGTGATTAAATCAAAGGGAAAGGTGATTTTTATATTTTCCTCGCTACCCCTAACCGTATAAATCCTTGAACGCTCCCCCCAGTAGTTTAAGTAAATAGCGCAGTCATCAGTGACTTTTAATTCGGCCTGTTTAGGTAAAAAATCAGTAAAAGCTTCAACGATACTTGCGTACTTAAATCCTTGAGGAGTTTGACCACGTTTGATTTTTGTTCGGTCGGGAATAGAGACGACTCGCTCATTTTCCACATAGAGCATGGTGTCTGTTGCATCAATGATCGTATTAACCGCGTCGTAAGTGTCTAGTGCATTGATTAAGTCCTCAATGATCTTATGACTTAAAAAAGGTCGAACTCCGTCGTGTATCAAAACTTTATCGGATGGTTTTGCAACCTCCTTAATTGCCCTCAACCCCATCCATGTCGACTCTGCACGACTACTGCCTCCTAGCACCATGAAGCGGCATTTGGGGTATCTTTCTTTAAACTCCGCCTCCAAAAGCATCACCTGTGGGTTACTCACAATGACGATTTGATCTATCAGTGGACTTTTGTCAAAGACGCGAAGGGTATGCTCTAGGATCGTCTTACCTGATACACGGGTGAGCTGTTTAAGTTTCTCCCCCCCAAAACGACTCCCCTCACCAGAGGCAAGTAAAACAGCGTAATTCAAGTCTTAAAGTCCTTTAATGATGGCAGTTGAAAATGAAACTAAATTAAAAGTTCAGGCACCAGTGAGGCAAAGTAAGAGTTTATCTCCTTACAAGCCTCGCCTGGGTTTGTCTCAAAAGCCTGATCTAGCTGCTGGGCTCTGATCTCAGCAAATTTATCTCCACTTAGAACACTCTCTACGGCTTGCTCTATTGAGGCAAGCTCGGTCTCTATCCCGGGGAGTTGTTTCAGGAATATGTTTTCTTGGTCAGTTTCATTAATTGTCTTATTTTTTACAAAAATAATGGGCTTATTGCAGTGCAAAAAATCTGCAAATATAGAGGACTTATCTGTGATAAGTAAGTCAACCTGCCTAAGGTAAGGATAAATATCTGGATCAGACGGGATGATCAGGGGATTGTTTTTATTTTCCGCCTCAAACCTGTTGTCATAGGGATGGGGTTTGATAATCAACTCAACACTCATTTTACGTTTCACAAAAGGGGCCTTAATCCGCTCATAAATGGTCTGATTCATCCACATGGGCACATCACCAAGGAAAGTATAGGTTGGCGCCCAAAGAACTTTAAATGAGTCCTCAGATTTGAATATATTCTTATAAGATCCGACCAATTCATGATCAAGAGGTGCACGCGTTAAAACCTCATTGCGGGGCATACCTGCTCGGATGAGCTTTCTTACCCCAAAGAAATCTCTCCACTGGACGTCCCACGTCTTGGCCGGACTGAGCATGTAATCAATATTAGATGACTCGGCCAATTGAGATACAAACTGTACATTAAGCATATCCCCCTTATCTGTCAATGCTAAATCGAGTTGCTTGGTTCCTACTCCGTGCCAAAGTTGAACCTTTTGTGCTCCTGCCAAGGCGGCTTTATAAGTGGAGTTTTGCAAGGACTCGTTGGGGCTGATGGTGAATACACAAAGTGGCGCCTTAATTAAAAGTGCAATTATTTTGGCTTGATTGAAATTGAAATCTACAGCATTAAGGCCTAACTCAGTGAGTTGGCGCACCAATTCCGAATTAAAACTACACCAAATAGGCTGAAAACCGTAATTATTACGGCAAGCATCCAAGAATAGATATTTGGAGTTATCAGAGAAATTGTTTCGTCCAAAGTAAAGCACCATCGGTACTTTTGGTTTTTTGAGGGAAACAGCCTTTAAATTAGCCTCATACTCAACTTTAGCAAGTTGATTTTTGAATTGTTGGAGTGCGGTATCTTCCATGGACGGTGTGTCTCAAACGTTTAATAATCGGGAAAAATCAATGATAAGCAACGAAGAGCAAAGACTAAAAGAGACTAAAAATTGATTTGGGACCTATTTTAACGACCGAGTATGGATGTTTGTAAAGACTAGATTTAAGAGTATTTAGGTCTTAGAAGTCTGCAACCAACTACTCCGTGGGTCAATATATAGAAAATCAGGCTGGTTTTTCCGATTCTTTATCTGTTTTTGATATGTTCTTATGAGTTTTTTTTGGTTTGATTTGTTTTGTAGTGGGTTTAAGATTCAGTTGTCATTAAATCTCATGGGAGAAGCTCCATGTCAAACATCAGAACCCAATACAACCCGATCATCACAAACTTGCTCAAACAACATGATTTGCTTGCACCAGAGGCAGTACATGAGCGAAATAAAATCAAACGTGAGATTTTGTTTTTAATGACAACCGTAAAAATGAAAGAATTAGCTACCTAAAGATCAAAAAAATAACATCAAGTTTAGAAGGAATCTCAAACGATGAACTCATATTCTGATAATTCTCTGTCAAATTTTTACACTCCACTAAACAAACAAAAACCAGCACTTGAAGCTGATAAGTTACTTTATGTTGAAACAACGAGTAACAAAAATCAAAATTACTCTTTTTCAAACAACCAGCATATTGACTTCAGTTTGAGCGAGGATCTTGTTCGAGAAAGATTTCTTGAGTTTTCAATGAACTATCTGCAACTTTAGTCAAAAAAATCTTAAACTATCAAAATTTACTATACGTAAAATTATTGATGAATATACAAATTACAAATGAATTTCCAGCAACTCCGCATTCTCAGAGAAACAGTCAAATGCAACTACAACTTGACTGAAGTAGGTAATGCGTTATTCACATCCCAGTCTGGTGTTAGTAAGCATATTAAAGACCTAGAGGACGAGCTAGGAATAGAGCTTTTTCTTAGAAAGGGTAAACGTCTATTGGGGTTAACCGAGCCTGGCAAAGAGCTTTTGATCATTGTTGAGAGAATGTTAATTGATACTAAAAATATCAAATTGCTCGCCGAACAGTTCAGTCATAGCGATAAAGGCCAGTTAACAGTTGCAACCACGCATACCCAGGCAAGGTACATTCTTCCTCAAATCGTAAGTCGGTTTAAAAAAGAATTTCCCAAAGTTCACCTTGCATTGCACCAGGGCAGTCCAAATGAGATATCTGAGTTACTCCTCAACGGCGAGGCAGATCTAGCAATTGCGACCGAGTCTCTATCTCAAATACCCGAGTTGGTGAGCTTTCCCTTTTACTCTTGGCACCATGCAGTGGTCGTACCCGAGGGGCATCCCCTTGAAAAATCCAAAAAACTCAAACTAGAAGACATTGCGGAATATCCCATAGTGACTTATCACGAGGGATTCACAGGCAGGAAGCTGATTGATGAAACTTTTTCAAACGCCCACCTCTCTCCTGATATTGTGATGTCTGCACTTGATGCTGATGTCATTAAAACCTATGTTGAGCTTGGTCTAGGTATAGGTATTATTGCTTCAATGGCATATCAAAAAGAGCGAGATACTCACTTAAAACTACTCTCAAGCGATCATCTTTTTGCTAACAACACCACAAGAATTGCCGTCAGGAAGGGGCATTATTTGCGTGGATATGCATACAAATTTATTGAGCTCTGCGCACCAAGCCTTACTGAAGTTGAAGTCAAGGCAGCCTTAAAACCTAATGAGCAAGAGGACATTTAACCTTTTTTGTATTTGGATCTAACAAAAATTAAAATACAAAACACATAAGGTGATTAATTTGCCTAAATCTATTTGCCCAACTCGGTTACTAACTCTATAGGTTGAATTTTTTATTTTTTTCCACATCTGATTAATGAATCTTAGTGGACGATGTTCATTAGAGTTCATTCATCATTAGTAAATTAGATTTTTGTTATATATACATTTGAGTAATTAGTATATTACTCATAAGCAAAGCATTTTTATTTGGTTTACTTAGGTTTATCAAAGTTTTAACATTCCTTTTTTATAAAGCATTACAGGGAATGTAAATGAAGTCGAAAAATAACAGTATCAAAAAAACATTATTATTAACTCTATTAGGCGGTATAGCTTTTACTTCTCAAGCACAAAGTTCACTTATTGTGTTTGGATTGATTGATACAGGGTACGCAAGAATCGAAAATGCTGACAACTATAAATCAGCAGTTGTCTCACAGGGTAACGCTTGGAATGGTCCGATCAATGGAGGACTCTCATCGTCTAGATACGGCGCAATTGGTAGTTATGGTCTCACGAACGATCTAAGATTAATAGGGGTACTTGAGGCCGCTCTATATCCAACAAATTTCGCAAGTGGAAATACCGAAAATCAAGGGACTGATCGCTATAACGCCACAATACCTAAAGGTGCAATGTTATTTAGTAGAGAGGAGACGATCGGTTTGGCTGGAGATAGATTCGGCTCTTTAAAGGTCGGTCGCTCTACAACAATTTCATATGAGCAGACTGGAAAGTTTGATCCCATTTCAGCCGGGCCGGGTTTAGGAAACTTCGGTGCAATAGGCAGTTTAAGTGTTTATGACTTAAGCAGAGCAAACAATCAAATCAAATATTACACACCTAATTTTGCCGGATTTGAGGGAGGATTGGCATTCAGCGCACTTGGAGGCACTGGCGATTTAAAGGACGGCACAACAAGGGAGATCTACCTTGGATATAGGGCAACAGATTTCCAATTGTTTACGACTTATTTGGGAACAACAACATTTACCTACAATCAGTTTGGCTTGACCTCTTCGAATTCGAATGTTCAAAAATATTATGGAGTAGATAGTGCGGCAACGAATGGATCTCCAGGTCTGCAAGTGTTTCAGTTTGGAGGAATTTACAACTACGAGAAATATAAATTTAATCTTGGGTATGACACAAGAAAGGATCTAAGCAATGCAGCTGTTAACGGCTCAAACTCTATTAACGTGGCATACACCGGGGTTCGTTACAAAGCAAATACAGCACATCAAGTGGCCTTGGGTTATTACTATGAAACAAATAACACAGTCACCGCTGGAAAAGGCAATCAAGCAACTATTGCAACCCTCCAATATGTCTTTACACCATACAAGAACTTTGATATCTACGGCATTTACTCAAGAGTTACGAATCAAAGCGGAACATCTATTACCCTTGGTGATAACGCAAATATTTTCGTACCCTCAAATACCAACACAGGCTCAACTCCTAATCCAGGGGAAAATCAAGTCGGTTATGCAGTTGGCTTGAGATATCAATTCGATCATGTTTTTAAATAATTAATTAAATCCTTCAATTTTCTAAATAGTTTAACAAAACATCAATTTACCTTCTGCAGGTTGATGCCATCGTAGGACTCTAGAAATAGGGTTAAATTTATGATGGCATTTTTTTACCATTAACAAATCGAGTCATATGCATTGGTAGTGGGCGCAACTATTTCATGATTAAAATGTGTGGATGAAGAAAATTTCGTTTAATTGCACTCAGTGTGGAAAATGTTGTCATGCACTAAATTTACCTTTAACTGCACAGGAGGCAATTGATTGGTCAAAAAGGGGAGGCAATATAAAGATTCTCACAGAGGGGATTCCCTGGACAGATGACACGCTTTTATCAGACTCTTTATTTACTCGTAAAAAAGCTATAACCTTTGAAGCAATGAGCGGTTCGCTTGCGATCAGAGTCGCGGTGACTTTAGTTGGGTATTACTCAGATGCGTGTCCTAACTTGGATGACAATCAAAACTGTTCTATTTACGAGCAAAGACCCCTAACCTGCAGAATCTATCCATTCGAGATGAACCCACAAATTCAACTGAATCCAATTCATAAATTGTGTCCACAGGATGCGTGGCAAACAGTAACCTTTCCTGACAGAACAATTCCTGAGATTTCACCAGCTGTTTATTTAATAGACGAATTAACCCGTGATTTAATAACTAAACTGTATGAAACGAATTCAAACGACGTTTTATTTAAAAAGGCCTTGTGTGCCAAGTTGGGTATAAAGTCGTGCTCACTGTCTAACAATGGCTATTTATTTCATTTGGTTGAACGCGAGCAACTCAATTTGGCTTTAAAAGCCACTGGCTCTGGATCGAATCAGCATCTTATTGAGCGTGAACCGACTAATGACAGTTGGCTCATTTACTCAAATAATCAACAGACCCTAGAAGATTTAAAAGGTATTGGAGCCAACTCTCGTCTGAGTTATAACCTGGATACCACCAGTCAAGAATTTATTTCACTTGTCTAGTTATCGCAGGCCAACCTAAAGCCCATAGCGTAAGTGGCTGATTTAGGATTGTGGCCATGCCTGCGTTTAGTCCTGGCTAAGTCTCTAAAGCGTGCGAAGCTCCCTCCTCTTGCTACTCTGTATTGACCATTCAATTCTACTAAATGGTCTACCACTGCTGGGCCATTAGGATACGGACGATAGTTACCTGACGTATATTCTTCAACATTTCCGGCCATATCAGAGATACCGAAACAAGACTCCCCACCAAGGAATGCCCCAACAGGTGAGGAAGTAAATAATCCAGTTTCGGCAGTGTTCGCAAGATTGGCGTTGAATGTATTTCCCCATGGAAATTCATTTCTATTTGGCCCACTTGCAGCCCACTCCCACTCTGCCTCAGTTGGAAGTCTGTAGGAGACACCCGTCTTACTGTTAAGCCACCTGGCATAAGCATCTGCGGATTCAGCCGATACGGTATATACGGGATGATTAGCGCGCTCTAATGGATATCTTCTGAATTCCCAACTGGTCGGGATCTCGGGATGCTTAGTGTCTAATAAAAACTTTTTGTACTGTGAATTAGTAACGGGATATTTAGCTAACTTAAAAGGCTTAATTAAAACATTGTGCTTGGGACACTCCTTTTCAATCCACTTGGTTTGTAACCCCAAGCCCGCAAAGTTTGCCAACACTTTGTCGATATCCTCTTCATCCAAGCCAATAAATGCTGACCCTCCTGGGATATCTACCATTGAGGGCGTTAAGTCACTCAGTCTTGGATCGCCAATGACTGCTAATAAGTTACCTGCAACTATTCTCTGCTCTAAAAGAGAGGCTTTTGAGGAGATGATTTCTAACAATTGATCAACCGAGCGTCCTCTTAATTTTTCAAACTCGGTTGAGAGTTTTTCATCAAATCTCAGAGGTGCAAAATAATTAGGTAGTCCGAGTCTCTCTCGGTCATCCTTCATACCACAAAGTGCAGGCTCAAACATTGGCATATGCCATTGATTTATGTTTGCTTCTATGTATGCTTCTATGTATGCTTCAGTATGTGTAATAGCATCTCTTGCGGACATGATTACCCTTTCAAAGGCTTTGCGTCTACAAAAGTGTTTGGTCGTACCAAATCTTTAAATCTTTGGAGGTGAAAAGTTATCAAATTTTCGTAATTTTCATCGAAATTCAACTCTGTGCCCCATAAGTATTGCTGAATATTGGGTATGGATATCGATCCTCCTAAAACATTGCACCCGATATAGCCAAAAAGAGTTCTTGCACTTGGCAGCCCAACTGCACCACCACTCCAACCCGTTGAGGTACTTACCAAAAGAACGGGTTTATCTATAAAAGCGTTCGAGCAACTTTCATCAACATAGTGAAGTCTAGATACCCAATCAATTGTGTTTTTTAAATAAGGCGTGATCAGTCCGTTGTATTCTGGACATGCAACGATCATTGCATCACATGCAAAAATGCGGGAATGCAAGTTTTTAACTTGCACTCTAAGTAGTTGATCATCTTCTAAATCTTGGTCAAACAAAGGCAAATTGATCTGCCCTTGTTCAACTGTATCAACTGATAAAACATCTTCTAAACGTTTTCCCAAATTCTTCAGAAGACGAAGATTATGTGAGTCTTTTCTCTGACTGCCTGAGAGAAGGAGTAGTTTTTTCATGAAGAATTGACAAGCAGAAAAAAAATGTGTTTGTAATTAAACAAGAGTATTGATTTGATTGCCAAGTCCAAGGGTTGAGGATGCAGAGGAGAAATCACTCATTAACTGCTGCGCCAAATCCATTGCTGTTGAAGGCTGAGCAGACGTTTGAGATGGAGTAGTTTTACTTGCAACGGATGCAGCGTTTGCATTCATTGATTTTGCAATTTCTTGTGCGCTTGATAAATTGCCAGAACTAAGTGCTTTTCCAATTTGGGCCAAAGGTGAATTTGAACCAGTAGCGCCAGAGCTCAGACCAAGTGCGGAGTATGATTTTTGAGCTCCTTGAAGATCTCCAGACTGGAGCGCAGAGAACAAGTCAGAAACATTTTTCTGCTTGCCTTGTGTTTGTGTTAAGGCTGTACTTTGCATAGCCATCGCATTACTTGATCCGATACGCATTCCCATTTGTAGCTCCTGTAAATAAACTTAATAAGCCAAACTCACTTAGTGATTAACGACTTGAAGAACTATTTACTCAGCACTTTCTAAGCCACAAATCTGAATAATCTTAATTTTTTTAGGGTTATCGATGGCAATG
>Ga0208106_1000673_pt1 | contig 10874 bp, 10 predicted proteins | sample CryBogCBE25Jul08_FD_184577 | JGI IMG/M metagenome (GOLD analysis project Ga0208106, IMG submission 184577) | Freshwater microbial communities from Crystal Bog, Wisconsin, USA - CBE25Jul08 (SPAdes) | ecosystem: Environmental > Aquatic > Freshwater > Lake | place: Crystal Bog, Wisconsin, USA...
GGTTTTGGCAGCTCAATTCCCAAATCCTGTAAATTCTTCTCGGGCGTTTGAGCTCTTAAAAATGAGACGGACAAAAACAATAAAAAAAGAAATACTTTTTTCATAAGGATTATTTTCTTCTTTGTTTTAATTTAAAATACCGAAATCTATAATATCCTGCTGCAAATAGAAGCAGGATACAGATCTCAGAAAAGAATTTTTCAGCATCTAAAAAATCGGTTGGCCGATCTTTTAAAAGTGGGTCCATCATTAATCCATGTATTAAAAAGAGTAATGCTGTGAGATAGGAAATCAAGTGAATATTCTTCCAGGTTCGGAAACCTAATTTTTTCTTGATTATTTTTTGTGAACTGATGATCACCATGATTAAAGCAAAAAATGAAATAACTCCTAATAAAACCATTTTTGGTTGTTTAGGAGCCGAAAGCGGATCAATAAAATGCTTCCATTCGAATCCTGATTCTTTATCCATAAAAAGTATACATGGATGCAGGAATACAAAGAAAAGGGCTAAATATGCTGTCCAATTATGGATCCTTTCGATAGGTAAGTTTCTGATTTTTTCTGGAAGCCTTTTCCAGAATTTCTGCGCTTTAAATCCAGTGCTTAATAAGATGCCTAGCATAAAATTTAAACAAAGTAATCCTGTGGCGCAAAGACCAAGACTACCAGAGATATCTATATAACTTAATCCAAACATAGAAAATGAAGATACAGAAATCTACATTTTCCGGAAAGACATTTACTTGAGATGATTGCTTTAAAGTATCTGGAATTAAATGTTAAAGATGTTGCTAACCCACTGAATACTAGCATATTTTCTGCTTATATCTATATTTATTAGGAGGGAAGACATTTAATGGCTACTTTTGCAATTCATTATTTATTTTACAAATTTTACAATGGACACAAAAATTCAAGGAACTGTAAAGTTCTTTAACGAAGAAAAAGGATTCGGCTTTATTAAGCACGACAATTCTAACAAAGAAACTTTCGTACATGCAAACGGTTTAATCGATCAGATCGAGGCTAACGACAAAGTTGAGTTTGATGTACAAGAAGGACGTAAAGGTTTAAACGCCGTTAACGTTAAACGTATTAGTTAATACTAACACTTTCTTTACTATAAGGCCATTCTTCTTAGGATGGCCTTTTTTTTGTCCTTTATATTATATTTGAAAGCCAAGCAAATCCTTTGGTTTTGCTAAATCTTCCATCTAAGCCGCACAGAATTTCTATATTTGCCCGATTAATAGGTTAGTATATGTCAGCATTAATGCAAGAATTGCAAGAAACCGTTTCGTTTATTCGAGAGCGTATTAATAAAGAAGTTAAAGTAGGTATCATTTTAGGTAGTGGGTTAGGAAATCTGGCAAATGATATTGAAATGGAATTTGAAATCCCTTATCATGAAATACCCCATTTCCCCCTTAGTACTGTAAAAGGGCATAAAGGCCGATTAATTTTTGGAAAGCTAAATGGGAAAGATGTGTTAGTAATGGGTGGAAGATTTCATTTTTACGAAGGCTATACACCTAATCAAGTAACTTATCCTATACGTGTTATGCGCTTATTAGGAGTAACTACGCTTTTGCTATCAAACGCTGCTGGTGGTGTTCAGGATAATATGGAAGTGGGTGATTTGATGGTCATCAATGATCATATCAGCTTATTCCAGATGAATCCTTTAATTGGTCCTAATGAAGAATCACTAGGTACTCGTTTCCCTGATATGAGTGAACCTTATAGCAAGGCCTTAATTCAAAAAGCCAATGCTATAGCTTTTGCCAATCAAATTATTTTAAAAAATGGGGTGTATTGTGGTGTAACAGGGCCAACTTTTGAAACACGTGCAGAATATAAATTAATTCATGCATTAGGTGGTGACGCCGTTGGAATGAGTACTGTTCAAGAAACCATTGTAGCAAAACATAGTGGGATGAATGTATTTGCAATTAGTGTTATTACTGATATCGGGATTCGAGAAGAAGAAAATACCATTACACACGAAGAAGTGTTACAGGCTGCAAAAGATGCAGAGCCAAAACTTACTTTGTTATTTAAAGGGTTAGTAGAAGACCTTTAATTTTAATCGAATATCAGAAAGAAGGAATGCATTTAAAGGGATTATATCAATTTTGTGGATTGGCAATTATTGTGGCACTTTTTGTAGTGCCAGTTTCTGCTCAAATGCCCCGAAGTATTGGTTCTAATAATTTTGGCGGAAGTAATAATGGAACCAATCCTAATAATAAAACCAATGCCAAGAAAGATTCCTTGCAACATCGCGATCCTTTTGCTGATTCTTTAACTATATATTATCGCTTCTTCGATTCTACCAGAAATCGAAAGATCGATTCTTCCATTAACGATTATTATAGCAGATTACCGATGGGGCCAAATTTTCATACATTGGGTTCTTATGGTGCACCTGCACAATCTTATTCTTTTAACCCTATCATGAAAGCCGGATGGGATCCAGGTTTTCATCAATTCGATATTTATAATTTCACTACAGAGAATACCAAGTTTTATCAAACAACTAAACCCTATTCTGAATTAGCCTATCTCTTAGGTAGTAAAGCAGAACAATTGGTAAGTATTTTACTTACTCAAAATAAGAAAAGTAATTTCAACTATTCTTTTGAGTATATATTTAGTAATACGCCAGGGTTTTTAAAGACACAAAATAATAGCCATAATAATTTTCGGATAACTAGTCACTATCTAAGTAAAAACAAACATTACGAGTCATTCTTTATTTTTATTTCCAATAAAACAGCAGCTTCTGAAAATGGTGGATTAAGAGACGCTAAGCAATTAGATAGTTTGTCAACATCTCTGAATGATCCGTATAGTTTGGAAACCCGATTGGGAAGAGCTGGTACTGCAACAACAAACCCTTTCAATACAACTGTCAATACTGGAAACACCTATAAATATTCCAGCTTTTTGTATAAACACCATTTCGATTTAGGACAAAAAGATTCTACGGTAACAGATTCAATGGTATACCATTTTTTCTATCCGAGGGTGCGATTAGAGCATGTATTGAAATTTGCATCTAGCAGCTATTCTTTTTCTGATATTGCGGCAGACTCATCATCCTATGCACAGTATTTTAATTTTAAAATACCTAATAATATAAATGGTGATACTATTCGATATAAGGATAGTTGGACTGAGGTCAATAATGAGTTTAGTTTAATTTCTTTTCCTGAAAAAAATAATCAGAGTCAGTTTTTCAAAGCAGGTATTGCTTTGCAGAATTTGTTTGGAACTTTTGATACACTTACTGCAAAGCATAGTTTTTATAATATTTATGGTCTGGCTGAATACCGCAATCGAACGAGGAATCAGAAATGGGATATTGAAGCCGCTGGTCAATTATATTTGAATGGCTTAAACGCTGGTGATTACTCAGCTCTTGTAAGTATGAAAAGATTATTAGGGTCAAAGATTGGCTCCTTAAAAATTGGATTTCAGAACGTAAATAAATCTCCTGCTTTTATATTAAACCCCCTCAGCAGTTTTCCTGTTCTAAATAGGGGAAGTTATTCGAAAGAAAATATTGCCCGCTTATTTTTGCAGTATGATAATGCTAAAATTGGATGGAAATTAAACGCTGAATACTTTGCAGTGAATAATTATATCTATTACGATAGTTTCTTAACTGCCAAACAAGACGCTTCACTTTTCAATGTATTACATATTAGTGCAGAGAAAAAATTCAAATTATCCCGTCATTGGAATTGGTATACCGATATTCATTTGCAACAAACAACTGGAGATCCGCCAGTGAATATTCCATTCTTCTATACACGCAATAGGATTGCATTTGAAGGCAATTTCTTTACTAATTTATTTATTTCTACAGGTATTGAAGTTCGTTATCAAACGCCTTACAAAGCAGATAGTTACTCACCTTTTTTAGGTCAGTTTATGAATCAGAATCATTATTCAGTAACAAATCGACCGGATATTAGTGCCTTCATGAATTTTAGAATAAAAAGTTTCAAAAGCTTTTTTCGCCTAGAAAATTTAAATTCATTGGATACCCAAAATGGTTTCAAATTCGACAAGAGAAGTTTCGCCACAGAGCAGTATCCTTATGCCGGGTTATGGATTAGATTTGGTATATGGTGGAATTTTGTGAATTAATCTTTTTCGAAATAGCAAAGACTGCCGCCCACCCATTCTTTATCTTTATTGTATCGTACACCAATCATTTTACCCTTACTCAATCTCGCTAAGTTATTGGTAGCAAAAGGTCTTGCTTCACCATCTTTCCAAAAATAAAAGATCCTGATTTCTGCTTTCGCAGGTATATCAGGTGTGATGATTGCATCTGCATATTTTACTTTACGTTGCAAGATCCAATTATGAGGATCTTTGATATTTTCAATATCATTCAATGTAAGATCTATAACAACACCTTGACCGGCAAATGAGAACAATGGTTTTAAAACATAGTTTTCCAAATCTTTTGGAAGCTCTTTTAGATCAATTAAAAACTTGGTATAGGGAACATATGGGTGATCAATAAAAGGTAATGTGTATTTGCTAATTCTATAAAACCAATTAGGATGTGGTACCCATTCTACATCAAGGTCTTCTAATAATAATTTTCCTTTCTCTTGGATATCGGAATTTTGTTGTTGTAAGTCATCAAAAATGATACGATTGTAAATGCGTTTGATAGCAATTTCTTTTCCATCTTTTTCATAAAATAAATCTTTACCCTTCTGTATCAAATCAGTGAGACAAACAATAGGAATTCCCACATAATCAGCAGTGCAATAAAAATCAATTTTTGTTTTTTGTTGATAGGGAAGAATCTCTAATAAAATAACATGCTCAGGATCGTGATTTCCAAGAATGATTTCTTTTAAAAGTTTGGTATAGGAAACAGAATCATAACCATGTAAGTAAGTGGAATAATTTTCGGGTATGTCGAAATGATGCCTTGTTACTTCATCCTGTAAAATCTGATAGGCAAAAAGGGTAGGAAACCCTTGCATTTCTATTAATTGTGGTTCTAGTTCTCCATTTTCATTTTCGCAGATTCCGAAATCAAAAGCGATAAAATGTGCATGTTCGTTTTCATTCAGCACTTTTACATTTTCTGGTATTGCCAGATTACTTTGTGCTATAAAATCTTTATTGGTGATGGTATCTATAATGCTTTCGCAGGCCTCTAAAATTTTATGCTTAAATTTTTTGTCTATAAAAATTGGGGTCTCTGCAACTCTGAATTCAAGTGCTCCTGGATGTTTATTGTCTAATTCTTTTAAATAAGCCTGATAAGTATCCTTTGTAAATTGCTGATTGAATGCCTTTCTTATTGCCGGAACCATGGATAACTATTTAATGTAATCTAAGTTAAACTTTATTGGCAACTAATTCTTTAATTGCAAGATTCAAAAAGTTGGGAAGCACTTTTTTATTGGTCCACATAATTTTCTCAGGATCTTGTAATTGTTCCACCATGCTTTTCCATTTTGCCTCACCATGGTTTTCGATAACGCCCGCTTTTTTATCTTCCCTTTGTAAATACATGCTCATGCCAGTAGCATCTGCCTCAGGATGAAATTGGGTGCCAATAAAATAGTTAGAAAAACGGATACTCATAATGGCCCTTTCATAGGGAACATGTGGGCGATGTTTTTCAATAGCTAAAATCTGACCACCTAATTGTCTGAGTTTTTGATGATTGGGAGAAATTACCTGATAGTCTCTGCTATCTACTGCATAGAAAGGATCATTCATGTCCTGGAATACAAATTCATTTTTTCCCTCCAGCATTCTATGAATTGGAAAAACACCAAATGAAGTAGACTTTCTTTTGCAAACTTCCCCCACACCATAGTATCTGCAAGCCAATTGAAAACTATGGCATATAAAAAACACATGTTTTTTTACAGGATGATCTAAACTATTATTCCAAGTTTCGATCGATTTCAACCAATCCATATACAAATTATCCCAGGTTTCGCCTTCGCTTTCTAAGGGAGAACCGGGTCCACCACTGGAAATATAGATATCGTAAGCAGTATCCGGAACAACTAAATCTTGACGAACATTATAAACGTCATATAAATAAGTCAGATTATTTGAACTTGCCCATTTCTCTACTATCTCCTGAATACATCGCATACCCTGATTAGGGAAGCCTTCATACAAATCTAGAACGGCAATTTTTATTAATTTTTTATCTGTCCAATTCATCGGCTGCAAAAATAAGAATTAAAGGTGGCAGAACGATGGGAACTGACTGTACTTAAAAAATACTGTCAGTTCCTTGTTGAAATCTTTTTAAATGTAGCTGAGATTTGTTTTAGGACTTAGTGTTAATAGGGTCTCAAACATTAGTTTGATAGTGTCTTCAATATCTTTTTTGTGAATCATTTCAACCGTGGTATGCATATAACGAAGTGGAATGGATATTAATACAGAAGGACAGCCATCATTCGCATAAGCAAAGCTATCAGTATCTGTGCCAGTGCTTCTACTTAGTGCTCGTAGCTGAACAGGGATTGATTTTTTCTCAGCAACATCCTGTACCAATTGCAATAATTTATTATGGATTGCAGGAGCGTAAGCTAATGAAGGGCCTTTGCCACATTGAATATCACCTTCAATGGCTTTGTTGATCATTGGGGTGCTAGTATCATGTGTAACATCTGTAATAATTGCTATATCAGGTTTAATTCTACGTGCGATCATTTCTGCGCCACGTAATCCAATTTCTTCCTGAACAGCATTTACGATATATAAACCAAAAGGTAATTTCTTCCCATTCTCTTTTAATAAACGTGCAACTTCAGCAATCATAAATCCTCCAACACGGTTATCAAATGCACGTCCGATTAAAAAATCATTTGCTAGTTCATCATATCCATCAGCATAAGTAACTACAGCGCCAATATGAATACCCAATTCCTCCACTTGTTTTTTATTGCTTGCACCACAATCTAAAGTGAGATTTTCTACTTTTGGAGAAGGTTCTTTACTATCGGTACCTCCATGGCGTGTGTGGATAGCTGGCCATCCGAATACTGCTTTTACAGGTCCTTTTTTTCCATGGATAAAAACACGCATGGAGGGAGCAATTTGATGATCAACCCCACCATTTCTTTTCAAATAAATTTGTCCCTGCTCATTAATATAATTTACAAACCAGCTGATCTCATCAGCATGAGCTTCAATAACAACTTTAAAAGTCGCTTCTGGATTGATGATTGCAACAGCTGTACCATAGGGATCGGTATAAAAACTATCGGTATAAGGTTTGATATATTCTAACCATAGTTTTTGTCCACTAGTTTCAAAACCAACCGGCGACGGGTTATTGATATAGTTTTTCAGAAAATCCATCGATTTTTCAGTAACTACTGATTTGTTTTCTTTTTTGTCTTTTTTAGTCTTCGCCATGATAATTTATTTAAAAAGTAATACACCAGTGATTCCACAGGCAGCTTTGATTAACATAAGTCCGTCAATAACTGCAAGATAGTAGAGAATGCTTTTACGACGTTGCATTGACCATGTTACAATTATCAACAAAATAAAGGGGATACTGTTAATCAGGATTCTTATGATGGGGAAATGCTGATGTAAAGTAAAAAGTAAAAAACTAAAAAAGCCGGTTAAAGCCATTGGAAATATAATGAAGTAAAGGGTCTTACGCAGGCCTAAACGAACAACAAAGGTTTTTAATTGATTATTATGGTCAGCTGCATAATCCTTGATATCGAATAAAATGCATAATATGGAAATGAAAATAAAGTTTTTCAGAAAGAACCAACCCACCATGGAATCAATATCGAATTGATTTCCATTTTCTAGGCGCATAAAAATGAGGGGATAGATACTAACTACTCCTGACCAAACAAAACTAATCACAAAGGGTTTAAGCCAGCCGATACTTCTGAGGTTATGAGTAGGATTTTTTGGTGATATACTTTCGTAGTATAATAAAGCGGTTAAAGGAAATATCAATAATAAGAACCAATCAAAGAATCTTAAACTCGAGATAAAAGTCCCATATTGAAAAAACAAAATACTACCTGCAATAATAACTGTGAAAAACAAAATGGCCTGTGAATACAGGACTTGTTTTTTATGAGTTTTATACCAGTAAGCGCGTTCATTTAACAGATTAAAACTGGATTCTGAGTTGTATGATTTTGTATAATACCAAACCGATGTTGCGAATAAAAAAAGATAATAGAGCGGTGGGTTCAATGCAACACCTAATTGAAAATTTGTTTCCATGGAAAGTGCTAACACACAAGTGCCATAAAAGTAGTTGCTAAAAAAATAGCTTCGGGCAAATCTGTTCAAGCAGCTTATTTGAAAATGATGATATCGGGAGAAATTACAGTATCACTCACATTCTTAGCCAGATCACGGGCCCAAAATTTAAAATAACAAGTATCGTTTTTATTTGCAGGACAGGCTGGTAAAATGGGGTATAATGAACTAGAATTGGTGCCTACACTATAACCAATTTCAAGGACACCTTTTAGATTTGGGGTTGCCGTAAAAGTGGGTATTTTTGCTCGGTCGAAAAAATTAGTACAACCATTAGTTCTTGAAATTTTTTGAATCCAGACACTATCTTGTAAATCGCCTTCTTTGTCTGTAAAAGTGATACTAAAAATAATATCATTACCATTACCAAAGGCAGTATTGTTCACAGAAGTGAATGTGAGATTTGGTTTGGTGCTATAAGAATCTTTGCTACAAGCACTGATAACTAACGAAATTCCCAGAACTAACCCTAATTTTGTCCTCATTCTTTTTACTTTCAGTTCAAATTTAGTCAAAACATTACAATACCTACTAGTGCAACCATTCGATGTTAACAATATTTTCTCTGTTTTACCTGCCGATTTTGAGTTTCAGGCTTTACAATTATTCAATTGGCAGTACCAACAGAACCCTGTTTACAGAAAATGGTGCGATTTAACTATTAGTGATCCAAGTGAAATTAAGACTATCGAAGAGATTCCAGCGTTGCCTGTGGGCTTTTTTAAAACTCAAACTATTCAAACTGGTTCCTTTAAGCTCACCAATTTTTTTGAGAGTAGTGGTACCACGCAAACGACGAATAGTAGACATTGGGTGAGAGATATGGACTTGTATCGAAAGAGTTTCAATAATGCTTTTGAATTGTTTTATGGGAAAGCCCTTGATTGGTGCATCATTGGATTGTTACCTGCCTATTTAGAAAGGCAGCATTCTTCTTTAGTGCTAATGGTAGATGAATTGATTCGGGATAGTAAACATAGTGAGAGCGGGTTTTATTTATATGACCATGAGAAACTTTCTAATACTTTACAAAATTTAGAAGCGAATAAGCAGAAGACTTTATTGATTGGGGTAACATTTGCATTATTAGATTTCGCAGAATCTTTCCCCCAACAATTGTCGTATACCACAATTATGGAAACTGGTGGGATGAAGGGTAGGAGAAGAGAGATGACCAGATTAGAAGTCCATGATCAATTGACTAAACAATTAGGGGTAAATAAAATTCATTCCGAATATGGGATGACGGAATTATTGAGTCAGGCTTATTCAAAAGGTGATGGAATCTTTGTTTGCCCGCCATGGATGAAGATTCTAGTGAGGGACGAAGAAGATCCTTTAACTGTTAGAACATATGGAAGAGGAGTGATCAATGTTATTGACCTTGCAAATGCAGATAGTGCAGCATTTATTGCAACGGATGATGTGGGTATGATTTATGAGGATGGAAGTTTCGAAGTATTTGGAAGGTTGGATAATAGCGATATTCGGGGATGTAGTCTATTAGTAGTATAGCGAATTGTGTTTTCCAACTGTTACTCAGTTTTATTTTTCTTATTTTTACATTCCTGAAAATGCCCAGGTGGCGAAATTGGTAGACGCACTGTGTTCAGGTCGCAGCGTTCGCAAGGATGTGCTGGTTCGAATCCAGTCCTGGGCACAAACGCCTCCAACGAAGTTGGGGGTGTTTTCATTTATAAGCGTTGAAAGCCCGCACTTTCAAAAGCGAATAAATGAAAACACCCACCACGCCGAAGGCGGGGAGGCGTTTGAGTAAGCCACTCGTAGACAATTGGATCACAGCTTGTAATCCAGTATTCACTCTAACACTTAATATATTTTGTAACCTTGGTTTTTCATATATTGTAATATGACAGAACCCAAAGTAATCGGAATTGACCTTGGTGCTACCAATATCCGTGCAGGATTGGTGCAAGGTTCAGTGATTGCAAATATTCAGAGTAAACGTATTAATAGCGCTGGCTCAGTTGAAGATGTGTTAGCTGATTTTTATACATTGATCGATATGCTCATTGATGCAGAAGTCCGAGCCATTGGAGTTGGCGTACCGAGCGTGGTAGATTTAGCAAAAGGGATTGTATACGATGTGCAACATATTCCTTCCTGGAAAGAAGTGCCCTTAAAAACAATTTTAGAAGCGAAATATAAAATACCTGTATTTGTAAATAATGATGCCAATTGTTTTGCATTGGGCGAATATCATTTTGGGAAAGGCAACGGCATTGAAAATATGATTGGCTTAACTATTGGTACCGGTTTAGGTGCCGGAGCAATTGTTAATAAACATTTATTTGCGGGTCCAAATTGCGGGGTGGGAGAATTTGGAATGGTTGATTATTTAGATCATAATTATGAATATTATGCAAGTGGTCAATATTTTTCGCATGTTTATCAATTAAATGGTGAAGCAGTTTTTGAAAAAGCAAAATCGGGTGATCTTATAGCGCAACAATATTATGCAGAACTTGGAACTCATTTAGGAAATGCTATCAAATTAATCATGTATACCTATGATGCCTCCTATATTGTTTTGGGAG
>Ga0208106_1000677_pt1 | contig 10855 bp, 9 predicted proteins | sample CryBogCBE25Jul08_FD_184577 | JGI IMG/M metagenome (GOLD analysis project Ga0208106, IMG submission 184577) | Freshwater microbial communities from Crystal Bog, Wisconsin, USA - CBE25Jul08 (SPAdes) | ecosystem: Environmental > Aquatic > Freshwater > Lake | place: Crystal Bog, Wisconsin, USA...
CTTTTAGCCTGTGCTTGGCCGCAGTCATGATGACTCAGGCCTGCATTGCTCAAACTCTCGCGGGCCGCGAAGTGCCAGCCAAGTCGGTTCCAGTTCCAAACACTGTAAGCCCTCAAATGCAGGCAATCATCGCACAACCCCTGCGAACAAATTGGGACAAACCGCCCACAACACCTGAGGGATGGAAGCAATTATCAGACAGTATTGCAACAACTATGGCCCCTCAAATCCCTGCAATGTCTGAGCGAATGGGTGTAAAGATTGAGCCCTCGACTTTGAACGGAGTGAGGATTTATACGATCACTCCAAATAATATACCGCCTGAAAATAGCAAAAGACTTGCCATTCATGTCCACGGCGGGTGTTACGTCCTCAATCCGCGTGAGGCCTCGCTACCTGAGGCCATCTTTATGGCTGGTTTCGCTCATATGAAAGTGATCAGCGTTGACTATAGAATGCCCCCCGAAGCATTCTTTCCTGGAGCACTTGACGATGCTATGACTGTATATAAGGCACAAATTAAAGTCCTTGACCCCAAAAATATAGCTGTGTTTGGTAGTTCAGCCGGGGGAGCTTTAACGCTTGAGATGATGCTTCGCGCCAAAAAGGAAAATCTACCAATGCCAGGCGCTATTGCACCGGGCACACCGATGTCTGATGTGACAAAGAAGGGGGACACGTTTCAAACCAACGCCATGTTAGATAACGTGTTGGTCTCACCTGATGGATTTTGTGATGCAGCAACCAAGTTTTATGCAAATGGTCAAGATCTTAAAGACCCCATGCTCTCACCTATTTACGGCGATTTGAAGGGGTTCCCGCCTACGATATTGACCTCTGGAACTAGAGATCTTCTTCTTAGTAATACTGTTCGTATGCACCGTGCACTCAGACAAGTAGGGACTGAGGCCTCATTGCAAGTGTTTGAGGGGCAGTCGCATGCCCAGTATTATCGTGATGACCGTGTACCAGAGGTTAAGGAAGCCTTTGAAGAAATATCAATGTTCTTCAATAAGCATCTGGGTAAATAACTTAAATAAGATCTTCTTTAGTCTTCATGTCACCCCATCTGTTGAGGGATGGGGGACAAGAGTTCTTATTAAATTAGGGAGGCTGACAAAATGAATATTTTAAATTGTTGTCAGCACTCACCAGCTATCTCTATCATGGACAAATGTACTCCGTACCTGATGGGGCTTTAAAGCAACCAACCGATTCAGGAAACACTTTTCTGGGTAACCACATCACTACATCTGGTATGTAAATCGCAGAAGCAATAGTGGCAAAGAATATCAAGTAAATGGGCAATGATGCCTTTAAAGCTGTTGAGAATTTAACATCTAAAAATTTAGACGCCATTAATAGCGCGAGTCCGTAAGGAGGTGTTATCAAACCAAAAGCTAACGTAATAATTAAAACAACCCCCATGTGAACCCCTTTTATGTCTCCAGTCTCGCATAAAACGGTAACCACAGGCATAAAGATGACGATTGCAGGTATGGGTTCAATGAAATCACCCACAATAACAAAAAGTGCAACCAACAAAAACATGATCACGTGTGGATCGGTGCCTGCAAAACCTGTAATCCACTCCGAGACCACTATTGGGCCTCTTAAATAAGCAAGCATCCACCCAAAAGCAGAGGCTGCTGCAATGGTGATCACTGGTAGCGAAAAAACCATACCAGCCTGAATAAAGTCTTTAGGCAATTCTCGGATATGCTGGGGATTGAGGATGGGTAAGACAAAGATCAAAATGTACACAACCGCAACAACCCCTGCCTCCGTTGGAGTAAACCATCCCGTAAGTACTCCCCCCAGGATAATGATCGGAATTAAAAGTGGCAAAGATGCCTCTGTGGTTGCGCTTGAGAGTTGAGAGAATGTAGATCTGGGTCTTCTCATGCCTGTAGGACCAAAAAAATAGCTATAAATCATGAGGCCAATCGCAATCATAAATCCGGGTACGACCCCTCCTAAAAACAAGCCTGCAATGGACACATTACCTATGGCACCGTAAACGACAGCCATGATACTTGGGGGCACTAGTGCGGCAATCGTAGAGGCTCCCGCAACCAATGAAGCTATGAAAGCCGGCGAATATCCCTCCTTTTTCATGGGCTCAGCCATTGTTTTTGTAAGCACAGCAACGTCCGCTGATACCGAACCCGACATACCAGAGAAGAACATACTAAAAATTGTCAATACTTGGGCTAATCCTCCCTTCATATGCCCTACCAAAGCTTGTGAGAGGTTGACGATCCTTAGAATGATTTTGGAGGACGTCATCAATTCCCCGACAAGCAAGAAAAATGGTATCGCCATCAAAGCCTCTGAGTCAATACCGTTGAACATTTGACCCACTATGGATGGTAAGCTGATTGGAGTGAGTGCAGTACCAATCAATACGCCCCCCATTAACGCGAAGGCAACGGGCACACCGCTATATCCAAAAAATAAAAATAAAAGCGTCATGCTTGCAAGTACTACGGCAGTGTTCATAGCTCTGGGGTTGATCTAAGTGTTAAATAAGGCACGTAAAAATAGAGAAAGATAGAAATGATTGATTAAATTGTTGATTACATTTTCAAACTAACTCATCTATAGTTTCATGGTCATATCCATTGATTAGCCCATTGACCAGTTGTTCTATCACGAATAAAGTGATGATTGCACCGCTTACTGGTATTGCTAAATACCAATAAGCGATGGGAGTCATCGAGGGCATACGAAAACTTCCGAACCCGTGCAAAAAATTATTGGATCCAAAATAGCACATACAAATTGCCACACCAAGCATCACCACACGGTTAAAACTCTCTAAAGCAGTTCTTTTATTTCCTGTTAACGATTCGGCTATCGCGGTAAGCAATAAATGATCGTTTCGTCTCACTGCAACTGCAGCTCCTAAGAACACACAGTAGATAAACTGGATACTCGTTACCTCCTGTAACCAAAGCCATGGATGGTGAAGAGTTCGAGTGAGGACGTCAAGAAAAACAGAACAAACAAAACCAGCTAATAAAAGACCGCAAAGCACCATGAGAAGTGCTTCAAGCGGGTCTAAAAATTGCCACTTTAAATTTCTATTTTTATTTTGAATTAGAAAATTCTCTTGTTTCATGAAAAGTTTAAATACTGTGTCTAGCAGTAGCAGTGTTTGCAAATTGTGGTTTGAATGCTAAGGTGATTAGATTATTTAATATTTCTAATCAGTCCCAGGATTTTGACGGAGTGGGGGCCTAGGTCCTTGGCTAATTTATTTTGTAATGGCTCCGCAATTTTGATGAACTCATCCTTTTGTACGTTTTTTACAAACTTTATACCAAGCTTTTCAAGCTTCGCAAGAGACTCATGCTCTAGGGCTAATGCTTTGGCTGGTTGAACTCTGCCGACTTCCTCAGCTGCTTTTTGAACCCACTCTTTTTGTTGAGGATTTAGACTTGTCCATAATTTATCACTGATCCATAAAATGCTGTTGTTAGCTTCATGCTCTGTGATGGACATGACAGGAGCTGCCTCATAGTGTTTGTTGGATTGATAGACGTTGATTCCGTTTTCAGCCATCTCAACTACACCGGTTTGCAGGGCGGTATATACATCTCCAAACGGCATATGTACGGTCTGGGCACCATATGCGGGAAACATTGTGTCCTCAGTGGCTGTTGCTTGGACTCTTACTTTAACCCCTTTTAGATCAGCCATGGAGCGAATTTCTTTCTTACCGTAAAGGTCTCTCAATCCTAGAGTCGCCATGGATAGCATATGAGCACCTTTTACGGTTTCTTCAAACATATCTCGCATTGCCTTTGTAACCGCTGGATCAGCGAGAACCTTTTGAAGATGATCCTCAGAGCGAAATAAATAGTGCAGTGACATCACTCCAGATTGGGGGGAGACGGTTGAGGCGTTTGCAGCCGAAGTAATAATGAAATCTATATCACCAGTTCTTAGTTTTTGAAGCGCCTGCGGCTCCTGTCCTAGTTGTGCTCCGGGGAATTGATCAATTAAGAAGGTACCTTTGCTAAACTCTGCCAACTTACTTGCAAATATATCCCCAGCGATCCCGTAACCAGTGCTGTGCGGCTGGTCATAACCAAAGCTGTAGTGTTTAACCTCTTGAGCACAAGCAAATTGTGAAGTTTGAAGGCTTAAGAATATAAAACCTAAAAATAATAATTTACATCTCTTTGAAATGGCACCAATCAAATCAGTAGTTCTTGTAATTCTCAAAATAGTCTCCTGTTTTAGTTTAGTTATTTCTTACCTTGAGGTGAAAAAAGTCACGAAAGTTAATTGTGAGGGAGAGTTTGTAACTTAATATAATGAATTTCCCTTGGAAATGGATATACGGCGTACTGAGTAGTGCCTAAGGGAAATTGCTTAGGGCTCACTCATTTGGCCTTGGGCGCGTCTTTAAAAGATCTCGTGAGAAAAATGAATTCTAATTAGATTGGCTCATAAGCCTAATATGCTCCAATGGATTCATAAGATTAAAAAAATGTAATTGATTTGTTAATCTTGCAGTGAAACTTGACTATGGAGAAAGAGGGGTCATATGCCGCTTGGAACTTTCTAATTTCTGAAGGGATTGATTTTGCGTTAATGCTTAATGGACTAATTTACACAATCTCATAAATTTTCATTTTGTAATTTTCCCCTCTTTAACAATCTCGCCCCATTTAAGAGCTTCTGCTTTAATTTGTTCTGAAAATTGTTGCGGCGTATTGTCAATGACTTCAACCCCCATTTTTGAGAGTTGATCCACCATCTCCTGTTGCTTTAATACTTTTGAGATGTCGACATATATTTTTTGAACAATCTCTTTAGGTGTATTTGCTGGTGCAACGATACCAAACCAATTTGAGAATTCATAACCAGGCACACCAGACTCAGCTATTGTTGGCACATTGGGGAGCAAAGGTGATCTTTTCGAACCAAGAACCGCCAATGCTTTAAGCTTTCCCGACTGTATTTGGGGAAGTGCTTGTGCTAGGCTGTCCATCGTAAATTGGACTTGACCAGTAAGCAAATCATTGATGCTGGGGGCACTTCCCTTATAGGGAACATGAATAAATTTGGTTCCTGTCATTTTTTTGAATAATTCAACTGCCAAATGAGGGGCGCCTCCTGATCCAGAGGAGGAGTAATTAAATTGATCCGGTTTCTCTCGCCCAATTGCAATCAATTCTTGGACCGTGTTGGGTGCGAAGTTTGGGTTTGTTACTAAAACAAACGTCAGGCCTACAGCATTGGTAATGGGGGAGAAGTCCTGAGCGGGATTTATATCCATCGAATACAAGTATTGGTTGATGGCTAAGTTTCCAAGTGTCGCCATAAAAATAGTATGACCACTGCTCTCAGCCCGCGCTGCTGCAATGGTCCCCATGGTCCCACCCGCGCCTGCTTTGTTATCGATGATGACAGGTTGCTTCCAAAGTTTACTCAGTTCAAGTCCGACTTTCCTTGCTACGATATCTGTGCCACCGGCGGGGGGGAATGCAACGATCATCGTAACAGGGTGAGTTGGGAAATTCACCTCTGCTGCACTAATATTGACGTAAAGCGCTGATAAAACTGCAATCACGAAGCACAACAAATCACTAGGGATAAGTAAAAAACCAATTCTAGAAAAATTAAGATTTTTATTATTTGATTTAAGTGGAAGTATGGTCATGATTTGAAGTTTTAACGTAACTGTGTAAATTTTTACTTGATCAATTCTTCTTGTTGCTGCAAGAAAACCTTTGCCGCACTCTCATCCAAGAGAGGATACACATCCATGTGGGCAGGCATGATATCCGACCATTCGTTCATGAGTCGGTGAAGAGTCTCATTGGAGTCGACGTCAAACAATGCCACAGCCCCTCTTCCTGTTCGAGCATATACAAATCTGGACATACCGCTTTTAAGCAGAGGATTCATCCAGTCCCAATATTTTGATCTGGCCTCTATGAGTGTTGAAGGTTTATCGGGTCGAGGGGTGCTGATAACTAAAAATAACATAATTTCTCCACGTATTCTTTGTGATAATTTGATAATGAAAAATTTTAAGTTTTGATCTCCAAAGATCTCCAAAGATCTCCAAAGATCTCCAAAGATCTCCAAAGATCTCCAAAGATCTCCAAAGATCTCCAAAATTTTCTCAATTGAATTATCAAACCCACCGCGAGATTCCTTTGTAAAGTTTAAAATTACCACGTAGGTGTTAACCCTGTGGCTAATTGGTGTTTTGTTAAGTGTTTGCTGTGTTGGCGTATTATTTAAGGTTGATCGAAATTTTTAGTTACATTTTTATTTTTTGAAAAAAATCAATTGTTGAGTCCTCTTGTAAAAGGAATTAAGTCGTGAACAAGGAAATGTCTGAAACATTAACCCACACCGGTGCTGGTACTTTAATGGGGGATTTGATGCGAAGGTACTGGATACCTGTGATGTCCTCTAGTGAGATAAAAGATCCAGATGGTCCACAAGTGAAAGTGCAGTTGTTGGGTGAGAAGTTGTTGGCGTTTAGGGACACACAGGGTAAGGTTGGTCTTATCAGCGAGTTTTGCTCACACCGTGGTGTATCTTTGTATTTTGGTCGTAATGAGGAAAACGGTATACGCTGTGCATATCACGGTATAAAGTTTGACAGGATGGGCAAGTGCATCGATGTACCCGCTGCCCCTCAACTTTGTGAGCGCATGAGCATTAAAGGATATCCAACGATTGAGCTCGCTGGGTTGGTATGGACTTACATGGGGCCAGAGGAAAAGATGCCGGCCCCACCAGACCTTGAGTGGTGCAAACTACCCGAGTCACATGTATACATTACCAAGCGTATTCAAGAGTGCAATTACTTGCAAGCTATGGAGGGCGGAATTGACACCAGTCATGTCTCATTTGTCCATCGCTATGAGGTTGATCAAGATCCAATGCACAAAGGTGTTAAAGCACTCGATTACATAAAAGCCGATGGTAATGTGGTCTTTACCATTGAGGAGTTGCCCTACGGGCTCGTGCTGCTTGGGCGTCGTAATGGGGATACAGATACCTTTTATTGGCGTATTACGCAGTGGCTCTTCCCCTGGTACACACTCATTCCGCCTTTTGGGCATCATTCATTAGCAGGACATGTATGGGTTCCAATTGATGATCACAATTGCTGGGCTTGGAGTATTAATTTTTACCCCGATAAACCTTTGTCCTCTGAGGAGAGAGCACAACTAGATGCAGGTAAAGGAATTCATGTGGAATATGAGGCCCCTGGGAGTTTCAGGCCTAAAGCAAACAAGGACAATGATTATTTGATGGACCGAGTTGCGCAAAAAGAGAAGCGAGCTTACAGCGGAGTTTTCGGCTTTTCTGCGCAAGACTACTCTTTGCAAGAGAGCATGGGGCCTATCCAAAATCACGAGAACGAGAAGTTGCTTCATACCGACAAAGCCATCGTAATGGCCAGAAGAATGTTACATGAAGCAGCTCTCAACCTGGCTAAAGGAATAGAGCCACCTGCATTAGACTCCTCCTCTCAACGAGTCAGAGCAGCAGGGGTTCTCCTTGGTCGAGATGAGGATCCAGTTAAATGGGCAAAAGAGCATTTAAGTGATTGCAAAAATCATCCCGTTTACTCTATCTGATTTAGTGTCCATGATAGGTACTTCAAAAATGAGTGATTTAAAAAAACATCTACTGATAGTGATCGCGCTCATCTTATCAGTTCTACAAATTCCAGGTTTTGCTCAGACCTGGTCACCTGTCAAGCCAATTCGTATTATTGTCCCCATAACAGGAAGTACAAATGATGTATTGGCCCGTTTGATTGCTCCAAAGTTACAAGAGGCATTAGGCCAAACTGTGATTGTGGACAACAAACCAGGTGCGGGAGGTAACATTGGTGCTGATTTTGTTGCTAAATCTACACCCGATGGATACACATTATTAGTTGGCTACAACGGCCCTTTGGTAATTAATCAATCGCTTTTTGAAAAAATGCCCTATGACCCCGTCAAAGACTTGGCGCCCATTACGCTTGCGGTCACTGCATCTCAATATCTTACGGTCAATGCGAGTTCAGGCTTTACAAGCTTAAAAGACTTTATCGCAAAAGTAAAAGCCAATCCTGGTAAGTATTCTTATGCATCTATCGCGGTCGGTAGTGCATCACACCTTACTATGGAAATGTTTAAAACTGATGCAGGTCTTGATATCACCCACATCCCCTACAAGGGTTCGGGTGCCGCAGTAACGGATTTGATTGCTGGAAACGTAGATGCATGTTTTTTTGTCCCTGGTAACGTTCAGCAGTTTGTTAAAGACGGGCGGCTCAAGTTATTGGCATCTTCTGGGAGGAAAAGATTTATAAGTACGCCTGAAATCCCAACCATTATGGAGAGCGGCTTCAAGGATTTTGATGCAAGCTCCTGGATTGGATTTCTTGCGCCTGCAGGCACCCCGCCCCAAATTATTGATAGATATAACAAAGAGATCACAAAAATATTGATGATGCCTGAGATTCATAACAAGCTAATTGAAATGCAGTTTGAGGTCATAGCTTCAACGCCTAATCAGTTTAGAGATTGGATTCAATCAGAAATACCCAAATGGGGCAAAGTGATAAAAGCAACTGGCGCAAAAGCTGATTAATTCTTTTATGAACCGACTTGCAAATAAAGTAGCCATCATTACTGGAGCGGGCTCGGGCATTGGGGCCGCTACGACAGAGTTATTTTGCAAACAGGGAGCAAAAGTATTGATGGTCGATATGGATTTAAACACCATCAATGCAACCATGGACAAAATATCTAAAACTTTGCCTACCGCACAAATTGATTTTCACGTTGCAGATACATCAAATGAACCAGCCGCCTTTGCTGCAGTGGAGAAAGTAGTTAAAGCATTTGGTAAATTAGACATCCTGGTCAACAATGCTTCTATGCGAAATTACACCGCATTAGCTGATGCGACTCATGATGAGTGGCTCGCCTTAGTAGCGGTTAATATAATGGGTGTTTCTAATTATTGCAAAGCAAGTATCAATGAACTTCGCAAATCGGGTAAGGGCAGTATTGTCAATGTATCTTCCTGTTATGCGGTTACTGGCAGAAAAGGAATGGGACTGTACGACGCTACCAAAGCAGCTCAACTGGCCTACACGAGAACCCTTGCTTTTGAGGAGGCGCAGTACGGTGTAAGAGTAAATTCAATATGCCCAGGTTCAACTTTGACTGAGTTTCATATTGGCCGTGCACAGCTAAAGGGTAAGACAGTTGAACAACTGAGGACTGAGAGAAGTACTACCTCTCTTTTAGGGCGTTGGGCTGACCCCAAAGAAATAGCTAATCCAATACTATGGTTTGCATCTGATGAGGCATCCTTTATTACCGGTACAAATTTGATGGTTGACGCTGGTTTACACATCATGTAGTCAACGATGAATGTGCACTAGAAAATTTAATTATCAAACTTTCATTAGGAGAATCTAAGATGCACAAAAGAAGACTATTTCTTAAAGGATTAGGAGCAGGGGCATCTTATTTTGCGTCTTCAATTTTGTTTTGTAACTGCTGTAATGCACAAGAAATTTCAATCAATAGATCAGTAAGTCCAAAATGGGATACAGGTGGGGTGGACGCTGGAAATGACCCAACTTTGAGTCATCGTCATCCACTTGCCGGTACTAAGCGTAAGCCGTTTAAATATCAGAGCAAAGTAGTCAAGGTGATCGATACTCATGCGCATTGTTTTTTTCCTGATGCAGTTGCTTTAGCCGGTAAGGGGGTTAGCGTAAACGCCGCGGTGAAAGGGGGCCCCGAGCACTATATTCCTTCAAGCGCCAGTGAGGTCATCAACCGTAGAATTGAAAATATGGATGCCAAAGGTGTAGACATGGAGGTTTTGTCTATAAATACATTTTGGTATTCAAAAGAATTAGAACTTGCAAAAGAAATTTGCAGAATAAATAACACTAATCTTGCCGATCTTTGCCAAGCCTATCCGACGCGGTTTGCAGCATTTGGCTCTATTGCTACACAGTATCCTGAGCTAGCAGTTGAGCAATTAACAGAGTTAATGAAAAATCCATGTTTCAAAGGGGTTGCCATTCAGGCCAATGTCGCAGGAGTTGAGCACTCAGACGCCAAGTTTCATCCAATATGGGCAAAGGCAGAGGAATTAGGGGCTGTACTCTTCATTCACCCTCAAAGTACGCCCCAGTTAGCCCAGCGATTTAAAGGCAATGGGTGGATGTCCAACGTGATTGGTAACCCTTTGGATACAACCATTGCGCTGCAGCATTTAATCTATGAGGGAGTTTTAGATAAATTTCCATCTCTTAAAATTCTTGCAGCTCATGGTGGGGGATTCTTGCCCGCTAATGCACCACGGATGGATCATTCTTGTTTCGTATCCCCAAGTAATTGCAATCCTAATATTGTTTTGAAGAAAACACCGAGTGAGTATTTAAAACAAATTTACTTTGACTCTTTGGTATTTACACCTGAGAATTTGAAGCACTTAGTCAATCAAGTCGGGGCCTCGCAAGTTGTCGTAGGCACCGACAGTCCGATACCATGGGAAGAGTTTCCTGTTGATCACATACTTAAAACAAACTTAACCGATGCACAGAGGGCTGCTATATTGGGTTTTAATGCGGCCAATTTACTTAGGATCTAAATTTTATATGCTTCAAAAAAATTATCAGCTCAACTCTTTGGTTACGATTCCTAAAAGAAGAATAAAGTCGATATGCGAACTGAAAAATTTATTATTTATAAAACTATATTTTTCATATTCTGTGATTGCTCTCAGTATTTCGGTAGCAGCAATCCCCAGTTTTTCTCAACAAGTACCAACGACGCAGTCAATCAAGGAC
>Ga0208106_1000679_pt1 | contig 10837 bp, 9 predicted proteins | sample CryBogCBE25Jul08_FD_184577 | JGI IMG/M metagenome (GOLD analysis project Ga0208106, IMG submission 184577) | Freshwater microbial communities from Crystal Bog, Wisconsin, USA - CBE25Jul08 (SPAdes) | ecosystem: Environmental > Aquatic > Freshwater > Lake | place: Crystal Bog, Wisconsin, USA...
TCTAATTATTGTTCGCTATCTTATAAATAATTACAAAAAAGCACTGAACACAGGATCAAAAATCAAAAGTAAGAATAAGGTTTTCTAATGAGTATAAGCCAAGTCCCTCCTCCTCAATCAGACAAATACACCCTAACGCTTAAGTTCGTTAACAAGGAAGTTTTTCTTGAAAACAAGAAAATACTGCCATGGCAAGCTTATAAAAGGCGTGAAATCCTTCATATTTTGCTCACACAAGCTTTAAAAGATCGGTGCATGGGAAGCCGTTATCCGACCATGCTTTCCATTGAAGACCTGGCAGAACTTTTAAACCTACCGAGCAATTATGATATAGAGATTCATTTACTCCGACCTATCAGATCTTTATCTCAACAACTGGGTGGAGCACTTGTTTCCCAAAAAGTCAAGTACACAACTCTATTTTTTCTGGATTTAGAAAACATAAAAATTGAAATTGATTGATGCTGTTTAATGGGAATATTCAGGTTGAGATTGCTAGAGGATGACGCAGAGGAGTTTTGCAAAAGGATGGTAAAAGCATGAAAGAATCCCAAAATTTTAAATATCTCTCCAGAGAGATATTTAATCTCTATTTAATACACTTAAGAAGGAAGAAATAGGAAACTTAACCTTTAAAATCAACAACTTGATTAAGGAAAGTATATAAAAATTGCAGCAAAGGACTTTTAAGAAAGATGATACATCAAATGGACTTGTTATTCGGAGTCAGTTTATGAGCTTTGAGTATAACTTTCTTGCTAAACTCCCAGATTGGAGATGCTTACAGTCCTTAGCTATTGAAATGTAATATTTTCAATATCAGATTCGCTTAGAGGCAGGGGACAATCTCCACTCTGGAAGCTTTTCTTTGATAAATAAGCAAAGCTGAATATTTAAAATGTCGCGTGGTTTGTTTTTCCAATCGTATGCTCTATCTTGATAAAATGGTATATTTTTTATAGATGATACATCGAAAGAAGAATCCAAATAATTACAAAACTCTTCAAGTTCATTTTGATTCTTAAAAATTACCAATGGAACAATACCATCTCTCCGTGGATTAAGGATTTCACTAGTGTGATTAAAGTTAGTAGAATGTAGAAATTGCAGTATATTAAATTTTAAAATATCATTCTCTAAATAATAATAAAACTGAGCATTCTCAAACTTTTTTAGCTTACTGTATGTTTTTGGATTATTAAAAAGCCCACTAACATCATAAGTTAAGGCTTCTTCGGTATGTAAAACAGTTTGGTGGTAGACTAATTCCAATTTATACATGCGAGAATCAGGATCAGGTGCATGCCTTACCCAGCTTTCCCCATGTTGTACCTTATCTCCTAAGCCAGAGTCATCGTATCCATACAAAGGAGATTTTCTAATCGTGAATTCAGGAGCTTGCCTATAATACATATGCCCACTTTCGCTGAGCAAATGTGAAGGGGTTGAGCAGCTATTCCATTCTATATTTACTAAGGGCTGACACCAACCTTTAAAATCCAGAAGATATTGAGTCATTTTTTCAAGAGGAGTAAGGTCGAGACCAAATCTTTGACGCCAAATTTTTTCAATAGCTACTGTTGAAGCGACTCTATCTATTGGAGTGTTGCCATCACGTGTACGGATGTAGGTAGTACCTGCTCTCACTATACAGCCAGTAGGTTTTCCTTTGGAATCTTTTAGCTTATGGTCGTAATATTCTTTTTCTAGATAATAAGGGCGCTCATTAGGTTTATCCTTGATAACGAGTACTTCGATGTTTTTGTTGCTTAATTGGATTGGTTCCAACTGAATATCTGGAAAAACACCTCCTGCAAATCTTGCATTTCGCAAAGTATCAATGATATGTATCTGGGTTTGTTTGTCCTTTGGCGGTATCCCCACCGGAGTGTAGTTGTTTTCTACTCCAAAAACCAAAAAACGATCTCCTTTGTGAGAAGAAGAGTTTGCTAAACAGATAATGTCGTGAACTAGTTCTGCTTTATCTTTATGTTTCTCTCTCTTAAAGTCATAATAGTTATCTTCCTTGCCTGTAGCAATTAGGTTTTCAATAATTTTTTCTATAGTCATCGTTTGTAACAACCAATTTCTTATAATTCTTTCATTTGCATTTAATCACTTTTTATGAAATTATCCAAGAATGAAAAACAAACTCAAACTTATTGATTACATTCAAGATCTAAGAAAAAAAGGACGATACCTTTTTCTAAAGGAAGAGGTGAGCCAAGCTCTTGGGCTAACAAACACTGCTGTTTTAAATAGCATTCATCGCCTTATTAAGAAAGGAAAAATCGTCCATTTAAAAAAGGGACTGTATCAAATCATACTGGAGGAATACGCTAACGATGGATCATTGCCCCCAGAATGGTTTATTGATGATTTGATGACTTATTTGGAGGTCCCCTATTATGTTAGCTTACTGACGGCAGCTTCATTACATGGATCATCCCATCAAGCACCTCAAATTTTTCAGGTAATTTGTGGTAAAGTTATCCCTTCCTTAACCGTTGGCTCCGTAAAGATCGTTTTTTACTACAGTAAGGACATATCAGACATCCCTACCCAAAAGATAAAAGTTCCTTCGGGATACATGAATGTATCGACGCCAGAAGGAACAGCTTTTGATTTGATGCGCTATTTGCAGCAATCAGGCCATTTGAATCATGTAGCGACCGTTTTATCTGAACTTGCGGAAGTTATGGATGGAGACAAACTAGCTTTAATAGGAAATCAGTTGTCAGTGCGTTATGGCCAGCGTCTTGGTTATATTCTTGATGAGTTAGGATTTGATAAATTAACAAAGCCTCTTTATGAAGTTATATCGAAAAAAACACAAACTTATATCCTTTTGCGATCAGATACAGACAATGAAATCACTGATAAAAACCAAAAATGGCGCATCCAAGTAAATGAAGCCCTGGAAATAGATATATGATCCCACAAAATTATATTATTGAATGGAAAAACTCTGCTCCGTGGAGAGACAACGCACAAGTAGAACAGGATTTGATTTTATCTCGCGCGATTGTCGCTATCTATTCCAATCCTCTTTTGAAAGAAGGATTAGCTTTTAGAGGAGGAACAGCTCTTCACAAACTGTATTCTCCTATTCAAGAACGCTACTCAGAAGATTTAGATTTTGTGCAAAAAACGGCAGAACCTATTGGTAACCTTTTGAACCATTTGCATGACGCTTTAAACCCTTGGCTCGGTGAGCCAAAATGGAAACAAACACAAGGAAGAGTAACGTTTTATTATTCTTATGAATCTGAAATTTCACCTATTCGAAAAATGAAGATAAAAATTGAAATTAACACGCGGGAACACCATGCTTATAGCAAGTTAGTGCATCTTCCTTTTTCAACAGAAAATTCCTGGTTTACCGGGAAGACAGAGGTTTTATCGTATGATCTTGAAGAATTAATGGGCACAAAATTACGAGCCTTATATCAACGTAAAAAAGGCCGGGATTTATTTGATTTATGGGTCATGATACAGCACTATCCTAGTCTAGATAGAAAAAAAGTGATTGATTGTTTTTTGTTTTACTTAGAAAAAGAAGGCAATTCTATATCGAGAGCTGAATTTGAAAAAAATATGGATCATAAGTTGAAAGATAGAATATTCCTGGATGATATTGCTCCTCTTCTATCACCAAGTAAGACATACAACCATGCAGATGCTTATCCTATTGTCCAAGAAAGTTTGATTGCTTTACTTCCTGGTGACCCATTGAAGAAAAAATAAAGGTAAGGAGAGAAACAATGTGAGTGAGCATAGAAATTTCATGCTCTTCAAGTACATACTGAAAATCCTCTAATTGCATATAGCTTAAATCCTTTTGTAAAAGATTATCTGGCTTATTTACAAAAGGTATTTAATGCTTTTGGAGGCATGCTTCCTCTTCCTCACCGCTTTAAGACTCTTGTGGTTACAGAGTGGAGATATCGGGATTTTTTGATATCAAGAGAAAAAAGGTATTACTGTTCTCTGGCTAGAGAAAAGATCGATAATGCGATTGAATTATTTTGAGAGCAACGAATTAATGTTCCTGTACACATACATCATATATTTTAGCAATAAAGTATGTTAATTTACGAACACATTAAGTTTTATGGCAGGTTTACTATGAAAATATCGAAAGTTTTACTATACGCTTTTGCTTTCACTTTTGGCATTCAACAGTATAATCCTCTATATGGTATGGATCCTGACGAAGCATTCAAGTCTCCACCACCAAAAATGGCCCCTTCCTCTGCAGTCTTTCCTACACCCGGAGAGATAGTATCAAAGATGCAAGCTGAAGTACTTAGAAAGGATCGTTTCGTCACAGTCTTAGGTGCAGAAGTTGTTGATTTTTGGGGTTTCAATTGGGCTACTTTAGAGGATCCTGCAGTCTCTTTTGCTGATCCACATCGAATTTCTGTTATGAGTAGTTTACATACAAAACTGCAAAATCTTGCCCGAAAAAGACATGATGCAGAGTTTGAAATACTCCGTTCTGATTTTTTAAAATTACGAGACAATATTGCTATCGTCCATATGGAAAGACTTGAAACAATTGTCGAACAATATTTTAGCTCTTGTTTTCCAGGTTCAACCGTAGAGTGTGATGATAAAGCTGGTGGCGTTCAGTTGGGTACCCAAGTAAATGTAGTCTTACTGGGAGGAGAAAAAAGAAAATATCATGTCAAAACCCATTCTGCAGGGCGTCTTTCTTCTAAAAGTTCAGCTGCTAAACCGGTTAACCCTCAGGAGTTAATGGTCTATAAAGTTCTAGAACATTTGGGTTTTGGCTGCGAAACACATTTTTTGCAAAGAAGTATCGAAGATGTTTATATTGCTACACTAGACGCAGGTCATGGTGGAAGTTTTAACATATTTGAAAAAGCAACAGGTGCTTTAGGAGAAGCTGGAGATGAAGATTATGGCCAAACTCTCTGGGGTACGTCTCTTCAAACAATTAATCCAACCTCTAGTCTTAATGATTGGAATGCGATTGAAACTGTTGTTAAAAGTGATGCAGTTGCACAGAACTTTTTGCTGCAAGTTGCTTCTTTAGATATGCTATCACGTATTCTCCGACTTCACGATTTACTCAACAATCCCGATAATTTTGGATTTTTAGAAACAGCAACGGCAATGCCACTTTTGAAGGTTATTGATTTTCGTGTAGCTGATGACAGAATTTTTACCGTAAATCCTGATCATTTTGGAGGATTCTTGGTTGGAAACGGTTTGTATAATTATGTAGGATCCCATCGAGCAATGCGTTATGGGTTGCATGACAGACCGAGAGAAGAGAGAGTCAAAGCGGCACTTCAGGTATTAACAGCAGGCCCTTTAGCCAGGTCACATGAGTGTGTAGATTTAGCCTATCAAGATGTTCGCAAATATATAACCTCAACTGATGTATTTGCTGATTATGTTCCCGATATGATGATACAGTTAGATCCGTTCCGTGATGCTTTACATTATAACATCGGATTTTTCACAGAAAGATTGCAATCTTGGAAGCCTGAGGAGGATAAGAAGGCTTAAAGAGCATGCTGTGGCAGATATAGAAGTTAGTTACACTATAGTAATTAGTAGCATTCATCATAAGAGAAGTGTTTGATAGTTTCAAAGAGTTTAAAGAAACATGAATCTAAACTTTAAAATAAGAATTACAAGGAGCTTGTGGCGGAGAAATGACGCTATATGATAATGGGATAACTAGCAACTTTACTTATTCTTAATACTAGATATTTTCTTTTTTTGTGTGCTTAAAAAATTGCGTAACTTATCACAGTTGCTCTAAGCATGTTTTAAAAAAGTCTATTATTAAATGGAGGCAGGTAAAATGATAAAAAAATACTTTGGAGTGCTTGTAATAAGTTTTAACCTCGCAAATGCTGCCTTATGCCAAGAATATAACGCAAGATTACTTCAAGAATATGCAGATGATTTCAGTAGAAAATTATGCTCTCATACACCTATTAGGGTAGAAGATATCCAAGAAGATCTTAATTTTGTTTATAAACCTGACACTTTAAAAACTGTAGCCAGCAGTTTTGAAATGCTACAAGAAAAAGCTACCCTTCTTTTGGAAGATCGTTCTTTTGCCACATTTTTTCAAACATGTAAGAGCATTGATGATAGTGGAGATGAAGAAACACAAGTTTCGGTTAGAATGCTTTTAAATGCTGTCGTTGAAAAACACTCTGTTCATTTCAAACGATTACAGAAACTAAAAAAGACCAAAGGTGAACCAAGAGAACTTACTGCAACCCCTCAACTTCTGGGTAAAGCTGATAAAACAGCACCCTTAGATTATCTAGATGCGCTTTTTGGAGTAAAAGTTTACTAGGTTTTGAAAATTACCATAAATCACTTTAAATTGTCCTTTTGCCCTATACGCATCATTAATACTTTTGGAACCCTGGATATTGCCGAATGAATCTTTATATGAAGGAGAACATTCAACGTTTTCTTCCGGTCTTACTAGAGTAACAATATAGCTATGACGAGAAGAAATTTAAAAAAAAACAAAAGGTGCGCCTATCTAAAAAAGTGTCCAGTTCTGATTTTGGGTACCTAACTAGCTACCCAACTTTGATAAATGGAATATGATATCGTTTGGTACAACGCCAAACTTCAAAAGTTCCTGGTGAAATACCGTAGTAGACTACTGCCTGTTCACTGGTTAAGAGTTCAGTACATTTAATTGAAGTAAGGTTGGTTGTGTTTGCTGACATGTTGTAAGTTCCTTGAGGGTTTGGTTAAACATGTCACAACTCTTAATGATTTTTCTTGCAGAGAAAATACCTGTAATGGTTATACCCATTGCCAATTGAATGGGTAACATTCATCGCAAAATGCCTTATTTTACTAACTTAAAAGGGTTATACCCGTTCATAAAAACGAATTATTAATGGGTTATGGATAGTATCCATTGTACATTTTAAAAAGATCTATTTCTGTTTATTTCTTACTTTTTATTGTGTATTCAATTTTTGTTGTTTCTGTTTTGCATGATATTTTTTTCCACCTTTTTGTTCCGCAAGGCGAATGAATTTTGCTAGCAAGGGAACATCAGATTGAGAAATATCGAGTTTATATTTTTTGATATAATCATTAATAAAATACTCAATACTTTTTTTTGAAACGTGCGCTAACTTTTCTTGCCCATGCTCTTCATAAATTGCAGACAAGACTTGCAACCAAGGGGTCGTATAAAGATCAAGATTAATCAAAGAATGAGAGCCATTAAACACCTTTGTTTCTTCATCAAAATTAGAAAGTAAGCAAAGTTTGGAAGAAATGCATTGATTGACATCCTTCTTTTTAAAATAAACACTTCCGAAAAACTCTCCTATGATGGGCACCTTCCCATACGTGCAACCATCTATGAGTAAACGGTACCAGTTCTCGTCGTAGTCCCAGTATTCTGAAGGCAATTCATGATAAGCATAATTATTTAAAACATAAGCCTTTAAGTGTTTTCCAGACAATAAAGCTCGACAACGATGCATCGTTATAAAGGTAAGCGCATCTTTTAGTAAGGAATCATCATCCAGGTACTCCTTAGCGCAAATACCGGTTTGCAATAACTGTTGCTGCTTATTAGGGTGAATTGAAAGTCGGATATGAGCTAAACTTATGTTAAGGGGATACTTTTTTTCATTCAGAAAGTATTCCAATATTCTAATATTACAAGTATCAACTATCGTATGAATTATACCGTAATGGTCTCCTTTATAATCAGAACGAGTCTTATCGATTTCAGAAGAAACTTCTAACGAAACGGGTCCTATCCCAACTTTGTTTAAAATTTCAAATATATTTAATAAGCCAGGGGGTGACTGGACATTCGCCATAAATAATTAACCAATTTTCTTACTGTTTCTTGACGCAATTGTTAACAAAACCTATATCTCTAGCCTAATTCTTTTCAAAAGCATCTACAGAGTAGATAAATCTTGAATAAAGGTAGATATATAAAAATAACATTAACTAAATACCCTATATCAATCAAGAAAAAATGATACGTATACTGCAAAGCCCTTCCGGAAAGAAATGATGCGTGCCAAGGGTTAAGTTTTGGTGGCTTACCTATAAGGCTTCTAGAGTCGCAAAAAGGCCTTGGTCATCATAAATTCTGTGATAGGATAGACTGTCAGTGGCAATATAGGCTCTGCGACTACATTTACTTAGGCTAATTAAGAAACTATTCTCAGTTGCTGTTGTGTTCCTAAAGATTGCAATGCCCACATCTTGGCTTACTAATAAAGTGCTTATTGCTGCAGTTAATGTTACCCAATCTTCTGTTCTTCCTACTCACTGCCATAAGTATCCAACTCTTCTTGGTAATATGTTCTTTAAATCAGTTAGTGGCTTACATTGTTTTTTGTCTCCACTGTCTCCGCTTGCAATTATATGGGTGGAGACATTTTTTAGGCCCATCAAAGCCGCAGAATTATTAGGGTTTGTGTGATTGTCTCCTCTGTCGCCACTGTCTCTTGAGGTTTTTATATAATATCTGAGTACTTTTCATTCATGAGCTCCTGTTAAAATAGCAGAAGAGAAGTGATATATTTTTTTCTTTCCGATAGGGAGCAGTTGATCTTTGGTGTTTGGGGCAGACAAAAAACCTTTAATATTTAATTCTTGGATGATTGCACGATAATCGAATCCTTTACAGATTTCGCTACGAAACGTCTCCGGAAAAACAAAAAATTCCCATGACTCTTCTTCTGTTTCATCTCCTGCTCCATCCTTTAGGTTTATCTTCACTTTGCGTTTAAAGCCTGCTTGATTATGAATCATTCTTTGATCCTCTGTGTTATCTTTCTCCATCGTTGCAAATCGGCTTGAATGATTCGTTTCAAAAAAAGCTTGCACTTGTTTAAGTGCCTCCCCACTCTCAAAACTTTTAATACTCCCTCTTTCTCCGAGCCAAGCTTTAAAACAGTCACCAACGGCTTCCAATGCTTCTTTTGGTTCATAAGGTAAAATACCTATGTTGATGGCAAATTCTCCGCCTGTTGCCACAATAACAAAGCGCTCTGCAACCCTTAGGACTTGACCATCTGCAGCCTCAGGGCAATATTTTGAGAAAAAGTCTTTTTTTGTTTTTTCCAGTATTCCTGTAAGCTCTTCTTTCTTTATTGCTGAAAGTTCGGCAAGGTATTTTCGTATCGGTGTTCCATAATATTTATTAACACTATTTCTTAAGTAATGAGCCAAAGCATTTCCGTCTTTAAACCCATGAACCGTATCAAAAAGACGATGACCTTTTTGTGTATCAGCAGGAATATCAGCCATACGGGTTACAATACCAGCTTGGACTTTTTTTCCAGATTCTTTAATTTTGTCAGCAAGTGAGAGTTCTCCCGTACTTAAAAATAGTAAGTTCCATTCGTATTTCTTTCTTAAGCTTCCATTTTTGCTCATTCTGTTTTTTCCAGAACCGTTCGCAAGCATATAGGCAATTTCACCGGCTTCTTTACCATCCACTTGGCTTAACTCATCAAGACAGAGCAATGAATGATTACGAGCTTCTGCAACAGCTTCCAGAGCATTACCAGTTGATTTCCATTGATGGATAAACTTCGGGCTTCCCCATACAGAAGCAGCGACAGAAAGTGCGGTACTCTTTCCTATAGAACTGGCACCTTTTAGATTAAAGCCGCCGCTTTCAGCATGAAGCAACGGTAACAGAGATGCAGCAAAAGCACAGGATAAAGAAAAAATTAACCGAGTATTTCCTCGACAAGGTTTTGCGATATGGTCTTGCCATTCTTCAAGAGTCCCGGCTGTTCGAACTCCAACAAAATGAGTATTTTCACTTTGTAAATAAACTTCATCGGTTTCAGGAATACTCCAATCGGGAAGAATAAACGAATTTCCATGCCAACCTATCCTTGGCGTACAAAGAGCTCTTTTCTTAACTTGGACGCTTTGTATAAACTCTGCCAATCTATTACGATCACTTTTTTTGGGTGAGATATAGAGTCCCTGGTTTAAGAGAAGACCACACAAATCACTACAATCCCCCTTCATAATTTCCATAGGTATGGCAATTTCATGAATATGATCATCTAAATCTTTAAACCTGACTAACCTTCCCCAATTTTCTTGGTTTTCATCTCTTGTACAGGCTATCACTTCAAGAGGGGAACATACTTTTTGGAAATCATCTCCGCTCTCAACATAAAGACCATCTTTTCTCATAAAGAAACCTAAAGGAAAGGAGGCCATTTTGGTTTTGGGTTTTTCTTTTAAATCTTCTTGGAGTTGAGATCTCACCTTATCCAACCCTTCTAAGCAATGTAAATCATTCCAATCGGTTGGTTTTGTATCTGTATTTATGAATTTTGGAAAAACAACTCTACAACCAAATTTTAATACTGCTTCTTCAGCCTTGTCACGGCCAACATTTCTTTCTTTCCACCGATCATCATCCCCAGCAATAATAAGAGGACAAGTCGGATAACGCTTTTTTATCTCGGCTATGACCTTTAAGAGGTTTCCGGCATGAAAAGAAACAACAACAGCTCCCAAAGCTGCCATATGAACACTAGCCCCTGTTGCATAGCCTTCTGTTATGTAAATTAGTTTTTCTTCCTGGATGCTCCCCAAAATGTGAAAACACCCATCAGTACGACCGTTTTTAAGAAAACGCTTCGTGCCATCGGAAGAGATGATCTGGAGACTCCAAAGCTTACCATCAGTATCTCTTAAAGGGATCACGATAGATCCTTGTTTAAAGCGAATGCCGAAGGCATCAACCTGTTTTTTGGTTAAATAATGTGTATTTCCTGTTTCAGATAGCGTTTGCCAGTGTTGTTCGGCT
>Ga0208106_1000689_pt1 | contig 10745 bp, 10 predicted proteins | sample CryBogCBE25Jul08_FD_184577 | JGI IMG/M metagenome (GOLD analysis project Ga0208106, IMG submission 184577) | Freshwater microbial communities from Crystal Bog, Wisconsin, USA - CBE25Jul08 (SPAdes) | ecosystem: Environmental > Aquatic > Freshwater > Lake | place: Crystal Bog, Wisconsin, USA...
CTCCAGTAGAGGAGGAAGAGGAGGAAGAGGAGGAGATGGACGAGTTCGATGAGGAGGGTGAGGAGTTTGGCGAGGCTGACCTCATGGACGCCCTGGGGTCCTGGTTCACGACCGACGATGGCGAGACAGTGGCCAGTGCCATGGCAGGCGTCAAGACGGCCCTGGAAATGCAGAACAAAATTCTAATTAAGATTCTGAGTGCCATGACCAAGGCGCAGTGCAAATGCCCGCCGACCCCATCCACGACTCCTGTTGTAGAGGAGGACATCCCTGCTTAAAAATATCTTGACCTTTCTTACAAATGGAGAGTGTCCACACAATCGATCGCACAACTCCTGAACAAACTCACGAGATCCGAATGGAACTCCACCATTCGGATGTTTTGAACATGGGTCCTGAAGATCTGAATACCTTTGTGGCCTATCTGGAAAACCAGATGTGTCTCAACGCCAAGGGAGATACGTACGTTCCTTGGCAAAATGGGATTCGCGTCTTTGGCTTCGAAGATGGAAATATTAAAAATGTAAATTTGGACACTCTTGCTGAGCAGCGCCGCCGCTTCGTATCCGTCTGTTCTGATATGTATCACCATGCGGGCCAACTCAAGATCCGCGAGGAGCCCAGCCGCGATCTCACAGGCAATGAGTTCACTATGGCCCAGCGAATTACGAGACTTATTGAGACTGTTGATGATACTTACGAGATGATCTTCAGGTGGGTTCGCACCTACGAGAGGATCAATCATCCGACTTATGTTCCCATCAAGGGAGATATGGAATCGGAGATCTTCAGGTGCCAGACGATGGACAACGGCGACGCTGAAAAGGATACTACTAGCGCATTTCAGAAGTTTCTTTTGTACCTGCTCGACCAGACCTACAAGCTGAAGATGCGCAGATACGGTGACTATTGCTGCAAGCAGATTGCGACCGAAGATGGTCACTTGACCAAAGCATGGAAGACGGTCCTCGAGATCAAGGATTTTGTGTATCTGTATTCGCAGAAAGAGGAAAAGTACGATATGTGGAAGAACATGACGAGCAAGGGCAGCATCGTCACAGATACTATTCGCCACCTGACCAACTGTAAAGACCTACAGTTCCCAGCCATCAAGAAGAACCGCAACGTCTGGTCTTTCAAGAACGGAATTTTTGTTGGAAAGTTTCTGACAGAGGACACCAAGAACTCGCGCCCCATCTACGAGACGCGCTTCTACCCATACACCTCCGACGAGTTCAAGCACCTTGACCCGACTATCGTATCCTCCAAGTACTTTGACCTCGAGTTCAATCCAGACAATATCGACATGGTTGACTGGTATGATATCGAGACACCCCATATGCAGTCGGTTATGGACTACCAAGAGTTTTCGGAGGATGTCTGTAGGTGGCTCTATGTCTTCTGCGGTCGGCTTTGCTTCCCTATCAATGAGATGGACTCGTGGCAGGTGATCCCCTTCCTCAAGGGTATCGCACGGTCAGGCAAGTCAACAATCATCACAAAGATTTGTAAAAAGTTTTATGAAGGCCACGATGTCCGCACTCTCTCAAACAACATTGAAAAGAAGTTTGGTCTTGAGAGCATCCACGAAGGTTTCATGTTTATTAGCCCTGAGATCAAGGGTGATATGGCCCTGGAGCAGTCGGAGTTCCAGTCCCTAGTCAGTGGGGAGGATATGAGCATTGCCCGCAAGAACAAGACGGCCGTGAGTCTGACTTGGACCGTGCCTGGGATTTTAGCAGGAAACGAGGTCCCACACTGGAAGGACAACTCGGGGTCTGTCCTGCGTCGCCTCGTCACCTGGAACTTTGGGCGGCAGGTGGCCGAAGCGGACCCCCACCTTGACGAGAAACTCGATCTTGAATTGGGCGCGATTCTGTGCAAGTGCGTACGGGCCTATATTGAGTATTCGCAAAAGTACAGCGATCAGGACATTTGGAACGTGGTCCCCAAGTACTTCGTGGATATTCAGAATCAGGTGGCGATGGTGACCAACACGCTCCAGCACTTTCTGGCCAGCGAAAAGGTTACTTATGGCAAGGATCTATTCTGCCCTCAGAAGCAGTTCGTCACGAGCTTCAACCAGCACTGCCAAGAGAACAACTTGGGTCGCCCACGCTTCAACCCTGACTTTTACGCAGGTCCGTTCAGTACTCGCAAACTCGAGGTTCGTACCGAGACGCGCACCTGGCGCGACCAGGTATTGGCCTCCCAACCATTCGTGTTTGGGTGTGACCTGGCCCAGGATTTAAATACCGTTATGTAGTAGAATGCAGACGGCCCGAGCTGCCGGTATCATAGGCCGCGCCCTTCTGGGCCGAAGGCCCAGAAAGTCAGAGTACGTAAATAAGTTTAACAAATATGACTATGCGCTCACAAGACCCACAGTCACCACCACGACCCTCACTGTCCAGTTCCCCTTTAAGGATGTCTCGGCCGAGCCCCTCCCGCCTGGAGTCAAAGAACTTGCGGGATATCAGGCGACTGGAAAGCTGCCCATAGTCCGCCGCGTCAAGAACCGCAATACCCTCCTTGGAGCGAACAAGGTTGGCGCCGTCAAGCGATGGGCCTTTCAGATAGACTTCAAGGCTCCCAACTCAACCGCCTATGTGACGCACTACGATAAAGGACAAATCCAGATCACATGCACTGGCCCGCATGAACAGGTCCTGCGCTTCCTTCATAAGCACATGTACCCGGGCATCTGGAACCAGCCAGTGACCATCAACAAGATTGATACTAAGATGAATGTGAATCGGGCTATAAAACTCGACGGGCTGCTGTCTGAAATAGTGAACAAGATTCCCTCGGCCAAGTGTCTCGCCACGTATGAGCCCGAGATATTCTCGGGCCTCCAGATCAAGTGGAAGGAGTCGCCCGTGCTAAGTATGAAAATATTTACAAATGGAGCAATGCTCACCATAGGGCTGAAGAAGTTCGAGGACGTGGGCCTCTCGGCCAGAGTCTTCGAGAGTTTCTTCAAGAAATACGGCGTAGATCCCCAGGCAGTCTTTAAGTACGCAAGAGGGGGCGGCTATGAGGGAATCGCCAAGCCGGCCATCCCTATGCGCAAGAATCTTGGTGCCAAAAAGGCCAGGATGCTCAATGCGCGTTACGCCCTTGCCCGAGGTTACAACAATACCCGTAACGGGTTCTATGTACGTCCTGGCCCGAATGGTCAGCCTCGATTTTATCCTATGGTGGCGAACTTGAAGCTCATCAAGACAAAGACTCTCCGAGCCTACGCGAATGCAGGTGTTGCCGTGCCCGCCTCTGTTAGAAACCTTTTGGGTCTTACGGAAGGGGCGACCCCCGCAGCCAAAACTGAGGGCCGCCGCGCACCTTCATTCAACTCCGTGAAGAACGGATTCTACGTCAAACCAGGAGCTGGCGGGGCGCCCTATTTCTACAAGATGCCCAAGGGGATCAGGGAAGCCCGAAAGACGGTCGTCGCGGCGTACCAAAAAGCAGGTGTGCGGATTCCAGCCACAGTCAAGGCCTTGTTTGAGTTGGAGGCGAGTCCAGAAGTAGTGCACTTGAAAAAGACGCACTATGTAAACACAAATGCCAAAGGTACATTGCGCATCAACGGCAAGCAGTACGATAGGTACACGCGCGAGGAGCTTCTGAGGGTCGCACGCAATCTCAATATCGCTTCAGTCTCCAACAAAATGAAGTTGGAAAATATTGCAAAAGAAATCAAGGGAACCGTCAAGAACTTCTTCAACCGCCCAGATCTCGTGGTGAATGGGCAGCCTGTAGTTTTCCTACCCAACGGACGCGTCAAGCGCGGAAATCGCCCCCGACAGTGGGCCACCATAGGTCCTGCCGAGCAGAACGCCCTGGCCAAGGCTTACCTGCCTAACTCGAACTATACGCAATGGCTAGGTCTTCTTCCGAAGAATAAATATACGGCTCTTTTGGCTCACAAGGGGGAGAAGAAGGTTGAGGCAGTGAACAGCGCCAAGTCAAGTTCTGCTTCTAGTTCAGTATCGACTCCTAATAATCTGAACTTTGAGATGGCACTTATTGCTTCGGGGGCCCTTGGAAATAACGCACGAAATAACAACATAAACTCTCTAGAGAAGATACTTAAGGGCCTGCCCAGGGGAGCCAGAGGCCGCGCGCTCAAACCAAACGTGAACCGGGCCATCAAGAATTTCAAGAATCAAGTGCTCCGCAGGAATCAGTTGGCCAACGTCAAGGCTAAATATCTAGCCTCTATCAAGATTCCCAATTGGCTACCATCTAACAAGGTCCAGGGATATAAGAACTATCTGATAAGTGTGGCAACAACCCCTAATAACAAGGGCAAGTTCCTCGCAAAGAAGGATGTGGCCCAGAGGATGAAGACATGGCTCGGCCTTCATATAAGTCAGAATGCTCGCGCTGCATACAACACCGAGAACATGATAACGGGAGAAATAACGCGAGTACCCGCATACAATCCGCCCAAGATACGAACACCCAACGTAAACAGCCCATACTTAAAGAGACTCGGGGCCCCGCGCGCCCCTCGTGCGGCCCCAAAACCCAGGAATGCCAAGGACCCGAGGGAGAACAAGGCGTATGCCCTCCCGCGGAACAGTGAAGCAGTCGAGAATCTGGCAGAAGCTATATCCAACTTGGGACTAGGAATTGGCTCATCTAACAAGTACTCGTGGAAATATCTGAAAAATCGAGGTATAAATAACAAGTTTAAGAATTTGTGGCTAAGGAACGTGGCATCCCCAGTCAATTTTAACTCACTCAAAACAGCCAAGGCCCGGGCCAACTACATAGCGGCTCGGAAGAATACTTTGAATAAGAATGCCATCAAGGCGCTACGGGCCCGAAAGGCGGCTGCTAATAAGGCTAATCAGAACCGCCGAGCGGCTAAGAAAGGCAATTAAGCAAGTCAAACACCTTGTGCATAAGCGCAAAGAGCTTATCACGGTCGCCGATATCCTTAGGGTTGACAATTTCAAACTCCACATGCCATGTTGAGTCCTCGTCAGAGTCCTTGTCGTCAGGATCTCCCTGCATCTGGGTCATATCTATACTCAAGTTCTTGCGAACAAATGACCACCGCGTCTTGGTTTTCACACTCGTCATCTCTTCATCATCCTGCTCGTAGGGCTTCTCCTTTGACACACCAAGCCTAATATCAAAGGGCTTATTTTCGATCTCAAAATCCAATGCTTCAATCTTAGTCTTGATTACAGCAACCGACTCATCAGTAGCCTCATCTACAGTGATTCGCTTGTTCTTATCTCCATAGTATACCGTGTATGTCCCTTTGCTGGTCGACTCCCAGCCGTCGTACTTGCCCAGAGCCTTCAGAAGACGCTCAAATGCCTCCTGGCCTACATTGGTATCGAATTTCTGAGCCGTCTTGCGACCGAGACGGAACTCAATCTCGACATCAGGCTCTTGGGCCCACTTTCTGATAACAGGACTCCAACTGTCGTACAGACGACGTGCGGTTTCCATTTTAAAGTTTAAACGTTCGTCTCTTTTATGCGGGGACTGCCCAATATTGGAGCGACATGCTACTTCAACACCGCCGTTCAGTGCCTTGCCCACGTGCCCTACTTGACGAATACCCTGCTGAGGACTCCATACAATGGCCATTGTGTCTTAACTCGCGAGTTTAGTCGCCTTGTGTACGATTTGTGGTCTGAAGATGGACAGCCAGACCCCCGCCCCCTGCTCCTTGCGTTCAGAACACGATTTCCTTCATTTGACCCGGGTCAGCACGACGCACAGGAAGCTTTTCTGTGTCTCGTGGATGCTTTGGAAAACTCTTTAGGAAAAGAATTTATTAAAAAAATATTTACAGGGAGAGAAACTCAGGTGACGGAGTGGTCTTGCGGAAAATCAGAACGCACAGAGGACTTTGTCACCGTGGTTTTCTCATTCACTGAGCCTTGTGAAGTGACTCTTGAGGGCCTCATGAAGGCTCGCGAAAAACCTGTTGAAATTTCAGGCTATAAAGACAATTCTGGAAAGGAACACGATGCATGCGTCACGACCAAGGTGACCGAGTGGCCCCAGATCGCCACCTTTACCTTTGCGTGCTATACTGGCCACAAGCCCATAATTATTCTTCCCGAAGAATTTGAAGGCCGGCAGCTCTTTGCGGCCGTTCTGCACGTAGGAGGGCCCCACGGCGGCCACTATGCACTGGCTGTTCGGTTTAACGGGGATTGGTATATAAAGGACGATGGGGCGGTTTCAAAAATAGACAAGGCTCCTAGACGAGGCGCGTTTTACATGGCTCTCTATAGATTACAAAACTCTTGAAATTGTATATTCTCTCTTAAGTTGATCAGCGTTCTAAAAAAAGTTCTTCGGTTGTTGGCGTGCTTCTTGTCGGTCCTGATTTTTTCAACATACCATCCCAGTTGGCCGTAGCCGCACTCTACTATCGTACCGTCAGGGTATCTTGGACCTGTGTGTAGGTCGGCTTCCTTGTACAGACGGCCTCTTTCTTGGACATTGAGCTCACCACCCTTACTTATCTCAAAGTCTATCGTTATCCTGGCCCGCGGCTTCCACTTGAAGAGCGTCTCGTGAGTCCCCATGCGCACTGGCTCATTGACTGGCGTGAAGACAAGACCATCGGTCTCCCACGGAAAGGAATCCAGATCTGGCAAGGAGCCAGGGAACGGCGACATCTCTTTGACTCGAATCTCGAACGGGTCTTTTGAAGATTTTATGACAGACTTGAGGAGCGCTTTGGCCGCCGCAAGGCGCTTATCTAGCGGTTCCTTGCGAACATCCACACCTTTCGCACAGATGGCGTCGTAAATGAGAAAGACTGGTCGAGCCGTAGGATCACGGGGTCGGACCAACTCACCATCTAGGACCGTGCCCCGAGGTATCATAGTACTAAAGGGGAATATCTCAAAAGCCCGGTTTACCAGACATGTGAAACGCCTCCCTTCAATCTCAAGACTCAGCAGGAGGTGCCGAACCCCATCTGTCTTTTCACAGACATAGTAGGGCCTTTTTTTGAAGTCCACAAAGTGGCGGCGCTCTATAGAGACGGGCTGCGGACCTGGGAATCGCTCCGGATCTGGCGATTCCCAGGTCTGTTGAATAAAATTTTTAATTTGTGTGTCCATTGTTGTTTTAGTGTTTAAAGTTTCTAAGCCTCCATACGCACGCCAGCAGTCTCTAAGATGTTTCCTACGCACTCGTGCACGAAATGACAGATGACTGTTGCGGATGTTACTGCGCCTATCTTGATTCCTAGCCCCTGTAGGACACGGAACATACTTTCATCGGCGGGAAGCTTCACGGGAACCTTCTCACCACGAAGCTTCTTATCAACTGGCTTTCCATCCATTGCCCAGACCCGAGCCTCAGTACTCGTGACTTCGTAGAGAGAGTCCGCAATCTTGCGTCCTACGGCCGTATCAAACTCGAGCCCGCGCTGGTTCGCAGGCTCGGTCGAATCAGCCTTGGTCTTCTTGGCAAACATGTCCCAGTTGATGCCCTCCTTGACTGCAGGAAAGACGAGAACCTGAAGGTTCTTATCAAATGGAGCGATAGCCTTGTGAATTGACGCCTCATCGAGGTTCGTGCCATACTCCAGCCAGATGATGCGCTCACCAGTCTTGATGAGTCGAGGGAGGCCAGCCTTGTCTGGCACGAAGGAGATGTCCAGATGAATCCCCTTAATCATACAATTCATATGAATATTCATCATCGTGTGGAGTGTCGTCGCGCTGATTGACTTGTTCTTCGTGACGGCACACACATGGATAACCGTCATTGTAAATATTATGTCGGCTCTTTTTAACTATGAAATCTGCCCGCACCTTGGCCCTAGAGGCGACAGTTGTCGGGGTTTTCCTTGTAGTAATGTTTAAACTCGTGAGTTTTTTGGGGCTGGGCCTGATTCTGACCCTGTTTTTGACAGGAGCGTTTTTCCACCTGACTTGTGAGGCTACAGGTGTGAATGCGAGGAATTACTTCCACTAGACCGCCTGCAAGCGCGCGTCCAAGGTCCCATGGAAGCGGATGTTGCCTACGTGGCCAAGGGTCGTCGTCACGTCCGCAAAGATCTGGCCATCCATCTGCTGCCAACGGCGGCAGAAGGCGTAGTCCTCTGAGAGGTACCGACGGCTCACAGGGTCGATCATACAGTCGAAGCATGCGTGATACTCCTCAAGGTCGCGGTTCTGGTGGTCATTCACGCACTGAAGCTCGGGATACTTAGCCTCCATCTTAGTAAACACGTCGCGCTTGATGCACATGAAGCCAGTCGGGCCATCTAGTACCTCTACAAATCCATTACGGACGGGGCTATTTGCAAACTTGAAATTCATCACGAGGCTCGAACCCATCTTGTTCGGATCCTTGGTCTCGCCCGCCTTGACGCCATTCTCGACCTGGTCCCACATGATACACTTCTTGGGGTAGCAGGCAGCAGAGATGTCATGGCCAGACTCTATGAGGCGCACGACCGACTCGGGATCGAAGTGAACATCGGCATCGATGAAGAGAAAGTGAGTCGCCTGAGTCTTCTGCATGAAACGAGCTACGGCTAGGTTGCGCGCGCGGTGGACAAGGGACTCGTTCTCGGTCGTGTCGAGCATCATCTGGATGCCCTTTGTCGCGCAAAGACGCTGAAGACGCAGGACAGACTCGGCATATGGAGCCAGGCAGATTCCGCCATAACAAGGTGTGCTTACAAACAGTAGTACAGACATTGATTAACTAGGTTCCTATATGTTTAAGTATGAGCGCTTCTAGCTTAGTGATGGTCGGAACGCTAACTTCTCCTATCGCCGCCAACTCTTGCTTCGTCACACCCCAGGGCTTGTTGAGCATCATGTACATAACCGTCGCTGCGACCGCCTTGGGTGTTCGACCCTGTAGATGCGGACAATCCTCCAAATCCCTGCACCGCGCCGCCAACTTGCATCTGGTCCTCCCGCGCTCTGGCTCTGGGACCGCCGTCACGGAGTTGAAGAAGCGAGGGATCAGGTCGGCCGGAGTCGTCACTATGACCTTGTGGTCAGGGTTTTGCTCCAGAAAAGTTTCGGTCGTTCGGGCCATATCTCTGACTGGAATATTGAACGCCGCCGCAATCTCTTGCGTTGTCCGCGATAGCCCCGCCTCCTTGCACGCCTGGAAGATGCAGTTGGCCTTGACTCCTACCCGAACCGCTCCTCTTGTCAGTGTTTCTTCGCTAAAGTGCTTGTACTTGATCTTGGCGCTGTACATGATGCTGTCGGGCAGCTTCAGCACGTCCTTGCCTATTCTGTCCATCTCTGCATATGAGTGAAAAAGACTGCGGTCCTTGTGATTCATGGAAAGATGAAAGTTTATCCGGGCTAGCCGCTTGTTGGCGTAAGTTCCAGACGGACGGACAGTCATGATAGTGCCAGTATTCCAGCCCTCACTGAAGTGGTCTAGATTGGTTGGCGCCCCCACTCGGGAAGGATCTGAGACGGCGCCGTCTGCATCCATCCCTCCTCGCCACTCAGGCTCATCTGATACAAAGACGTCATCGGCCCTACCGCACTCTAGACACACGGGCATATTATCATCATTGAAACTCTTCACTCCACCACATTCGCACTCCCACTGGCTTCTGGTCTTGAGAGATTCTTCAGGAGGAGAACCTCTCGCCATATCGAGACACTCCCATATGCGGGCCATCTCATTGGGCTCGGCCACTGGCGCCGTCTGGCGAGTCACAGACGTATGTATCGTCTCACACGTCTCGCAAACTGGGTGGCCATCATAGTTGAACCAACACATACCCTTGCATTCTTCAACCAGGCATTGCCAGCGCGGTCCAGGCCGTGGAACGAACGCGCCGCGGCGCACCCATTGCGGAGTCTGCATTTTGTGCTTTTGGAAAAATACGTCCGCGTCACGCCCTTGGACAAAAAACCTGTTTTTCTAGTAATGGACTATCTCCTTACAGGAATTGTTGTCGCTCTCATCTGCCTTGCCGCGTGGCTGTTCTACAAGCGCTGGGTAGGCCGATACAAGTCGGCGCCCGCGCCAGAGGAGTACGAGGAGGATTACGAGGAGGATGTAGTCCCAGTGGCCCAGGCCGCCGCCGCCGACCCGCCAGTCAAGATAGAGACCATACCAGAGCCAGGGACAAGTGATGAAAAATAAGTTCTGAGTTATTAATAGATGTATGTCCCTGGACGTCAGTCAGCTTATACATGGTACGGAACAAGGCGCCCGGAAGAATATAAATTTAATTTTGGAAAGTTTATCGGAGGCGCGATGAAGTTGGCTGGACCTCTCATGTCAATGACTCCTATGGGTAGAATGGCCAGCTTGGCTGGTGGGGCGATGGGCGCTCTCAGCGGTGGAGGTGGAGGTGGCCTTTTAGCAGGTGGTCTTGGCGCAGCTGCTGGATTTGCCGCGGGACGCATGGGCGGAGGAGGCGGCGGAGGAGGAATGATGGGAGGAATGGGTGCCCCAGGGGGGTCCAGCGGCGGCGGACAGGCTGGAGGTTCTGGTCCTATAACCATCAATAATCCCCCAGTGAAGGTAAATATTCAGATTTCTGGAAAGGATATGGCCGCCTCTTCGGGGGTCTTTGCAGAGGAGATTGGCGTTCCAGGAATGACGAATAACACTATGGGTGGCGATAGTGGCGGAGGCGGGGATGACGGCGGAGGCGGAGGCGGCCTCTTTGGTGGCGGCGGCGGCGGTTCAGGTAAAGACACAAGTACGAGAGCATCTCGCAGAGCGGATCGCAAGGCAGCCGCGGCGCCTGGAAG
>Ga0208106_1000691_pt1 | contig 10729 bp, 6 predicted proteins | sample CryBogCBE25Jul08_FD_184577 | JGI IMG/M metagenome (GOLD analysis project Ga0208106, IMG submission 184577) | Freshwater microbial communities from Crystal Bog, Wisconsin, USA - CBE25Jul08 (SPAdes) | ecosystem: Environmental > Aquatic > Freshwater > Lake | place: Crystal Bog, Wisconsin, USA...
TTGCTGCAGAAAATGTGGCAAGCATTTCTACTGGATGGTGGCCATAATCATCTACCAAGGTATACATTCCGCCCTGTGGCAAAGACAAATCCCCATATTTTGTAAACCTTCTGCCAACACCTTTAAATTCCTTGAGGGCTTGCATGATTGCATCATCACTGACGCCTAATTCGGTAGCAACCGCTATAGCTGCAAGCGCATTTTGGACATTATGGATACCAGGTAGATTGAGTTCAATTTCTAAAAGGCCAGGCACTGCTCCATGTCGTCGGATGGTTTTTCGAATCACTTTAAAGTGCATTCCAGCTTTGACGGCTTTCACATCAAAAGCTCTTACATCAGCATCGTCAGCTAATCCATATTTCAAGACAGATTGCGAAATAAACGGCAAAATATCACGCACATTGGTATCATCAACACATAAAATGGCTACACCAAAAAATGGCATCCTTTGTGTAAATTGCACAAAAGCCTGTTTGAGTTGCGCCATTGAGTGATGGTACGTCTCCATATGATCCGAATCAATATTGGTGATTACCTCCATTACTGGCAACAGGTTTAAAAATGACGCGTCGGACTCATCTGCTTCAGCAACAATAAATTCACCTGTTCCAAGCTTGGCATTTGCCCCAGCGGCGGTTAACATTCCGCCTATCACAAAGGTTGGATCAAGTTGTCCTTCCGCTAGAATCGAAGCAACTAAACTCGTGGTTGTTGTTTTACCATGGGTACCGGCAATCGCGATGCCCTGCTTGAGACGCATTAACTCGCCTAACATCACTGCCCGCTGAATCACAGGAATGTGCGTCGCTCTGGCTGCCAATATCTCTGGATTATCGGCGGTCACAGCAGAAGATACAACAACGGCTTCCGCATTACCAATGTTTTTTGCCGAATGACCAATAAATATTTCTGCTCCAAGAGCTTGAAGTCGCTGCGTACCGGCATTTTGATTCAGATCCGATCCGCTCACGCGATAACCTAAATTTAAAAGCACTTCAGCGATGCCACTCATTCCAGCGCCACCAATCCCTACAAAGTGGATATGTTGAACAATATGTTTCATGCTGCACAAACCTCTTTACAGACTTCCGCGACCCTAGCCGTGGCAAAAGGCTTCGCTAATGTCATTGCTTGGTTCGCCATCTTTAACAATTGCGTCCGATCAGTCGTCAAAAGCCATTGGGAAAGCCGCTCAGGGGTTAGTTCCGATTGCGGCATGAGAACTGCAGCTCCAGCTTTTGAGAGAAACTGAGCGTTGGCTGTTTGATGATCATCTACTGCTGATGGGTACGGTACTAAATAAGATGCAACGCCGCAAGCCGCTAGTTCAGCAACCGTCATCGCCCCTGAGCGACAAATCACGATATCCGCTTCGGCATATGCCTGCGCCATATCTTCTATAAATGATGCAAGACGCGCTTGCACACCTGCTCTTGCATAATTTTCAGTTAAATCTTCCAAGTTTTTCTTACCAGCTTGATGGGTCACGCGCGGGCGTAGTTCAGGAGCAATCAATTGAAGCGCTTTTGGTACCACATCATTTAGGGCTTGCGCCCCTAAACTACCGCCAACGACTAAGACATTAAGTGGCCCGCTGCGATTTGCAAAACGTACATCAGGTGTCGGGACCTGCATGAAATTTGCGCGTAACGGGTTACCTACCCACTCCGCCTGAGGGAGTGCTTGAGGAAATGCACAAAGAGTTCGTGCAGCAATTTTAGAAAGAATTGTATTGGCCATACCAGCGATCGAGTTTTGCTCGTGAATCACCAACGGATACCCCAATAAAGTCGCTGTCAATCCTGCCGGAAAAGCAATATATCCACCCATTCCCAATAAAACGTTTGGCTTTACTTTTTGCAGAATCCTTACGCTTTGATAGCAAGCTCGTAATAAATTAAATGGCAAGAGTATTTTGGTGAGTAATCCTTTGCTCCGTAAGCCACCAAATTGGACACCCTCAAAGGTAATGCCTTGCTCCGTAACAATCGCATACTCCATACCTTGAGGATTGCCAAGCCAGTAAACCCGCCACTCTTCAAGTCGTAAATAATGCGCAACCGCAAGTCCAGGGAAAATATGTCCGCCAGTGCCACCTGCCATGATTAAGATTGCTTTTGAAGTCGGCTGAATCACACTCACAGCTTACCTCCTCGCATCAACACGCGGTTTTCTGCATCAATTTTTAATAAAATGGCGATGGCGACCACATTCAATAAAAGACCTGACCCACCATAACTCACCAAAGGCAGTGTCAATCCTTTGGTTGGGAGAAGACCTAAATTGACACCCATATTGATAAATGTTTGCCAACCAATCCATATACCAACTCCCTTAGCGACTAAACCTGCATAACTACGATCTAGTTGTAAACACGTACGTCCAATGAGGAAGGCCCGACGCACAATGTAATAAAACCCAACAATGACAATCAACACCCCGACAAAGCCTAACTCCTCACCGATCACTGCCAAAATAAAGTCGGTGTGCGCTTCCGGTAAATAATGTAATTTCTCCACACTACCACCTAAGCCAACACCAAACCATTCGCCTCGACCAAAGGCCATCAATGAATGCGTTAATTGGTAAGCTTTGCCTTGCGCCTGAGTTGGGTCCCATGGATCTAAAAAGGCCATGATGCGGGCGCGACGAAATGGCGATAAAGCCACAATAAAACTAAATGCTGCGATGCCAACAAAAATCAAATAACCAAATAATTTTGCATTAATGCCACCTAAAAATAAAATTCCCATTGCAATTCCCGCCACTACGAGGAATGCCCCCATATCAGGCTCCCACAACAATAACAGACCCACCATACCCACAATAAAGCCCATGGGTAAAAAACCCTTAATGAAAGAATGTAAAAACTCTTGGCGCCGCACGGTGTAATGCGCTACAAAAAGAACGCAGGCAAGTTTCATCATTTCCGATGGTTGAAAATTCATGATGCCCAGCGGGATCCACCTTCTTGAACCCTTTACTGCATGTCCAACACCGGGAATGAGAACAATCATGAGTAGAAAAATTGTGAAGCCAAATATCAGTGGCGAAATGCGATCCCATACTTTCGAAGGAACTTGATAAACGATCATACCAGCCACAAATGCCATCATCATCGAAACCAAGTGACGCACCAAATAACCTGTTGTGGTCTGAGAGGGGCTATTGGCAGAGGTAATCGTAATCGAAGCAGAGTAAACCATGACCACGCCAATCAATAATAAAAAAATCACTGTCCATAGCAAGGGTTGATCCCATTGAGTCATACCCGATCGGGAATACTTTTTTGTTTTAGTTGCGTCGCGGAGTTCAGAACGGAAGTCATTAAAACCTTCTCGAAGGCCCCCACGAATTCCTCGACTTGAACGAGACCATATTTTTGAAAATCCGCCGATTCCTTGAGTAAGCATCTCTCTCATATTTCGACCCCTGTTGTCTGTGACACAAAGGCTAACTCTTGTACAGCTTGCGTAAATACCTGAGCACGATGGACATAATCTGTAAACATATCAAGACTTGCACACGCGGGAGAAAGAAGTACTTGATCCCCCAATTTTGCTGCTTTGGCAGATTGAAAAACAGCCTCTTCAAGTGTAGGTACATGAGTCATCGGTACACCACTATGTTGTAAGGCGAGTTCGATGCGTTTGGCATCTTTACCGATTAAATAGATGGCTTTCACATAAGAAATCACTGCATCTTGTAAGGGTTCAAAATCTTGCCCTTTCCCATCACCGCCAGCAATCAAAATAATATTCGGTTGAACTTGTCCGAAACCCAATCCTTTAAGTGCTGCCATGGTGGCTCCAACATTAGTACCTTTGCTATCATCGATGTATTCCACATCGTTGATTACTGCCACACTTTGTACGCGATGAGGCTCACCCTGATAATCCCGTAAACCGTGCAATAAAGCCGCCATATTTAATTCGATAGCTTGACACAAAGCTAAAGCAGCTAATGCATTGGTTGCATTATGTCGACCTTTTATTAACAACGCTTGTGTAGGAATCAGGCGTTTTACTTGCAGTAGTTCCTCTGAGTGGGCTGGTGTATTAGCACGGCGCTTTTGCTTGCTACCAACATGTTCAGATGGTTCAGCCCATGCCAGCCAATCAATCCCACCATGGATGTCCCCTACAATTCCAAAGCTATCTGCCATTAAAGGCGTATCGACTCCAAAACTGATTACTCTTCTTGGGTCATGCTCTTCAATCATTGCCATGACACTTTTATCATCTCGATTCAAGACGGCAATGGTATGCGGTCCGAATATTTTTTTCTTCGCTGCCTGATAGTGCGCCATCTCCCCATGCCAATCCAAGTGGTCCTCAGTGATATTTAGAACTGTTGAAACATCAGGGTCAAAACTGTCACTGTAATAAAGCTGATAACTTGATAATTCAAGCACCCATATTTCAGGCAATAGATCTTTCTCTAAACAGGACCTTAAAGTATCTAACAGTGAGGGACGAATATTTCCAGCTACGGCAACCGTTTTACCGGCTTTACTGGCAATCGTACCCGTTAATGCCGTCGTTGTCGTTTTACCATTCGTACCCGTAATGGCAATCACTTTTGGCGCATATCCCTTGGTTTCTTTCAGGGCAAGGATGGCCTTACTAAAGAACTCAAGCTCACCCCAAATCGGTACATCATTGATCTTGGCACGCGCCAATAATTCTGCGACAGATGGATCAAGCGGTGAAATACCTGGACTCATTGCAAGCAATGCAAAACCTGCCATATCGATGTGTTCAAATGAACTGCCCATATGCACGCTCACTTCAAAAGACTCTAATTCATGGATGTGCGCTTTTAAACGATCAGGGATCTTGTCAATTGCACGCGTGTCATAGACATCAACTACAACGCCTTGCAACTTCACCCATTTAGCAATTGCCATCCCGGACTCACCTACACCCAATACGCAAACTCTTTGCTCCGGCGTTAGGTTGCCCAGAGTATGTGGCGGATATGCTAGTGTGATTTTCATCGTAATTTCAGACTCGATAAACCAATCAACACAAGAAGGATCGTAATAATCCAGAAACGAACAACGACCTGGGTTTCTTTCCACCCAGATAGTTCAAAGTGGTGGTGAAGCGGGGCCATTTTAAAAATACGTCGACCCTCACCATATCTTTTTTTGGTGTATTTAAACCAAATGACCTGAATCACCACAGATAATGTTTCTGCAACAAAAATACCGCCCATAATGAACAACACAATTTCCTGGCGCACAATCACTGCAACCGTACCCAAAGCGCCGCCCAGAGCTAAAGCGCCAACATCTCCCATAAATACTTTTGCAGGATGGGTGTTAAACCATAAAAAGGCAAGGCCAGCACCACCCAATGCACCACAAAAAATAAGTAACTCGCCTGTACCTGGAATGTAAGGAAAAATTAAATATTTTGCATAAATGGCATTTCCGGTCACATAAGCAAATACCCCCAGGGCTGCACCAACCATAATGACGGGCATAATAACCAAACCATCTAAACCATCGGTAAGATTCACTGCATTGCTACTCCCGACAATAACGAGATAAGTCAAAATCATGAATCCAAATGCACCCAGAGGGTAATGGACTGATTTAAAAAAAGGTACAACTAAATTCAACTTATCTTCAAAATGAAGCCAATGGCCATCTGTCCCTAATATCTGCAGATTTTTTAAGAGCCCTGCGTTTCCATAGTCTGTAATTGCAAACACCAAATATATTGCTGCCACAATCCCAATTAAAGACTGCCAGAGATATTTCTCTCGAGATTTCATACCTTGTGGGTTTTTATAAACCACTTTACGATAATCATCCACCCACCCAACAATTCCAAAGCCAAGAGTGACCCACAGTACAGCCCAAATAAAACGATTCGATAAGTCACTCCACAATAATGTCGAAATGGCGATGCCAATTAAAATCAAAACCCCCCCCATGGTGGGAGTTCCTGTTTTAACAAGGTGTGTTTTAGGACCATCCGCGCGAACTGCCTGACCAACTTTTAAGATCGTTAAACGCCGAATGACCCACGGTCCAAAGGCCAAGCCAATCAATAAAGCCGTTAGTGTTGCCATCACTGCGCGAAAGGTAATGTAATTAAAAACCCGGAAAAATCCATAATCTACTTGTAATAACTGAGCAAGTTTTAGAAACATATACTCGCCTCATTTAATAAGCATTTAACAACACGCTCCATTTTGGTAAAGCGTGAACCTTTAACCAAAACGGAGGCGACTGAACTTGATGAGCTGGCTTGCAATATGGCAAGATCATTTTTTAGATGCTTAATCAATAATTTCGGTTCGGGAAAATGTATTGCCAGTTGCTCTTCAACAACCTTCTTGCTCACCATTTTTTCTGTAAATGCATCAATTGCGTATTTTGATAAAGATCCTGTGGTGTAGAGATGATGTACTCCCATTTGTTGCGCATAAACACCAATTTCTTGATGAAATAGCTCCCCTTTATCACCGACCTCTCCCATATCACCCAAAATTAACCAACGCAATCCAGGCATTTTGGATAGCACATTAATGGCAGCAATCACTGAGTCAGGGTTGGCATTGTAGGTGTCATCTATTACGCAACTTTCATCACTAAAATAGGGTAATGGATGGCTTCGCATTCTGCCTGCAATCGGAACAAAATCTTGTAATGCCGTCATAATCACTTCACTAGATACATTCGCTGCCCATGCAACTGCTGCTGCAGCTATGGCATTTTTTGCATTGTGATCACCCAAGGTTGTTAAGCGCACCTCGATGCTTTTACTACTTAAACCATTCGCTTTTTTAGGTAAGTGAATCTTTAAATGACCATTTGGTAGCCATTGACCAGTCACCTTAGCACTTGAGTTTTTGCCAGCATCAGTTAATGCAAAATCATAATATTGTCTCGATCCAGATAATTTTTTCCATAACTCCGTGAACTCTGAATCATGCGGGAAAATGGCAACCCCATCTGGCGGCAGAGCTAGAATCGCATCACCATGTTCATTGGCAACAGCTTCTACGGTATGCATAAATTCTTGATGCTCTCGTTGGGCGTTATTAATTAAGGTGATATTCGGACAAGCAATCGCCGATAAAGATTTCGTCTCGCCAGGATGATTCATTCCAAGTTCGATGACTGCAGTGTGATGCTGTCCTTGCAACCCCAATAAAGTCAGAGGTAACCCAATTTCATTATTGAAATTACCTTGGGTTGCGAGTGTTTTAGACTCTCCAATAAATTGCCTAAAAATCAATGCAATCATTTCTTTGACCGTTGTCTTACCATTACTACCAGTGACTAATACCACCTGAGGATCAACCTTTACCCGCCATTGATAAGCTACCTCTTGTAAAGCTTTTAAGGTATCTTTTACTATAATCACTGGCTGATTTGGGGGAATGTAATTCAACTCGCTCGCAATTGCACCCATTGCGCCTTTTTTAAATACCTCTGGTAAGAATTGATTTCCGTCAAACTTTTCACCACAAATAGCAATAAAAAAGTCATTTGCTTGAATCTGCCGACTATCGGTCGAGAATTTAGCAATTGGCTCATGCAAACGTTCTGGCGGTGCATTTACAAACTTCGATTCTGGTAAAAACCGATGTATTTTTTGCATGGTTAGGGAAGTTGTCATGACACCCCCCTCATCGCCAAACGGATATGGTCTTGATCTGAAAATACAAATTGATTTCCAGCAATTTCTTGAGTTCGCTCATGACCTTTACCTGCCACTAAAACAATGTCATTTTTATGAGCATTTTTAACTGAAGTAAGGATGGCAAACGCACGATCGGTCACACGACGGACTCGAGTTAAATCTGTTTGATCGATGCCAGAAATAATCTGATCAATGATCAACTCTGGATTTTCGTGCCGTGGATTATCACTTGTCAAGATAATACGATCCGCTAAATGCGCTGCGATTTTACCCATCAACGGTCGCTTACTTGAATCACGATTACCACCACAACCAAATACACAAATTAACTTCCCATTTCTGGCATTTGCCATTGGGCGAAGTGCATGAAGTGTTTTTTCTAAAGCGTCTGGCGTATGGGCATAGTCAACAACCATCAGAGGGTTATCTGTGTCATACGGATTAATTCGTTCCATTCGCCCATCAACTGCTTTGAAATGTTTGAGTGTTTCAAGAGCTTGTTGGATAGGAATTTGATTGGCAATTAATGTAGCTAAAACAGCAACAGTATTTGCGACATTAAATTCGCCAAGGCAGTCTAATTGAAGTGAATATGTCTGATTGGCAATCGTGCAATCGCACTTCATACCAACTGGTGATGCTTGAATATTAGCTATGAGGCATGATCGAACAGATGCTTGTGCAAATGAACTGAAGGTATTGAACGATTGCGTTGACCCATAAACCCAAACCTCTAATGAAGCTCTTTTTACAAGTTCTTCAACCAACCTTCTTCCATTTGCATCATCCATATTCACAATGGCATATTGCAGACCTTTGGATTGAAATAATTCAAATTTCGCTTGGATATAAGCTTCCATTGAACCGTGATAATCCAAATGATCTTGAGTGATGTTTGAAAAAATCGCCGTCGTGAATTGCACATTTTTGACACGACTTTGTTCTAGAGCATGAGAAGAAACTTCCATGGCAACGTACTTGACGGATTGCGCTCTGAGCTCTGCGAGGATGCGTTGAACCCGAGCAGCATCGGGGGTCGTAAACCCTGTTTGTGTAAGTGACCTTAAGCGACCATAGCCAAGCGTGCCGACGACCGCACTATTTCCTTGTTTTTCAAATGCTTTTGCCAACCAATGGCTGATTGTTGTTTTGCCATTAGTACCTGTAATTCCCATGACACGGAGATGCATTGATGGATAGTCGTACCACCAATCTGCAATTTGACTCACGAATTGAGCTAGATGGACTACTCCAATACAACGCGGATCGTTCAAAACGGCTTCTGTATTTTGGTTATCAGTGTCTAATTCGTCACTGCACTCATAAAAAACCAACGCTGCGCCTTTACCTAATGCTTCAGAAATGTATTTTCGATTATCACTACGACCAACACCCTGACCAACTGGATAAGCAAAAAACACATCCCCTTCTTGAATCATGCGGGTATCAGATGATAGGTGCGCAGTTGGAGCCAACTTACTGTGCATCAGGTTCTGAATATCAGTAAGACTCATTGAGGGGGTGAGTTTAGTTAGGATCATCTTTTTAAATTCACCTGTTGAACCAAAGACCCTGGAGGTACTTGAAGAAGCTGTTTACCTGCCGAATCGGGTGGCACACCTAAAGATCGTAAGGCAGATTCTGTAATGGCAGAAAACACTGGCGCTGCAACATCACCACCATAGTGGGAACCCGCCGTTGGATCATCAATCACCACTGCAACTACAATCCGAGGGCTACTAATCGGTGCGATCCCAGCAAAAAATCCATCGTAGTGGTTGCTGGCATAACCACCTTTACCCATTGATTTATGTGCAGTGCCAGTTTTCCCACCAACCCGATAACCGTCCACATGGGCTTTCGGTGCGGTGCCACCTTCCTGAGTAACTAACTCCAACATGGAGCGCATTTGTTGCGCCGTTTTCGATGAAAGAATACGCGTTGTTGCTGGTGGCTTATCTACCTTAATAATGGACGCAGGCACTAATTCGCCATCCCGTGCAAAGATAGTGTAGGCGCGTGCAAGCTGAAACAGTGACGTTGAAATTCCATAACCAAATGACATCGTGGCTTGATCTAACTTACCCCATTTTTCAAATGGTTTTACTGTACCTGCTACAGCGCTCTTAAAGCCAATCTTCGGCGCCTGTCCAAAACCAACGGATTGATATAAGCCCCACATATCTTCCGGCTCCATTTGTAAAGCAATCCGTGTCGTCCCGATATTGCTGGATTTTTGAATAATTTCGGAAACAGTGAGAATTGTATAAGGATGGGTATCCGTAATCACCTTTTTTCCAATTTGTAAATGCCCAATCGGAAATTGTGTCGTTGGATTAATTAAACCTTTTTCTAACGATAGTGAGATCGTAAAAGGTTTCATCGTTGATCCGGGCTCAAAGGAGTCTGTGATCACCCGATTTCGAAGTTGTTCAAAGGTTAAGGTACTGCGGTCATTTGGGTTGAAAGAAGGATAGTTCACCATGGCTAAAATTTCGCCCGTTACTGAATCAATCACAATTGCAGAACCCGCTTTTGCGCGATTATCAATGACCGCTTTTTTGATTTCTGTAAAAGCAATTGACTGCACCTTACTGTCAATCGACAAGCGTAAATCACGACCGTTACGTGGTGGCTCATCATCACCTAAATCATCTACGACTCTTCCAAAACGATCGATCACCACATGCTTTTGACCGTCTTTACCCGATAAGAGTTCATCGTAAAAAGCCTCCATGCCATCTTGGCCTTTATCCTCCATATTGGTATACCCAACAACGTGAGCAACTGCTTCACCCTCAGGATAGTACCGACGGTATTCACTATTAATCACAATGCCAGGAATTCCTAGCTCTTTAATTTTGGCAGCAAGACTCGGTTCGACTTGTCTTTTCAGGTACAACTGCGTCTTCGGATTTGTCAGCTTTTTCTTCAGCTCACTTTCACTTATTTTTAGCAACTGCGCAAATTCTGTAATTTTTGCTGGAGGCAAATTGTCCGGAATCGTTTCTGGATAAGCGATGATTGTTTTCGCTTCAAGGCTGGTTGCCAAAATTTCACCA
>Ga0208106_1000692_pt1 | contig 10727 bp, 8 predicted proteins | sample CryBogCBE25Jul08_FD_184577 | JGI IMG/M metagenome (GOLD analysis project Ga0208106, IMG submission 184577) | Freshwater microbial communities from Crystal Bog, Wisconsin, USA - CBE25Jul08 (SPAdes) | ecosystem: Environmental > Aquatic > Freshwater > Lake | place: Crystal Bog, Wisconsin, USA...
AAACCCATCCTCAATATCGCCGTTCAATAGTTTATCCGACAAAGCAAAAACAGCCCTTTCCCTGCCATTCATGCCCATGCTATAGATACGGCGAGCATGAGATTCCAAATACGAATGCCACACAATAGCTCTCTGTTATGAATGTGATCAATCATCAAATGACCCTTCTCTATCTTGCAGTCCTTTTGTGCGGCTAAACTGTAAAAAGACTCTTTGGGTCTTTTCAAATCAGACCAAATAATGATTTCTTGTGATACTTGGATGGTAAAAACAAGGTGATATTTACATTCCCAGGTATAATGATTTGAATAGTTTGAAACACAATGAGCCCTCCACTATTAAGAAGAGGCTTATTTATTGGGATTAGTTCAGTTTATACGCAACGAGATAATCTTTTTGAGATTTCTTATTTTAATAAAAAGTTAATTAGTGTACTTTACAGTAGAAATTAAATAAGGGGATTTTGATCATGAATAGACTTGTATTGGCCGTATTTCTTACAATTTGTGCCTCTTCTGTTTTTGCTATGGATATAGAGGATAAAGAACTTTTAAGTGACAGGATAGTTCGTTATTTTAAAGAAGTTTCAGATACAACTGGGCAACCAATATCTCTAAAGATAACCTTGAGAGATACATACAGTGGCAGAGACGATATGGAAGATGAACAAACTCTACCGTTGGGCTTTTCCCCAAGGCCTGTATCTACAAGGTTTATATTAGATATATCAGATGCTTTTAAGCAACTATTGCCCGCTCTTTCTGAGGGAAAAGAGTCAGAAAGACTGTCTTTGGATGTAACAATTTGGGTTGACGCTCCAGGACACAAAGAAAAAGTTAATGGATTTTGTTCATTGAAAAAAGAAGAATGAAGGCATTGAGAGTTTTATTAGGTCTTATCTTCTTTGTTTTTCTAGCCTTTTCTGAAAAGGCTTTTTCTTCTATTGAGGAGTTGGTTGCATTTAAGAAAGATCATATGGCTATAATCTTAGCAAACGACTTCGTTAGAGTCAGCGTTTTAGGAGAGGTTATAAAAACCAATAAAAAAAGACCACTGAAAAGTAGTATTGCTGATTTGTTGGCTAGCATAGAAAGAGCAGATTTACCAGAAGCTTGGGTCAGATGGTTTAGAAGAGTTTATGAGGGAAAATCACTTATTGACATAAAAGAGTTTGCTGTTGCGATTTTTTACCCTTATGAGGTTTTAGAGGCAACACATAAACAACATATTAGCCAAATGAATTATGCTTTTAAAGCTAGCATTATGTATTCGGCAGAATTTGATCCTCATGGTCCAGGTAAAATAACAAGGAATATTTTAAAAAGAGATATAGGAGTTGATATATCCTCTGACGAACAGCTTTTGCATTACCTGGATTTGGGATTTATTGCAAATAGCTCTTCTTTTTTAGAAAAGTTTAAAGCCTATGGACACTCATATCATGATAGTTTTGACCGCTTAATTCCTCAAGTTTTTTCAAGTGGTACTGCCATACAAAGGCTGGTAAGTGGAGGCTGTTACCAACCTCCACTCCCATAAGAACCGTGCATGCAAGTTTCCCCGCACACGGCTCAAGCCTTCATAAGACCTAATTCCATTGGATCCGGTTTCCCCACATAATCTCTTGCTTTGCTTCTTGCTCTCTGCTTGAAGTAATCATTAAACCTTGGATCATAAGGCGTTGCTTCCGCCCTTATTTTCACATGTCTTTTAATTGCCACACGAGAGGCTTTGATCAGGTCAAGATTCGCTGTTTCCTTATCTTTTGTCGGGACTTTTGCACGAAATATCCAATGTTGAAAGCCTTGAGTTCGAAAGTATTTATCTTTCACCCATGTCGCATTCTTGTTGGGATGTCTGTACGAAGCCCATTTCCACAGTGACTTGAAAATATTATGATCTACATAAGAGAAAGTTTCCTTTGAAACAACATGACGGAAGTAATTCGTCCAGCCCCTCAACTTAGGGTTTAGTAACCGGATGAGATTTTCCGTTTTAGCTGTCTTGTTCTTTTTAATGGTGTCTCTAATGTCCTTAAGAAAGCTGTTCTTGCTTTCCACAGAAGGCTTAATTAAAAGCTTGTCTCCATATTTACGAATATTAAAGCCCAAAAAATTGAACCCATCTTTAATATGAGAAATCCTGGTTTTCTCCTGCGAGAGTTCCAGTCCTCGCTCACATAGAAAGGCCTCTATTGCAGGTTTGATCTTCTCTTCCAATACTTCTTTCGTTGCTCCTGTTGCGATAAAGTCATCAGCATAGACGCTGATATGAACTTTATCAAAGGATGTTGAGACGGCCTTAACGGTTGCCTCTAACCCACTTAGAGTAGCATTCAAAAGTGTTGGGGAGATGATCGAACCTTGAGAAGTTCCCCGTTCTGTAAGATGAAAGGTGTTTTTCTCTATATAGCCCGCCTTTAACCATTTTCTCAAAATGTCCTTATCCATCGTTACATTATCCTGTAACCATTGATGAGAAATTGTGTCAAAACACGCCCGTATATCTCCCTCCAAAATCCATTGAGCATTATTCTTTCTACTGAGAATAATGAAGCATTGATCAATGGCATCGACCGCTGAACGCTTTGGCCTAAAGCCATAAGCGTTCTTATCTGCCTTCATTTCTATGACGGGCTCGAGGGCCAACAAGTGTAAGGCTTGGTGTCCTCTGCAAATCATAGAAGGAATAGACAAAGGGCGGTGACCCTTGGCTTTCTTTGGTATATATACACGCTTGAGTGGTTTAGGACGGTAGCCATGTCTTTTAAGAGACATGGCTGCAGCCATTTTCTGTTTCTGTGTTTGCCAGATAATTCCGTCAACGCCGGGGGTTTTGCCACCCGTATTTTGTGTAACTCGCTTAACTGCTAACAGTTTCGCAGATAAGGAGTGAGTTAGAAGCCACTGCAAAGCTTTTACTTTACCGTAACGACCTTCTCGAGTTGCCTTTGCAATACGCATTTGCAGTCGACGTACCTGTTCCTCTACCTGGGGCCATTTAATAGTGTCCCAAGTAAATTCTTTGGCTGAGGTTGCACCAGTCTTGGTTTTTGCCATTTCTATCATTTGCTTTTCCTCATATCATCGATTCTTCAAACTTTCTTGCAATTGAAGACCAGTTGGACGTCTGCTCGCTTTCGCGCCTGATAATGTTCCAATCAGTATCCTTGCCATTACAGCAGGGCATTCGCTTTTTCCAACCTCCCAAACATGCACCACCATAGGCTTTTCTTACGATTGGCTGTCCCAGTTTCCCAGGAGTGATACATGGTTTCCATGTTCCTTTAAAAGAAATAGTATGCTGGGTTAGGCGCCTGCTTTTGACCGAGAAGCTTATTGACCGTGGGAATATATTCGGAAACTATCCCTCCTGCCTCTGTACCATTTTGGTTCAAGTGTGTAAGCTATTTCCACTTGTTTCCAAGTAACGATCTTTATCACAGATTCAAATATTTTCGCCATACCAGCCGCCTAGCACTCATCCAACTATAGCTGTCAGAAGGGTTCTCCTCTCGCGATTCAATCCCCGCATGTTTCCACGCTTCGTTACGTTGTCAAGGTCGCTACTTTATTCAGACCTCTAGGCACATCTAACGGTATAAATGGTTTTCTATGTTTTCATGAAAACAACTCCTTTCAAAAGCTTCATGTCGCACCCCGTAATCTTGATTTTATGCTTAATCATTTCGAAAGAGAAGATGAAGCTTTAGAAGCCTTTAGACTTGCCGGTGATAAAGGTTCTGTGAGAGCAAGAATCGAAATGGGAAATATTCTTCTTAAAAGGAACTTCACAGAGGGTGTTCGTCTTTTTAATTCTCTCGGGGCTTATGGACTTTGGAAAATAGCACAATGTTATCGATATGAACGCAATACAACACAAGATTTTGGAGCTGCTAACCATTATTACTTACAAGCAGTAGCTGCAAGTCAATCTGAGGATCTAAAATATCCCGAACTGTTTTTTGATGCTGCTGATTTTGCAGTCTTTTATGCCTATTCTCAGCCAGATCCTGAGATTTTTAAAGTGGTTATTGCAAGTGCTATAGACCGCTTTGTTGAAGCTGGGAATTTTCATCTAGGGCCTGCTTACTTAAAAGCAGCTGAAGTAAGCTTGGATGGGGTGGCTTTATTTCCGGAACTTGTTACAAACTTAAATTTTACAGACGAATTTAGAAGAAATGCAATCAAGATAGCTTTTAGAGAAGGTCATGTTGCAAAAGCAATAAGCTTTGCTGAAAAAAATAAATTGCCTTTGGCGGGAAAAACCGCAGCAGAAGGTGCGCAGATAGCAATCCTAATGGGCTATGCAGAGCAAATCGATAGATATTTTGGTGTCTAAATGAAAAAACTTACTTTCCTTTTCTTGCTTATTCCAGCCTTTATTGTAAAATCTTATGCAGTCGATCCTGTTTTATTCAAACCTCAGAGCATGCTAGATCCGATGAGTTGCACGGTGACTATTAAAAATGTAGGCCAAGGTAATTGTGCCTTAATTCATAACCATGCAGATAACCACTATTTAGTTATTGACGTGGGATCTTTATCAAATAAACCCAAAAATACAGAAGAACATATCGAAGAAGAATTTGGATTTTCAGAAATTAATAACGATATTCCACTTTCAGCTAATACGATTACTGTTATTGTCTCACACTCTGACAAAGACCATATTAACTTATTTAAAAGTACATTTGGCTTAAATATAGAACTGTTAAGTCGCGTTGAGAGGGTCATTTTGGGTGATCATTTCAGTAACTATTTTAGGCTTAATGATAAGGGTGAGCCTGTTGAGGAAACGAGAGCGTTTCTTCGTGATTTTGTCCTGAAGGTCCCTCATTACGAAGATAAGCTTTTTTCACTGTCGCATGGAAAAGTGGGGAAATTAGATTTACACGGCTTATTAGGAACTCCGGTTGTAGAACCAGATTCTTTTGCTGGTTATTTAGAGTTTGTTCCAAGACAGCCAATTGATGGTTTTTTTAAATCAGGTCAAACAGGAATATTAGAAGTTTTAGGCTCTAATGCTGGGGATAGTCCTGGTAAAATAAAAGACACAAATGCCAATAGCGCTGTTGTTAGAATAAACATCAATGGCAAAAATATTTTAGTGATGGGGGATGCAACTGGACACACGACAACTCGTATTTTGGAATCTATAGACGATCCAAAAGCTTTAGAAGCTGACCTTCTTATTGCAAGCCATCATGGCGCCGAAAGTGAAGATACAAACCATATAACATGGGCTGCTATTACAAAAGCAAAACGCGTCGCTTTAAGTTCTGGCTTTAATGCAGGGTATGGACACCCAACTCTAGCCGCCGTTGCAAATTACTTAGTAACAGGTCTAGAAAGTGATCAAGTTTATTCTGATCCTTTATGTGGATTGGGTGCCCTTCAAAAAGATAGGCATGAGCTTGCGATATATAACTCTATTGGTCCGCATATTGAAAGGCTACCCCCTTACGTAAGAGGGCTTGAGTGGATAGGATTGAAAGAAGGACAAAACAAATGGGCAGTATTTCAAACAGAAAAGCCAATTTATGCTACAGGTTCCTCAGGGGAACTTCGCTATACTTTCTCTCATAATGGTAAGTTCATCCATTTTTGGAAAGAACATTAAATAACAAAAATCAGATAATAATTCATTGAGGCCCACTTGGAAACTCAACGACCTTCGATTATAAAGTTTAATCAATTATTTTAGGCCCTTTTTATAACTCTATCACCTTACTAGGAATGAGAGCTTTTCAGTTTTTCAAGCTCTTCAGAGGTCACCCCTGAAAGCCTGATAATCAAGTCGTCCTCCATATTGGCTGAAAGCATATTTAAGGCTATTGCCTGTCTTTCTTCAGCCTTTCCCTCTGCTTTTCCTTCAATCTTTCCTTCAGCTTTACCCTTTTCAACGCCCCTGATTTCAGCTGCCTGAAGCTCATCTCTATCGTTATAAAGTTTCTTTTGATAATACGAGTAGTTTGCTCTTTCTTCCTGAGACATTTTAAGAATACTCAGTTTCTCAGAAACTTGTTGCATGTAAGGAGAATGAAACGTCTCCGGAACTTTGTCATATTTCATGACATAAAGCCAATCATCAATTTCTCTTTCTAATCGGTCATTAAACAGAGGAACAGAAATATAAAAATACTCAGGGAGAATGTCTGTTGCGTCAAACACTTGATCTGTTTCCTGACTTTTCATGTGAACGCTTAATCTTTCCTGCGTTTCTATCTCATGAATGATTGTCTTACCATGATAAATAGCTCCAGAACCCTTCCCAACGGGAAAGTATAAAAGAGAGATATGAAACACCTTGATGATTTGTGTATAGTCTTCTCGTTGGGCAAGATTATCAACAATAAGGCGTGAGGTGTTAAAACAAGATTTGTGAATAAAAGAATCTTTAACGTTACGCTCTATTTCAATGATGTATTTATGATGATCTTGATCTTCAACAATAACATCCGCAAGACTTCTTTTGTTTTTGCTATCCTCTTTATTGCTTTCAGGCTCAAGGAGGGCAATGATTTTAACGTCCTTATAACCCTTGGTTTTCAGGAGAGCAGAAATAAAACCCTCAACGATACTGTAGTCTCCTTTATCTTTAAGAAGATACTTAATAGCGTAGTCAAAACTAATCAGAGGTTTATCATTATTCATATAAGGGTTCCTAACTTTACTCTCCATTACCAAGACAACTGTACCATAAAGAATGCATTTTTGCCTTAAGAATATAATCTGAAATAAATGGCCCTCAGTTCTTTAAAATCACCCCCGTTTCTAGGAAAACATAAATTGAAAACGGGAGAAGAGGCCGGACTTCAAAAGAGTTAGTCCTTTTCTATCCTCTTAATCAAGACCTTATCTCTTTTTTGCATGATTCAATATAGCTTGGGTGGCCTTCTCAACAGAATCTCTAACAGGGTCTATGTTCAATCTGGCATAAACCGCTGTGGATTGAGTGCTTTTGTGTCCCAGAGAACGGCCAATCATGAAACTGTTGGCTCCGGTTGCCGCTTGCCAACTTCCCAATGTTCTTCTCAAATCATGAAGTCTTAAATCCTTAATCCCGGCTCGCTCTAATATCCTTTTCCAGCCAGACTTTGGTTCTACCAAATGACCTGTTTCTCCTGTCCCTTCAAAAACCCATTTGTTTTGTGGGTATCGACAAGCCCGTTCCTTTAAAATCTCAATCACCTTTTCAACCAGATGTACCCGCAGAGACTCTCCATTCTTGGTTTCTGGTATCAGCCACTCCTTTCTTTCAAAATGAATGTCTTCCCAGCGCATCGATAAAACATTGGACTTCCTAACGCCTGTTAAGAGAGAAATATAAATGTAATCGCGAATGGAATCATTGTCTTCTAAATCTAGACTTTCAAAAAAGCGAGGTAACTCATCAGGATGTAAAAACCGATCCCTTGATTTCTCCTTGAATTTCTTAATACCTTGAGCGGGATTGATTCCCTTCCAACCCCACTCTATTGCTTTATTGTAGATAATATGCACTCTGGCTAAGAGACGATTGGCTTGATACAACCCATTCTCTTTTCTAATCTTTTCATGAAGAGCGTGTATCTCTTGTTTCGTAAGGGAGGATAGTTTTCTTTGAAACCAGTGCCCCAGAAAACGGGGAACATCCTTCTCATCATCTTTCCATGTTTTCTTATGATGCTTACTGTAGCGTTCCATAAATAAAACAAACATTTCGCCAAAGGTTGTTTCAGAACGAAGCGTTTTCTTTTCCTCATTGGGGTTTTTTCCCTTGATTATATCGGTAATCACTCTCTGGGCTTCCTGACGGGCATTTTCAATGCTCATCTCAGGGTATTTGCCCAAAGTCACTCTCACAGGCTTGCCATTACACTTACGATACACTTTAAAGGACTGAGACCCTTGATCGGTGATCATGATCTCAAGGCCTCGGACTTTGGTATCATAAAAGTAAAACCGCTTAGATTGAGGTGGAAGGGGAAGAGAGTCCAAAATCTTCTTAGTAAAGTTAAAGGTATTTTCTTGTGGTTTCATAAGGGCTCCTCCTTTATATGGGCAACTGAAAAAAATTCAGTCGTTCAGCATTTTTGTTTTTATAGGTTACCAAAACTCGGGTATACGCCGGGTATACCTTAGAGATGTAATTTGGTGACCTTTTGTAATTTTTTATAAAATATTAATTAGGCGAAATGCTAGGTATTGTAAAGGATTATATAACTTGATATGATCATATAAAGACTAAACTTTCTGATTCGTAATCAGTAGGTCGCAGGTTCGATTCCTGCCCTCAGCACCAGTAAATTAAACGGTTTTTAAGGTATCTTTTAATCATAAAAATTTTGAAAGTTACCAACAAGTCACCATTAGAAAAGAAAATTTCCCAAAATTTTTAAGATTATCTACACACTTATAACAGTTTGAGCAATTTCTTAGGATGCAAAAAACATAAGGTTAGGCTCTAATGTTTTCCTTGGCCGTGTTTATTTCTTTCAAAATGAATGGTTCGCTCTTCAGTTTAACACCTTTACTTCCCTTCAATTTATCAGCGGCAGCTCCTCAATACTTCGGTAAATTGCGAAGAGTTTATTCACTTTTGTCAAAAACCCCCCAAATCATGGATTGAGGTTCATAAAGTTCCCCGATTTATTGAAGAAAATGGGTTACGTATCCCCACCTAAATGGCGCCCCTTTGTGGTTACCGTTTCAAAAGCCTTCCATCAAACAGGAGAACGACCCAACCCAAAAGATTTTGAATTCTCTCAAACAGCCGCGAAAGATATGTTTTCTATTCTGGGTTCCTTTTATAACTACCTCATACAGGATGAGTATGTTTATATGAATCCGGTAGCGCTTATTCGTCAAAAAAGTAAATTTGTACGGAAAACCCCAAGATAAACCTAAAATACGAAGACTTTCTGATCGCCAATGGAGTATGTATTGACGACTGCTCAAGAAATAGCAGAAATGAATCCAGCCCACCATGAAAGAACGTTTTTTATGGTGTCCATTTTGTATTCCCTGTATTTACGAATTTCAGAGCTTGCTGCCAGTAAACGGTGGAGCCCAATGATGAAGCATTTCTTTCGGGATGTAGATGAAAATTGGTGGTTTACAACGGTGGGGAAAGGAAATAAACAGCGGCAAATTGCCGTAAGCAATACTATGCTGGATGCTTTAAAAAGGTGGAGGATTTATCTTGGGTTGTCCCCCTTCCCTTCACTGACTGCCCCTACACCTTTACTTCCCAAAGCTACGGGGCAAGGAGCCATAAGGAGCTCCGGAGCATTATACAGACATGTTTTGATCATGCAATAACCAAACTGAAGCATGACGGTCATATAGAAGATGCCGATTCTCTCAAAGAAGCTTCACGTTATAAAAAATTTCTTGTTCAACCAGCAGGCCAAATTGACAAGTAGCTGATCTTTGATGAAAAAGACAACATCGACCAAATTGTTGCCACTTTAGCTTTAAAAGACATCAGTCAAAGCACCTTAATCAAAAAACTTTGTTCGTTGCCCTCGACACGGAAAGCCGTGTTTGAATTTAACAAGATGATACAAAGCATCCACATATTGAAGTGCATTTTGGATCCTCAAATTTTAATCGATGTGCACCAGTCACAAAATCGAGTCGAATCTTACCACATATTACGAGCAGGCATTGCAAAAGCAGGGGGACGAAAAGCCTTGTTGGGACGGACTGATCTAGAGATGGAAATTAGTAACCAATGTGGTCGTCTGATCGCTCTGGTCGTCATTTACTATAAATATGTGCATTCATACTGTTATCTGAACAAGCATCCAAGCAAGAAGATCTTAAAATTTCTCAAAAAATCCTCGCCCGTTGCCTTTCAACACATTCATTTTACGGGTCATTTTCTTTCTACGACAGTAAAAACAAAATTGATATAGATAAACTCATTGAAGATCTTGAATTGTGAATTACCAATAACTCAAGTTATACATGTCGGAAAATATGGAGTTTAAAGGCTGGAAGGCCTGTCTCAACCTTTATAAACCAAGGCCTCACACCCGATGCGCAACACCGATTTATAGAGAACTTAGGAACAATTTGGCCCGCTTATGCAGTTGGAACCATAGTATAAAAGAAATATTGATCAAGAGAATCTCCGACAACTTTCAAATCTGAAAGCCAAAAAAATGATCTGAGAGGAGTATAGTGGCTTTGTTAGGGACTGAACAACAAAATCAAAGTTCTGAAAAGACGGTGTTATGGGTTCTCAAAACCTGCGTCACTTTTCAACGTTTGTTCCTCGATTTTAAGGGATACCAATCTTTTGCATAATCGTCACAGCAAATCCGAAAGAGCCAAAAATGTTTCTACCGAAGATAAAAAATATAAAAATAGTTGGACTTATCTTATGAATGCGCGTTTTTTTCTCTTGCTTAGCAAAGCTTGACGGATAGAATATGCCGTTCCTTCAAGAATAAATACTTCACGTTGAAGATTAGGCTTCAGTTGCTTGAGTTGGCGAAAGAACATAAGTGTAAATCCACCGCTATCCACATTAAATAATACTTCCATTGCATGCGATTTTGCGACGCACTTTTGAATGTCAATTGTCCAAATTAATAAAGATTGCCCGCGCTTTTCTACTTTTCCAACTATTTCGTCAACAGTCAACATTGATGGAATTTCAGACCATTCCCCGAAAGCAAGCATAAACTCTCCCTTCACGGCTTTATCAGGTTTTTTAACCGGTAAAACTATTGG
>Ga0208106_1000695_pt1 | contig 10693 bp, 11 predicted proteins | sample CryBogCBE25Jul08_FD_184577 | JGI IMG/M metagenome (GOLD analysis project Ga0208106, IMG submission 184577) | Freshwater microbial communities from Crystal Bog, Wisconsin, USA - CBE25Jul08 (SPAdes) | ecosystem: Environmental > Aquatic > Freshwater > Lake | place: Crystal Bog, Wisconsin, USA...
GGTGAATTAGTATTTACTAATAAAAATATTGGTCCAGAAGCTATTAAACTAATTGGAGTAAAGTCTTTCCTAGTATCAAATGGTGGAGGTTTGGTTATTGCAGGATTAATTGCAAAAACACCCGTCGTTTCATTTAACAAGAGTGTATAGCCATCGGGCTTGGCGTCCTTTACATACACAGTTCCAATGATTCCTTGAGCGCCTGGCTTATTTTCAACAATAAATGATTTTCCAGTAACTTGTGAAAGTGCGGTCGCAAGTTTTCTTGCTATTCCATCAGTTGGTCCACCTGGCGCAAATGGTGCAATGATCTTTACTGGTTGATTTGGATAATTACTTTGGGCTATGGATACTGAAGATATAAGCGCTATATAAGAAAAACTAACAATTCGAAGTAGCCAAATACCCACTCTGTTAACATGTGGAAACAAAGTCATTTAATCTCCTATTTTTATAATTAAGTTTAGATTTATTTAATCATATTTTTTTAGAGCAAAACTCAATTTAAGATGAATTATTACTATAGCAATATGAAATAATTTCATAGGTATAACAATTAAAAAATAAATTATTCATGAAAATAAAATTACCTTCTGTAGCTAGCCTATTAGCTTTTGAATCTGTGGCTAGAAATTCAAGTTTTACTAAAGCTGCGATTGAATTAAATTTAACTCAAACTGCAATTAGTCACCAAATAAAAAATCTTGAAGATCTTCTTGGAGAGCAGTTATTTATTCGATCATCAAACCAATTAACTTTAACTAAGGTAGGTGAAGATTATTTACTCGTTGCAAGAGATCTTATTGTTAATCTATCTGCAGCAACAGATCGAATAATTAATCAACAAAATAAAAACATCTTAACTGTTGAATGTCTCGGAATGTTCGCAATCAAACGTTTGATTCCCAAACTGCCTGAATTTACTGCTCGCTACCCTAAAATTAAATTAAGGCTAAGAACTATGCAAGTTCAACAAAGTAGCATCAAACCAAACTTTGATATTGCGATTTGGCATGGCTCAGGAAACTGGATTGGCTTGGATACAGTGAGTTTAGGTAAAGAGGAAATCTTTCCTGTATGTAGCCCAGACTTCATTAGAAATACCCTTAAGATGAATAAGATTGACGACCTATTTAAACAAACTATCTTAAGAACTGTTTCACCGGTGGTACAAGATGAATGGCAAACGTGGTTACAAGCTGCTGGGGCTAAAAATAAAGAATTTAAGAATGTCATTAACTGTGATTACTTAATCACAACACTTCATGCAGCATCAGCAGGACTTGGTATTGCTTTAGGTCGATCTACAGTGGTGAATAAAGATATAGCATTAGGAAATTTAGTTGAGCCATTTTCTTTTCGCCAATCATCAATCTATAACTATCACCTTGTTTCACCACTAGGAATTACAGATTTACCAAAAGTACAAACTTTCAAAAACTGGCTTCTAGAAAGCCTAAGCAATGATCCTTAATTAAATACGTACATTTTTAAAGCTCCAAATAAGCCCAAAACATTAATCGTCAACCCGATAAGTATTCTGAGTTTATGAGAGCTTTTTGTAAGACCTGTTTTTTCAATTTTCATAGTGAATTATCCAATATCATCATTAAAACAAAACCTAAAATTAAACCTGTTGTAGGATATATTCCTTTCCCATCTCGATGGGATTCTGGAATGATTTCGTTACTAATTACAAATAGCATTGCACCTGCTGCTAAAGATAGTCCAATTGGCATTAAATGCGGATTATGACCAATTACAAAAGCCCCAATTAATGCTGCAATTGGCTCAACCAAGCCAGACAATATACTTATTAATACCGAAATAACACGTCCATAACCAATACCTCTAAGAGCCAAGGCAACCACCATTCCCTCAGGTATATCTTGTATTGAAATTCCAGTTGTTAAGGCTTTAGCAGATCCAAGATCATCTCCTGAAAAAGCTAAACCAATAGCTAACCCTTCAGGAAAATTATGCAATGTTATCGCTATAACAAATAACCAAATTCGATTAAACGAGCTTGATAAGGGACCTTCACGACCTTTAATAAAGTGTTCATGAGGTAAAAATCTATCAACAACAAACATAAATCCTGCTCCAAAAATAATTCCAACTCCAACCGTCATTGAAGATAGTAAGGAATTTAATCCAATATTTTTAGAAATAAATAACGCTGGCATTATCAATGAAAAAAAACAAGCTGCCAACATTACTCCAGCGCCAAAGCCTAAAAGAGTATCGTATGTTTTTTTTGAGTATTCTTGAGAAAAGAGAATAGGTAATGATCCAAGACAAGTAGCGCCTGCAGCCATTAATCCACCATTTAATGAATTACTTATTTTGAGGTCTAAGAACTGTTGTAATAAAAGGAGTAATGTTAATAGCGCTAAGATTCCATTACCAATCCAAAAAGAGCGAACCAAATCGTCATTTTTATATATTGGGTTATAAATTGAATCTTTAATCAATTGGTTCATATAAATTTATCCCAAAGTAAAAGGATCTCTAGGTTCGCCTGTTAGCTCCACATACACAGATTTAGTTTCTGTATATTCCTTAATACTATCCATGCCATTCTCACGTCCCATACCACTCTCTTTAAAACCACCAAATGGGGTTAAAAAAGAAACTACACGATAAGCATTAATCCATACCGTACCAGCCCTTAGTTGATGCGCAACACGATGTGCACGATGTATGTTTTTAGTCCAGACCGCAGCTGCTAAGCCAAATCTAGTATCGTTTGCAATTTTGATAGCTTCAGCTTCGTCTTTAAAACGAATCACACTTAAGATAGGTCCGAATACCTCTTCCCTTGCGATGCGCATATCATTGCTAACATCTCCAAAAATAGTTGGCTCAACAAACATTTTGCCTAGTGCTTGATCTTGCTTACCTCCACACAAAAGTCTTGCACCATCTTTTTTAGCTACATCAATAAATTCTAAAATCTTATTCAATTGAGGTTCATTAGCAATCGGCCCCATTTCTGTAGAGTTATCTAAGGGATTACCAAGCTTTATAGTTTTTGTTCTGGCAATGATTTTCTCAAGCAAAGCATCGTAAATACTTTCTTGAACCAACAATCTAGAACCTGCCATACATGTTTGTCCTGTTGCACCAAAAATACCAGCGATTGCACCATTGGCAGCAACATCAAGATCTGCATCTTCAAAAACAATATTTGGCGACTTTCCACCTAGCTCTAATGAAACTCGAGTAAGGTTTTTCGCGGCAGATGCAGCAATGCGCTTACCTGTCTCTGTGGCACCAGTAAAAGCAACTTTATCTACATGCGGATGTTCTACTAGACGTGCTCCTACACCTCCAAGTCCAGTAACAACATTAAATACACCAGGAGGGAATCCAGCCTCAATAAATCGTTTTGCTAACTCTATAGTTGAAATAGATGCATGTTCAGAAGGTTTAACAACAAAGGTACATCCTGCGGCAAGACCTGGCGCCAACTTAAATGTCAACAATAACCCAGGAGAGTTCCACGCTGTTATAGCTGCGACAACACCTACCGGTTCACGCCTTGTGTATATGAAAAAATTTGATCGATCAGAGGGAATTGTATCTCCCTGTAACTTATCTGCAAGGCCTGCAAAGTAATAAAAAAACTCTGGAATATATTTCCATTGGCCAAGCATTTCTCGATATAGTTTGCCATTATCCTTGGTTTCAAAATGTGCTAAATCTTCAGCATCACGCGCAATAATATCTGCTAAATTTCTCATTAATTTGGCGCGTTGAGTACCGGTCATCTTTCCCCAAGGTCCATTATCAAAGGCTTCTTTTGCAGCAGCTATCGCAAGATCAACATCTTCATTGTTGCTATCTGGAATTGTTGCCCATGGAGTACCTTCACTGGGATTAATACTCTCTATGGTCTTTCCACTTCGTGCAGCAACAAACTGTCCGTTAATAAATTGTTGATAATGTTCTAACTGTACGTTTGGACTCATGTTAATTCCTTAAGATTTTTTAAACATCTAAATTAAAAATTCTTTTAGCATTTAAGCCCAAAATATTTCTCTTGGATTGTTCAGAGAGAAAGTCTAGATCCCAGATGGTGCTTGGCAGGTCCATATCCCAATGAGGATAGTCAGAAGAATATAGTAATTGAGTATCCGCATTAATCATTTTAAAAGTTAGTTCTAACGCTTCTTTGTTATTCACCATTTCCATAGGTTGAGTGGTGTAATACATTTCACGCATATAATCGCTTGGAAGTTTTTTTAGCGCTGGAGCTTCAGACGTTCTCATTCGATAATCATTGTCAAGTCTTTGCATTAACCAAGGAACCCAAGCAAGTCCAGACTCAATCCAAATAACTTTTAATTTTGGAAATCTCTCAGGTAATCCATTAACAATCCAATTTGCACAGTGAACTGCATTAAAAAAAGTAAACCCTAAAGCATGCGCAGTAAGAAAACGATTTGTCATTGAAATCAATTGATCATTCCAATGATATGAAGCATGAAATGATAGCGGTAAATTTAATTCCTCTAATAAAGCATATGTCTTCATAAAGGCATTGTCATAAACTGGCTTATATCTTGTTGAAACAACCATAAAGCCAATTACTCCAGGTGTTTTTCCATATTCTTTGACCATTTGATATGTTGCCTCAGGGTCATTAAAGGGTAAATACAACATAGATCGTATTCTTGGATTAGCTGGTAATACTTTTTCCGTTAACCAACGATTGTAAGCACGCGCTAAAGCAACCTCAATTTCATGTTGAGGATGAAGTCCCATAAATAACATAGGTGTTGGAAATATGCATGCAATATCTACACTCATTGCATTCATCCAGCGAAGTGTTTGTTCTACCTCTCTTGGGCGGTCAGTTTGTGGAATCACCTCACCCTTACGCTCCATATAACGCGTAACTCTTCCGCCAATATCCTGATATCCTGGCTGATCATAAATCATTGAAGCAGCGCCTTTATAGGCGTATGTATTAATCGCTGATTGTTTTATTACAGGATCTTCAATATATTCAAGAATCTCAGAAAAATTATCAGTTTCATAATGATGGCAATCTACATCCACAATTAATACATCATCTAAATTTCTTTCATCTGCTTGCTTTCTTGCATTTGCAAGGTGCTCTCCAGTATGAAACCCTTTAATAGTTTGATCAAATTGCGGCGTGCTTGAACGAAATAACATAATAGAATCCCTTGATTTATCTTGAACCAGACCATGACTGCCACATACCTAACTCGAAAATCTCAAGATTTCTCATTTTCAGGAAAGATGATGCGGCAACTAGTGCTGTAGTTGCAGTAATTTTTGAATCTAATTCGATGATTGGTAAGCGTTGTCCATCATCATATTTTTTGCCATAAACTTGAACAATGACATCTAATAAATCTTGTAATACCTCATATTCAAGCTGGTCAACTTGTTCCTGCTCAATCGACTTTGCAATTAATTGAGTTAATTCTTTTGACATGCTCTTGATATCAGCAATATTTTGATCAAATACAGGAAGAAATTCCTGACTACTTCCTGTAGGACTATTTAACTGTGACATATAATTCCCCATTTTTATCTATAACTGGAAAACGACGCAAAGCAAACTTGCCGTCACCTGCACAACGACCAGTTTCGACATTAAATTCCCAACCATGCCAAGGACAAACTACGTGTAAATCTTTTTCATGAAAACGCATTCCATGATAAGTTTTATCCTCAGCAATAATCTCCTCAACGCGATGAATCAATAAGCCATTACATGCAGGACCACCCTGATGAGGGCATATGTTTAAAAAAGCATGGAATAGATTATTCGCTTTAATTAAACATAATTCGCCAAGGTCTGATTGAAAGAAGACCTTACTTCCCTCTTCTAAGTCTTTAGAATGCGCGACAAATATATCTGCCATTCACCATCTCCCTTTTAATAATTTGAATTGCCCTCAGTATTAAATTCAAAGTAATATTTTGCAAATGATATTTTTTTTAGGTGGTATGAATTTATTTAATACCTCTTGAAAATTAAATAAATTATTTTTAAAAGATCCTTATTAACCCTAATTAATACAATCATGAACATTGTTTAGTGTTAAGCTTGTATATAAATAAAATTAATTAACAATGCGTGGAGACATCTTTTTTTGATACTGTCTATCATTTTTTTAAAAAAAAATTTGTCTATATTTTTATCAATTCTTAACCCAGAAAAATATGATTATTGAAGGAAAAATTGAAGTACAGGCTGATATTAATAGTGTCTTTAATCGCTTGAATGATGTCTATTTTTTTGCATCCTGTATCGAAGGAGTTTCTGATTTAGTTGAAATCAGTCCCAATAAATATAGTGCAACTCTTGAAACAAAAATTGCTTATATTCGAATAAAGTTTCAAATTATTGTAGAGATACAGGAATCTATACTTCCAAACAAAATTGTTGCAAAGTCTGAAGGAACCCCCTTAGGAATGGTGGGAAGATTAATTTCAACCTCTACTGCAAATCTTTCGGAAAATAATGGCAACACTCAAATCGAATATTTAATTGATGTTTCTCTCACAGGGAAACTGGGAAGTCTCGGTCAGCCAGTAATTAAATCAAAAGCAAAAGAATTAGAACGTCAATTTGCAAAAAATTTAAATTTAGCATTTCAACATAAAGAGGTAAATTAATATGCATTCGTTTCAATGGGTAGAACCTAAAACGCTTACTGAAGCTCTCGATTTTCTTAGTATGGATGACCCAGATATCCGTATGGTTACTGGCGGAACAGCTCTCATGCTAATGATGAAATCTGGAGTATTTACTCCTAAAAAATTAATCAATTTAAGAACAGTACAAGGTAACTCTGATATCTTGATTAAAGATGATCATCTTTGTATAGGTTCACTGGCTTGCCTATCAGAGATTGAGCATTCACCTTTAGTTGCCAATGAACTCCCCAGCTTAAAGGCTGTTATGAAAAAACTTTCTAATGTTCGAGTTAGAAATGTCGCAAGATTGGGAGGTGCTCTTTCTCATGGCGATCCTCATATGGATTTACCACCTCTTCTAAGTTGTCTAGATGCCTCAGTTCGGATTCAAAGTAAGAACTCGGAAAGATTGATAAAAGTATTAGATCTTTATCTTGGCTACTATGAAACAGCACTTGAAAATAATGAATTAATTACAGAAGTATTAATTCCATTAAAACCTGATTATCAATCTACTTATATCAAGTGCACTACAAGATCAGCTGATGATTGGCCGGCTCTAGGAGTAGCAGTCAATCTACATTTAAATCAAAATATATTAGAAGATATTCGTATCGTTATCGGTGCAGTATGTGAAACACCCACCATGTTGACACTTACTCAAGATTTTTTAAAAAATAAAACTATTAATGATTCAGTGCTAAATGAAGCTGCCAATATAGCTTTAACTGAAATTAACCCACTATCTGACGAGTTAGGCTCTTCTGAATATAAATCACATCTTGTTAGTGTCTACCTCAAACGAGCAATTAAAACAATAATTAATAAAGGAGCTAATCATGAGTGATTATCCAAATTCATTAAAAGAAGTAGGACAGTCATTTCCTAGAAAAGAGGCAAGACATAAAGTAACCGGTCAAACAAACTATACCCATCATATAAAACTCCCTGGTATGTTGATCGGAAAAATCTTTAGGAGCACTGTGGCGCATGGGAAAATTATTTCAATTGATACTTCTCAAGCAAAAGCCTATCCAGGAGTGTTTGCCGTATATACATCTGAAGATATAAAGACAATAATTCCCGACCCTTACTATGGTCCTGCCTTCTTGGATCAGCCTATATTAGCTATCAACAAGGTGCATTTTGTAGGTGAACCAGTTGCAATTGTTTTAGCCGAAGATATTCACATTGCTGAGAATGCCGCTCAATTAATTACCGCAGAGTATGAGGAATTACCTGCTGTTTATGATGAAATTGAGGCGATGAGCTCCGATATTGTTGTCCATGATGAACTAAAACCATCGGGCACATTTCCTGACTTAAAACATTTACATGGCAAAAAAAATACCAATATCGCATTAGACTACCACCTCAAAAGAGGTAATACACAAGCTATATTTGATTCAGCTGAGCATGTTTTTGAACATACTTACCATACTCAACAAGTAATGCATACTCCTCTTGAGCAAATGGTTTCTGTAGCAGATGCTCACCAAGATCAAGTAACAATTTATACAGCGTCTCAAAGTCCATCTTTTGTTAGGCTTGAAATCGCTCGTCTACTTGGGATGCGTGAAAATCAAATTCGCGTGAAGGTGCCACATTTAGGTGGAGGATTCGGTGCAAAGCTATATATCAAACTAGAAGCTTTAGTCGTAGCAACATCTCTACTGACTAAACGTCCTGTAAAAATCTCACTAACTATGGAAGAGCAGTTTTACACCATCACTAAACACCCAACGACTTTTAAAATTAAAAGCGCTGTGGATAAAAATGGAAAAATTCTCGCGAGAAGATGTGATGTATGGTGGAACGGTGGAGCATATGCTGATATAGGTCCTAGAGTAACGCAAAAATCTGGATTCACTGCAGCTGGACCTTATGATATTGAGAATGTTGAAATTGAATCATATGCACTTTATACCAATAGACCACCATCAGGAGCATTAAGAGGGTTTGGTATTCCACAATTAGTTTGGGCATATGAAAGTCATACTGATCAAATTGCACGAGCTTTAAATATTGACCCCCTAGAGATTCGAAGAAAAAATATTTTAAAAGAAGGTCGCCCTCAGGCGACTGGAACAATCATGAAAGGTGCAGAAATTGAAAAAGTACTTGAATCAGTTGCTGCAAAAATTGATTGGAGTAAACCATTTGATAAAGGCACAGGCACTATTAGACGTGGAAGAGGAATAGCTATAGCTTTTAAAGCTGCTGTAGCTCCTACTACATCAACAGCCATCGTGATGATTAATGCAGATGGTAGTTGTATTTTATCTATGAGCTCAGTAGATATGGGTCAGGCTTCAGATACTTCAATGGCTCAAATCGTTGCCGAAGTTCTAAATTTAAATACTGTTGATATTAAAGTAAGTCAACCAGATACTGATATGACACCATATGACATGGCTACACTCGGATCACGTTCTGTATACCACATGGGTAAAGCTGTGAAATTAGCTGCAGAAGATGCAAAAAATAAGCTTGAGAAAATGGCTCAAGACTTAAACTTAAGTAAACCCTATCATTTCAGAGATGTTTTTATAAAACATTATGGTATGCAAGCAGGCTCCATCCTTGGATTTGGAAGCTTCATTCCTTCGTATACCCCCCCAGATAAAAAAGATGGCTCTACACTAAATGCAACACCATTTTGGATGGTTGGTGGAACAGGTGTAGAAATTTCAATTGATACTGAAACAGGTCATATCACGATTGACCGCTTAATTAATGTAGTTGACTGTGGTAATCCAATCAATCCAAAAATTGTCGATACCCAATTATCTGGTGCTGCAATTATGCAACTTGGGTTTTCATTGACAGAAAAAATGAATTTAGATGCAGGACAAGTAACGAATGCTTCTTTTGCTGACTATAAAATTCCTGGATTTAATGATATTCCTTTAGTTATTGAAAACGAGGCTATTGAAGCTTATCAAATTGATGGTCCATTTGGTGCAAAAGGTGTTGGTGAAAGTGCAACTTTTGGTGTCTCTCCAGCTATTGCAAATGCTATTGAAGATGCTGTTGGTGTAAGAATCAATGAACTACCAATGACTCCAGAACTCATTTTTAATGCAATGCGCAAAGCGCAACAAAAATCTTAAGGAATGAAAATCGTGAATCAACTAATACCCATTCAATTCAAGTTAAATGGTAAAACCATAGAAACCGAAGTCCAAGCCCAACAAAATATTATTGAACTATTAAACAAACTCAACCTTAAAGGCGCGAGAGAGAGTTGTGGTCAAGGCCTCTGTGGCGCTTGCACAGTGATTGTTAATAATAAAGCTGTTTCAGGCTGCTTAGAGTTTGCGAAATCTTTAGATAAAACCGAAGTAAGAACAATTGAAGGCTTGGAAATAAATGGTGCTTTAGATCCCATTCAAGAGTCATTTATCGAGACTGGCGCTTTTCAATGTGGCTTTTGTACTCCAGGATTTATCTTAATGACTGAGCAGCTTCTAAACCAAAATTCCAATCCAACAGATGACGAGATCAGGCACTATCTATCAGGTAATTTGTGTAGATGTGCTGCTTACCCTGAAATCCTAAAAGCTGTTCATTTGGCTGCACAAAAAAGAGCAAGTAAGTAAAGTTAAAACATAGATATATCAAATGGAGACTAAGATGACAACTACAACATTAAACCCTCAAGATGTGCCATGGTACCGAACTCTTTCAAAAAAACATTGGCTAATTCTTCTAGCAACTAACCTAGGTTGGATGTTTGATGGATTTGAAAATTACGCATTAATACTCACGGCTGGCTCAGCATTCAAGCAATTACTAGACCCTTCTCTATTTAGTTCTATACCCTTTTATATCGGTTCAATTATTGCCATAAATTTATTTGGATGGGGAGTTGGTGGAGTTGTCGGTGGAATCTTAGCTGACTATATTGGTCGAAAAAAGATGATGATTATTTCTATATTGGCCTATTCAATAATGACTGGTCTTTCTTCTTTTGCTTGGGATTTTTGGTCTTTTGCTATTCTAAGAT
>Ga0208106_1000703_pt1 | contig 10548 bp, 8 predicted proteins | sample CryBogCBE25Jul08_FD_184577 | JGI IMG/M metagenome (GOLD analysis project Ga0208106, IMG submission 184577) | Freshwater microbial communities from Crystal Bog, Wisconsin, USA - CBE25Jul08 (SPAdes) | ecosystem: Environmental > Aquatic > Freshwater > Lake | place: Crystal Bog, Wisconsin, USA...
TAAATGAGATAAATATTCTACAGGAAACTCAACTACCATCACCTGCCCCAAGCTTTCTAGTTTTACAAAGATTTTCTTTTTTGCATTTTTCAGAACGGTTCCTTCTTTGCCCATGAACACTCCATGGTTTACACGAATCCTGGTTGACGCTTCATAACCTTCTTTACTGATCAATGAAATTTTTACATCTTTTTCAAGAAGGTAATGTTTGATTAGATTTATTTCTTCATCCCTAATTATAGCAGGCTTACCAAGATAATGCACAAAATTTAAAATCCCATCTGTTTGAAGAACCCTCACTTTTTCAGTCAGATCAATATGAACAAAAATGTAAGATTTAAATAAAGGTTCTTCTATTATCTTCTTTCGATCGGTCCATTGCTTTTCTATCTTTTGCAAAGGACACCATGACTCAATATTTTTCTTAATTAAGCTAGCGTCAATCTTTTTCTCCCACCTTGGCTTGGTATATAAGGCATACCATTTCTTATCCTCTTCCATGGTTCAATCGTTCAAAGCAAAAAAAAGCAACTTTATTTTAAGACTGTTTGAGGTTGTTGATGAATCATATCCGACACCATATTAACAGTCTCCTCTAAATGCATGTCAGATTTAATAGATTTCAACCACGACAAATATCTTTCTCCCTTTGGCTTATCTGGGTTATTATAAAATTTATCGTGATCAACTGCCATTGCTTCCACACTCATATCTTTTTCTAATTTCAGGAGTGCATTATTTTGATTGACAGTGGTTCTAATCTGCTTCTGCATATCCTTATATTTTTCAATATTCAGATTGATGGGCAACTCCGTATTCTTTGACAACCAAAGCAAATTGCTTCTTAACAAATTCAGCGATTTATTCTCAGCAATCTTTGCATTTTCTTTTTTAATCGAAGCACTAAAATCTGCGTTATGCCAGGTTTCATAGGGCACTTTTGAAATCTCATCCCATGGCAAAGCAGAAGCATTATCCTTTTCTCTTAATTTATAATACTCTAATGCATCTGGGAGAATCACATCTGGTGTTACTCCTTTTAATTGAACCGAACCGCCATTAATGCGATAGTACTTTTGGAAGGTCAATTTCACAGCTCCGTATTCAGTTCTCCCACTAGAAAAATCAATAGGTTTACCAAATGGAATTGTTTTCTGAACAGTGCCCTTTCCATAAGTTGAGGTACTGCCTATAATGATACCACGTTTGTAATCCTGAATTGCTGCAGCAAATATTTCACTAGCAGAGGCACTAAACTCATTTACCATTACAGCTAATGGTCCATCATAAATAGCACCAGCGTGTTTGTCATTGATGGCACTTGATTTTCCGTCTTTATCACGAACCTGCACAACAGGACCTTGATCTATGAACAAACCCACCATTTGTACTACTTCGTATAAAGATCCGCCGCCATTGGTGCGAATATCCAAAACAATACCTTTTACATTTTCTTTCTTTAATTTTTCTAATTCTTTAGCAACATCATCAGAACAACGACTACCTGATTCCCGCTCAAAATCAGCATAGAATTCTGGCAGATAGATATATCCAATTTTATCATTCCCATTTTGAATCACGGCACTTCTAACTAAACCTTCATCCAAAGAAACTTCTTCCCTAATCATAGTTACTACCTTAATAGTACCGTCTAGTTTTTTTAATGTAAGACGAACCTCACTTCCTTTGTTACCACGTATAAGTTTTACTGCATCTGTTGTAGTATACCCTGTAACATCAACTGGTTCCTCTTTACCCTGCGCTACTTTTAAAATAATATCATTGGCTGCGATCTCGCCCGACTTCCAAGCTGCACCACCCGGTTGCACACTGGCAATTTTTACTTCTCCATTTTCAGTTTCCGTTAACTGAGCTCCAATACCATAAAACCTTCTGCTCATTTCTTCGTCAAACGCTCTTTTCTCGACTGGAGGAAAATAATCGGTATGTGGGTCCATTAAATTGGTGATCACATTTAAGTAAGCATTAAATCGTTCGTCTTCATTGAAAGTACTTTTCAATCGATCATATCTTTTATCCATGATCTTCAAAACTTTCATTCTTGCTTCACGTTCTAAAGTGGAATCTGCTTTAACTACAAAGTCTTTGATGCTTTTATTTTTTTCACGTAAATCCTGGAATTCCACAAATTTTTCTAAAGAATAAAATTTCAATTCTTTTCTAAAGCGGTCTTTTCTTTCTGCATCATTCACTGCAAAAGATAATTTATCACCTTCTGTAAAAAAAGTTTCGTCTTTATTGAAATCGAAAGGTTGAGATAAAATTTCTTTGTACATCAAAATTGTTTCCGGCAACCTTTTATCATAAATAGCACTTACAGCTGGCGCAAATGCAATAGGCGATCCATGAATTTCATCATCAAGGGTTGTTTCATACTTTTTTAAACCGTCAATATCCGCTTGCGTAAAAAGTATTTTATCTCCATCCAATTCATTCAGATACTTCTTAAATACCTCTTTTGAAAATGCATCATTAATTGCTTTAGGGCTATAATGGCCTTCTTCCAATAATGATCCAATGGCATTCAATAAACGTTGTTTAGTGGTGATATTAATAGTCTCATTGCCTGAATCGATTACTTTGAAAGCAAAGAACAATGCGCCAAATAGAACAATGGCGGTTAGAACTAACCCTTTTTTACTCTTCATAAATTGCTTAAATTTTTGCATGACAGTACCAAAAATAGCTGAAAAACCCTTTTGCCCCTTACCTTTTATCTCAATTAACAAAGGATTTTGGAAAGAGTTTTCCAAAAGATTCAAAATTCAGTTTTTTCGAAATGACTAATTACCCTATTTTTGCAATCCTTTAGAAAATTAGTTTTTTCCAAAAGTGTTGAAAACGGAGGGCATAGCTCAGTAGGTTAGAGCGACAGTTTGTGGCACTGTAGGTCGTGGGTTCGAGACCCATTGTTCTCCCAACCAAAACCCTATAAGCTTTCTTATAGGGTTTTTAATTTATCATACATGAAGATTACGCTCATACTAATTCCACTAATTTCCGCTTTTATCGGATGGTTTACCAATTGGATCGCCATCAAAATGCTTTTTCATCCAAAAGTTCCAGTTAAAATACTGGGAATTACATTTCATGGTATTTTCCCTAAAAGGCAAAAACAATTTGCAGAAAAATTGGGAAAGTTAGTTAGCCAGGAGCTCTTATCCTTTTCAGACATAGAAAAAAAGATCTCGAATCCAGACAACATAGAAAAGCTGATGCCTTTTGTGGAAACACATATTGACCATTTCCTTAGGGTAAAATTAGCAGAAGAGATGCCGATGATAGGCATGTTTATTGGTGATAAAACAATCAATCAGATGAAAGCAATCTTCATCAAGGAATTACAATCACTTTTCCCTTCGATGATGGAAAACTATATGGGGCAACTCGAAAAAGACCTGGATCTGGAAAAAATTGTAATTAATAAAGTCAGTGGTTTCTCATCCGATAAATTGGAAGAAATCCTACAGGCTATCATGTCAAAAGAATTCCGTTTTGTAGAAATTATTGGTGGCGTATTAGGATTTATTATCGGACTTTTACAGGTTTTTATAACAATTTTGAGCTAGTCACCGATTATTTTATGGCTTCAGCCCTATGTTTTAAAACTTTATCCATTTAAAATTGTCTTATTACCGCTTGTATAAACAATAAGTCTATCGCCTACTTCTAAACGACCTTTACATCTAGAAATACCTACAATTATATATGAGAAAATTATTATTCGCTATTATTTTATTTAGTTTCAGTATTAACATGCATGCACAAATGCCTCCAGGCATGATGGGCGGAGCCCGTGGTGGCGGACAAGCCATGAACGTGGGTCATTTTTACGGAAAAATCGTGGATAGTAAGACCAATAAAGCTTTAGAAGGAGTAACTATTCAATTAACCGGCAATAAGTTTGATACAGTTACTAAGAAAATGAAAGAAGTGATTCTTTCTACACAAATCACAAAATCAAATGGCGAATTCAGTATTGAAGGACTTTCAGTGATGGGGAGATTTAATTTGAAATTGTCGTCTATTGGATATAAAAGCGTGATTAGTCCAATTACGTTCGGACTTAAAATGCCACAAGGTGGTGGAGCTCCTACGGCTGCAAATTTGCAACAAATGTTAGCACAGGCTGATAAGGATCTTGGAAATATTAAATTAGAACAAAACGCAACAGATCTGGGAAATGTAACTGTAACTTCTTCGGCCAGACCAGAATTCGAAATGGGAATTGACAGGAAAGTATTTAATGTTGACAAAAATATTATGGCTTCTGGGCAGACTGCCACAGAAATCATGAAAAATATTCCATCCTTGAATGTTGATATCGATGGTAATGTAACCATGCGAAATGCAACCCCAACTATATTTATTGATAATCGACCTACCACACTTACACTAGATCAAATTCCTGCAGACATCATTGACAAAGTTGAATTAATAACTAACCCATCAGCGAAATATGATGCTTCGGGTGGAAATGCTGGTATCTTAAATATTGTTTTAAAGAAAAACAAAAAAAGTGGATATAATGGAGGCATTCGAGCTGGAGTAGATTCAAGAGGTAAATTTAATGGAGGGGGGGATATTGCCCTGCGTCAGGCTAAAACAAATATTTCATTGAGTGGCAATTTGATGGAGCGTAAATCTATTTCAGAAGGAGTAGCGGACCGAAATAATCTTTTAAACCCACCAAGTTCAATTCATCAAATTACTAATGGGACTAATTTAAATCATTTTGGCTTTATACGAGGTAGCATTGATTGGTTTGTAAGCAATAGAAGTACCATAACTTTGGGTGCTAACTATGTGAAAGGTCATTCAACCAATGAACAGGATCAAACTGTAGATTCCACTATTAAAGGATTAGCAAGTTCTTATAACTTAATCAATAGTACCAGCACTGGTATGTTCAAAAACCTGGGAACCCAATTAAGTTACAAATACAATTTTCCTAAGACTGGAAGAAATTTATCTGCAGACCTTAATTATAACTCAAGTAATAATAATAACACAAACTATATTAATACTCAAACTTATAATTTAGATAATTCTATCAAAGCGCAAGCACTGAAACAACAAACCTTAGGTGGAGGAGACCAAAAAAACTATACATTTCAAACAGATTACGAAGATCAACTTACTGATGATTCTAAATTTGAAGCAGGTGCAAGAGCAGCTATCAGAGATTTCGAAAATACAAGTAATCAATATGTGTATAGCTATTTAACCAATAATTATATTATTTTGCCAGCTATTAGTAGTCAGTATAAATTTAATGACCAAGTATACGCATCATACGTAAACTATTCTTTTAAAAAGAAAAAGTTTAGTTACCAATTAGGTTTTCGGGTTGAAAGCTCTAACTATACAGGTACCTTATTGAAAAAAGATGGTACAGATTCATCTAGCTTCAACGTGAAATATCCTTTAAGCTTATTCCCAAGTGCGTTTATTACATACAAGGTTACTGATAAAGAAGACCTTCAGGTGAATTATTCCAGAAGGGTAAACAGGCCTAATTTCTTTCAACTAATGCCTTTCCCAAATTATTCAGATCCGCAAAATATCAATATTGGAAATGCGGCTTTAAAACCTGAGTTCACTAATTCTTTTGAAGTATCTTATAATAATGCCTATAAAAAAGGGGCTAACTTTTTAGCTACAGCTTATTTTAAATACACAACCAATATGATCACCAGGTATGTTTATCGTGATAAAAGTGGGATATCCCCTACCGATAGTGCCTATTTCAATACTTATATCAATGCGAATAGTAGTATAACCTATGGTCTAGAATTGTCAAATAAAGTGCCCGTTTTTAAATGGTGGGATTTGACTTTGAGCTTTAACTTGTTTGATTCAAAAATAAACGCAGATATTCCTAATCAAACCAATAATAATGAGTTGTTGAGTTGGTTTGCCAAAATGAATAACACTTTTAAAATTGCAAAAGGATTATCGATTCAGTTTAGTGGCGATTACCAGGCTAAAACTATCTTACCTCCGGGTGGAAGTTCAAGCGGAGGTGGTGGAGGTGGAATGGGTGGTATGTTTGGAGGTGGTCCACAAACAACATCACAAGGTTATAATTTTCCAAGATATGGCTTCGATTTAGCTATCCGTAAAGAATGGACCTGGAAAAAAGGAAATTCTGGATCATTAAGTTTGAGTATGAACGACATTTTCAAAACGCAGGAATTTAAAACATACTCAGAAAGTCTTTATTTTAATCAGATTAGTTCTAGAAGAAGAGACCCCCAAGTACTTCGATTGAATTTCAGTTTCCGTTTTGGGAAATTCGACACTACTTTGTTTAAAAGAAAAAATACCAAAGCCGATGGTGGTGGCGGAATGGATATGATGCAGCAATAAATAAAAAGTAAAAAATCAAAATTCAAAAAGCAAAAGTTTGAATATTTAAATACAAAAGGCCGCTTAAAATAAGCGGCCTTTTTTGAATTTTGATTTTTGTCTTATTAAGAGTTTTTCCCGGTTAGCATAGGCACAAAAGAAAACTCTTCAAATGATTCTTCTTTTAAAGTACCATCTGTATTTTTTGTAATGCGCAACATGCGCTGAACTTCCCCTTCATCCAATGGGATCACCATCATTCCACCAGGCTTTAATTGTTCAATCAATTTAGGAGGAATAAATGGAGCTGCTGCTGTAATGATAATTTTATCAAAGGGCATAAACGATGTGAGTCCTTCAAATCCATCCCCATAAAAGAATTTAATATTGGGATATTTACTTCGAAACACAAAATCTTTTTGTGCATCATATAATTTTTTTTGACGCTCGATGGTATAAACCCTTGCTCCCATTTCTGCCAGAACGCTCGACTGATAAATACTTCCTGTTCCAATTTCTAAAACCTTCTCAGACTTTTTTACTTGTAATAATTGTGTTTGATAAGCAACAGTATATGGCTGAGAAATCGTTTGATCAGCTTCAATTGGAAAAGCTTTGTCTTCATAAGCTCTTAAATCAAAAGCAGAATCCAAAAAAAAATGTCTGGGTATTGCATTAATAGCATCCAGCACTCGTTCGTCAGTAATGCCTTTCGTACGAAGTAAGTCAACTAACCTTTTTCGAAGCCCCTTGTGTTGGTAGCTATCCACGTATTGTTTCATAAGCTCTACGAATATAAGCCATGAAAAGATGCTGTAAGTAGGATTCGGTAGTATGTGAAAAGAAAACTGCCATGAAATATTTCTTCACAGCAGTTTTCCTCAATTGTTATTTTAATTGCATTTATTGTAAGTGCATATCTGCGATGATTCTTTTGATTTTATTTTCTAATACTGCAAAGGTTTCATCAAAGGCGGCTTTGCTCGGCAGTTCGGTTTTTACACTGAAATAGAACTTGATTTTTGGTTCTGTACCAGAAGGTCTTGCAGAAATTTTACTTCCATCTTCTGTAATAAATTGCAACACATTACTTTTTGGGAGGGTAATCGGCCAGGTTTCGCCTGTTGCAGGATTCGTTCCTTTCGACAATTCATAATCCAGTAATTGCAAAACTTTAGAGCCATCAATGGATAATGGTGGATTCTTACGATATCCATCCATCATATCTGCAATTTCTTTCTGCCCATTCATTCCCTTCTTTGTAATACTAATCAGATTCTCATAATAAAACCCATATTGTTGATACAATTCAATCATTTTGTCGAACAGGGTTAATCCTTGATCTTTTGCATAAGCTGCCATCTCGCACATCAACGCTACCGCACTAATCGCATCTTTATCACGTACTTTATCTCCAATCATTAAACCAAAGCTTTCTTCCCCTCCTATTATATAATTTTCCTTACCAGCTTTTGCTTTGATCAGTTCTGCAATCCATTTAAATCCTGTTAACACATTATAACATGCCACTCCGTATCCAGCAGCTAAATCATTAATCATTTGTGTTGTTACAATAGTAGTGATCACCATATCATTCGGCTGTGCAATACCTTTGGCCTTTCGGGCTTCCATCATATAGTTACAAGCTAACACTGCAGTCTGATTTCCATTCATCAACACCCACTCTCCATGATGATTTTTTACGCCAATTGCTACACGATCTGCATCCGGGTCGGTACCTAATAAAATATCTGCATCCAAATCCTTAGCAAGTTTTAATCCAATACCCATTGTTGCAGCTTCCTCAGGATTAGGATAAGCAACAGTTGGAAAATTTCCATCAGGTGTAGCTTGTTCTTCTACAATGGTAATATTGGTAAACCCAAATGATTGTAATACCGCTGGCACTAAAGTGATACCAGTACCATGAATGGGAGTATACACAATTTTAAGATCGTGCTGACGTGCTATCATGTCTGGATATACACTTAATCCCTTCACCATTTTTATATATTCAGTATCCATGTCTTTACCAAGAATGGTAATATTAGATTCTCCACCATTCCATTTCACTTCATCAATGCCAGATACAGCTTCCACTTCTGTAATCACGTTTTTATCATGCGGAGGAACTAACTGCCCACCATCATTCCAATAGGCTTTATATCCATTATATTCTTTTGGATTATGAGAAGCCGTACAAACCACACCACCATTGCATCCTAGATGACGAATGGCATAGCTCAATTCAGGAGTTGGACGTAATGCTTCAAATAAAAACACTTTGATGCCATTAGCTGCAAAAACGTTCGCAGTAGTTTCGGCAAAGAAGCGACTATTGTTTCTGCTATCGTGTGCAATTGCTACTTTAATTTCTGCAGCACCATAAGTTTTTTTGAGGTAATTTGCAAAGCCTTGAGTAGCCATCCCAATGGTATATTTATTGATACGATTCGTACCAACGCCCATAATACCTCTCAAACCGCCAGTTCCAAATTCCAGGTTTCTATAAAAAGAATCCGCTAATTCATCCGGATTATTGGTTTGTAATTGGCTAATCGAATCTTTCGTTGCCTGATCATAATTACCATTTACCCAAACGTTTACTCTTTCTTGTATAGCAGCATCCATTGTTTGAAATTTTTATTTATTTATGACGAATATAATCATTGTAATTATTTCTTCAATGACTAAAGCAGAATAGGCAAATTATTTTAAATGATCAATAAAACAATCGTTAGTACAATACCTGCTAAAGTAAAATAAAGTCCTTTCTTAAAAATAGTTGATTTGGGCAAAAACATCCAGAATGAAGAGACTACAAAAAAGAACAATGACAGTCCAAAAAATATATTCAAATAGAACAAAGGATCTTTAGTGGAAGCCTTATGAAGCTTCGTTAATTTTTCTATTGCACGTGGTAATTCCCTGACAGTATAGTTTGCCACACCCGTTTCTTTGTTATAAGTCCCTTGCTTAAAACTAATTATCGCTCCCTCCTCTTTTTCAGCTTTTAATTCTTTGATGCGTAACTCTTTACCTAATTCTTCGATTTTGAGATTGGGTTTTAATTGTTTTTCTACCTGCTTTTCATTTTTCAAGAAATTAGTATCTCTAAAAATTAAAACGATTCCACTTAAGGAGTATATTGTCATAATTCCTGCCAAAAAATAACCTAAATACCTGTGATAAACTCTCATGTTGGTTTGTAAGCTAGTGCTCATAATAATCCCTTTCTTTTTTTTTGAATTTTTAATTTTTATTTTTATCTGTGTGTAATATATGCTCCAATTACTTCATCATTGGATACTTCCAAATGGATATGATCTTCTAGCGTAGTAGCTACAGATAATCCCACGTAATCGGGCTTAACAGGATAGAGCTTGTGCATCCTTTCCACCATTACCATCGTTTGTACTGTTCGAGGATAATGACTCAAAAAGGGCTTTAATCCATATAAAAGAGTTTTGCCACTATTGGCTACATCATCTATTAAAACAACATTTAAATCATTTAAATTAATGTTTTCGCTCAAAACTACTTCTTTAGGCAGATCCTTATCAAGGCTAACTGAAATGATCCTGATTTCGTTTTTGATATACGGTCTTATCAACACTGCTATCTTATTAGCGATTACTAATCCACTGTCTTTAACTCCTACCAAAATAAGTGCTGCATCACTTCCACTAAGGTTCTCTGCAAGTTCCAGGGCCATTCTATGTAGTTTCTGATTAGCAGCTTCCTGATTAAGGATATATTTCTTTTCCAAGACTTTCTATTTTATGACTCAAAAATAAGCACAATAAAACCATTCCCCAATCCAATTTACAACAATACAAAACTGTTAACTTAGCGTTTAAATTTTTTCTATGGCCATCCTTCAGCAAATTCTATTCTTAGTAATGACAGGGGTTTCGGTTTGGCTTTTCAGCAAAAAAGCGGGTGAAATTAAACGGAATATTTTTCTGGGATTACCTGAAACGCTTAACGACCAACCATCCCTTCGCTGGAAAAACTTATTTCTTTTAGCCCTCGGCCAGAAGAAAATGTTTAAAAATCCTTTGGTGGCGGTGATGCATTTATTTGTTTATGTAGGCTTTATTATTATCAATCTGGAAGTATTGATTTATCAAAAGGTATGGTAGTATTTTTACTACCAAATGGCAGTGTTAATGA
>Ga0208106_1000707_pt1 | contig 10524 bp, 9 predicted proteins | sample CryBogCBE25Jul08_FD_184577 | JGI IMG/M metagenome (GOLD analysis project Ga0208106, IMG submission 184577) | Freshwater microbial communities from Crystal Bog, Wisconsin, USA - CBE25Jul08 (SPAdes) | ecosystem: Environmental > Aquatic > Freshwater > Lake | place: Crystal Bog, Wisconsin, USA...
ACGTTACATTACTGACTTTACTGAACCCAAAATGGATTGGCGTCAAATGTTGCGTATGAACATCCAAAGTATCATTAAAAGCAACTTTAGTTTCCAACGTCCAAATCGTAAGAGCCAACATTGCGGTGCCGTGTTGCCAGGTATGATGAACGAAGAAACTATTGACGTTAGTGTAGCAATCGATATGTCTGGTTCTATCAGCAACAAAATGGCACAAGACTTCTTAAGTGAAGTTAAGGGCATTATGGAAGAATACAAGGACTTTAAATTGGACTTGTTCTGCTTTGACACCGAAGTTTATAACTATGTTAAATTCACTGGCGACAATGCCGATGAGATCATGGACTATGAACCCAAAGGCGGTGGTGGCACTGACTTTGATGCTTGCTATAACTTTATGAAGGAAGAAGGCATTGAGCCCAAACGCTTCATTATGTTTACTGACGGTTATCCTTGTGGTAGCTGGGGTGATGAAAACTACTGCGAAAGCCTGTTCATCATCCACGGTAATGATACTATCGTAGCGCCATTTGGTCAAACTGCTTACTACAAAGAAGATTAAACATGGCATTAGCTAGAGGCGAGGTAAATCCTTTAAGTGTTCTGGGAATGAGACGGTTAGGTTTTATCCCAGAACATTTTAAAAGTATTACAGTAAAATCATATAAAACAAACCCGGTTGATTTCAAGATGTTGAATCAATGGATTAACTACAACTTAAATAGTAGGTACGCAATCAAGGAAACCCTTGTTTTAGACGCTAATAACAAGATGACCGAAGCATTGGAAATTGGCATGGAAGATCCCAAGGAAATTCTTATGCTATCCTTAGGTTGCCCGTATTTAAACAAAAACTAAAAGGAAAAACAAATGACTGATCAAGCACAAGTAGCAAGTTCTCCAGTAGGCGGAGACGACACCACAGCACAGCCACAACAACCACAATTGAGTATCACTGATTTGCAAAATCTAAGAGCAATCATTGATGTAGCAGTTAAGCGTGGTGCTTTTGGGGCCGCAGAAATTAGCGCAGTTGGCGCAACATTTGACAAATTAAATGTATTTTTAAATGCTGTTGCTCCTGCTGACCAAGCACAAACTCCAGCTGCCTAATTAGGAGAATACAATGAAACATACTGGCAAAATGAGTAATAACGGCGCTAAAGTCGTTATTGCCTATAGAACGCTTCCTGGTGATTCTGATAGTGCGTTAGTTATTGGTACAAACAGTCTCGGTGACACATATCATGATTCACTAATGGCGTTACTACAAGACGTTCAAGGTCAACAGGCTAACGAATTTGCCGATGTGTTGGCTGTTCGTAAATTTCCTGATGGTACTAATATGTTGGAGTGGTTACATACACGTGGGCATTTGAAGAAAGTGCCTACTAGAATGGTTATTATGACTCCAACATCAAATGATTCAATTCCTTTAGATGAATTAAACAAAATCATTGCTGAACAAAAAGGCGTAACTGTTGATGAGTTAGCAGTTACAGACGGAAGCAAGCCAAACAAGAAACCTGCTCCAAAAGATGATCCAACTCGTACCACTAGTTCTAGTGTAAATGAGGATGGTTCTTCCACTGTAGCCGAGCCTGAACCAACTCCTGCTCCAGTTACAGTAGCACCAGTTGTTGAAGATACTAGCAGTTTAACCCCTGCCCAATTACGTTCACGTGCTGACAAATTGTTTAAGGAAGCACAAATTCTTCGTAAACAAGCAGATGCTGTTGATCCTCCAAAAAAACGAGTTAAAGCCGCTTAATGAACAATTCTGAACAAGTATACTTAAACGCATTACGAGATATTTTAGAAAACGGTGATGACCGTCCTGATCGTACAGGAGTAGGCACACGGAGTATCTTTGGTCTCCAAATGCGTTTTGATTTAGGTAAAGGTTTCCCTGCTATTACAACCAAAAAATTAGCTTGGCGAGCAGTAGTAAGCGAGTTACTTTGGTTTATTATGGGTAGCGGAGACGAAAGGAAACTAAAAGAAATCCTACACGGCGATGCCAGTTCCAATAAGAAAACTATCTGGAGTGATAACACTACTGCAAGTTATTGGAAAAAGAAAGCCAAATATATTGGCGATTTAGGTAGAGTATACGGTGTACAATGGCGTACTTGGCGTGCTCCAGTTTTTGGTGCTAACCGTATGGGGCTAAAGCATATTGATCAATTAGCGGAATTGATTAATGGCATTAACAAAGATCCTTATGGACGTAGACACATTATTACAGCATGGAATCCCGGAGAACTTGATTTGATGGCATTGCCACCATGTCATATGATGAGCCAATTTTATGTTAGTAATGGTAAGTTAAGCTGCCATATGTACCAACGTAGTGCTGACATGTTCTTAGGTGTGCCATTTAATATTGCTTCATACGCATTGTTTACACACATGATTGCTCAAGTTTGTAAATTAGAAGTTGGAGATTTGGTTATTAGTTTTGGCGACGCACATATCTACAATAACCATTTTGATCAAGTTAAAGAGCAACTGGAAAGAACTCCTTTGGCATTACCCACACTTGAGTTAAATGAGGATATCAAAAGTATTACTGATTTCAAAATGGATGATATCACACTAGTTGGGTATCAAAGCCACGAGGCTATTAAAGCCCCAATGGCTGTTTAAAGAACTACTGCTTCGACAAGTCCCATTGGGCCTGCGAAATCTTCTAAAGCAACGGCAAATGGGGCGTTTGCTTGGTTTATATCAAAATTTTGAGCATAACCATTAGGGCCAGCCGCAAGGTATGTGCCCTTTGTCACTGCGCCATTAACTAACACAGGTACTCGTCCTTTTAGAGCAATATAAGTTCCGCCCACTAAATCTTTGTTCATCATAAAAGCAGGATTAGCACTAACTACACCAATTGGCAAATCGCCTACTTGGCATGCTGTAACTTCAGCACTACCGCCAACACTTACCACAGTGCCTACTGGATATTCCTGATCCGCCAAATATTTTTCTGCTAGGTCAGCATATTGTGCGGCAGCAGCCACAGCATTCATTACACCAGTGGATACGTTATAAGTAAATGAACTTGTTGTTTGAACAGATGAAGAACCTGTATTTGTTCCAACAAATGGAATATATGCCGTGCTGGTTGTGGGTGTAGACACAACAACATTAGTTGCTGTCACAGCCGATAACGCTTCAGCAGCCGTACCCCAAACATAATATTGACTTGCTAATGTGGAACCAGTACCAGGATGTGCGCCTTTTAATGTAATTCCAGGTTGTACTGCGGGGTAATTTGCGTATAAATCTGAAGAAGGAATAGGGCTGAATTGTTTATCTGATATGACAACTACAGGGTCATAACCAATGTAACCTTTTAATACATTGTAGGGGTTTCTTAGATTGTCATACTCAGTAATACCCTGCCAAGAAGCAACGGATGTAATAGAATTATTTGGTCCAACTACAATCCAATTACCAATAGATCCCCAAGTTTTTAAAACATTGTTAGTTGTGTCCCACCACATATCCCCAATAAATGGGGTTGATGTAAGAGCAGGATCTGATGAAGATCTAGTTAAATTAGCAAGGCTTTTGAAGTTGGATCCATCATAAGAATAATTTAAATTTTGATCGCCAATTGTACTGTTAAACCAAATTTGTCCTTGTACAGGTTTGGCAGGAGCTGTATTATTAGCAAAGTTTTCTAATAGATGTAGAAAGTTTTCATTTTGAACTTCACCGTATCCACTATAATTCCTACCTACAAATGTTATGCTAGTAGAGTTATCAACTGAACCGTCATTAACAACTGCCAGTGTATTTCCATTTGTTTTATATAAAATATAAGGCATTATTTTTATCCTTTAAGGGGTCATCACGTTAACTGGATTATTAGTAACTACAGCAACGCTATTTGCGATAGTAGTTCCTGTGCTATAAACTTCATAAGGTTGCCAGCTAATACCAAATCCAGGTTGATTGACTACTTTAAATCTTCTAATTTGCATACCGGTTGACGGTGTTGAATACTTACAAACAACTCGTGCCTCAGTTCCTATCGGAACACCGTATTCATTATGAGCAGTATTTGGTAATACTGGATACATAGCGTTTAAGATTCTTTCCATTATATAAAGATTCTGAGCTTGATATTGTGTATATACAGAAACATTATTAGTAGATGTAGTTACATCAATGTCAACATAGGCTGACAAATAATAATTGCTTACTTGTCCGTTAACTTGTAAGTTCGCATTGATTGTTAACCCAGAAACTACAGTAGCAGTAGAGGTATTAAAATATGTCTTGCTATCATTACTGGTCATTGTAAATGTTTCATTACTTAATGCGCCAATAGTTGTACCATAATTAGACAAAAATGTAACTTGTTGAACAATAGATGCTGTAGAATCTACAATAGTTGCTGTTGACACCCACCAGCCGTTTGTTCCTACAGATTTTGAAAAAGCAGGACCAACGGTAAACAACTGTCCGCCATTATATAAATTTAATTGATTGTTAGAACTGTCCCACCACAAATCTCCAGTGGATAAAACAGTTGGTTGGGATCCAGATACCTGTGCTCCGCCAACTGCGGAAAAACCGTTATCATAAACATTTAATCTTTTAGATGTAGTATTATACCAAAGTTGTCCAGTAACAGGACTTCTAGGCTGACTGCTAAATGGACCAGCAAAATTTTCCAGCAAGCTAATAAAATTATTGTTTACATATTGTCCATAATTGCTGTAATTCTTACCAACTAATGTAAGACTGGTCGATGATTGATCAATGGTATTGTCTGATAACAATACTAGAGTAGACCCATCTGTGTTTGAAATAGTATATGCCATAGTTTATGTCTTTATGATATAGTTCACGAAATTTGTTGGTTCAGTGCCAGCCGTTTTTATTACAGATGTTGCTGTAGATAAATTAGGAACTTTAAATCCAGTAACTACATCTCCACCGTAGACAAAATTACCAGAATCAAAATACTGTAAGGCCTGCGCTAATGCTGGATACTCTTGAACTTGGTATGTTGAACCATCACATAACAACCATCCCGCAGGAGGGATTATACTAGCGTTTGCCATAATAATGCCTGGAGGAAGTATACCAGCCATCAATCCATCTCTAGTAATTTGTTGTAATCCAGAATATGATGCAGAAGTAGAAGTATCTACAACCAACAACGTCATTGATGCTGTTGTATACGAAGCATTAGGCTGAGAAGTAATTGCTGTGGGAGATAATGAGGTTACAAATGTCGCAGAAGTTCCTGTTCCGTTAAAGTTAAACGACGGAGCAGTAATCTGACCAGTCATTTGGAATGTACTAGCATTGGCCAAATAATTAGCAGGCCCATTGAGCACACCTTGTAATTGTGTACCTGGACCGCCAATCGTAGATGCCCAGATTTGTTTAAATTTCTGTGTCGATGAACCAATATCATAAATGTTAGATACAGATGGTAAAATGCCAGAACCCGATCTCGGATTTCCACTTCCATCCAACCAATTTACAAAAATTTGACCGTTAACTGTGGCATCATCACCAAAAACTGATACACCGCCGACATTTAAATTTCCTGATACTGATGTATTACCCGCTATTGAAGTAGTGCCGCCAATAGTAAAATCTCCAGAAATACGTGCTGTACCATAAACATCTAAACTAATAGATCCAGTTGCTGTATTAATTGCCACAACACCATCTGAAACAGACACGGTATTGTTAGGCAGTGTACTTGAACCGCCCACAGTTTGTAAAATAATATTGCCACCAGCTTGGTTGTTTAATAATATGGAGTTTGAACCATATTTGTAAAGTTGAGTATAATTTGTGCTAGGCTGTCCAACTACATTAATAACCACACCATCTCGACCTTGAGCACCAGCTTGGGAATTGTTTGTGTTGGGAGTACTAAAACTTATTCTACCAGTTATAACTTGCCCAGAAGCAGAAGTATCATCTTTTCTGAGGAAAGTGCCGGCAGCATAAAGATTTTTATTAACCACAAGATTTAAAGCGGCAATGCTAGATCCTGTAAAAATACCAGTATTAAAAATATTAACACCAGGGAATAGAGAAGAAAACCCAGGAATAACTGGGTTAGGCGTAAACGATTCCAAAGCAATGATAGATACAACTGTACCATCCACATAGTTTAATGTAACATAGTGAGTTCCACCAGCCGTATCAGTCAATGTTTCATTAACTGCGCCGTTTAGATTGCTACCATTTCCGTTGTTTACGGCTACCCAAGCATTTGCGCTGTAAATGTTCATTTGGTTGATGGCGGTATTAATCCAAATATCACCTGGTCCAATATTGGCAATGTTTATTGTAGGATCGGTAGGTTGTCTATAAATGCCGGTAGCACTTGGCCAATTTACAGCACTGGCGGTACCGTCCATTATTCGTAACACTTTGTTATTTGGGTTACTAGTATCAAACCATAATTGACCTTCAACAGGGTTATTTGGAGGTATCGGACTGGCAAAATTTTCTAATAATTTTAGTAAATTCTGATCCATAACTTGTCCATAGTTAGGATATCCTTTACCTACAAAACTTAAACTGGTATCAACTGTATTGATGCCAGGTGGCATGTCAGGAACTATAACAGCAGTAACTTTAGTTGGGTCGGAAAAATTTAATGTATACGCCATTATTATACTCCGCTACTCAAACTCTGTACTCGTACTGTGTAATCAATTTGAATCATACGATTTAAACTCTTTTGAACAGGGTGGAAAATAACATGCGTTAATAACATTCCCATTCCTGGACCATCTGGGCTATAACTCAATAGTCCTAACTCGTCAAATACAAAGGTTCCATTAGAATCTGTGGCATTATCAAATGCGCTTTGCCCGTTAGGTTCACCAAAATCTAGCAAACAACTTACTAAAATGTCACTGTATGCTGTACCAGCAACATGCCTAACTTCCATAAAATTTCTAGCCACAGCTATATCGGTAGATTTATTAGCATCAACTGTTTTATAGTAAGTTTGATTATATAAACTAGCACTGGTTCCAATAGTATTTGGAGTTAGGTAGGTAATAATTCCAGTATCATCAACACGAGTTCCACCGTTACCAAATGCCATTTCGTAAATAGTACCTTGACTTTGATTACTCAAACTCTGTGCCATCGCATAACTAAAGTTTTCATAGTGAATAGCATTACGCTTGTCAATATAGACTTCCTTAGTTTGTGGGTCAAATATCTTAATATGCCCTTGAATTCGCATATTTCCGTGCTCGTTAGGGCGTGTTTCTGGGTAATTTGTCATGGTTGAACTCTGTTTCATATGATATTTATCCAAGTATTTTGTTAGTGTTTAAAACCGCATTTTTGTTCTAGGATATGTTTGCCCTTTAGATGGTCGAATACCAAATACTCTTGGCCAAGCCTGACCTTGTACTGGTCTATTACCAATAATAAGATTTAATAAACTCATCCCAATTGGTGTTCCCATACCTGTAACAGGATCCCAACCAACTCTTGCGGCATACCCATTAGCAATAGCAGTGGCATTATTACCAGTTGTTATATCATAAAATGCTGATGGGTTAGCATAAAATAATTTATTATACGCATACGATGATAGCGCTTGTCCAGTTAATGCTTTAAATCTGGCTAACATACCAGCCATCGCAGGTGTGCCAGCGCTTGTACCACCAATACTTGTTAACGATCCGTTATAGTATAACGCATATTGATTCATTGGAGCCGATATATCTGGGATACCACGCATAGACACACTAGTCAATGATCCAGTAACGTGTGTTGAACTGTTGTATGTTTGATACTGTAACCCAGTTTGCCAACTAGATGCCGAGAATAATGTGCTGAATCCACCACCACTGCCAACACCAGATTGAGCCAAAGCATCAGTAGTAGGACTTTCATAAGTTTCAGTTAACCTAGCATTAGTACTGGTGTTCAACCCTAAAAAAGTTCCGCCAACGCCTATCACATAAGGACTAGATGTTGGATATGGAACTGCTTCAGAAACTGAATATTCTGAACCATAATCGCCAGATGCGTTTAATACCGCAATGTTATTTGTAGAGGCAGTTTGTAATGTAGTTGCTAAAAAGTCTCCATTACCTTCACCAAATGACCAACTAGATGTTATAATATCACAACCATCAGATACGGCTTGAGCCCAGACCGCATTAGCACTGCTCAAAGTCACTGAACTAGTGCTTATATAAATGTTAATAGTGGCTGCTGGTACCATTGTGGCTACACAATATACATCCAAAGTATTTTCACCACTTGCTCCGCCATCACTGGCACTGAATACGCCCGTTGCGCCATTTAACAATATTTTATTAATTGTCGGAGCAGGAACCGTATTAGGAATTAGTCCAGCGGTATGAAAAGATGAAAAAGTAGAATTAAGATCGCTTTGTAAAAATCCCCCACCAAAACTTATAATACCAACTTTTATACCTGCCCCTGTACTAGCAGGAATATTATATGCCGTGGCAATTTGCGGTGGAGTAACTAGTATGGTGCTTCCGGCCGAATAATATCCAGTCTGATGAGCAGCATCCAACACTGACTGATCTAATGATTCAATTACAAGATCAGGCAGTATTGGGGTTACTAAAGTATCGCTCATCTTATTGCTCCAACTCCAGCAAGGTTAATGTTACACTAACTGCCGCAGATGCTAGTGAATTATTTGTAATGGCTAGATAAACATTGGTACTTGTTGAAACGTCATTGTTAAAACCAACAACTGCTGGAGTAATTAACTGAGTCAAAGACCCAGAAGTTGTGATAACATCAGCAATTACGCCAGACCCTGCTGTAGGATCAGTACTTTGTGTTCTAGAACTATCATTAGACAAACTTGTTGCGTCTGTATAAATTCTAACCCATGATGATGTACTTGTTACAACTTTAGATAACACATATGATTTATAACCAGCTAATGTTACTGTAGCAGTAGTACCAGAAGAAATAACAGCAGTAGAAGTTGTAAATGCTACTCTAGATGGTAAAGGTCCAGTTGGTCCAGCAACAGTACTTGCTGATCCAGTATAGCCAATTGATCCCAAACCTGCGCTACCTGTATAGCCCACGCCACTTGACCCAGTATATCCCGTACCGCCTATAGAACCTGCGCTACCTGTATATCCACCTGGATCTCCCTTACTACCAGAATAACCAATAGAAGCGGCTGCTCCATTAACACCTGCCGACCCTGTATAACCTCTAAAACCTTGACTACCATCGTAGCCCACTGATCCGCTATACCCGCCAGCTGGGCCTTGTGGTCCAACTAGACCTTGACTACCTGTAAATCCAAAAGAACCCCAATAGCCCATACTGCCGTTATAACCAGCACTACCTGTATATCCAGTAATACCTGTACTACCGGTATATCCAAAGCCACCCTGAGGGCCTTGTGGGCCTGCTACAGTACTTGCTGATCCCGTATATCCCACACTACCAGTATAACCAACTGAACCCCAATAGCCCATTGAACCATTATATCCGTGGCTGCCAACAAAACCAGTAGACCCATAATAACCAGTACTACCCCAATAACCCATACTGCCGTTATATCCAGCACTACCAGTATATGCCTGACTACCAGTAAATCCAGTAGATCCATAGTAACCTTGACTTCCGTTATAGCCGTGACTACCAACAAACCCAACGACACCTTGGCTACCGGTGTATCCACCAGCAGGCCCTTGTGGTCCAACTGAGCCTTGACTACCTGTATATCCAAACCCTTGACTACCTGCATAGCCTAAACTACCACTGAATCCTAACGGACCCTGTGGACCGCTTACCTGACTTGCTGAACCAGTATAGCCAAGACTACCGGTATAGCCTTTACTGCCGATAAATCCCGCAGCACCTTGGCTACCATCATAACCTACACTGCCATAATATCCAGTACTTCCATAATAGCCAGTAGATCCATAATAGCCAGTGCTACCGTAGTAACCAGTAGATCCCCAGAAGCCTTGACTACCTGTAAATCCGCCAGAACCCCAATAGCCCATACTGCCGTTATATCCAGCACTACCTGTATATGCTTGACTACCAGTGTATCCTTGCGGACCGCTTACAGTACTTGCTGAACCAACATAACCAGTAGATCCCCAGAAGCCTTGGCTACCAGTGTATCCCCCTGGAGGTCCTTGAACACCTTGTGATCCAACATATCCAACAATACCTTGACTACCAGTAAAACCTTGACTACCAGTATAACCCAAACTACCAGTATAACCCAAACTACCAGTAAAGCCTTGTGGACCAATATCACCCACTGATCCAGTATAACCTCCTGGAGGTCCTTGTGGTCCAACTGGTCCAGGTACATAACTAGCGCTACCGCTAAATCCAATAACACCTTGAATACCTAAACTACCTGTAAATCCACGAGGGCCTTGTGGTCCAACTACACCTTGGCTACCAGTGTATCCCCCTGGAGGTCCTTGTGGTCCAGGAGTTGTACTTGCTGAACCAGTATATCCAAAACCAACGCTACCAGTATAT
>Ga0208106_1000712_pt1 | contig 10502 bp, 10 predicted proteins | sample CryBogCBE25Jul08_FD_184577 | JGI IMG/M metagenome (GOLD analysis project Ga0208106, IMG submission 184577) | Freshwater microbial communities from Crystal Bog, Wisconsin, USA - CBE25Jul08 (SPAdes) | ecosystem: Environmental > Aquatic > Freshwater > Lake | place: Crystal Bog, Wisconsin, USA...
TCTTTCTGCTTTTTAATTCTTATGCCTTGGGTGCTGAATCTATCAAGGTGCTGACAGCAGGAACTTTTAAGCAAGTGCTAGTTGAGTTGTCGTCTGAGTTTCATGAACAATTCAAGGTAGATGTTCAAATTGAAAATGAAACTGCTGGCGTACTTTTAAAAAAAATTGCCGCAGGAGAGAATTTTGATGTGGTGGTTTTAACGCCCAGCGCCCTCAAAGACATCTCCGTTTCTCAAAAAATTGATTCAACCAGTATTCACCCACTGGGTCGAGTCGGTATTGCTGTCGCCGTGAAAAACGGACATGCTCTTCCCAAAATAGGCAGCGTTGGTGACTTTTTTAAGACCCTGATGGAGATTAAAAATGTGGCCTACATTGATCCCGCAAGCGGTGGGTCCAGTGGAATCTATTTAGAAGGCCTTTTTCGGCAAAAGGGTCTATTGGAGCAAATTCGTGGTAAGGCCATATTAGTGCACGGCGGTTTAGTCGCTGAAAAATTAGTCACTGGCGAGGCAGAGTTGGCCATACATCAAAAAAGTGAGCTATTACAAGTTCCTGGTATTACGATTGTGGGACCACTTCCAGATGAAATTCAGAACTACACAGACTACAGTGTGGCTCTGAGTCGAACATCACAAGAAAATAAGAATGCTCAATTATTTCTTCAGATGCTCGTGTCAAATAAAAGCAAAGACGTGTACAAGTCACGTGGAATTGATGTGTCCGAATGAAAAGTGTTAAATGCCTCTTTATATTGTCTGTGGTTTTGCTGCAGTCATGTGCTTCAACTGGAACTCGTTACAACACGGATTTGAAAATTCCACAGCTAATGGAGTGGGTGGTGGATCCCGCAGCCGATGCTATATTTGATTCAGTCGGCTGGGTGAGTAACGAAAACGGAATGACAGAAAAATCACCCAAAACAGATGAGGAATGGGATCAATTGAAAAATCAAGCAGCCGTCTTGATCGAAAGCGGAAATTTACTCATGCTTGATGGTCGCGCCTTAGACAAAGGGGATTGGTTTAAATTTGCCCGTGCTTTGAGCGCTGCAGGCCAAAAAACTCTTGATTCGATCATTGCACATGATAAGGAGGAGCTATTTAAAAACGGTTCAATGATGGACACAGTTTGTGAGAATTGTCACCTTAAATATGCTTATCCACAATGATCGATACTCTTCAATATTTCAAGCTGAAGTGCTCGGATTTTTTGTGAGCGCTTTAACAGATTAACAATGTATTTATGAATAATGCTTCGCTCTTAGAATTTTGTAATTGGCTTGAAGAAACTGATCTCAGTCAAGCCATACAAGTCAATAATTGGATTGTGCCACTCGTGCAGATTCTCCATATATTTGCTGTGTGTGCAGTCAGTGCCTCTCTACTTTTGGTATGTCTGAAAATTTTTAATCGTTTCATGGTGGGAAAAACTCTTAACCATACCATTGCTCGATTTGAAGCTGTGATTGCCCCTGCTTTGGTGGTTTTACTTCTTACGGGTACGGTGTTGATCATTGGTGAGCCATCCCGCTCTTTGGCCAATTGGGTATTTCAGCTCAAAATGGTATTGCTTTTGAGTTCAATTGTATTTTTTTATTGGATTAAAAAAATATCTGTAGATGAGCAGTACGTGGACTCATCGACATCTTCCATTTCTATTGTCAATGAAAAAAGCTTGGCGTTTGTACTTTTGATCAATTTGATTTTGATCATTTTTGCAGGCCGCTGGATTGCTTACACTTAAAAATGCAATATTTAGACACTCTTTTCAGGGCTCTGCACGACTCTAACTTGGCCAACAATGTTCGTGAAAACGAATTATTGTTTCCTTGGATCGAGAGTTGTCATATTTTGACAGTTTCTTGGGTGATGGGTTCTATCGCCTACGTGGACTTGAGAATATTGGGGTTGTTTGGGCTTGATGAAAATGTTGATTCATTCAATAAAAATATTTTGCCCATAACTTGGATAGCATTTTTCCTCTCTTGCGTGACGGGCATCATTTTGTTCGCTTCCAATGCTTTGAACTATTCCAATAATATATATTTTCAAATCAAGATGGTCATGTTGGTTTTGATTGGGGTCAATATGACTTTATATCAATTCATTTTTAAGAAAAAAAATGATCCACTTGAGAATCTTGCGTTTGAGATCTCGCACATCCAAAGTACAAAGGCGTTTTGTTTGATCTCGCTTATTTGCTGGTTGATTGTGGTGGTCATGGGTCGTTTGATTGGTTTTACACTAGAGTTAACGCTTTCATAAAAATTAACGGGGAAAGTACACATGATAGATTGTTCACTTAGACGCTTTCAAATCAATATAAATCTTGGTTTGATGTTGGCAATGTTTTTTTGTAGTCTTTTTGCAAGAGCAGCAAGCGTTGACAAGTACGATCCGCCTACGCTTAAGGACTGGACCAACATTGCCGCTCTACCCGACTGGTCTGGTTCTTGGAATCCGAAAATTACCGACCAAGATATGCAGCAAAAAACCAATCCACCTCCCTGGAATGCAAGGTCGGCAGCGACCATCAAATTCCAATACGCAGAGGAAGCTGCTGGTAGGCCCACGCCTTTGTTTGTGAACTGTTTACCCGAAGGCATGCCGTCTTGGATGCTGATCTCTCACAACGCAATGGAGATCTTGTTCACGCCGGGTCGTGTTACTTTACTGGGTGAATCCGATGGCAATAGAATTCGGCGAATTTATACCGATGGGCGCAAACACCCAGATGATCCAGATCCGACTCTTCATGGCCACTCGATTGGTCACTGGGAGGGAGATACATTGGTCGTGGACACGGTAGGAATTATTCCCCAGTCCTTGCTGGCAGTTTCTGAGGCTGAAGGGGTACCCAGCAATGGGGATATGAGAGTGGTGGAGAGAATTCACCTACAAGGGCCAGATATTTTGGCAGATGATTTGGAAATATTTGCACCCAATGTACTTACCAAGCCTTGGAAAACAACTCGTTTATTTTTTAGACAGCGTGCCAAAAAATACGATATTGTTGAAGGCATTTGCTTAGAAGGATCCTATATCCCTAAAATTGACAAAAACGGGGACGCTGTTTACGAACAAATTCAATATGACGTTGGTGGCAATAGAACAGTCACCAATAAATAAGACAACGACATTCAAGGAAATTTAAAAATGATTACATTTAAAGCAACTAAACGCAACTTGTTGAAATTGGTGTTTTTGACCAGTCTCATGGACACAGTTCCTTCATTTGCTCATCACTCGACCACTATGTTCGATCACAATAAAAGTGTGGTTTTGAATGGTGTTGTCAAAGAGGTTCAATGGACCAATCCTCATGTCGGTATCTTTGTCACAGGTGCAACACAACCCAATGAAGAGCCAGCGGTGTGGCTCATGGAGATGACCAGTCCTGGCAATTTGGTGCGCGATGGCTGGAAGAGAACATCCATCAAGGCGGGAGATAAGGTTGAAGTCTCATTTAGCCCTTTGCGAAATGGAAGTAAAGGTGGTGCTCTGAAAAAAATCACCCTGATCGATACCGGTGAGTCCTTCACTACCAATATTCGATCAGCAGAACGAGCCAATTTGGAGTAATCGTCACTTATTGTTACCAAGGTGGGCTAGACTCCTTATTTGAGCTTCCATCCTTGTTTGATTCAAGCACTTTGACCTTGGGCTTGAAGGGCAAGATACGCCAATTGGCTTTTTCACTGAAGTTGCTTCAGTGTTTTTTTGCTAGAGGGTGGCCCAATTTATATTATGGGTCACTCAAATCATTACACATTGCAATCGCCCTGAACTCATCAGCATTTTTTAATCAAGTTAAAGTTGATGCTTGACTTAAGTGTTCATCTCAAGACGGTGCTTAAAAGTTACAATCTTGTTGTCGATTGATCAATGTATGCTGGCTTGCTCGCTTGATTGAGCGTTTGCTAGTTATTTTGAAACCCCACATTGATATCTTCTAGAAAGCAACCCATCTCACTTGATGGGACTTGGTTTGACAGTGTTATTTAAATACAGTACCGTTTAATTTGAGATTGATGTGATTTGGAGAACCCATGACATTGTTGACGAATTTGAGAGCCGTTTTAGCCATTTGCACTTTAATAGGTACTGCGTTACCGTCCTTTGCAGCCGAGAACAATTATCCCAACAAGCCTTTGAAGATGATTGTTCCTTATGAGCCTGGGGGTGGGGTTGACATCATGGGCAGACTATTGGCTAGGCATTTGTCTACGACCTTGGGTCAATCCATTTTCATCGACAACAAGCCTGGTGGAGGAGGCGTGGTGGGTACACAAGCGCTGGTGAACGCCGCTCCCGATGGTTACACCATCATTTTGGCTTCAACTTCACCCATTGTGGTCGCACCTTTTTTGGTCAAGAAATTGACATACAACCCTCAAAAAGACTTGATCCCTGTAAGCCTTGTGGCCAACAATCCTGCGATTCTTTTGGTTGAGCCCAATTCGCCGTTTAATAACTTGGCACAAATTATTGCTAAAGCAAAGGCAGAGCCTGGGCAGCTGACCTTCTCGTCTTCTGGAATTGGCGGAACTGGCCATTTGTCTGCTCAGTTGTTAAAGTTATTGGCAGATGTTGACTTGCGTCACATTGCTTATAAAGGAACTGGACCGGCTACGATGGCTTTGATGAGCAATCAAGTTGATTTGTCCTTTACGGACTTATTGGCTGGGATGAAGTTTGCTAAAAACGGACAGCTCAAAGCGATTGCGGTGACGTCTGCTGAGAGATTGCCCATGTTGCCTCAAGTACCCACAATGTCTGAGACTGTACCTGGCTATGTTGCAGGTGTTTGGTATGGGGTTTTTGTGCCCAATAAAACTGCGCCGGAGATTGTCAATGCTTTGAACCAAGCCATCGCAAAAACACTCAAATCTTCTGAGATGGTCAATGCTCTAGGGCAAGATGGAGTGACCCCTTTGGGGACTTCACCGGAGAGTTTTAAAAAGTTCATTGCCGAGGAAACCGAACGCTGGGGCTCTGTGATCCGCAAAACGCATGTTGAAAGTGAGTAAAACATCAAGCGCACTGTCACAAGTACACAGTGCGCATTGACTCGTCAGCTTATTAATTTCTGATATCTTGAATGAACCACTCCAAAGGCAGTTGCATACCCAGACCTTTCTCTTTGGCTTTTTTGTAGACTAAGCCACCCACGGATGAGAACTGAACTCCCCAGTTGCCAACGGTGTAATAAAAAGTGATGTCTGATTCGTTGCGTCTTCCTGCGGCTTTTCCCGAAATTACATCGGTGTAAGTGGGCCAAAGTTCAGTTTGGATACGTTGATGCTTGGCTTTGGGTAATCGCTCTTGCTCCTTTGCTGTCCCTCCCACAAAAGCACCAGGACTGCCAGAGATGCCTTTTCTGAAAACTGAAGTTTCAGCCATGGGCAAATCTTCTCGGCCTTGTTGAATTCTGACATCAAAGCGTTCAACCACCTCGGGGCTCAATTCGCGCGGTGTTAGAACAACCACATGCATTCCAGGCTCAAGCCATTGAGGCTCAAGAACTGGAGTCATGCTGTCAGTGCAGGTGGCCACGATATCCACACCCCTGACGGCTTCTTGTGGGCTGTCAACAGCTTGAACCTCAATGTGAAAACGAGTTTGCATCTCTAAAGCGAATTTAGACCGATTCTCCAGTGAACGGCTATATACCTTCACTTTTTTAATATCACGTACACACGCAATGGCTTCAAAAAATGTTCTCGCCATGCCACCAGACCCAATCATGCCTACTGTGCTTGAGTTTTTCCGAGATAGAAGATTGGTACCAATCCCCGCTGCTCCACCCACTCGCATGTGCTGTAAATGGCCATCGTTCATGATCGCCAGGGGTTGCCCGTTTTGGGTGCTGTAGAGAAAAACCAAGCCACAATAAGTGCCGGGTTCAATGCAGTATTTTTGCTCGGACCCGCCAGCGGCGAGGTCCTTGGGCCACACCAAGATATCAGATTTCAATCTCACCGCAAATATGCCATCGTTGGCTCCTTCCACCGAGCCCCAGCGGTAGTAGCCATCCTCGCGCTCGCAAGGTACATACATATCAAGTCGCGGACGGCCGACGGCTTGACCTGTTAAAAGCTCTCCGAAGGCTTTTTCTTGTGCTGCAATGCACTCTTTCATGGTGAGGACTTGCTCGACCACTTTGTTGTCAATCAATAACATGGGGCTTTCCTTGGGGAAGATCAATTCAAGCAGATTTTAGTCTTTAAGTTCTGGTTGAATCTTGCTCTGCACCACAGGCCTTGCCTTTTTAAGTGACCCTGAACTTCGCAACTTGGATCTAGTGCAAAGGGCATGATAAGCACTTCAAAGTGCTCTTCTGGTGAAAATAAGGAGAGGGTAGGATGGTTGAGCAAAAAGGGTACAAAAATATCACTCAAAAACTGTGCTGGCGAAGAGTTCATTCACCGTGTCAGTTGGCCGCAGATGGTCTATGCGTTTGAGAAAAGCGTCAATTTGATCTGAGCGAAGGCGCCTAGCATTCAATTGTCGAAATTTATCCATCACCTCTTGGGTGCTCATTGGATTCAAGGGGTGACCTAATGCGCGGTTGATCTGAGCTCGATAAGTTTGGCCACTCTGCGTTTTGATCTCCATCACACATGGCGTCGACTCAGGAAAAGATGCGCTCAGCAAAGGATCCTCCTGAATCACAATTCGTTGTGCGAGAGCAAGGATTTGGGGATCCTGAAGCCTTGCGGGCTCATAGATACCCAGGCTGAAAGCGCCATCAATTAACACAGCAGCCACACTCCAAGGCATGCTGTGATCCGCTGTTTCTCGAGTAAGGGGTCGCCATTTTTCTTGACCACTGCCCACCTCTTGAAGAGCGAATTGATATGTGCTGATTGTCACCGATTCAATGGTTTGATCACCAACCTCGCGAGCAAGTTCAATGGCTGCCATGATGGGTGTCTGACAGTGGTATTCGCACACAAAATACTTCATATGGGCGAGCTGAAAAGGTGAATTCAATGCAGGCAATGGATTGGTGGTGTCGAGTTCCGGCCAGTGGGTCAACCCCCATAAGCCTCTCTCACCCTCAAAGGGCGCAGAGGGGGCAGTCATTCCTAGGCTTGCCAAGCGAGCTGCAAAAACCCCTTGTTTTGCGGCATACCCGGATGCAGCCGATTTCCACATGCTGAGTGCCCCGCTTCTGGCCACGCCAAGTGAGAGGCTTGAGCTCACCACCATGGACAATGCATGCGCCATGGACTCCTCATCGAGCCCTAATAAGTGAGCCCCGCCTAGGGCACTGGCAAAACTGACATAACAAGTGTTGTCCAGTCCGTGATTTCTTAATGCGCTGGCTTTAAAAAAACGCCAATAAAAATCATAAGCCACGCTCAAAGACGCACAAAGCTCATCAAGGCTACTACCATGCTCTTGCCCCAAGGCCAATAATGCAGCCCAGCAATCGCTAGGATGTCCTCCACCACCTGGATAGGTATCCGCTCCGTCTAGACACCGGATCATCACGCCATTGGTGAATGCAGCCATCTCATCTTGCGTGGTAAGGGATGTGCCAATCAGTTGACATGGCCCTAAATAGCTTCCAGTTTGAACCATTTGTTTGGCGATCAAATAAGCCCTTTGATCCATGGCTGCCAAAGCCACGCCAGCCACGTCAATCCATCGGCGTTTGAATTCTTCAAACACACTAGGACCCGTGTTTTGGTGGGCTTGCGAGTGGTAGAACTTGACAATGGTGTTGAGAGTATTGTCCATTGAAGTGAAAGGTAGCCACGATTTTTGGGCGTGGACCTCTGAACTCCTCGTTTGAGTGAAAGATTGGGTTGATCCAGTTTAATACCTTTTCTACCCGGTATGACAGTGGTGACACTTTAGGGGTAATCCATAGGCAAACGGAGTGACTGTATAAGTCTTGAGAACATAAAATTGGGGCTACCGCTGGCGCTGTCTTGAATGCACGAGATGGCCACAATCTGAGCACGGTAGCTCGATTTTTATTTTTTGAAGATTTTCTATGCGAACACCCCCCTCGATCAAGGTTGTGCTGATTGCGAGCAGCCTTCTTTTTTGTGAGTCAATGATGGCTCAATCTGTAGCACCTGAGGCGACACCCTCCGTGAGCGCTCCATCTGGTCGAGAATTACTCCAAAGTAAGTGTGGCCAGTGTCACACTGATTCCATGTGGCGTGATCAAAGACAAGACTCGAAAGCGTGGGAAGCAACGCTATACCGCATGATGGGGCGAGGGGCAGTTTGGAGTGCTGACGATATTGTCTCCATGGCTGGTTTCTTGGGCACTGAGTTCGGTCCACAAGTACCCAAAGCCAAGCGTTGATCACTGACCAGGGTCAGGGAATCATCCATTTCGGCTTGAACATATTTATAAACAGTTAAGGTGAACCATGAGAGAACTGGTCGGTCAATATTTGGCGCAAACCATATCAAGGCGGGGATTTTTAGACAACTTGAAGGCCGCAGGTCTCACTGTAGCTGCTGCCGAAGGGGTCTTATCCAGTCTGAACGCAAGCGCACAATCAGCCAGCGCATCGAGTCCTTCGCTATCCCCTTCCGGTACCTCTAGCGCCTCAACTCCTGCACCTGTCAGAACCTTCCAAGGCACTGGTGGCGCTTGTTTTGCTGAACAGTTGATTGCTTGTGGCGTTAAATATGTGTTTGGCAACTCAGCCAGTGAGGATGCACAGTTTTATGATGCGTTGGTCGATAGACCTCAGTTGAATTACATCTTGACCCCCCACGAGGGGCCTGGTGCAGCGATGGCAGCGGGATACATCAAGGCTTCACAGCAACCCGCGATTGTCATGCAAGCCGGCTCAGTGGGGCTCATGAATGCCATGGGACAAATCTTCAATGCTTATAAAGAACAAACCCCTTTGGTGGTTTATTCCTACCGTACAGACCAGTCTAAGCGAGCTGGGCGTGATGGTTTTGAAGAAATTGCCAATCAAGAGCAAGTGGTCCAACCTTTGACCAAGTATTCTTGGATGGCCAGAGGCTCATCCATGATTGCAGAGACCGTTCGGCATGCCTTTAAGTCCGCTTGGACTCCACCGCATGGACCGTCTTATCTCACATGGCATTCGGATTACACAGAAGAGAAGACGCGCACCGAAATCATTGACCAAAGTCATTTTGACACTCGCATGCGAGTGAGGCCCAATCCCAGTGAAATTGAAAAAGCAGCACAAATGCTTTTAGATGCAAAAATGCCTGTGCTGATTGTGGGTGACGAAGTTTATAAGGCCAAAGCTGTTGACAAGGTGGTGAGACTTGCAGAAATGCTTGGAATGCCAGTGACTCAAATGAGACAAATTTGGGCGAATTTTCCAGAGTCCCATCCCCTTTGGGTTGGCAATGCGCCTGCTGGGACCTTGGCCTCAATCACTTGGCCTAAAAATTATGATTTGGCCATCAACATTGGTAACAAAATGCAGCACAGTGGTGTGGCACCTATGGTGGCGAGGAACGTAAAGTTCATTGACATGAGGATGGATTACCAAAACATGGGCAAGGTGATGTCGACCGATGTCCCATTGGTGGGCGATGTGGCATTGGGGTTGGAAGACTTGATCGCGGCGATCGAGCCCTTGATGAATAATCGAATCAAAGCAGCCGCAGCGCAACGCGCCACTGAGGTGCGACGCTACACGGAGAATGCAAGACGACTGTTGAGTGGCATTGTGAACAATCCTGAGTGGAATCAGTCCCCCTTGATTGCCGATCGATTGACTTGGGAGATTGCTCAGTTTGCTGACCCCAACGCCATTGTTGTCCATGAGGCCGGCTCAGTGGCCATGCATTCATTTCAGTTCAATCCCTTGGGTGGGCGAGAGCTGTTTTACTATTACGGTGGTCATTTGGGTTCAGGCGTGGGGACCGCCGCGGGCGTCAAGTTGGCCAGGCCGCAGCAGCAAGTGATTTGTTTGGTGGGAGATGGCTCATTTTTGTTTGGCCCCCATGCGCTATGGAACATGGCCAGACTTGAGTTGCCAGTCATCACTGTTGTGTACAACAACCATGCCTATGCAGGCCCTCACTCAAGAACGGTTGCCAACGCGCCTTCGGGACGCATGATCGAGACAGGTCATTTTGTGGGCAGTTATTTGGGAAATCCTGACATGAACATGGCCTCCATTGCTCAAGGTTTTGGGGTACGTGCTGAGGTGGTCAAAAACCCCTTAGAGCTGCGCCAAGCATTGGCAAGGGCCAAAGCGGCAACACTGGAGGGCAAACCTTATTTGCTTGACGTGCAAGTTGCAAGACGAGGAGTGGGTTGGACGGATCAGCCCTGGGTTCCTTCGAGCAATACCATCAAGGCTGCTGCCCATTTAGCAAAGTGAGATTGAGTTGAGTTTCTATTCAGAGTTAGTCGTAGAGCGTTTCAATGGCTGGTGCTTTGCTTTGCTCGTGGGGTTGTCCTTGGGCTTATGCTTGAGCTTATGCTTGAGCGGTCCTGCATACGCTAGTGACGCTGATTTGGGACGGGAT
>Ga0208106_1000714_pt1 | contig 10457 bp, 10 predicted proteins | sample CryBogCBE25Jul08_FD_184577 | JGI IMG/M metagenome (GOLD analysis project Ga0208106, IMG submission 184577) | Freshwater microbial communities from Crystal Bog, Wisconsin, USA - CBE25Jul08 (SPAdes) | ecosystem: Environmental > Aquatic > Freshwater > Lake | place: Crystal Bog, Wisconsin, USA...
AATTGGAATTGGCTACGTACCCCAAGGTCGTGGATTGTTTGCTGGGATGAGCGTCAAAGAGAATTTGGCATTAGGGAGAATGAACAGGGTTAATCCAAGTCTTGGGGGCACCATCTGGAGCGAAGAAAAAATATTGGAATACTTCCCCAGACTCAAAGAGAGGATGACAGTTGCAGCGGACTATTTATCCGGTGGCGAGCAACAAATGGTTGCAGTCGCTCGAGCCCTCTCCGGTAATGTGAAACTACTTTTACTAGATGAACCCTTTGAAGGCCTAGCTCCAGCAGTGGTGAATGAGCTCTTTACAGTCTTCAATCTTTTAAGAAGTGAAATCTCAATCTTGATTGTTGAACACAACCTTGATTTGGTATTGGCTTTGTCTGACCGGGTCTTTGCACTTGAACGCGGTCAAGTATTTCACTCTGGCCCTGCAAGCGAATTACTGAACGATTTAGAATATAGAAAGAAAATACTATGGATGTAAAACCCCAATCGCCCATCTCTCTTGATTTGACTGGACAATTTGCCCTGGTAACTGCTGGTGCCCAAGGAATTGGTCTAGCAATTACAAAGGCTCTACTAGCCCAAGGAGCCGAGGTCCAAGTTTGCGACATTGATACTGAGGCACTAGCAAAAGTCAAAGAAGAATTTCCATCAGTGCATACAAGACTTACCGATGTCTCTAAGGAAGCGGAGGTGAGTCAATTATTCGGTGAAATGCAAAAGCGTTGGGGCAAATTAAACATCTTGGTCAACAACGCAGGCATTGCCGGACCCACAGCAAGGTTAGAGGACACCTCGCTCAAGGATTGGCAAGACACAGTAGATGTTAATTTAACTGGTTCATTTTTGTGTGCTAAGTACGCAGTGCCGCTTATTAAAAACGCAAAGGGGGGAAGTATCGTTAACATCTCCTCAGCGGCTGGGCGTCACGGTTTCCCGCTCAGAACACCCTACTCAGCGACTAAATTTGCAGTTATTGGACTTACCCAAACTTGGGCCATGGAGTTGGGGCCCGATAACATTCGGGTCAACGCAATTTTGCCAGGTATCGTACAAGGTCCTAGACAAGACAGGGTCCTCTCAGCAAAAGCAGAAAGTTTTGGGATCACATTAGAAGAGATGCGAGAAAGAGCGTTACAAAGAGTATCCTTAAGAAGAATGGTGACTGCGCATGATATTGCAAGCCAAATCGTATTTATTTGTTCCAGTGCTGGATCTAACATCACTGGACAAAGCCTTTCAGTAGACGCTAACGTGGAGACACTAGTTCAATGATAAATTTAAACAAAGCAAAAGTAGCAGTAATTGGCTCTGGCCTCATTGGCAGAGCCTGGGCCATCGTATTTGCAAGAGCAGGCGTAGAGGTCAAAATATTTGATCAAAGCAAACAAGCTTTAAATGAATGCTTGTCTCTTATCAAAGCACTTCTTGAGGATAAAGAAAAATTTGGGCTTCTAAGTGAAGAAGTTTCTGAAATTCTTGCCCGTATTTATCCCGTTGAAACTCTAGAGGAAGCGTGTGCAGGTGTTGTGTTGGTTCAAGAAAATATCAAAGAAACTGTTGAAGCCAAACTTGAAATTTTTGCTAAATTAGACAGATTAACTCCTGAGGACGCAATTCTTGCAAGCTCAACATCTTGGCTACCCACTTCACTTTTCACAGAGAAACTGAAAGGTCGCTCGCGTTGTATGGTTGCCCATCCAACCAATCCGCCCTATCTAATTCCGCTTGTTGAGGTGAGCCCTGCGCCTTGGACATCTTCGCAGGCAGTTGATTTTGCCATGGACTTTTACGCCGCAGTCAAACAAGAGCCCGTGCTTGTTAAGAAAGAAATACACGGCTTCCTCCTTAATAGAGTCCAAGGAGCCGTACTCAATGAAATGCTCAACCTATACGAGGAAGGCTATGCGAGCTCTGCAGACCTAGATAAAGTCATGAAGTACGGGCTAGGACTCAGATGGTCATTCATGGGCCCCTTTGAGACGATTGATCTGAACGCACCCGCCGGTGTGACCGATTACGCAGCTAGATACGGCCAGACTTATGCGGATGTCTCTAAAACTCAAAAAGACAACTCTTGGGATGCCTCTGTGATCAAGAAAATTGAGGACGAAAGAAGAAATCTCCTTGACCAAGATAAGATAAATGAACGCTCCAGGTGGAGAGACAACCGACTGATGGCGCTAATGAAGCACCAACAAGAACAGCCTAAATAGAAAATAGAAAATAGATCAATAGATCAAAACATAAAACGCACAACATACCAACACACTTAGGAGAAGAAAATGTCACGTAAAGTCATCATCACCTGTGCAGTTACCGGCGCGATTCACACGCCGACGATGTCACAGTACTTGCCAATAACTGCAGAAGAAATCACAGAAGCTGCGATTGGTGCCGCAAAGGCTGGTGCCTCTATCGTGCACCTACATGCTAGGGAGCACCACAACGGAAAACCCTCTCAAGATCCAGAGCTCTTTAAACTATTTCTCCCACAAATCAAAGCAGCCAGTGATGTTGTGATCAACCTCACAACAGGTGGGGCACCCAATATGACAATTGAAGAGCGACTTAAACCAGCCCACTACTTCAAACCCGAAGTTGCCTCACTTAACATGGGATCTATGAATTTTGGTCTATACCCAATGCTTAACAGGTACTCAAAATTCAAGTATGACTGGGAGGTTCCTTACCTAGCGGGTAGTGATGACCGAGTTTTTAAAAATACATTTAAAGATATTGCACACATTCTTGAGTCATGCAGTGATAACCAAACTCGATTTGAGATTGAGTGTTACGACATAGGTCACCTCTACACTGCAGCCCATTTTATTGATCGAGGTTTAATTAAAGCCCCTTTCCTGATTCAATCTGTATTTGGACTGCTAGGAGGTATTGGCCCCCACCCAGAAGACGTCATGCACATGAAGCGCACGGCAGATAGACTTTTTGGGGACAGCTACGTTTGGTCCGTATTAGGAGCAGGAAAGAACCAAATACCAATTGCAACTATGTCAGCCTCTATGGGCGGCAATGTGCGAGTTGGCTTAGAGGACTCCCTTTGGGACGGACCAGGTAATTTGGCTAAAACCAATGCTGCCCAGGTTACGCGCATGAAAAACATTATTGAAGGCCTCTCATTACAAGTTGCAACACCTGATGAGGCCAGGGAAATTCTTAAATTAAAAGGCGGCAATAACGTTAACTTCTGATTTGAAATAGCTCCCTTCTAATCTCGACTCCATCACTTGAACTAAACTGCGGGTGATGGATTTTTTTTGGGGTTAAATAAAAATTTACAACAACGGCCTTTTAATCCATGATTTGCTTAAACAAGATATCCTCACCATCATTGGGCTCGGGTTTGATCTTTATTAGTCTAGCCAAAAAACTATAAACATCTATATTGTTTACAACAGCTAGGGTTTGTTTTTTTACACCAGGACCTGAAGCAATGAAAAGCCCTTGCATCTCCTTGGCTCTGGCATCATATCCATGCATACCAGGAATCACCTTCATGCTCGAATTGGGGAGGATAGACCATCCAACATCTGCAAGACAGAAAATACCGGGTATGCGTCGGTGAGTTCCAAAATGATACTCAGGTGGAATCTTGGATTTATGCCAGCAACTCATGTGTGGATAGGCCTTAAGACGCTCAAGCATTGGCTCTGCGTCAACACTTTCAACATTAAAGCCAGCGACTGGGCCCATCCATACTAACTTAGCAGATTTTGTACTCTCGAGCACCATTGATAAATTGATGATGTGGTCTTGTGCAACATGAGCCATACCGTGATCCGATGTAATAACGAAAGTCGTGTCCTTCAGTAGGTCCAATCTCTCTAAGCCTTTGACAAATCGCTCAATAGCTGCGTCCACTCTTTTTAAAGATTCGTTGACTTCCAAAGCATCAGGACCGAATTCGTGCCCCGTATGATCAACCTCTGAGAAATAAAGCGTTGCAAAATCAGCTCTTTTAGACTCGTCCCGATTTAACCATTCTAATAACTGGTCGACACGTTTATCCGAGCTCATGTTGTCATCATAGTTTAGCCAGTCATCAGGGCGCAGGCCGTGGTTGAGGACCTCCGTTCCTGGCCAAAATAGGGTCGATACGATTTTTCCCTGCTGCTTTGCAGAAATCCAAATGGGAGTAGCCTCCTCATACCAAAACGGGTTGGTAACAGATTCCCTATCAGAGAGTTTAAATATTTGTTTGGTCTTAGACGGATCTTGCATGGTGTTGTTCACAAGCCCGTGATGATCTGGATACAAACCAGTCACCAGTGAGTAATGGTTAGGGAAGGTGATCGATGGAAATACCGGCGTAAAGTTATCCGCATACGTACCCGCATCTGCAAGACGCTTTAGAGTTGGTGTGAATCCACGACTCATGTAGTCATTTCTGTACCCGTCGATGCTTATTAAGACAACAAGTGGCTTGTGCTGAGGTTGAGGGACAACGGGTAATGTGCCCACACTTTGTGCAAGACTCATTGAAATACTCGAGAGCACCAAAATGGACATAGCTGAGACGAATGACGCCAACTGTCTGTTTGGATTAAAAAGTTTTAATTTATTCATAAACATCATTATTAATAATAATTAGTAACAATCATATTACAAATTTGTAACCGACCAGATGTCATAAAAGTTTAAAAAATTAGACACGTGATTTACACATCACGAAGTTAGCATCTCTTTCTTTAAGAATATGACATAAAAATAAATGCGGCGCTTCCCCGACACCGTCAGAAAGAGAACACGGATTGAGATCATACCCATGATTGATGTCATGATGTTTTTACTGGTTTTCTTTGTTTTGATCAGCCTTAACACCATCTCGGCTCTTGGGCTAAAAGCAAAATTACCTATTTCTAGCGAAGCAAAACTTGATACCCCTCCAAAGAGGCTGATCGTTAGTATTTCTCAAAATAACGAAATACAGGTTGATAAGACAAGTTTTTCAACACTTGAAGAGTTTAAAAAATACATTGCAGATTTAAAAATCAAGAACAACAAGTTGGCAGTCATCATCAATGGTGACGAGTCAGCCAAAATTCAACGATTGGTTGACGTGATGGACGTCTTAAAGGCAGAAGGTGTTGACTCTTTAACTATTGCTGCCAAAAAACAATAATGGAAAACAAGCTCAGTCAGACGCTATACATCCAAAGGGAGAAAATATCCTGGGTATCTTCCTGCTTGATGAGTTTACTGGCTGCAGTATTTTTAGTCCAAGCATTGAACAGTGTTCACAATAATATTACCAAGACTGAGTTTTTTAACATTGTCAGTGAACCTGAAGAGCTCCCTCCCCGCCCTGTAGAGGAGAGAAAACAACTCAAGCAATTGGTTCAACCTACACCCCAAAAAGAAGTCAAGAGTCAACCCTTAAAAAGTCAAAACGAGGTCGTTCAACCCACTCATTCACCGGTTGTTGAGTCAAGTAAGACGTCTGAGAACACCGATTTAGCCGCAACTTCAAAAATGCATTCAAGTACGCAAGAAAACAAGCAAGAAAGAAGTGCTGCTCCAAACGAGAAAACTACCACCCAAGAGCCGGTTAAACAAATTGACACTTCGGCCTCTCACTCATATGAAGCAATCATCTTAGGGGTTTTGGAAAAAAATAAAAGATATCCCACTTCCCGAGAAGCGAGACTATCTCACCCTGAGGGCACTGTCAAGGTGTGGCTTGAACTCGATCGGAGAGGCGAATTGACCAACTGCGGAATAAGTATTAGTTCTGGCTCCAATATCTTGGACGGCGATGCTTTAAAAACAATTAAGTCTGCGACCTTCCCTCCCTTTCCTGAAAAATCCTTTCCGTCTGAAGAGTCTCATCGATTCATTGCAAATTTGAAATATTCACTGATCACCAATTAACCATTTTTCTTTTTTTATTGGAGTAAAACCATGACGACAGCTAAAACCAAATTTGGCTTGAAAAAGCTAACAGCCTTACTCGTTTTGAGTGGTGTAGTAACCCACTCAATGGCGCAGGTGGCCTCATCAGATATTGGAACAGTTAATATCGCAGGCCAAGGAGATGAGTTAGGTGCTGGCTACATGATTGATGATGATAGCGTTAAAGCTCGTAGTACTGTAACCAAGGCTGCAATTGATAAGGCTATGTCAACAAGCAACCCCTATCAGTTGCTTAATTTAATGCCTGGCGTAAACGCGTCAAGTTATGACTCAACAGGACTCTTTGGTGGAAACTTAAGAATCCGCGGCTTCAACAGTGATCAAATCGGATTCACCATCAACGGTGCACCCGTAAATGATTCAGGAAACTTTGCCGTTTACCCTCAAGAGTACACAGATAGTGAGAATTTATGTGAAATATTTGTAACTCAAGGTTCAGCAGACGTTGACTCCCCCCATGTGGAAGCATCAGGCGGAAATATCGGAATCGTTTCTTGCGGACCTAAGGACCAACGTGGCGGAAAAATATCAGAGTCATTTGGAGATCTGCAGTTTCATAAGTCATTTGTTAGACTCGATTCTGGATGGCTTGCTGGCCTAGGTACTAAATTCTTTGTATCCTACTCAAACGCAGAAGCTAATAAATTCAAAGGCTACGGTAGTGCGGTTAGAAATCACGTTGATTTGGGAATTGAAACCACAGTTTCCTCAAGTACAACATTGACGCAGAATCTGCTTTACAACAATGCGACAAATAACAACTACATGGCTTTAACAAAAGCTCAGTTTGCAAGTAATCCAAACATGGACTACAGCAACGTCATTCCGCAACACAGCGCCACATCTGACTCAACAGCATTTGGCACTACGTATTATGGATACTCCATCAATCCATTCCAAAACTTCCTCTACACCTCAAAACTTCAAACCAGAATTGATGAAAAGTTAACTCTCAGTGCTGAGCCCTATTATTGGTTTGGATATGGAACTGGCGGAGTTGAGCAAACTACATTGTCAACATCTCCAAACAGCTACGTGAGCCAGGGTGGTGCAGTCTCCACTGTCGTCAATCCTTATGGAAATAGTGCAAGTTCAATCGGTGTATATTCAGGCTCAGTCACAAGGACACTGCGCCCAGGTATAACTTTTAAAGCAGACTGGAACCTAGACAATCAGAAAATTATTGCAGGCTACTGGGTTGAGAGAGCTGATCAGACTCAAACCAAGCCAGCAACTACAGTAGACAATAACGGCAACATAGCAAGCCCCTTCCTCACAAGTAATCTAATCACTCTTGCGAACGGGCAACTCTATGAAAATAGAAACTACAACACCATATCTACTGCTTCTGCTTTCTTCGTTACAGACACAATCACTGTGAACAAGCAATTGGACATTATTCCTGGCATCAAATACACGGATGAACGTCGCAACTTCACCAACTATGCAGCAAACGGACCGACATCTCCCAATGCGATAGATTACAAGGTAAATGTTGATTACAACTCATTCCTGCCTACGATCGGTGCAAGGTTCAAATTGAACAGCAAAGAACAAATATTTGGTAACGTTACTGAGGGCATGAAAGCACCTGGAAACTTTGTGCTTACAAACATTGCAGTGAACGCAAGTTGCACTCCTGGAACATCACCCTCTAACGTAAACGGAACAGTTAGCGGTTGCGCACTCCAAAATACAGCAATTCAAAAGGAAACTTCTACTACCACAGAGGGTGGATATAAGTTTGCAGGTGATACGCTCAATGCAAGCGCAACCCTCTTCTATACACAATTCCAAAACAGAATTGCTTCGTCCTACAATCCCGTTACAGCAACCGTATCAGACATGAACGTAGGAAGTTCAACAATGAGTGGCTTGGAATTACAGGCAGGTACAAAGCCAGTTAACGGTTGGAGTGGATTTGGATCATTTACTTACACCAACAGTATTTTGAACAGTGACTTTAATACACTGACCTCAGCAAATGCACCTATCACTCTTAACACCACTGGCAGACAGTTTCCTGATACCCCAAGAATCATGGCTGGTGCAATGCTTCAGTACACTACAGGACCATTCTTAACGGCGCTCAGTGCAAAGTACACAGGTCTTAGATACTCAACATTGATGAACGATGAGTCAATCGGTGCTTACACAACCATGAATCTAGACACAGGTTACAGATTTGAATCTTCAACGTTTTTGAAGAGCCCAACTCTTAGGTTCAATATCAGTAACTTGACCAATTCTTCATACCTTATTGCCAACAGCGGAAGTGGATCCAACATCACTCCTACTGTAAACACAACAATTAAAAATGGTGGCTCACCTAGCTACTACGTTGGAGCACCTAGGTTTTGGAGCATGTCTTTCACAACGGAGTTCTGATAATTGCTTGAAATCCTTCACCAAGCAATCTATGTCGTAATGGTTATTGCCGCAATTCTTTTGTTGGCAATAACCATCGAGCGATATATATTTGCGAATACAAACTTTCGCAGAGCTAGAAAAGTAATCGATGAGATATCTGAATCTAGCTTTACTTTGGCAAACTCTAATCCAACTGATGCAGTTTTGGAGATGCTTTTCGAGATTGATAAAGGTCGCAAAACCGTTTCAAAACAAGAGCAAATTCAAGACATTGCAGATGCCTCTTACATCCACGCTAGAGATAAGCTTTTTAACAAACTATGGATTCTCGACACAATCGTAACTGCTGCACCGCTACTTGGACTTCTGGGCACGATTTTCGGGATTGTTGATACTTTTTATGCTATATCTAGCTCTGGTATGTCTGATCCAAGCGGGGTGAGTGCAGGAATAGGCACTGCACTTTACTCTACAGCATTTGGAATTGCATTGGCGTTGGCTGGTCTACTTTTCTTTAATTATTTAAGCCAACTGAACGAGCGCATTTGTGAATATCTTAAGATGATCATATTAAGAACGACAGGACATATTGCTTAATATAACTGACTTAGTAAATTTTTAGTTAAAGTAAATTCGGGCTTGACGATCAATGGTTGTCAAGCCCGAATTCATTGTGAAGCTAAAATTTAGCAGTACAGAATCAATCGATATATTTAGGATTGTTTTTCTCAACGATGAAGGGTCTAAATGAGAACGGAAAGTTTGATTTCTTATTGATTTCAATCTCGACGGCCTGAATTTGATCCTCACCCATGACTTGCAGACGATACAGATTCTCTAGCACGTGCTTACCGTTGGTCATCTTAATTGGCTGATCAATGATGAGCTTATGGCTGTCACCGTTCACAAGTAGCACTGGCTTTTGAAAAGCCTCAGCTCTTTCGGTAAACTTTTGTATCGTATCTTTAAATCCGCTGGTGTCATCTTTAGCTAGACCTTTTGAGTAGAACATGTCTGCTTGGTACATGAACACTACACCATCCAACTTTTTATTACTTGCCATATCAAATGCATAATCAATCCAAGCTAAATTCGCTTGATTTCGCTCTTTGTACTCAGCATCCGCCTCAGGTGTACGTCCAAAATTATTGTTGGAACCTGGAATGTGAAGACTTACAAAAATAAATTTTTTCTTAATCCATAATGAGTTTTCTACAAACTTCTTATACTCACTCATCACATCTGCTTGACGTGTCAAATCTAACTTTGTTTTGCCAAAACTTTTGGAATCTTTAAAGTCTACTGATCTCAAATACGAGAGTCGCTCAAGAGGATCGTAGCCTCCTGCAGCAGGCCTGTGGCAATCAGTCCATTCATTGTCTCCAATGCTATACACCAGTGGCTGGTTAAATGAGTTGAAATAATTATCTATCTTGACAGCGTATTCATTGGTGCATGGACTAGAGCCGGATTTGGTATCGCCTAAGAAAACACTGAAATCAGGCTTTTCTTTATTGATTTCATCAATTAAGCGTTCAAATCTTGGAAAGTCACGAGGATTTGTATAAGGCATATCGCCTAGAACTATAACCCTAAGGTTAGCTGCAAGAGTTAATGTTGAACAGCCAACTAGACTGAGTGCTAAAACTGTTTTTTGTATTTGATTGAATCGATTTTGTTTCATAGTATTAAGAAGTATTGAGTTGTATAAAAAAACCCCGCCTATCGCTAAGCAGGGTTAAAAGGTAAATGGTAAAAAACCTTACCTTGGAGATAATCGAAAATGTAAGAACTATAGCTTAAAACTTTAAGCGCATTCCAAAGGATACGAGCAAGTTAGAGTTAGAAGCAACTTTACCAGCCGCTGTAACGCTATTTGCAGCAGCTACGTTATAAGCGGCTCCTGTAAAGTTAGCATAAGAGATGCCTTCATAGAAGTCAAAGTACTTGTTAACCTTGAAGTCAGCAACGACTGAGCCCCAATAAATGTCTCCTTTTGCTTGTGCGCCGTTACTATCCATTTGTTGTAAGTCGTACAGACCAACAGCAATGTTGACCTTTGGAGTAACGTTGTAGTCACCTCCAACAAATGCAACTGAATACTGTTTATTTGGCTTACCTTGTTCAATACCATCAGATAAATAAAGTAG
>Ga0208106_1000717_pt1 | contig 10430 bp, 8 predicted proteins | sample CryBogCBE25Jul08_FD_184577 | JGI IMG/M metagenome (GOLD analysis project Ga0208106, IMG submission 184577) | Freshwater microbial communities from Crystal Bog, Wisconsin, USA - CBE25Jul08 (SPAdes) | ecosystem: Environmental > Aquatic > Freshwater > Lake | place: Crystal Bog, Wisconsin, USA...
TCGATCTTTCAATCGAGGGAATAAAGCGCCTTTCTTCTTGCCAAAGAGAGCTTAACTCTTGGGTATTTTGAAAAATTCCCGCCCCAAGTCCGGCAAGATAAGCCGCTCCAAGAGCGGTTGTCTCCGTGACTTTTGGGCGCACGACTGGTATACCTAAAAGATCTGCCTGAAATTGCATCAGTAAGTTATTTACACATGCGCCACCATCGACACGTAATTCACTCAGAGGGGCGCCACCTGTTGCAACACAATCCAAACTCATTGCACGTAATAACGCCGTACTTTGAAAAGCAATACTTTCAAGAGCGGCACGGGCAATATGGGCTACCGATGTACCCCGCGTAATGCCATTGATTAAACCACGCGCTTGTGCATTCCAATAAGGCGCTCCCAACCCTGTAAAACCTGGGACGAAGATTACCCCACCGGAATCGGGAACTGTCTGCGCCAAATCTTCAACCTCTGGACTCGACCCAATTGCGCGTAGCCCATCCCGTAACCATTGAACAACCGCTCCACCAATAAAAACACTTCCTTCCATTGCATACTCCGGAAGCCTTGTACTTTGCGCAGCACTCGTTGTGAGTAGATGATTATTAGATAGATTAAATTGTTTACCAGTATTCATCAACATAAAGCAACCAGTCCCATAGGTATTTTTAGCCATCCCTGTAGCAAAACACGCTTGCCCAAATAGGGCGCTTTGTTGATCGCCGGCAATACCATGAATAGGAATACTTACACCCAAAAAATCAGAGTGAGCCTGCCCAAAGTAATTGACCGATGGATATACTGCAGGCATCATTTCTCTGGGAATATTGAGCGCCTGTAATAATTCATCGTCCCATTGATTCGTATGAATATTGAACAGCATCGTGCGCGAAGCGTTTGTCACATCCGTTGCATGAACTTGGCCTTTTGTCAGTTGCCAAAGCAACCATGAATCCACTGTACCAAAAGCCAACTTACCCTGTTGCGCCAACTCTCTTGCTCCCGACACATGATCTAAAAGCCACTCTAACTTGGTCCCTGAAAAATAAGCGTCAACAATCAAGCCTGTCTTTTGATGAATCAAAGGCGCTAGACCGCGTTGACGAAGCTCTACACACGTAGACTCAGCACGCCGGTCCTGCCAAACAACCGCATTACAAATCGGCTGACCTGTGATCCGATCCCAAACAACGGTTGTCTCTCTTTGATTTGTGATTCCAACTGCCTTGATTTGTTTTGCAGAGATGTCTGCTTTCAAAAGAACTTCTTGAGCTGTTTTCAGTTGCGTATGCCATAACTCCATCGGATCATGCTCGACCCAACCAGCTTGTGGATAAATTTGTGCAAATTCGCATTGTGCCGAACAAACGATTTGACCATTACCATCAAAAATAATACTGCGAGAACTTGATGTTCCTTGATCTAAGGCGAGAAGAAAGTCCATATATTTTATTTACTAATTATTTGAACAAAAAAAGAAAGATATAGCATCTTACCTTTGCCGTTTATTTTCAGGATGAAAACGTGAACGATTTTTAATGTACTGAATATTTTCTCATTTAGGGTTTCCACTTAGCAAAGACGACTTTGGTGGTAGTTCAGATAAGTATTTTCATCAAGATCCATGCCATGAAAATCATTCACTTCAAAATTTAACTGTGTTTTAATAAATTGTGATTTAATCAATTTACTAAAAAAATATCCTATAAAAAGAGACTAGGCATTTAACATGGGTCAATCTGGTAACAAAGCCTCATTGAATGACATGAAGACTGACTTCGACGTCGTCATAGCAGGCGGTGGTGTAAATGGCGCTGGGATTGCTCGCGATTTAGCAGGGCGGGGGTTTCACGTCTTATTGTGTGAACGTGATGATCTTGCTTCCCATACATCCTCGTCTTCGACGAAGTTAATTCATGGTGGACTTCGTTATTTGGAGCATTTCGAATTTTCGCTCGTACGTAAAGCTCTGATTGAGAGAGAAATCCTTATGAAAAGCGCCCCACATATCATCTGGCCTATGCGCTTCGTCATGCCATATGATCGATCCATGCGCCCAGCCTGGATGATTCGTTTAGGTATTTTCTTATACGACCATTTGGCAAAACGTGAAATCCTCCCCAGCTCAAATAGTGTGAACTTTGCCAACCACGAGAGTGGTGCTCCACTTCAATCGCACTTTAAGTTGGGCTTTGAATACTCTGATGCTTGGGTGGATGATGCCCGTTTAGTCATCTTAAATGCGATAGACGCCCAACAAAAAGGAGCAACGATTCTTACAAGAACAGCTTGCACTTCAGCGGTTCGTAAAAATCAATCGTGGGAAGTAAGCATTCAAAATGATGATGGTGAATCAAAAAAAATTCATGCGCGCCTTTTTGTTAATGCCACTGGCCCTTGGGCAGAAAGTTTTTTAAAAACAACTCATATCTCCAGTAATGCCCTAAAAGAAAAAAATCTGCGGTTAATTAAGGGAAGTCATATTGTGATCCCACGAATCTTTGACCACACGTTTTCCTATATTTTTCAAAATGCAGATAAGCGAATTACTTTCGCAATTCCCTACGAAAATACGTACACTTTAATCGGTACCACAGATGTGGAATTTCAAGGAGACCCAAAAGATGTTCATGCCTCTAGTGAAGAGATCGCGTATTTATGTAAGCAAGTTAATCATTATTTTAAAAAAACGATTACTCCTGCCGACGTCGTCCGTCACTACAGTGGGGTGAGACCTCTTTTAGAAGACGAAGCAGCAGATGCTTCCGCTACAACGCGCGATTATGAATTGCAATTAACTAAAGACCATGAAGCGCCCTTACTAACCGTTTGGGGTGGGAAGATCACAACCTACCGGGTACTCGCAGAGGAAGCATCCAATCTGATTTCATCAACGCTTCAACCCTCCGCAAAGCCTTGGACCGCCTCAAGTTATCTTCCGGGTGGTGATCTCAGATCTTACCTAGAATACCCCAACCGACCAGATCTTGATTTTTCTATTTTTCTAGATAAAGTCAAACAAGCCTATCCATGGATTCCAACGCAACTGATGCTACGATGGGCAAGGGCTTATGGAAGCAGAATTCCTCTTTTAATCAAAACCGCGACCTGCCTATCTGACTTGGGTCAAGAGATTGCACCACTTTTATTTGAGGCAGAATTACATTACCTGATCAACGAAGAATGGGCCAAAAGTGCCGAAGATATTTTATGGCGTAGAACGAAGTTGGGTCTACATTTTTCTAAGAATGAAATTCAACAAGTAAACGACTGGATGAATCACCAAGTAAAGTCATCGGAAGGACTTGCATGCAATTAGTTCTGGAACATGTAAACAAAATATATGAGGGACAACAGTGGTTGCATGACATCAATATCGCGCCACAAAGTGGTGTGATTACGGTTCTTTTGGGGGCTACGCAAGCGGGTAAAACAAGCACGATGCGCATTATGGCGGGCTTAGACAAAGTGACCAGTGGTCGAGTACTCGTTGATGGCATTGATGTGACGCATACCTCCGTAAAACAACGACATATTTCCATGGTCTACCAGCAATTTATTAACTATCCTTCCATGACGGTAGCCGAAAATATTGCATCCCCTCTTAAATTACAAGGTGTTGCAAATCCTGATCTCAAGGTCAGAGAATTGGCTAGTAAATTACACATCGAGCAATTTTTAAAGCGATACCCGAGTGAGCTCTCAGGAGGACAACAGCAACGTGTCGCTTTAGCACGGGCACTTGCTAAAAATGCGCCGTTGATGCTCTTAGATGAACCACTTGTCAATTTAGACTACAAATTAAGAGAGCAACTCAGAGACGAGCTCACCGATATTTTTCAACACAGCAACGCTACGGTAATTTACGCAACAACTGAACCAACGGAAGCACTCCTACTAGGTGGCTACACTGCTATTTTAAGTAAGGGAAAATTACTGCAATATGGGCCGACGAATGATGTGTTCCACCATCCAAAGTCGATCGAGGTAGCGAGAGCATTTAGCGATCCGCCGATGAACTTTATAGCATCGCTGCTCAGTTCTACAGGGGTGCAATTAAGTGGATCGGTATTGGTTGACCTTCAGATTCCGGGACAAAACGATCGGCATCTCACCATCGGCATTCGCGCCAGTGCCCTGCATTTAGAACGACAAGACGGTGACGTAGAAATCAATGGCACCCTTCAATTATCCGAGATCTCAGGATCAGAAACGTATTTATACCTTAGCACCCTGCATGGTTCACTAGTCGCCCAACTGCCAGGTATTCATCCATATGCATTGGGTCAATCGCTCAATTTTTATATTCATCCAAATGAAATGTTTGTCTTTGATCATTTAGGCGCACTTGTTTTGTCACCCCGCCCTGTCCATATCAAATCAGGGGCAAAGCATGTCTAAAATTGATCTTCACCTTGCCCATGCCTACGTAAAAAATCCAAAAAACGAGAGCGACTATGCCTTGTTGCCTCTTGAAATGAGTTTTGCCGATGGCGGGGCTTATGCATTATTAGGTCCTTCTGGTTGTGGCAAAACAACCATGCTCAATATCATCTCAGGATTAATTTCACCCTCAGAAGGCCATATTCTTTTCGATCAAAAAGACGTGACGCATGCCACGCCTCAAGCGCGCAATATCGCCCAAGTATTTCAATTTCCAGTGATCTATGACACGATGAGTGTTGCCGAAAATTTAGGTTTCCCATTGCGCAATCGAGGAGTACCCACTGCACAAATTAAACAACGCGTTGGCGAAATCGCAGAGATTTTAGAACTCAACGCAATTTTAAATCAAAGCGCATCAGGCCAAACTGCGGATGTCAAACAAAAGATATCGCTCGGCCGAGGCTTAGTACGGCCGGACGTTTCCGCGATTCTCTTTGATGAACCTTTAACCGTCATCGATCCTCATTTAAAATGGCAACTTCGAAAAAAGCTCAAACAAATTCATCGGGAGCTTAAACTGACGCTCATTTATGTCACTCATGATCAAGTTGAAGCGCTCACCTTTGCCGATCAAGTAATCGTGATGACCCGTGGCAAGATTGTGCAGACTGGCACAGCTACGGAGTTATTTGAACGTCCAGAGCACACCTTTGTTGGTTATTTCATCGGCTCGCCTGGAATGAATTTTTTGCCTATCGAAAAAAAGCCGGGCGGTATTCAAGTGGCTGGCACAGAAGTGATATGGTCCACTGACCAAATATTCCCCAATCAAGCTCTCAAACTCGGGATCCGTCCGGAATACATAACACTGGCTGCTCAAGACACTCCTGGGGCTGCGCCCATGTACGTAACTCAAGTACAAAATCTAGGCACACATACAATCTTAAGTGCCAAGCTTGGGGAACATGTCCTGAAAGCAAAATTACCTTCTCATCAAGAGCATTTTGCGATTGGGTCCATCGTTTGGTTAAGTGTATTAAATCCGCATACGTGCTTTTATGCTGCAGAGGAATTGATATGAGTCAATCCACGAAAACGGTCAATCAACGCGCTTGGTTCATGGTGATACCAGTGATTATTTGTGTTGCTTTCTCAGCGATTTTGCCTCTGATGACGGTAGTTAATTATTCGGTGCAAGACATTATTTCCCCAGAGCGTCGGGTCTTCGTTGGTACTGAATGGTTTGTCAGTGTGATGCGAGATAGTGAATTGCATTCTGCTTTATTTCGTCAGTTCATCTTCTCTTTTTCTGTCTTACTCATTGAAATTCCGATCGGCATCCTCTTGGCCTTATCGCTGCCGGCAAAAGGTTGGAGAGCGTCTGCCTGCCTTGTAATCATTGCCCTTTCCCTGCTAATTCCTTGGAATGTGGTGGGCACGATCTGGCAAATTTTTGGTCGATCTGATATTGGACTATTAGGGGCACTGCTCAAAAGTGCTGGCGTCAATTACAACTATACGGGTAACTCTTTGGATGCCTGGTTGACGGTGTTAGTTATGGATGTATGGCACTGGACGCCATTGGTTGGGCTTTTGGGTTATGCAGGTTTGCAATCGATTCCGGATGTTTACTATCAAGCAGCACGAATTGATGGCGCGAGTAAATTTGCAATTTTTCGTTATATCCAATTACCAAAAATGCGCGGTGTTTTAATGATCGCAGTCCTCCTGCGCTTCATGGATAGTTTTATGATTTATACCGAACCGTTTGTTTTAACCGGCGGTGGACCGGGTAATGCAACAACGTTTTTATCGCAATATCTCACCCAAAAAGCCGTCGGACAATTCGATTTGGGGCCAGCTGCTGCTTTTTCATTGATCTATTTTTTAATCATCCTCCTATTTTGCTTTGTTCTTTATAACTGGATGCAAATTGTTGGAAAATCAAGCGTGAAAGAGCAAAATCATGAATGAAAAACGCTTTCAAAAGCGCAGTATTTTTTTATTGGTTTACATCATTTTTTCTCTATTACCCATCTACTGGATGATAAATATGAGCTTTAAAACCAATGAAGAAATTTTGTCACAGTTTTCGTTCTTTCCTCAAAACTTTACGTTCGCGAATTATCTGACCATTTTTACTGATGAGTCTTGGTATTCCGGATATATTAATTCAATCATCTATGTGGCAATCAATGTACTGATTTCGATCACTGTAGCTCTTCCAGCCGCCTACGCATTTTCACGGTATACCTTTTTAGGCGATAAACATCTTTTTTTCTGGCTCCTCACGAACAGAATGACTCCTCCGGCTGTCTTTTTACTCCCGTTTTTTGAGCTTTACTCAACCGTTGGACTCATGGATACCCATATTGCCGTTGCCTTGGCTCACCTCCTGTTTAATGTCCCATTGGCAGTTTGGATCTTAGAAGGCTTCATGAGTGGCATTCCCAAAGAAATTGATGAAACCGCCTATATCGACGGTTACTCATTTCCCCAGTTTTTCGTCAACATATTTCTTCCGTTAATTAAAGCAGGAATAGGTGTAACTGCCTTCTTTTGTTTCATGTTCAGTTGGGTCGAATTATTACTTGCCAGAACCTTAACAAGTGTCAATGCCAAACCAATTGTTGCGACAATGACACGAACTGTATCTGCATCTGGGATGGATTGGGCTACCCTTGCCGCGGCTGGAGTGTTAACTATTGTTCCCGGGGCGATTGTCATTTGGTTTGTCAGGAACTATATTGCCAAGGGCTTTGCCATGGGGAGGGTCTAACATGTTTGAGTGGATGGCTTGGACTACGCCCGTAGCTGTTTTCTTTATTTGTATCGTACTTATGTTGGTTGGCATGACCATCTGGGAATATCGATCACCAACCATCCTAAAAAAAGGGTTTCTACCAATAGCCACAACGCGAGGAGATCGGCTATTTATAGGGTTACTCTCAGCCGCTTACATCAATTTAGCGTTTTTAGGGATAACGGGTTATATCGCTAAATGGTTTAGCTTGGCAGAAGAGCCAAGTATTTGGTTTGGTTTTGTTATTTCTATGTTGGTGCTTTTTATTGTAATGAAAAAAGGATAACGATTTGATGTATTCGGTTCAGCATTTTCCCCGAAACCGTCTTAGCAGTGAATTAAGGGGATTCGATAATTTAAAAAAACTAGGAGAAGATGTATGAGAATGCGATATTCTGTAATTGCTTTAGCTTCTCTTGCTTTAATGGTTGGGGCTACCGCCCGAGCCGATGAGGCAAGTGCAAAAAAATGGGTTGACTCAGAATTTCAACCATCCACCCTCAGTAAACCTCAGCAGTTAAATGAGATGAAATGGTTTATGGATGCGGCGAAGAAGCTCAAAGCACAAGGTGTCACCCAAATTTCAGTCGTTTCCGAGACCCTCACCACCCATGAATATGAAAGCAAAACCTTAGCAAAGGCTTTCGAAGAAATTACGGGAATTAAAGTCAAACATGACATTATTCAAGAAGGCGATGTCGTAGAAAAACTCCAGACATCTATGCAGTCTGGCAAATCAATTTATGACGGTTGGATTTCTGACTCTGACTTGATCGGAACGCACTACCGTTACGGTACTGCTTTAGCCATTTCAGATCAAATGGCAGGACCATGGAAAGAATTTACTAATCCAGGTCTCGATTTAAAAGATTTTATTGGTACGAGTTTCACAACTGCACCAGATAAAAAACTGTATCAGCTCCCTGATCAACAATTTGCAAATCTGTACTGGTTTAGAGCAGACCTATTTGAGCGCAAAGATCTGCGGGATCGCTTTAAGGCGAAATACGGTTACGACTTGGGTGTGCCACTCAATTGGAGTGCTTATGAGGATATTGCTGAATTCTTCACAAACGATGTCAAAACAATTGACGGTAAACCAATTTATGGCCATATGGATTATGGGAAAAAAGATCCATCATTAGGCTGGCGCTTTACTGATGCGTGGTTGTCCATGGCTGGTGAAGCCGACAAAGGCATTCCAAATGGCTTGCCTATTGACGAGTGGGGTATTCGTGTTGCTGATGACAAATGTACTCCAGTCGGGGCTAGCGTGGAACGTGGGGGCGGTACCAACTCACCAGCCGCCGTGTATGCTTTGACGAAGTATATCGACTGGATGAAGAAGTATGCTCCAAAAGAAGCTCCAGGAATGACCTTCGGTGAAGCTGGACCTGTTCCTGCCCAAGGCCAAATCGCCCAACAAATTTTTTGGTACACGGCTTTTACAGCGGACATGACCAAAAAAGGTTTACCTGTCGTGAATGAAGATGGCTCGCCAAAATGGCGGATGGCGCCAAGTCCTTATGGCCCTTATTGGAAACAAGGCATGCAAAACGGCTATCAAGACGTTGGTTCTTGGACATTCCTGAAGTCGACCGACCCAGTCAAAGCTGAGGCAGCTTGGCTTTATGCACAGTTCGTTACAAGTAAAACGGTCTCTCTGAAGAAGTCAATTGTTGGATTAACATTCATTCGGGATAGCGATATTCGTTCAGAGTATTTCACGAAAAATGCCAGTAAATACGGTGGTTTAATTGAGTTCTATAGAAGCCCAGCGAGAGTTGCCTGGACACCTACTGGAACCAACGTTCCTGACTATCCAAAGCTTGCACAATTGTGGTGGAAAAATGTTGCTGAGGCTGTCACTGGCGAAAAAACACCGCAAGGGGCAATGGATAACTTAGCCAAAGAAATGGATCAAGTCATGGAGCGTTTAGGACGTGCGGGAATGGCGCACTGCGCACCTAAACTGAACCCAATTGAGAGTCCAGATAAATGGTTGAGTTCTGATCACGCACCTTGGAAAAAACTTGCTAATGAAAAACCAAAAGGTGAAACCATTGCATACGACAAGTTATTAGATGCATGGAAGCAAGGTAAAGTTCGTTAATCGAACTATGCATTACATGTAGTGTGTTGCTTGAAAAGACCTTGCTAGAAATAGCATGGTCTTTTTTATTTAGCGTCGATGTTTCAAAGCATGAAGCTCGGGTTCAGAAGCCAATTTTTGCCATTTGATCATTCTTGACATCAAAACAACCTAATTTGGGTTACTGAAAGTGCAGCATCAAACTGATCTTAGGGGTTTTTGTGTAAAAGCATCACTCATTCTGTAGCTGTTACTTACTTCTTATGGAATTATATCCTCATCGAATGTTCGACAGCTCAATTGATTATGATTCACACCACTGAGCATGTGTATTCATTTGTTCTTTAAATTCAAAATGCGAATGATTTACAAGTACAAAAATCACTTTTTTTTCAACGTATCACTCATTCTTAAAATTCCGGTCATGATCACTCCAAATAATAGCGAAGCGACCCAAATTCCAAAAGAGCTTTGTGTGCCTTGGGGCATTAATAACCGAAAAACGATCATCGATAGGATGCCCACAATGGCATAACTCACTAGCTTGGTAATTAATGTGCGATCTGCGTTCATTCTTTTCCTTTCAATCTTTTTAAAATAGCAAACACCATTTAAAAATTTGTTTTAAGAAGGGGTTACTTTTTGGGTGTTTTATCGCTGTTAAAGTAATTGGCTAGCCAAAAAAAGACGACCAGTAACCACAACATAAAAAATAGGTGGTAAGTTTTCATATATTTTCTCCAGAGTGATTGTTAATTAAATCATACGACAAAATCTATTATTTTTTAATACTCTAATTCAAAATTAAATCAATTTATTTCCCTTTTTTGCTTGCTTTTATAAGTGGCGACATAGCGATCATTGTCATCACAAGTAGTCCAATTTCAACGCTATAAACCGTGCTATAGCCTATTAGTGATGAGTTCGTTCGACTTGCCACCAGATCCCGAATCATGCCTCCTAAGGCAATTGCTACCCCAGCAGCAGAGGCCTGTACAGCTCCCCATGCACCTAGAGCGAGTCCACTTTGATTCTCTGGTGCCAGATTCATCGTCGCAGTTAAAGTCCCATGTCCAAATATACCCGCAGCAAAGCCTATCAATGAGGTACCAAAGGCAAATATCAGGGGCTCGCCGAGAAAGCCAGATGAGATGACGG
>Ga0208106_1000718_pt1 | contig 10430 bp, 10 predicted proteins | sample CryBogCBE25Jul08_FD_184577 | JGI IMG/M metagenome (GOLD analysis project Ga0208106, IMG submission 184577) | Freshwater microbial communities from Crystal Bog, Wisconsin, USA - CBE25Jul08 (SPAdes) | ecosystem: Environmental > Aquatic > Freshwater > Lake | place: Crystal Bog, Wisconsin, USA...
GTCTCTCTCTGCTGGTTTTGACAGATGATGTTGGTTGGTAACTTTGTTATAAATAATTGCGCAAAGCACTAAAACCACCGTATTCAATCCAAGGGGGTAGACCACAAACCAGTACCCTAGCTCTTTGATCTGCTCACCGCCAATGACACAAAGAAGCGCTACAGCACCACTGGGGGGGTGTACACATTTGAATGTGAACATGAGGTAAATAGAAATAAATACGGCGACTGCGCCTGATAGCAAAGGAGAGGGAATCAACACTGCGCAGGTAATCCCGGTGAGTGAGCTTAAAAGATTTCCCCCTAGAATCGACCAAGGTTGCGCAAATGGACTTGATGGCACTGCAAACAGTAGCGTAGAGGACGCGCCAATTGGAGCGATAAGCCATAAAGCATTTAAGTTCGAGCCTGCTGTCGTTTTGCTAATTAATCCAACTACTAATATGCCAATAAGCGCACCCAAACTTGCCCTTAATTTTTCTTTATTACTAAGGCTTGGAATATTAGGTACAAGGTTTTTTAATAAGCCTTTGAGTTCAATCATATGAATTAAAAATCCTGATAATTAAAGAGCTTTTATGGCTTTTTCAATCATTTGTGTATAGGTTGGATAATGTGCGGAATCGATCCATCTGGTTACTATAACTGCGTCCAATTCAGGATCGATCCAGACGTAATTTCCACCTGCACCAAACATAAAATAAGCATTCAAACTGGCACCTGGAAAAGTTTTACGTTCTGGATTTAGCCAAGTCAGCAAGCCGTAAAAAGGTGCGATCGGGCAAGGTTTTTGAATCGAGTCAACAAATGAAGGATTGATAAGCTCTTTTCTTACTCCGTTGATCAAAGTCTGCCCTTTATTTAATAGAAGGTTGCCAATCAATGCTTGGTCGTTCGCACTGATTCTTACCCCACCGCCCCAATGTGTGCCACCTGGCACCGATTGAAGTCTTTGGGCTTGGCCTGTTTTGGGATCAGTTATTAAGACCCAAGAATTGTTATACCCTTCCCATGAAAATGGGTCAGTACAACCCAGTGGCTCTAAAAAGTAATGCTTAAAAGCTTCGCCGAGGTTTGTACGGTAAACATGTAGCAAAGCCAATGAGAGTTGATTGATACGAACATCGTTATATTCCCAGTAACTTCCTGGTTTTTTTAGCTCTCTTGCCTGACCTTTCTCCCCAGTAATGGGTTTGGGATCAAGGACGACATGTCTATACCTCTCAACCTGATCCGGGATTCCAAAGCATGTGCCTTCCCACTCGCTGGTTTGACTGAGTAAGTGTCTCCAAGAAATCTGGGTGTTTTGGGGGTTATCAAATCCAATACCGGGAAGGGTGCTTGATAAAGTGTCATCTATACTTTTAATCAAACCTAACTCTAGGGCTTTGCCAACCAAGAGTGCTATGTAACTTTTGGCCACACTAAAGGTCTGATCCGCGCGGTGAATTTCACCAAATGAGCTGACCAACTTCCCCCCAACATAAATCACTCCGCTGACACCTCCTCTTGAGTACACTGGCCCCAAGAGGGTATTCCACGGTTGAGGATCGTTGTGATGGACACCGTACTTGCTTGCGTCTAGTTTGGGGTCCCTTGTCCAATTAACCTCATGGTCAAGTGCGAACTGATTTGCAGAATCGAATGCTTGCATGACAGACCTTATATTGAATTGTGAGCTAACCAACTTTTACCCTTAGCGTACAAGGCCTCTACCTCAGCACCTTTCAGCATGGGCATGTCTTTTTTAACTTTATATCCAATTTTGGTTTGAATGTAAGCCAAGTGTTTGTAGCCTTGGGGGAACTGAGAAAGTAGTGCATCATCTAATTTTAAAATTACACTTGGGTCCAGAGGATCTATCCTGTCTTTCTCGTATATCGGTTGGCGAAGTACCACTCCCCATTGACCATCCCTTTTTTCAAGAAAGTCATAAAACCTCCCTGTGCAGACCACATCACAAATTACCCCATCAACGGGGCCTCTTTGAGATATGGTCATCTTGGTTTGCGAAATAGCTCTGTTGCCGTTTAGGTCAATTGTCATTCCTCCCAGGAAATGCAAAATACTCACCCCTTTATTCCACCCCTCAATTGTGACTTTGATAAACTCCTCATATGGTCCTTGAAACCAAGTAGCCATCATGACTCCGTCTTGATGCCAAACTGTTTTGAATCGTTCCCAATCACCCGCATCTCGCCAAAGAGCCCAGTTCTCAATCAACTCCCGTATGAGTTGCTTTTCTTGTAATTGCTGTGTTAAAGTTTCATTCATAATTTTGTGTGTTTAAACGGCTTGACAAGCCATTAATAATATCAGTATTCACATCTGACTTTGGGGCAATAATTGACAATATTAAGTATCAACAAAGGCAGTATCAAAGAATTATTAGATACGAACGCAAGTGGGAATAAGAGCATACTTTCTGCGATCAATAAAGTATCAGTCAGCAATTCTGACGCTCCCAACTCCCAATTTGTTGGTAATTTGGGACTGGATGGTGATGAGCAGGCTAATCCAGATGTCCATGGGGGTATTGATAAGGCGGTCTATGCCTATCCTATAGAGCATTACGATTTTTGGACTGAATGCTTAAGAGTGAACAACTCTTCAGTCAAGAAATTAAGCTTTGGGGCGTTTGGTGAAAACTTAACCACCCAAGGATTCACTGAGTCTAGCGTTTTTGTTGGTGATCAGTGGTCAATCGGCTCCGTTTTATTAGAGGTCGTCCGCTTCAGAGAGCCCTGTTTTAAATTCAATATCAAAATGGGTTGGTCTGGTGCCGCGAAAGCGATGGTTCAAAGCAATCAAAGTGGATGGTATTTGAAGGTTTTAAAAACGGGGATGATCAGGGCTGGCGATGCAGTCGAGGTGCTCCCCGGGCCACGTGAGTTGTCAATATTAATTCAAAGCGCTGGTTTTTACAATAAGTCAAAACAATCTGATCTTTGGGTTTGAGTTGATGAATTGATTACAGATTTGGGTTTGCACCAATCAGTGCTGCCCCAATCACACCGGCAGAGTCGCCCAGCGTGTGTCTTAAGATTGGGGTTGTAAACTCGCCTGTAAAAACTCGCTTTTTAACTTCCATTTGAGCCCTTTTGGCAATACCCTCGATGTTGGATAGTCCTCCTCCTAGGACCACAACATCAGGATCTACCGTATTAATGAGGTTGGCAAGTGCTTGTCCTAAATTAGAGTAAAAATCATCAACTACTCGTTTTGCCAAGGCTATGAGTGTTGCATTTGCCGATACCTTAAATTTTGAATTTATTTTTGAATCAATGAGTGGTTTAGGTAATGTTTCTAAACTTAGTTTAGTTTTTTCTTGGTGAATTTCAGTATCCTCAATAGAGGCCAATCTAAATATCTCCTCACTACTTACTCTTGAAGATGAACTGTCCTTACCCAATAGGGTTGCAAATTGACGCTCAACGCCAGAGCCAGAGATGAAGGTCTCTACGCAACCATTTTGACCACAAAAGCATTTTAGTCCTCCTGGGTTAAGAACCATGTGCCCCCATTCACCCGCAATTCTTTGTGGTCCTTTTCTTAGCGCTTGGTTAAATGTCCAACCTCCACCGCAACCCGTGCCAATAATTACCCCAAAAACGCACTCATACCCACGCCCAGATCCCATTAAGGTTTCTGCTAAGGCAAAACAATTTGCATCGTTTTCACATTGTGTTGGGTAACCTAACGTGTCTTCTAGTAATTTTTGTAAAGGTAGCCCATTTAGACAGGTGGTATTGGAATTTCTAAGTAACCCAGTCACACTAGATATTGAACCAGGTGTGCCCACACCGAGTGTGTGCAGAGGAAACAATTGTTTTGCCTGTTCATATAGAGTTTTTATCTGGTTTAATATGTGTTGGACACCAAGTTCAGCTTTTGTATCAATTCTCTTTCTGTGAAGAATTTGATGTGATTGATCTAACACGACCAACTCGATTTTGGTACCACCTAAATCTATACCAAAAAGAAAGCCATCTTTTTCAATAGACATTTCAAAAACAAACTATTTAAATGAATGAGTTTCAGTAATTTGGTTTGACGTTTTAAAGGACAGCAGAGACCGCACATGATTTGTCAGAAACGGTCTAACTTATAAAACGCGGCGATATTTAAGCCTTTAGGCGCTCATTTTGCGGAAAAAGAAATTTACGAGCTTCGGTATCTAATTCAGCTTTGAAGGTAAATTTTGTTTTCATCTCTTCAGCTCTTTTTGCTGCAGGCCGTGCGTTGATGAGATCAAGTAAACGCTTTAGGTTTGGATACATTTCCCAGGCATTATCTAATCCTAGAACATACGGCACCATTCTTACCCAACCCCAAAATGCCATATCAACAATTGAATACTCGTCACCTAACATATAGGTGTTTTCTTTTAAATGGTCATCTAAAATTTTCCAATGCCTATGGGCTTCAAAATCATATCGATTAAGTGCATATTCTTTAGGCTCAGGAGCGGCGTGCCTGAAATGAACTGATTGACCGGAGTAGGGGCCAATTCCAGTTGCAATAAACATAAGCCATGAAAGTAACTCAGCTCGTTTTTGACTGTTTTTATCTTGAGGTAAAAACTTTCCTTCTCTTTCTCCAAGATAAAGCAATATTGCATTGCTGTCAAAAACTGTTACCCCATTGTCAACAATACAGGGAACTTTTGCATTAGGATTTAATTTTACGTATTCAGCTTTAAACTGCTCGCCCTTTCTCGTGTCTACAGGAATCGGCTCATAGGGAAGTCCTAGTTCCTCTAAAAGAAGAGCTACTTTCATCGGGTTAGGGGCTGCATTAAAAAAGAATTTCAACATGTTTATCCTAAAAGAGAATTTAAAGTTTTGAGGCTTATCGTTTAAACACTATGATCATAGTATAGAAAACGGTTCAGGGGGATTGGTAAAAACTAACATATGACAATAAAATGAGAATACCCACACACAAAGCTGGACCAAGTCTTCGCTTACCACCCCATACCATCACTATTACTGCACTTAAGCATACTAAGATCCTAATATATACTGGTACTGTTGATAGTAATCCTTGGGGTAAGATGACTAACCTGGTCGTCATGGCTGCGACCATGGCATAGGTTACGCAAGTTAACCAAACAAAGAATTCGCTGTTTTGGTCTACCCGTCCTGATAAAAAGACTCCAACTGATCTACAAAAATAAGTTCCAACACAAGCGCAAAGTAGAGCGACCCATAGTTGCCAAGTCTCAAGTTGTACGTTACCAGTCATGGCAGTTTCCTAATAAATTTTCTATCAAACCCGTAAGCCAGACTTCCCCCTACCAGGCCTGTCATTAATAGACTCGTGTCTGCATCTAAGCTGTAGAAAATAGGCCCCAAGATACAGCCAAGAAAAACTGCTAATTTGCTCCAACTATTTTTTATTTCTGTGAAGGTTAGAACAAAGAACAGGGGATTAATAAAAATCAGTCCAATTGTGATCGTTTTAGAAACAAGGCCAGCCAATAAATATCCCAGTGCAGTTCCTGGGAGAGCCAGCATCCAACAAAAAAGACCTAGTCCAACAAAATAGCTTCGACGATACTGCTGCTGTATCTTTGGGAATTCACGCATCGACACTGCCCATGCAGTCATCGCAAGCAGATGAACTGCGCCAAAGGATTTTTTGTCTTTAACAGACCGACCAAACTGAGGAAATAAGGTCAGTGTCATGGTGACAAATCTGGTTGAGGTCAAAGTAACTGCCAATGCAATAGCTAGCACTGAGCTATGGGAGACGATCATATCCAACAAAATAATTTGACCCGGAAGCGCAAACATAAACGTACTACAAAAACCTGTGTACCAAAGGTCCAGGCCATTGGTTCTGCCCATTGCCCCAAAGCCCAACATTCCTGCAAATAAGACGACAGCTGGAGCTCCGATACCCTCTTTTACACCGCCCCAAAATGCATCTTTTTGAGAGGTATAAAGATCGTGAGGGTTATCCGTGTTTGTCATGTAAAAATAATTTCTAAGGTAGTGTGATTTTTGAATATTTGTACCGAAAATATTGACTATTCAGGCTTGATACCAGCTGACTTAACCAATTTAACGAGTCGATCTACTTCGCTCTTCATGACTGCGCCAAACTCATCAGTTGATTGACTAGAAACAAGCTCAATTCCTTTGTCGGAAAATTTTGAGATGATTTCTGGTTGCTTAAGGATTTTTTGAATCTCTTTGTTGAGTTTAGTTGTAATCTCTTTAGGGGTGCCTGCAGGAGCAAGTATGAAGTTTAGCGTTACGTCCTCATATCCAGGGTAACCAGATTCTGATATGGTAGGAATATCAGGGTAGAGGGGAGACCTTTTCAAGCTCGTAATGGCTAGAGCATTTAATTTGCCACTTTTGTATTGCAATCCAGCGGTGCTTATTTGATCAAAAATCATATTGGCTTGTCCTCCAATGACGTCCACCATCGCCTGGGCGTTGCCCTTATAAAAAACATTTAAAAATTTGATTCCAGCTTTAGTCGCAAACACCTCACTGGCAATATGACCTGTTGATCCGTTACCAGAGCTTGCGTTGGAGATTTCACCGGGATGGGATCTAGCAAGGTTTACAACATCCATCACATTTTTTACAGCTACAGATGGGTGTGCCATCATCAGCATGGGAACTTTGCATGTTAAGGAGACTGGGGTGAAATCTTTAATAGGATCGTATCCAGGATTATTCAATATAGCGGCTGCCGAGAAAAAGGTACTTGAACTTGCAAGTAAGGTATAACCGTCTGGTAAAGAGTGGGCTACGGCGATGGTGCCAACTAATGAAGCAGCACTTGGACGATTCTCAACAATCACGGACTGTCCCCAAGATTTAGTTAATTCATTTGCCACCGCACGGGCTACGATATCGACATTGCCCCCAGCTGCAACGGGAACAATGATCTTTATGGGTTTATTTGGATAGGTGTCAATAAGACTGTTTTGTGCATAAACATTTGACGAACACAAACAACAAAGCCAACAAAGCCAACAAAGCCAAGATAACCAAATGATTGGAATCAAGGGTAATTGGCTAGAGCCCAAGCCCTTTAAATTAAAAAACTTGCGGAGTTGTATTTTATTGATGCTGTTTTTAGGACCGCTTTTGTCGCAACAATATACGTTATGACTATTCATTCTGGGTGTTTTAAAAATTATTTTTGCTTAAATTCAGAGATAAATTTCAAAATATTATCAAAGGCCATTTCAAAATAAGATTCATAATTGTCTCGCTCAACAAATCCCAAGTGCGGCGAGCACAAACAGTTTGGCAGTTTGATAAGTGGATCATTCGCATTTAAAACTGGTTCATCCTCGTATACGTCAACTGCGGCGAATCCTGGTCTCCCGTTGCTGAGGCCTTTTAGCAGTGCCCCATTCTCAACAAGTTCTGCTCGACTTGCATTGACAAACAAAGCATCAGTCTTCATCAAAGACAAATCCTCTAGTTTGATATCATGTCTAGTCTGTGGAGTTAATCTGAGTTGAACAGACAAAATATCGCATTCTTTAAAAAATGCCTCTCTTGACTCAGCTACTCTATACCCATCTAAGGCAGCCCGGTCTAGAGTTGATTTTCGCCCCCAAACTAAAATTTTCGCACCAAAGGCGTTTCCTAACCTACAAATTTGTTGCCCAATTTTTCCGTATCCATAAACGCCTAAAACACGACCATTTAGTTTTCTTCCCAATGTGCTTTGCCACTTGCCCTCCCTGAGTCCATTAACCTCGTGAGGCAAGTTCCTTAGAGCGGCAAGGATGAGTAACATGTTAAGTTCGGCCGTTGCTTCACCAGAACCTTCGCCGTCAAAGACTGAAACTCCAAAATCCTGACATGCCTGCAAATCTATGTGTGAACCTACTTTACCAGTTTGAGAGATTAATTTTAGATTGGGCAAGTGCGTTAATAGCTCTTTAGTAATATTTGTTCTTTGTCGGATGAGTACGAGTGCCTCGAAATCTTTTAATCTAAGGGCTAATTCAGAAACATTTTTGAGAGTGTCATTGAATACGCTGACCTCAAGTCCATGCAATTTATTAAAACATTTGAGTGTTTTTACACAGTCTTGGTAATCATCGAGAATCGCAATTTTCATATTTGGGTTAATTTAAGGATTAGTTTTTTTCGAGCTTCCCAAATATTGGGAGCATACTTTGGGTCGTAAAATGAAGAATTATTTGATGAATAAATTTGACCATGGCAAATAAGAGCGAATATGTAGATGATTCAGACAAAGTTTCAGCTGATAAGTCTTTACCCTACAGCGGAATCCGGGTCATAGAATTTACCCACATGGTGATGGGACCTACGTGTGGAATGATTTTGGCAGATATGGGAGCAGAAGTCATTAAGGTAGAGCCCTTAGAGGGCGATAAAACTCGAGAATTGATGGGATCAGGGGCCGGTTTTTTTCCAATGTTCAATAGAAATAAAAAAAGTATTTGTATTGATCTTAAATCACCAAAGGGCAAGGAAATTGTTCTTAAATTAATTGCCAATGCTGATATCGTTAGTGAGAACTTTAAATCGGGGGCGTTAAAGGCTCTTGGACTCGATTATGAAACACTATCCAAATTAAACCCCCGACTCATTTATGTCTCGCACAAGGGTTTTCTCCCCGGCCCATACGATCATCGAACCGCTTTGGATGAAGTTGTTCAAATGATGGGGGGGTTAGCCTATATGACAGGTCCAACCGGCATGCCTCTCAGGGCTGGAACTTCAGTTAACGACATCATGGGCGGCGTTTTTGGGGCAATGGGGGCAATGGCTGCTTTGCGCCAATTAGAAACTACGGGTAAAGGTCAAGAGGTACAGTCGTCTTTATTTGAAAACAATGTGTTTTTAATGGGGCAACACATGATGCAGTTAGCTGTTACTGGGAACCCTCCTAAGCCCATGCCAGAGCGAATAGCAGCATGGGGTATTTATGATATTTTTCATCTTAAAGGGGATGAACAGATCTTCCTTGCAGTTGTTACGGATACTCAGTGGGGAGTATTTTGTGAACAATTTGGTTTTGATGATTTAAAAAAATCAAAACACCTTGAAACCAATAACGATCGAGTAAAAAATAGACCAACGCTGATTGTTGATTTGAAAGATAGGCTTGCAAAGTATTCAGTTCAAGAAGTTACCCATATTTTTGAGACCAATGGATTGCCTTTTGCTCCAATAACTCGCCCGCAAGAACTCTTTAATGATCCACACCTTTTAAGCACGGGGGGACTATCTCCAATAAAACTAACAGACGGACCGCATGCTGGAGAAACGACTACAGTCCCATTGCTACCTATTTCCATGAACTCTAAGCGTTTACCCATCAGACTGAATCCGCCAGCGAAGGGGCAGCATACTCATGCTTTACTAACTGAAATTGGCTACAGCACTTTAGAAATTGATGCAATGATCAATAGCCAAACGGTTCGTTGTGAAACTGCATAAGCGCGTGATAAGGGAGGGCAGAATGATGTTCAGTTTAAAGAAGCTATTAAGGTTGAGAAATTTGCTAGCGATTTCTTTGTTTGCTTTATCAACAAGTTTTGGTTTTGCATACCCAAACGGAGCATTAAAACTTATTGTTCCCTTTCCTCCCGCTGGTCCAACCGATGTGATCGCTCGTTTGGTCGCCAGTAAACTTACTGAAGTTCTTGGACAACCTGTAGTTATTGAGAACAAGGCAGGTGCTCACGGTGCGATTGGCCTTCAGTCTGCACTGACACTTCCAAATGACGGCCAAACACTAGTCATGGTGAGTGTGGGAACTCACGGAATCAATCCAGGGCTATACAAAAAACTGCCCTATGATGCTAATAAAGACTTTTTACCTGTATCTCTCTTAGTGACGGTCCCCATTGTTGTCGTTGCAAGAGTTGATGCGCCTTTTAATGATCTTGGTGGTTTGATCGGATACGCAAAGTCTAACCCAGGTAAGCTTAGTTTCTCCTCTGCAGGCAATGGCGGTTCATCTCACCTTGTACCCGAGATGTTTAAACAGCAAGCAAAAATTGATCTTGTCCATGTGCCTTACAAGGGCACAGCTCCCGCCTTAACAGACCTTTTGTCAGGGCAAGTTAATTTAATGTTTGATTCTTTGATAACGTCAACGCAGCAAATCAACTCAGGCAAATTAAAAATAATTGCCACTACTTCATCAAAGAGGTTGGACGCTTATCCTAATGTTGCAACAGTTGCAGAGTCTGGTTTCACCGGTTTCGAGGCATCCTCTTGGTATGGACTCGTTGTTAAAAGCGGTACTCCCTCACAAAACGTCACCATTCTCTCAAATGCATTAATGAAGATTATGAAGTCTCCTGATGTAGTGGAAAAATTGGAAAAGATCAATTCCTATTCAGTTGGGTCCACCCCGGAGGAGTTTGCACATTTTATGCACCAAGAGCAGAATAAATGGGCCAAAGTAATC
>Ga0208106_1000721_pt1 | contig 10385 bp, 9 predicted proteins | sample CryBogCBE25Jul08_FD_184577 | JGI IMG/M metagenome (GOLD analysis project Ga0208106, IMG submission 184577) | Freshwater microbial communities from Crystal Bog, Wisconsin, USA - CBE25Jul08 (SPAdes) | ecosystem: Environmental > Aquatic > Freshwater > Lake | place: Crystal Bog, Wisconsin, USA...
TAAAGCGCATCAAAGCCGTTGCCCTCGCAACTGCAGCTGTAGTAGCAGCCATGACAGCAGTCACCGCTGTTTCTCCAGCTAATGCCGCAGGTAGCAAGACATCCCTCGCGGGCGTCAACGTAGTAATCGGCTCAAAGGATTTTACTGAGAGCATCGTTCTCAGCAAGATCGTTAAGCAGTACATTCTTGCTCACGGTGGCAAGGTCACCGACAAGACAAACATCAAGGGTTCAGTAACCACCCGCGATGCAATGACCAAGGGTCAGATTGCTCTCTACTGGGAGTACACCGGAACTGCCTGGTTGGTTTACCAGAAGCAGACCGACACCACTCTTGATCCAAACACCCTTTACACAAAGGTTGTAGCTGCTGATAAGGCAAACAAGGTCACTTGGCTTCCAATGACTTCATTCAACGACACCTATGCATGGGCAATCACCAAGGCAGAGGCTGCTAAGTACGGAATCAAGACATACTCAGATATGGTCACAAAGATTCCTGCAGCTGAGCGCGTATGGTGCGTTGAGTCAGAGTTCGCAAGCCGTCCAGATGGCTTCGCTGGCTTCAAGACCGCTTACAAGGTTCCTGCAACTGACGTTGTAAAGACCCTTGATACCGGTGCTATCTACTCAGCAACACAACAAGGCCAGTGCACCATCGGCGAAGTTTTCGCAACTGATGGCCGTATCGGAGCTCTTGGCTTGATGGTTCCAAAGGAAGATGTTCACTACTTCCCTGCATACAACGCTGCAATCACCATGGGCGATGCAATTGCAAAGAAGTACCCACAGTTGGTCAAGGCTTTGTCTCCAATCTCAGCTTTGATTTCTAACCAGACAATGGCAACACTTAACGCTCGCGTCGATGTACTCGGCGAAGATGCTGACACTGTTGCAAAGTCATGGTTGGCATCTGTCGGCTTGATCTAAGCACTTCCTGAAAACCGCATAACTACTAGAAGCATCAAGTTAGGAAAGTAAATGAAGATCCAGATCGGTGAAGGTTTCGTAGGTGCAGGACCTAACGCTGCACACACAAATACGATCCTTGGCGACCGATCTGGTCCCGCAGGAGTGGCATGGGCTACGGCTCTTGCCACTCCGCGCGCGGGTCACGTCCCCTTTATGGTGATTGCCCAAACGGGTGTCCCAGCGACACCACCCACACTCTTTGTTAATAAAGCGCCGATTGAAAACGATGCGCACGGTCTCTTGACCTGGGGCGCGACTCAGGCGGGCGTTGCCGCAGGCGTGGGCGAAGCGCTTCGCAACGGCGTAATTGATCCCAAGGCATGTGAAGACCTTGTGCTTATTGCCGCTCTCTGGGTTAATCCATCAGCAAATGATGAAGAAGAAGTTTTTGCCAATCAGCGTCAAGCAATGATTGATGCGTTGACCAATGGCGCGGCTGGCAAGCCCAGCTCTGAAGAATTCATGAAAGCATCCCTCAACGTTTCTAATCCCTTCTTTCGTATAGGTAAATAATCTCCCCATGAAAATCACCAAGATTTCTTTCCAGCGCGCCAGTATGGAGCTCAACCCTCCGTTCTGCCCTAACTGGGATCCAGCGCCGCGCACTCGTTTTGATTCCACTCTGACCATCGTTGAAACCGATGGCGGTGTCACTGGTTACGGCTCAGGCGACATGATGGATGGCTTTGACGGATACGAAAAGTATTTCGTCGGCAAGGATTTATTTTCGATTCACGAGCATGTTCGCGCACTCGAAACAATTTCGTTCCATGCTGGTCGCTACTGGCCGCTAGAAATGGCAATCTGGGATGCCATCGGTAAAGCGCTAAAGACTCCAGTCGCAACACTCTTTGGCGGCGCAATGAAATCCATACCTGCATACGCATCGACCGGCGCGGTGATGTCACCTAAGGATCGAGCCGAATCTGCAAAGGCGATTCGCAAAGCTGGTTTTAAGGCAATGAAAATCCGTGTGCCACAGGCCGATTTAGATTTGGGTGTTCAGACGCTGGAAGCAATCCGCAAAGCAGTGGGGGATGACCTAGAGATTATGGTCGACCTCAATCAGGCATGGCGGATGCCGGGCGATACCCGACGTTCACTGGATCTTGTCGATGCGATGGCATTTGTGGATGAAGCTGCGAAGCACAATGTTTTCTGGGTCGAAGAACCTTTGCCGATGGAAGATATCGATGGACTCAAGCGATTGCGCGGCCGGGGGGTTCGCATCGCTGGTGGTGAAATGGTGCGAACGCTTCCTGAGCTTTTGCACCTCATCGATAACGATGCGTTGGATGTTTACCAACCCGATGTTGTTCTCTCGGTTGGTCTCGAGCGCACTCGCATCATCGCCTCGTTGGCAGAAGCGAAGAATCGAATCTTCACTCCACACACCTGGTCCAACGGTTACGGCTTGCTCGCTAATCTGCAGGTAACCGCAGGTTTGGGCGGCGCACCGTTCCTCGAAGTTCCTTACGACCCACCAACGTGGAACGAAGAACGACGCGACTTCCAGATGGCGTCGACTTTGAAGGTTGATGCACAAGGATTGATTCATGTTCCAGCTGCACCGGGTATGGGAATTGATCCCAACCCAAAATATTTCACCCTTGTAAACCACTGAGTACTACATTCACAACCCGAAAGGTAACCGCGTGAGCGATCTAAAATATTGGGAGGCGCGGGCTGCCGCGGCGAAGCCAGAATCTCGAATGTTTATCAACGGCAAGTTTGTTGATGCGGCATCGGGTGAGACCTTCGATGACATTTCACCGCGTGACCAGCACTTAATCACCAAGATTGCCGCCGGCGATACCGAAGATGTGAACCGTGCTGTGGCGGCTGCCAAGACGAGCTTTGACAGTGGCGTCTGGAGCGAGATGAATCCGCGCGATAAGAAGGCCATCATGTTGAAATGGGCCGACTTGATTCGCGCCAACCAAGAAGAGCTTGCACTGCTGGAGACTCTGGATGTTGGCAAGCCAATCAGCGATTCCATGAACGTCGATGTGATGGGCGCTGCCCGCACCGTGCAGTGGTATGCCGAAGCAATCGATAAGACCTATGACGAGATTGCCCCGGCACCACGTAACGCACTTGCGATGATTACGCGCGAGCCACTTGGCGTCATTGGTGCTGTAGTGCCGTGGAACTATCCCATGATCATTGCGTCATGGAAGGTCGCTCCTGCACTCGCAATGGGTAACAGCGTCGTCTTGAAGCCGGCGGAACAATCCTCTCTCTCTGCAATTCTGCTCGCTAAGCTAGCAAGCGAAGCAGGTATGCCCGACGGTGTCTTCAACGTGGTGACTGGTCTGGGACCAACCGCAGGACAAGCACTTGCACGTCACAACGATGTCGCGAAGCTTGCCTTTACTGGCAGCGGACCGACTGGCCGAAAGATGTTGCAGTACGCAGCTGAATCAAATATGAAGCAGGTTGCGCTCGAACTAGGCGGCAAGAGCCCGCAAGTTGTTTTGGATGACGTTGCGGATTTGGATGCATGTGCATCAGCTATCGCATGGGGTATCTATTACAACGCGGGTCAGACTTGTAATGCTGGTTCCCGCCTGATTGTTCAGGGCGGCATCAAGGAAGAACTCTTTGCTCGTGTCACTAAATTCTTGGATACCTTCAAAGTTGGAGATCCGTTAGATCCCGCCACCATGATGGGACCGATTGTCTCCAAGGCGCAACGTGATCGCGTCAACCATTACTTAGAGATGGTCGGCAAGAACGGCGAACGCTTTGTCTTTGGCGGCGAGACCGCAACCGGTGAATCCAACATGATTGCGCCAACGCTCATCGATGGCGTCAAGCATGATTCTGTACTCTCACAAGAAGAAATCTTCGGACCTGTCCTGGTCGCACTCGAAGCAAAGGATGAAGCCGAGGCACTCGCGATGGCCAATGGAACCGAATTTGGCTTGGCTGCATCGGTCTGGTCCGGCAACATCGCACGCGCTCATAAGTTTGCTCGTAAATTGCGGGCTGGCACAGTCTGGATCAACACCTTTGATATGAGCGATGTCATCACGCCTTTTGGTGGATTTAAGGGATCGGGAAGCGGTCGCGACAAGTCGCTGCACGCACTCGATAACTACAGCGCACTAAAGACCACCTGGGTTGACCTGAATTAATTCATTTCACATATCTATACCAACAACTATCGCATAGGGAGAACATCGTGAAGGTCGCATTTATCGGAACCGGCAGCATGGGCGGAAGCATGTCTCGCAATCTTGCTGCGGCAGGCGTGGACATCACGGTCTTCGACCTTAATACAGAATCATTGAAGAAGCCTGCAGCAGCGGGCGCAAAGGTCGCCGCAAACGCGATTGAGTGCGTGACTGGCGCAGATTTCTTGATCACCATGCTTCCCACACCTCAATCGATTGAGGCCTGCATGATTGCTGGTGGAGTAGCAGCGGCCATGAAGCCAGGTTCGATGTGGATTGATATGTCCACATCCGTGCCAGAGACCGCGGCGCTTGTGAAGAAGTCACTGGATGCCAGCGTCCGTGTGATCGACGCACCTGTCGCAGGTATGTCAGTAGGCGCCGATAAGGGCACACTCTCCATCTTTGCTGGCGGAGAACCAGAACTCTTGACTGAGGCGAAGCCACTCTTTGACATTATGGGTGACCCAGCAAAATTCTTTAACTGCGGAAAGTCTGGCACCGGCTATGCAGTCAAGCTTGTCTTGAACATGCTCTGGTTCGATTACTTTGTTGCATCCGTTGAAGCGCTCGTTCTCGGCGTAAAGGCTGGCGTTGATCTCGAAGTCTTGCGGACCGCTTTGGTCGGATCGCCTGCGAACTCGACCATCATGGAACGCGACATCATTCCGTTGCTTCGCGATGGCGATTATGACGAAGGCTTTGCGGTTGCGTTGGCCTGTAAGGACCTGAAGCTCGCGGGTGATTTAGCTCGCTCTGTCGGCGTTCCGCTAGAAGTCAGCGGCGCGGTCGAGCAGGTATATCGTCGTGCTCGCGCTCGTTACGGCGACAAGGCGGGCGAGTGCATCCCGGCCAAGTTGTATGAGGATGACACGAACACCCCGCTTCGCTACGCAAAATAAGTCGTTACACCAAATAACGCCCCGCTCCATGATTGCTAAAAGCTCATACGAGAATGTTCTCGTATGGCTGGGCGTTGTGGGAATGTGGACGGTCGGCGGCGCTATCTATCCAGTGATGAGTAACGTCACCAAGAGCGTCGCTCCCATGAACCTGGTCTTTTTACGGGCTTTTGGCAGTGCCATAGTCCTCTTCATTATTTTGTTGCTCTTTAAGCGAGATCAGTTTCGTTATCTGCGCTGGAACAAAGGGTTGATTCCACTCTTTGCTGCATCGTTACTTTTTAATCCCACATGCGCTGGTGCGTTAGCGTGGTCCAGCACAAAGATTCCCGGAGCGATCAGCTCGTTGCTCTTTGGCACGCTGCCAGCGATGGCAACCATCTTTGGCGCAATCGTTGGTCGACGTCCGCATCGAATGGCTGTGATGGGCGTCGTGATTGCAACGATTGCTGTGGGATTTCTTGTGGGCGGACCGTCGGGTCGCGTGACAACTCCGGGCGTATTAGCCGCGCTCTTTGCAACGTTTGCTTGGTTCGGCGCGACTGAAGTCTGGGTGACCTTCAATCCTGGCTACCCATTGCTGCTAGCCACCATGTTGCAGACCGCGATTGGATCAGCCGGTTGCTTCCTCGCCCGACCAATTTTGCATTCACCAGCGATTAATTGGCACCAATACCAAATCGGTGGCGTTATCTTTCTGACGTGTGCATTCGCCGCACAACATTTTGCCTATCTCGGCATCTCGTCCCGCGTTAGTGGCCCGGTACTCACTTCATTTGGATTTGTGAACCCATTGGTTGCCGCGATTGTTGGTTACGCGCTCTACGCGCAGAAAATTTCGTTGATCCAAGGGGTCGCTGGGTTGATTTTGTTGGTCGGCGTTTTCTTGGTGGTGCGAGAAGATTTAAGCGCCAGTAGCGACAACGCCCCACATAATTAAAACACCAAGCACGGTTGCAACGATGGTCCAACGGGACGAATGCTTGGCATGCGCCTCGGGCAAGATATGTGACGTCGCGAGATAAATAACGAAGCCAGCGAAGAGTGCCAGATAAAGCGAGATGGTGGAAGAGCTGAAGGCGGCGTAAGAACCAACGGCAGCACCGCTTAACCGGCCGATCGCGTCAAAGCCCAGCAGGCCGATCGCTTTCTTGGTCCACAAATGTTCTTTGATCAAAAATGTGACGGTGTTCAAGCCATCGCTAAATGCGTGAACGAGAATCGCTACGAATACTGCAATACCCAATGAGGAGCTGACTCGGAAGGCCGCGCCGATACCCAGACCATCGGCAAAGACGTGGCCGACCATCGCGACCGCAGCCCAGCTGCCGGCCTTATGGCTGTGTTCGTGGTCATGACCGTAATCAGATTCGTGCGGCTCGTGGGTCGCAACCGACTTCTCCACAATATGCAGAAGCAGAAAACCAAGAATCAGAATAAGCGCGACGACTGGCACGTGACCAAAGGTTCTGGTGTTGTCAGCGAATACCTGGGGGATGAGATCGAACCCAACCAAGCCGAGCATCAAGCCCGCCGCAAGTCCCAAGAGCAGATGCAGGCGATCTTTTACCTTCAGTGCTAACAATCCGCCCAACGTTGTTGCCACTGAGGTAACAAATGCGAGCAACAGTGCGCGGGTCATGTGAATATTCTATCGGAATACAGCATGATGCTCGCGTGAGTTCATCGACCGTGCGCAAAGCCCTGGATGCAGCTATTGCTGCCATCGGGGGAGAGCCACGCGCAGGCCAAATCGAAATGGCGGAAGCAGTCGCTAATGCACTCTCAGATCGCCATCATCTCTTGGTTCAAGCGGGTACCGGCACCGGAAAATCATTGGCATATCTCGTTCCTGCGCTCGTGCATGGCAAGAAAGTATTGGTAGCGACCGCAACACTCGCGCTGCAACGCCAATTAGTCGAACGCGATTTGCCTCGTATCAAGCCAGCGTTGGAAAAAGAACTGGGTCGAGACTTGACCTTCGCCGTCTATAAAGGCGTCGGCAATTATTTGTGTCTGCAGAAGATGAATGGCAATCCAGATGACCCTGATATGGAAGTCATGCTGGAAATCGGTGCGCTAGAAAAAGACGCTAAGAAATTACGCGACTGGGCGCAGAAGCCCGGCGTGTCCGGCGATAAGGACGATGCGCCAGAAGTGGATCGTCGCGTCTGGCTTGCAAACTCCACGTCCGGTCGGGAATGCGTCGGCAAAGATGATTGCGCCTTTGGGTCGCAATGTTTCTCCGCTGCAGCAAAGGCAAAAGCGCAGACCGCCGATGTTGTGGTCACCAACCACACCTTGCTTGCGATTGAGATTGTTGACTCGCACCCAATCCTGCCCGAACGCGATGCCATCATTTTGGACGAGGCACACGAGTTCATGGATCGCACGACCCAAGCGGTCACTGAAGAGTTGACTGCGGGTCGTGTAGAGCGCGCCGCGAAATTGGCGAACAAACATATGCCGGGAAAGGCGTCGGTCGCGTTTCAGAAAGCAGCCGATAAATTCGCGGAAGCACTCGCTGATTTCGGCGACGATATTCGCAATGATCCATCGAAGGGTGGCCGCTTGCCTGAGATTCCGGCGTCGCTCGAGGCACCATTGCGTGCCGTCAAGGAATCCTCGCAAGCAGTGATTGCACTGATTAACGCCGATGGCGATGTTATCGATCCAGACAGTAATGCCGAGCGCGCGCGTTGCAAGGGTGCGGTCAACGAGGTCTTGCAGACCGCGACCAAGATGATGAAAACTAAGGCGCATCAGGTGATGTGGTACGAACCAACATTTTCGACTTTGTATTTAGCGCCACTGACCGTCTCTGGTGTCTTGCGCGAAAATCTGTTGACCAAGTCACCCGTCATCGCCACCAGCGCGACCTTGTCGGTGGGTAAGAGTTTCGATGCGATTGCAAAATCAATTGGCTTTGTTGTTAACGCCGAGGACGAAGAGTTCGACGAAGGCGCTGTCGATCCTGCCAATGTGCAGATGCTCGACGTTGGTTCGCCCTTTGATTTCGCCAATCAGGGCATGTTGTATTTGCCCAAGCATCTACCCGAGCCCGGTCGGGATGGTCCGAGCAAAGAAGTATTGGAAGAGCTGGCAGAGTTGATTGATGCCGCCGGCGGTCGCACGCTCGCGCTCTTCTCATCATGGCGCGGGGTTGAGATGGCCGATGAATATCTGCGCAAAGTCTTGGCAGAGCTGCCGATTAAAGTAATTACACAACGACGCGGCGATTCGGTTGGTGCGTTGGTCGAAAAGTTCTCGGATGATCCAACGTCCATTTTGATCGGAACGCTCTCGCTCTGGCAGGGCATCGACGTGCCAGGACCTGCGTGCACGCTGGTGGCGATTGATCGAATCCCATTCCCGCGGCCTGACGAACCAGTGATGGCGGCACGCGCTGCCGAAGCAGACGAAGCTGGCGGCAGTGGATTCCGACAGGTCTCGTTACCTCGTGCCGCGTTGTTGTTGGCGCAAGGCACCGGCCGCTTGATTCGTTCGATTGATGATCGTGGCGTTGTAGCCATCTTGGATTCGCGAATCGTGCATAAGTCATACGGCAACATCTTGTTGAATTCGATGCCGCCGTTCTGGCGAACCAATGATCCAGATATCGTGCGTGAATCGCTCTTGCGTTTACATCAGCAATACAGCAAGTAATTACCTCGCTCCACAGCGCCGCGTTCTCCACACCCTTTGGTCGATCTTCATCGCACCCGTTCGGCTTGCACCAGAGTCCACTCATGCATATTCGGCGGTGGTGCGGACTCGTGGCTGGGTGCGCGTTGTTGCTTGTGCAGACTGGGTGCGGACGAGCTGAGGGATCTCGTTTTGTGCCCGGCGATATACAGAACAATCCGGCGGTCTCCACCAGCCTCCCAGTCGGAGTGGACTCCGCCGCATTGTCTGCAGTCATTGGTTACGTCGATGCCTTGAATATCGCGGCAAAGACCGGCGATACCTTGGCGCTGCGAATGTCAGCACAAGTGGGCTGCGGGTGTTTAAAGATTGCAAAATCCTTCGAAGCTATTTATTCGACTTCCAATTTAATCGGTGCGACATATCGCATTACTGGATTCACAGTGCTCCAAAATTCTGCCGACGAAATTCGTTTGCGGGTGATTATCGCGATGTCCAAGGCGGTGCACGTGGACCGGGCGACGGGCGCACGAACCGCATGGAGCAGCGCAATAACTCCCACGCTATTTATCCTGCAGCCCATCGATGGCACGTGGTGGATTGTGCAGACCGAATGAAGCGGTTGTTCGTACTGTTGACTGCGCTATTGGTTATGTCGCTTCTTCCGGCACGCGCCGCCGAGAATTGCAGTACTCAAGTCTGCGTGCAGGTCTATACCGACCCCACAACTGGTCGAGTCATCATCAAAGCGCATCGGACCGCACCGACACCAGCGCCGCGACCCACCCGCACCTACGTCTATCGTCCATATACGCCACGACCAGTACCTACACGTCCTTATGTGCCGCGACCACGTGCCACCCATCGCGCAGCGCCGGTAATCAACACTGCACTCTCGTTGGCAGATCAACTCTCGCAACTAATCCCTACTCACTCCATCCATGTTCAACCAGCATCGCGGGCGCTGACTAATGTGCCCACCTACTTCTGGAGTGATACCGACCCAACTTTCACTACCGCAGTCAATATCTTGGGCGTACCAGTGTCAGTTTTTCTCAAGCCGGCATTTGTGTGGAACTTTGGCGATGGCACCGTGTCACAAAGTTTCAGTGATCGTGGTGGGCCATATCCAGCAGGCGATGTGACTCATCTCTATCGAATAGCAGGCACGTACACCGCCACACTCAATGTCTCATGGGCGGGCACATGGGCGGCAAACAATTTCAGTTATCCAGTATTAGGTGGCGCAATTGTGCAGACGACTACCGTGCAAGTGACGGTCGTGCCTGGACCGACTCGCTACAACAATTAACACGGGATGTATGTCCACAGTCTGGTCTCCGGCACAACCGTCCGCCATGAAAGAGTGCCAGCTTTAGCACATGACAACACTTACTTCTTCCAATGACCTACCTGATGCACTTTCCTATCTAGGCACCGATGCCGAGCTCAAAAAGGCAATCAAATCTATTCATCCCATCAATTACACCAGCGACAACGTGCCCTTTCTCCAACGTGAAGGCGCGCTCGCAGTCCACGAGCTGGCGACGGATTATGCCCGCTCCGGCACCTTGCACAATAAGAATCTGTTGGCGCTGGTGTTAGTGCGTCTGCATGACTTGCAGGTTCGGGACTTTGCCATGGGAATCACTTCTGAGGCAAACATCGAGACCCTCTGGTCATTGTGG
>Ga0208106_1000723_pt1 | contig 10374 bp, 9 predicted proteins | sample CryBogCBE25Jul08_FD_184577 | JGI IMG/M metagenome (GOLD analysis project Ga0208106, IMG submission 184577) | Freshwater microbial communities from Crystal Bog, Wisconsin, USA - CBE25Jul08 (SPAdes) | ecosystem: Environmental > Aquatic > Freshwater > Lake | place: Crystal Bog, Wisconsin, USA...
GATTTGTGTCCAGTCTTTGTCAGACTTCGCTAATGGGATGATAGTTGTTAACAAAAGAAAAGCAATGATTCCCCCTTCAAAATTTAAGTACATGGTAAGAGGGGCGCATGCCCCACATACCTGGGTACCATCAAAGACTTTAAAATTATTAAATCCAGGAATTTTATGAAAGAACAAGCCAAAAGCTAAGGCAGAAAACCCTAAATGCGCCAAGAATCGTAAAGATTTATAAGATGTATATCTGAGAGCTAGAGCAAAGGCTGTAAGAACTGGTAAAGCTAAAAAACATTCTTGTTTGAGGTTCCCAAACCAATAACCGACCCCAAGAGCAGCAGCAAAAAAAACAATCGCCGCTTTCTTTGAAACCCAACACAGTAATAATGATAAACCGAGCAGGATATAAGGAACATAAAAATCAAAGAGGTGAAGATCGGTTAACATAATTTCAAACTCTTTTCCTATTTATCATCAATTACCCAGTAGCATGAAACGTGCAAGTTTAACAAGATTCTATTTTCTTTCCTGCAACACCTCAATCAATGGCCTATCAGCATCCGGCATAAGGTAATTGTTCAGCTCTGAGGGTTTAACCCATTCAAAGCTTTCTTGATTTTCACGTAATGTGATCGTACCAATCCATTTTTTGCACAAGAAAACCAACATGACCAAATGAAATTTTTCATAAAGATGAGAAACAAAAGTCAGTGGACTTAGGTCTGAGGTGGTAACCTGAATACCCAATTCTTCTTTGAGTTCACGAATGAGTGTTTCCTCTGGGCTTTCATCAGCTTCAATTTTACCGCCCGGGATTTCCCAAAGACCTCCCATTTCTTTATGAAGGGGCCTTTGGACCAAAAAGACTGAGCCATCTTCTTGCTCCAAAACCCCTGCGGCTACATAAACAATAGGTAGTCTAGGCTGCATTGGCTTATCGTTTTAGATGAGAAACGGCCTCTTTAATTCTTTTGCAGGCTTCCATCAAATTTTCCATAGAGGTTGCATAAGAAATCCTGAAATAAGGCGATAACCCAAATGCATCACCGCTGACGGCTGTAACGCGCGCTGATTCTAATAAGTATTCGCAAAACTGATTGTCTGTTTCAAGCACTTGTCCACCTGGTGTGGTTTTACCTAAAACCCCGGCGCAGTTTACATACAAATAAAAAGCTCCTTCAGGAATACGGCAACTAAGTCCTTCGATTTTATTCAAAGCCTCTGCTGTTTTATTACGGCGTTCAGCAAAACTTTCACACCATTCAGTCAAAAATCCTTGTGGGCCATTCAGGGCCATTACAGCCGCACCTTGAGCAATCGAACAAGCATTCGAGGTGCTTTGAGATTGAAGCATTGTCATTGATTTAATAAGTTCTTTTGGACCTGCGCCGTAACCGATTCTCCATCCAGTCATGGAGTAGGACTTAGAGACTCCGTTAACAATTAAGGTGCGCATTTTTAGACGCGGCTCAATCTGAACAATGGATGCGAACGTTTGATTGTCATAGACAAGGTGCTCGTAAATATCATCGCTTAGGATATAGACGTGATGGCTTTCAACCAACACCTCTGCCAATGCCCTTAGCTCGGCCTTTGTATACATCGATCCGGTTGGGTTAGACGGAGAGTTTAAAATCAGCCATTTTGTACGCGGCGTAATTGCGGCACGCAGTTGATCCGGTGTTAGTTTAAAAGCATTTTCTTCCGTGCAAGCCACAGGAACGCTAACGCCGCCAAAAAGATTGACCATGTCAGGATAAGACACCCAATAAGGGGCTGGAATGATAACCTCATCCCCATCATTAATCGTTGCCATTAGAGCGTTAAAAATCACTTGTTTTCCGCCCGTGGAAGCCACAATCTGGCCAAGGTCATATTCCAATTGATTGTCGCGCAGGAATTTTTGTTGAATGGCCCTTTTTAAGGTGGGAATCCCATCAACGGCTGTATATTTTGTCATGCCCTGTTCCATGGACTGAATAGCGGCTTGTTGAATCCAGGTAGGAGTTTCAAAGTCAGGCTCGCCGGCGGCAAGGTTAATCACATCAATTCCCTCAGCCTTAAGGGCTGCTGCACGGGCATTTAACGCAAGAGTTGGAGATGGTTGGATTCGCGCCAGACGGCTAGCTAAAAGAGGCATAACGATACACAAAAATTAAAGAGTTAACTTGTGTTTACTATATCGGGTTTTTGCAAAAAGATCCGCAGGAAAATTTAGACAAAAACTACTTTTAGATTTAGAGATGACGATGTAAAGATAGGTTTTGTAAATCATAATCAGTTTATTTTTCTCTCTATTGATCTTGACTCTACCTTGTTGGGCTTATCCCTCAAAGACTGCCAATGCTTAAGGCGCTTTAAAAGCGTATCTTCAAAACCTTTTCCTTTAGGATTATAGAAAATGCGCCTGGGCAGCTCTTCGGGGAAGTAATTTTGGCCTGAGAATTCTTCTTCGGCATTGTGATCATAAATATAATCTTTGCCGTAGCCCAAATCCTTCATCAAAGGCGTTGGCGCGTTTAATATGTGTTTGGGGGGTGAAAGTGATCCATGGTTTTTTGCGGTTTTCACAGCGCCCTTATAGGCCATATAGGCTGCATTCGATTTAGGGGCGGTTGCCAAATAAATAAGGCATTGAACGATGGCAAGTTCCCCTTCGGGCGAGCCTAGAAATTCATAAGCTTCTTTGGCGGCAATAGCTTGAGTTAATGCACCCGGGTCGGCAAGGCCAATGTCTTCGGACGCTGCTCGTACCAAACGTCTTGCAATGAAAAGTGGGTCTTCCCCTGCCTCTATCATTCGGCAAAACCAATAAAGGGCTGCATCAGGGTCAGATCCACGGATCGATTTATGCAGTGCGCTGATTAAATTGTAATGCCCCTCTTGGGCTTTGTCGTAAATGGGGGCGCGTTTTTGAAGGATTTCTAGCAACCCATGTGAATCTAAGGTTTTATCCTTGGGCAAAATAAATAGCGATTCAGCGAAATTTAATAACGTTCTTCCATCGCCATCTGCCATCTGGATCAACAGAGCTCTGGCCTCAAGCGTTAAGGGAAGGGCAGCAGCATTATAATCCTCTGCTTTTTGTAACAGTGCTTCGAGATTGTTTTCATTTAACCGATTTAAAACCAAAACGCGGCACCTTGAAAGTAGCGCCGCATTTAGTTCGAAGGATGGATTTTGGGTTGTGGCACCAACGAGGGTGATAATGCCTTCCTCTAAGGATGATAAGAACACATCTTGCTGGGCGCGATTGAAACGGTGAATTTCATCAACAAACAAAAGGGTGCGTTTGCCATGCATCCGGTTGTCTTTGGCAATTTCAAAGACTTTTTTTAAATCCGCAACGCCTCCGACAATGGCTGAAATGGATTCAAACTCTGCTTCGATCTCATGCGCTAATAAATACGCAAGGGTTGTTTTCCCGCATCCAGGAGGACCCCATAAAATTAAAGAGGGCAAGTTTTTTGATTGCAGCAAAAGGGCAAGGGATTTTCCTTCGCCTAGAAGATGTTCTTGCCCCACAATCTCACTAATTACTTTGGGGCGCAATTTGTCCGCCAAAGGGCGTGATTTTAAAGCCATATTTTCAAACAGGCCGACATCTTTAGGCATTTATTATCTCCTGCATTTCTATAAGAAGTAACATTCAAGGCATTAGTGATGTCAAGGGAATAGATAGCATTAAAAAACCCTCTATTAATTCTTTGTTGATCTGTTGTATAAGAACATGCAATGCGAAAAAACAAAAACTTATATATAGTGAGTGTTCCTTGAGTCAAATTATTAGATATCTGATCCCTACTATTGTAGGGATAATCTTGTTTGTTTCTCCTGTTCCTGTTGGTCTCGACCCTAAGGGCTGGAAATTGTTCGCAATTTTCGTACCCACTATTTTAGGTATTATTTTTAAACCTCTTCCCATGGGTCCAATTGCTCTTCTGGGATTGTTGATGGCAACGTTAACGGGCGCCCTCAACCTTGGAACAGAAGGATTAACCGGTTTTGCATCGCCTGTTATTTGGTTGATCGTCCTGGTTTTCTTTATTGCAAGGGGCTTTATCAAAACCCAGCTTGGGACCAGAATTGCTTATCACTTTGTTAAACATTTAGGGCACAAAACCTTAGGCCTTGGTTACGGTTTGATTTTTACAGAAACAGTTATTGCCCCTGTTATTCCCAGTAACGTAGCCCGTGCTGGCGGTGTTATGTTCCCGATTTTAAAATCAATCTCAGAATCCTTGGGCAGTAGTCCAGAAAATGGAACCGAACGAAAAGTAGGTAGTTATTTAACCCAAGTTTGTTTTCAAGGCAATTTGATCACAAGCGCGATGTTTTTAACCGCTATGGCAGCAAACCCTATGGTGCAGGATTTTGCAGCCATGCAGGGTATTCAAATCACTTGGGCGAATTGGTTTTTAGCAGCCTTAGTGCCTGGGATTTTAAGTATTATTATTGTGCCCTTCGTCCTTTATTTGATTTATCCACCAGAGGTTAAGGAATTCCCCGAAGCTGTCACGATGGCAAAGCAAAAGCTACATGAAATGGGTCCTATGAGTAAGGCTGAATGGACCATGACGGGTGTATTTTTTTTGATGCTCGGTTTTTGGATTTTTGGTGATAAGTTAGGAATCACAGCGACAACAACGGCTTTGCTGGGGTTATGTTTACTGCTTGTTACAGGCGTCTTGACTTGGAAAGATGTTTTAAATGAACATGACGCTTGGCACACACTGGTTTGGTTGTCGATTTTGGTTATGATGTCGGCCTTTTTGGAAAAATTCGGTTTTATCGGTTGGTTCAGTGGACACATCGGATCCTTTGTTGCGGGATGGCCTTGGGGAACTGCTTTTTTGGCACTCGTTCTTGTTTATTTCTATAGCCATTATTTCTTTGCCAGTAACACAGCCCATGTTAGTTCTATGTATGCTGCCTTTTTGGCAGTCGCAATTGCAAGCGGCACGCCACCACTTTTAGCGGCATTGGCTCTTGGGTTTTGTAGCAGTCTCTTTTCCAGCATGACTCATTATGGAACTTCTGCTGCGCCGCCGTTGTTTGGCACAGGTTATGTGCCAATTGCAGCCTGGTGGGGCGTTGGCCTTGTAGTTAGCTTTGTTAACTTAGCAATTTGGATTGGAGCTGGCGGCGTATGGTGGAAGATCTTAGGAATGTGGTAGGGCTTCTTAAAAACAAAAGCTTTTTGACAGTTAATTAAGGAGTTTATTTATGTCACCTCAACCAACTGCGGCCATTATTGTTATTGGTAATGAAATTCTGTCCGGGCGCACTCAAGATACGAATGTTGCCTATATTGGTAAAAAGTTGGCCGCCGCAGGGATCGATTTACTTGAGGTGAGAGTGATCCCTGATGACGAAGAGCGGATTATTAAAACTGTGAATGATGTGCGCCCCAATTATACCTATGTTTTTACAACAGGTGGAATTGGCGCAACGCACGATGATATCACGGCTGGATGTATAGCTAAAGCCTTTGGGCGTAAATTTGTCGAAAATCAAGAAGCCTTGAAAATAATAACCGAACATTACAAGGGTAAATTTTATCAGGACCAAGAGCTGTTGAATAGCAATCGTTCGAGAATGGCGATGATGCCGGAAGGGGTGACGTTGATTGAAAACCCGGTCAGTAAAGCGCCAGCCTTTCAAATCGAAAATGTTTATGTGCTGGCGGGGATGCCGTCTGTGATGCAAGGAATGCTGCAATGTGTTTTGCCGACCCTTGAAAAAGGGGATCCTTTTTATTACAACACAGTGACCAGTAATTTATTAGAAGGGACCATCGCTGAGAGGTTAACCGAGGTTCAAAATGCGTACCCAAAGCTTTCGATTGGCAGTTACCCATTTTATCAGGCGCCAAATATTGGAACCAACCTTGTTATCAGAGGACAAGATAAAACAATGATTCACGAGGCAACCGAAGCTATTATTGAAATGGTGAAATCCTTTGGTGCTACCCCGCAAATTGAACGACAGGTTTAATCAATTAAAAAAACAACGATAACTTTCTTAGCATCCCGCCAGTATTGCACCAAAAAAAGCTTCAGGAGTTGAGTTCTGTACTGCAGATGGATTGCTGTTCTTTGCTGTTTCTGAAATTTCTTTGTACAAAGTTTTTCTTGTTGCAGATAAAAATTCTTCATCTCTGTTTGAGTCTGTCGGCGTAACCGGTCCAACTACTTTTTTTTCTGCTTCTAATTTGTCACTCAATTCCCTGCTTTCTATTATTGCTCCATATGGCATTCTAAGAATCCTGGTTGAATGGATACCTCTCGTTGTTAAATCTATTACAGGCGTTGCAGACACTACTGACCTTAATCGTACACTTCGGGCTCCTATTTCCCCAAGCTCTTTTGCACATCTAGAAAACATCGCACTTGCAGTATCGTGCGTCATTAACAGTATAGTACCTAAAAATAACGCTTTGTAATAAAATTTCATGATTCTACCTCACAGTGTATATTGAACGGTATTTTTTTCTAGCAACCAGGCACTTTATTGTCAATAATATAATTAAATTTTTATTAAAATTATCATTAACAGACGGTTATTGATAATAAAACAATGCGGATTAAGGGAGGGTGAGTTGAGAACAGAAAGCAAAAGTATCTAAGCTTTCAAAGCATACGTAAAAAGGCTAATACCAATGGCGATATAGGTGAGCGTTAGTCCAGCCAAAAAGCTTAAAGCCGGTAGGCCAATGATGCCTTGATCAAGGCCCGAAATCATTAATAAAGAAGGGAGTCCCAAAGGAGCAAGGCACATGGGAAGGGTAAGGTGCATCTCTTGAACTTTGGTAATCAATGCTGAAATACTAAGAGCCCCCCCAAGGGAGATGCTCTGTATACCAATCAATGCCAAAGCCAGACTCATCATAAAAATAGTTTCAAATCCATCTCCTCTAAGGATCCACGTTCCCATAACAACCATTAGTGTTGGAATAAGGGTCATAATACAAAAGGCAGATGCCGTTATTAGAAAATATAAGGCAGGGGTCATTCCTTGGCTGCGTAGCCAAAAAAGGCTCCCATCTTCAAGATCTTCTTTTAAAACCTCATGAAAGGTTTGACTGATAATCAGCGTGAATAGAATAACAACAATAGGCATAAACCAGGCTTTGTAAGTTTCCTCTTTTGATTCTGTCAGAACAAAAGCAAGCTGCAGAAAAATAAAAGCTAATAAAAAGGGCAGGCGATACAAGTTTGCTTTTAATACCTTAACTTGAAATTTAAAAAGGGCCCATTTCATTTTTTAAACCCCACTAAAATCACCACACTGTCCCCGCCATCTTAAGGCATGATCAGTAAGTACTAAACTTACCATGGCTTCGACAATAGGGATGGCTCTGATAGCAACGCATGGATCATGCCTTCCTGTAACACTTAGGGTTGTTTCCTTAAGATTTGTGGTTATCGTTTGCCGCGGTTGAAGTGTGGAAGTGGTCGGTTTGACAGCTATTCTGCAAACAATCGGCTGGCCGGTTGAAATGCCTGCTAGAATGCCTCCTGCATGATTGCTCTTAAAGTCAGGACTGCCATTTTCTAAAGCCATTTCATCATAGCTGGTTTGAGCCTCGACGCAGGCAAATCCATCGCCAATCTCAACAGCTTTGACAGCATTAATGCTCATAAGGCCCTTGGCAAGATCGGCACTTAATTTATCGAATACAGGTTCACCAAGGCCGGCTGGAAATCCGGTTGCATGGACTTCGATAAGGGCTCCTGCTGATTTCCCCTGATCCTTGATATGGGTTAAATATTGTTCCCATTTTTGGGTTATATCTTTATCAGGACATGAAAAGGCATTTTGATTAACTTCTTTCCAGTCCATCTTAGTAATTTTATGGGGGCCAATTTGAATAATGGCTGCTTTTACTTTTACAGCTTCTCCAAATAAGCTTCTGAGTACAACTTTCCCAATTGCTCCGCCAACGACACGCGCAATCGTTTCTCTGGCTGAGGCCCGTCCACCACCTCTATGATCACGATGACCATATTTTTGCTGATAGGCGTAATCTCCATGACCCGGGCGATAAACGGACTTTAAGCCGTCATAATCATTTGAATGGTGCCCCTCGTTTCGAACCATAAAAGCAATTGGTGTGCCAAGCGTTTTGCCTTCAAACACTCCTGATAAAATCTCAATTTCATCCTTTTCCAGGCGGAGGCTGGTAAGCGCGTGATTTCCTGGTTTTCGTCTGTTCAGGTCTGCTTGAATACATTCAGCTGTCAACGGCAGGCCAGGGGGCACTCCATCCACGATGCCGCCAATAGCAATTCCATGACTTTCGCCCCAAGTCGTTAACCTAAAAATTTGACCAAAAGTATTGCCAGGCATTTTGTAATTTTCTCTACTTTTATTAACGTAGTGTTAACGCTTCCATCTCTACACTAAGCACTACGTTGGTTTTTAAGGAGAGTATCAGGGAAAATGAGAAGATTCTCAAACACTTATTTTTCTGCCGAAGAGTGGCAAGTTCGCTGTGATCTTGCGGCTTCTTATCATCTGGCGGCATTATTTGGGTGGACTGATTTGATATACACCCATATTTCTGCACGCATTCCCGGAGAACAAGGATGCTTTTTGATTAATCCCTTTGGTTTGCATTTCCACGAGGTTACACCTGAAAATTTAGTAAAGGTCACATTAGATGGCGAAGTCATCGGCCATTCTGATTACGGAATCAATCCGGCCGGACTTACGGTTCACAGTGCAATACATGCTGCAAGGTCGGATATTGGTGCAATTGTCCATCTTCATACGGTAACTGGGATGGCTGTTGCAGCTTTGCAGGATGGTTTATTGCCCCTAAGTCAGCATGCGTGCCATTTTTATGGAAAAATTGCTTATCATGATTACGAGGGCATTGCCGTCTATGGCGATGAGAAAAAGCGTCTTGTTGAGGATTTAGGAGATAAAGATGTGATGATCTTAAGAAATCATGGCTTTTTAACGGCAGGAAAAACAGTCGCTGAGGCTTTTAGCGCCATGTACACCCTTGAAAAAGCAGCGCATGTGCAGATTACAACTCTTTCCATGGGTCGCCCTGTGACTGTTCCTCCACCAGTGGTTTGTGAGCAGGTTGTCAAAGATACCGGCAAGCGAGGTATTAAAGAGGCCGCAATAGAATGGGAAGCCTTAAAGCGACTTTTACCAAGTCATCAAAGTTCCCAAAGGATGAGGCATTAGAGACCCTATTCGTCATACTCGGACTTGATCCGATTATCCTTAAGATCTTCGTGTCGCGCAAGAGGATGACGCTATGGTGATTGGGTATGCAAAAAGTCTATCAAATTACAGAACTAAAGAAACACGATTTCCTGGATGACGAGTTAGGAATCCTTGCAGTTCTAATTCTGCCAGAAGGCTCATTAATTCACCTGGAGGATAGTTATAATTATCCAAAAGGTTTTCAATTGCAATTGGAGTGGTCGTAAGATCTTCGAGGATTTGCTTTTTTATATCAGAAGATTTGATAGGATTTGAGGGTACGTATTCTTTGGGTGCAGCACCAGTATCATCTGTTATTTGTGATTGGTTTAGTATGCCAACGATTTCGAGTATATCGGCTGCTGATTGAACAAGGATTGCTCCTTGCTTTAATAAATGATTGCTGCCTTGACACCTAGGATCCAAAGGTGATCCTGGAACAGCAAACACATCGATTCCAAGATCTAAGGCATATTCAGCTGTAATCAGCGATCCTGATTTATGAGCAGCCTCGACAATTACAATGCCCTGACTTAAAGCTGCAATCAAGCGGTTGCGCCTTGGAAACAAAGAAGCATTTGGAGATGTACCCAGAGGCATTTCTGAGATAATCGCACCTTCCCTTAGAATTTCGTTATAAAGAGATTCATGTTCAGGTGGGTAAATATGATCAACGCCACCAGCAAGAACAGCGATCGTCTTTGTTTTAACGGATCCCTTATGGGCTGCCTCATCAATGCCTCTTGCTAAGCCGGAAACAATGATCCACCCTTTTTCCCCTAAACCTTTTGCAAAATGAAAACTGAGTTTGCGTCCTCCGAGCGAGGCATTTCGTGCACCAACAATGGCGATGGTTGGTTTATTAAGGGCGCTTGCATTACCAGCCACGCTAATAAGGGGAGGAAAATCATTAAGGCGCTTGAGTCTGCCAGGGTATTCTTTTTCATAGGCCGCAATCAGATGATATCCGCGCTTTTGATGTTCATGCAACTCAGCCTCGGCCTTAGAATAGGGATATGGGTCTTTTAGAGTCTCGATAGCACTTTCTACATCTTCGTATTTGGATAGCAAGTTCCAAAATTTAATAGGCCCAATACCTTGTGTTCTGATGAGTTGTAGCCATTTTATTTTTCTTTGATCCAAATATGTATTCAC
>Ga0208106_1000726_pt1 | contig 10307 bp, 13 predicted proteins | sample CryBogCBE25Jul08_FD_184577 | JGI IMG/M metagenome (GOLD analysis project Ga0208106, IMG submission 184577) | Freshwater microbial communities from Crystal Bog, Wisconsin, USA - CBE25Jul08 (SPAdes) | ecosystem: Environmental > Aquatic > Freshwater > Lake | place: Crystal Bog, Wisconsin, USA...
AAAAAAGACGAGGGGCGTAAGGCATCTTTTTGTGCCCGCATGGAAGGGGTAGTGAAAAACGCTAAAGGGCCTGCAGAGAGGGCAAAAGCATCATTAAAGAACTGGAACTGTTAATGACCCATAAATTTGCTAATAATGGAACATTAAGTTTACAAAAAAGACTTAACCAGTTACGTTATGATGCAAAAAAGAAATATGGATTAACAAGGGAAGAAATTGTTAAGTTAAGAGAAAATCCTTGTGAGATATGTAATGTCAAAGCAAAAAAAATGTGTATTGACCATAAAATACCATCAACCTACAGGGGTGTTCTTTGTCAACAATGTAATGTCCGTTTAGGATGGTTTGAAAAATACAAAGAAACAATTATTGATTACCAACAAAGAGGCCCACAAAATGCCATTAGTTAAAAGTAAATCACCTGAAGCGTTCAAAAAGAACTTAAAAACTGAGCTTAAAGAAGGAAAGCCCTTAAAGCAAAGTTTAGCGATTGCATATTCAGAGAAACGTGAAGCAGCTAAAAAGACAGAAAAGAAAGGTAAGAAATAATGTTTAACTTTACACATTCAACCCAAGAGGTTAATTTGGTCATCCAAGCACTTGAGCACAAGATTAGAGACTTGACTGAGTTGTTGAACAAAATGGTTCAGAACGCACAAGCTCAAGCCCCCAAGCCTGAAGTTCAAGAAGCACCAAAGGCTGAATGATGCCAACCCTAGCTAACATTTATAGTTCAATAGATAGCTTTAAACGTAGGCTAGGGGATGTTGTTTCCAATCCAGTTGGTAGTATTCAACAAGCAGTTGGTAATGCAAACGATCAAGCTAGAGATTTAAACGATCTTACTTATCGAGCTGCTCAAGAAGGTCTTAAATATGGGCCAGCTACTCAAGAATTGGGTAGGTCAATGGCAGCATCTTATAGCCCTGTGGGAAGCCTTGAATATCAAGGTAGTCATGTAGCGCCTAATGCAAACAATTACGGTGCTTTTTTACACGATTTAACACAAATTATGCCATCTGATGTTTATTCAGCTAGTGGCAAAAGACTTTATGGTATTGGTGACCCAATAATTGATTCTCAATGGAGAATAGCTGCATTAAAAGCTAGAGGTAAGCCTTATGCTCCTATTGAAATATATAGAGCAGTTCCAAAAGGGATAAAAGACATCAATCATGGGGATTGGGTAACAACAAGTAACCATTATGCAAAGTGGCATGGTGAAAATGTTTTAGATGGCGATTACGATATTCTTAAAAAGACTGTACCTGCCAAAACATTGTCAACTGAAGGTTATCCTTATGAGTTTGGTTATCACGAAGAAGGTAAAGAATGACACATCCTGGTGGTAGACCAACTGATTATGACGAATCATTCTGCGATAAAGTCGTGGAGTTGGGCGCTATGGGTAAGTCTGTAGAGCAAATAGCCAAAGAATTAGGCTTTGCTATTAGAACTTTATACTTATGGAGAGATACTTATCCACAGTTTATGCAAGCCTTAAACACAGCTAAGGAATTAGAGCAAGCATGGTGGGAAGATCAAGCTCAAGCGTATATGTTAGAGCACAAAGATGGGCCAAAACTGAACGCAACATTGTGGTCTAGGTCGATGGCTGCTAGGTTTCCTAAGAAGTATAGAGATAACTCTAAGATTGAGTTGACTGGTGAAGGTGGAGCGCCATTGATTCCACACATACAAGTTAGTTTTGTAAAGCCCAATGAATGAAATTCAAGAGGCGATAAGTAGGGCAGAGTTTCCCCAAAAACTCCAATGTTTATTTGTTCCTGAAAAAGCTCGCTATCGCACGATCTATGGCGGTCGTGGGGGTGGCAAATCTCACTCGGTCGCAAAAGCGCTATTGGTCAAGGGAGCAATGGCAACCTTACGCATTTTGTGTGCTCGTGAGTTCCAAACGTCTATTAGGGATTCTGTACACAAACTACTGTGCGACCAAATCGAGTTATTGGGTTTGTCAACGTTTTACGAAATAACCCAAAATTCTATACGAGGTAAAAATGGTACAGAGTTTGCCTTTGTTGGGTTGAAGAATAACATTGCTAACGTAAAATCATTTGAAGGAATAGACATTTGTTGGGTGGAGGAGGCCCAAACGGTTTCAAGAATGTCATGGAACATATTGATTCCAACGATCCGAAAAGAGGATTCTGAAATATGGATCACGTTTAACCCAGAGTTAGAAACGGACGAAACCTATCAACGCTTTATTGTCAATGCGCCTGAAAATTCCGTAGTTGCCAAGGTCAATTGGTCTGACAATCCTTGGTTTCCTGAAACGCTACGACTAGAGAAAGACGCACTAAGAGCAAGAGACCCAGAGGCCTATAACACGGTTTGGGAGGGTCTATGTAGGCAAACGGTAGATGGCGCTATCTTTGCCAAAGAAATCCAATTTGCAGAGCTAGATGGGCGCATCACTAGAGTGCCTTATGACGCTACAAAGCCTGTACACGCCATTTTTGACCTTGGGTGGAGTGATGCTACTGCCATTTGGTTTATGCAGTTTGTAGGCATGGAAAATAGGCTTATAAGGTACTTTGAGACTAACCAAGAAACCATGTCTAGCATCCTCAATAAGATGCAAGGATTTGGGTATATCTACGATACTTTGTGGCTACCCCATGACGCAGAGAACAAAACTTTGGCTGGAAATGGTCGAAGTATTGAAGAAATTGTACGAAATTTGGGTTATAAGACTAGAATAGTGCCTAAAGTACCAATTGTGGATTCCATTAACGCTGCGAGAACTATTTTCAGTAACTGTTACTTTGATCGTGAGAACTGCCATCAAGGGCTAGAAGCTCTGAGGCATTATCGCTATGAAGTAGACCCTGATACTGGGATGTTCTCTAAGACGCCTTTACATGACAATTACAGTCATGGAGCAGATGCGTTTAGGTACATTGGGCTAATGATTAGCGAGCCTAAAAAAGTCGTTAAGAAAGCGCCTGTAAATATTCAATCTTCTTGGATGGGTTAAACATGGTAGATGATCTTGAATCTAGCGACTTAATAGCAGACGCACAAGCCTTTTTGCACTTATGTGTAGAGGCAGATATGATGAACCGTACTGAGGCGCTAGAAGACCTTAGATTTAGCGCTGGTGACCAATGGCCTGTTGAGATTCAAAACTCACGCACTTTAGAGTCACGCCCATGTCTAACTATTAACAAGGTAGACGCATATTGTCGACAGATTACTAACAACATACGCCAACAACGCCCACGCATCAAGGTTCATGGTGTAAACAATGAATCTGATGAGAAGATGGCAGACATCCTCACCGGCATTTGTAGGCACATCGAGGTCAACTCAGACGCAGACCAAGCCTATGATAACGCTGCAGACTACGCAGTTCGCATGGGTTGGGGTTTTATTAGGGTCAATACAGACTATGTAAGAGAAGATTCTTTTGACCAAGAAATCTACATCAAGTCAATAATGAACCCATTTACGGTTTATTTTGATCCTAATTCCATATTGCCTGACGGTTCAGACGCAGAGAAAGTTCTAATTACTGAGGTTATTTCTAAGAAGCAATTTAAGGATATGTACCCTGACGCAGACGAGGGTGTTCAGTTCAACCAAAGGGGAGCTGGGGACACAAATGCAGAATGGGTGATGAAAGAAGATATTCGCATCGCAGAATACTTCTATACAGTACGCACAAAAACCAAGTTATTGCTTTTGGCAGATGGGTCAAAAATATACAAAGACTTGTATAAAGGTGACCCAAATTTAATCATCGACCAAAGGGACACGGTCAAGAAAGAAATCCGTTGGGCAAAGCTCACAGGGATGCAAATCCTAGAAGAAGGCGTGTGGGCAGGTCGTTATATCCCTATCGTTCCTGTTTACGGTCACCAATTGATCGTTGAGAACAAGCGCAAAAAGTTTGGTTTGGTGCGCCAGGCTAAAGACCCACAAAGGATGTACAACTTTTGGCAAACGTCAATGACTGAATCCGTGGCTTTAGCGCCTAAACCTAAGTGGTTGTTGGCAGAAGGTCAAGACGAGGGCCATGAGAACGAGTGGGCACAAGCTAACGTTAAATCTGCGCCTGTGCTCAGATATAAGCAAGTGGACATCGAGGGCAGACCAGCTCCTGTTCCTACTCGCATCCAACCTGAAGCGCCTCCTGCGGGCATTATGACCGCCTCTGCCCAAGTTTCTATGGACTTGCAAGCAGTTATTGGCATTGTTGATCCTAACCAATTGCCCCAAGGTAACATTTCAGGCAAGGCTTTGAACGGTCAACAACAACAAGTTGATTTGTCAAACTACCACTTTTACGACAATTTAACTCGTTCTATTCGTCACATTGGTAAAATCATCCTAGATTTAGTGCCTAAGATTTACGACACAGAGCGTGTGATGCGTATCATTGGTGACGATGGTAAGCCTGACTTGGTGACCCTAAACACACCTGGAACTGACGAGTTTGGCATCAATAAGATACTGAATGACGTAACGGTTGGTGAGTATGATGTGGTGATGGACACAGGCCCAGGGTATAACTCCAAGCGCCAAGAGGCAGTTCAAGCCATGATGCCCTTGTTTAGCGCAGACCCACAACTTATGCAAGTCGCTGGTGACTTATTTATTCGCAATATGGACTTCCCAGGTGCTCAAGTCATCGCAGATCGTTTGGCAGTCAATAACCCATTGGCTAACATTGACAATAAATCTGCTATTCCCCCACAAGTTCAGATGCAATTGGCTCAGTCTCAACAACAAACTCAAGCCTTGCAACAACAGATTCAACAGTTGCAGATGGCTATGAAGCAACGCCAAGACATTGAAAGTGTCAAACAAGACGCAGAAACTAAGCGTGAACTCATGCGTCAGACTGCCAAGGCGCACAACACAGAATCTATGCTTGAAGCTCGTGTACACGATGTGAACACCAAAGCAATTACAAGCCAAAACAAGACAGAAATTGAGTCAATCATGGAGTTGTTGTTGCACCACATGGACACAGGGCGTTTAGAGCGTGAAATCGCTGCTAGAAACGCTGAACAGTACCAATATGCAAACCAATCTGTTCAATCCATAAGTTGACAAAATAAGCATTTCGTGTTAAAAACACAAAACCTTACCTATGAGGTTCATAGGGTAAATTCTTGAGGAAACTCATGTCTGAAAAAGAAGCGAGCCAAGTGCTCACAAGTGAAAATTCTGGTGATTTTTATGCTCAAAAATTGGGTTTAGCTAACGAGACACCTGTAGAAGCTGCAGAACCTACAGAACCTCCAAAGAGTGAACCTGAAGCGTTAGAAGAACCAAAACCAACAGAAGAACCGAAGCCCAATAAACTTGAAAAGAGGTTTTCTGACATAACAAAGCAACGTGAGATGGCTCGTCAAGAAGCTGAACGAGAGCGTCAACGTGCTAGTGAGTTGGAAGCTAGGTTGAGAGAACTTGAGGCCAAGATTTCGCCAAAGCCTAATCTTGATGAGGAGCCAAGGCCTGACCAGTTTCAGGACGCATTTGAGTATGCAAAGGCTTTAGCTGAGTTTTCAACCGAGAAAGCGTTAAAGCAACGTGACCAGCAAGAGGTAGAGAGAAGGCAAGCGGAGGAACGTGCCAAAACATTTGAGGCATGGAACAAACGCCAAGCAGAGATCAAAGCCGAGTTGCCTGATTACGATGACATGATTGCATCTAGTGAGGTTGTTGTGAGCGACCAAGTTAGAGATGCGATTTTCGAGAGTGATGTAGGCCCAAGAATCCTATACCACTTAGCAGAAAATCCTGAAATAGCTGAAAAGCTAGGCAAGATGTCAACGCTAGGCGCTTTACGAGAAATTGGGAAGTTAGAGGCAAGGCTTGAAAAAGCTCCTCAAGAAGAAGTGAAACCTGTTGTGAAATCAAACGCACCGAAACCGATTAGCCCTATTCGTGCTTCTAGTGCTGCTACAGATACCAATGTTGACTCCAATGGTGAGTTTCATGGTACTTATCAGCAATGGAAAGAACAAAGACAGGCTAAGAAGATTAGGTAAAACTTTTTTCTTTTTAAAGGATATAAATCATGGCAAATAATCTGCTTACCATATCCAAGATCACCAATGAAGCGTTGATGGTCTTGGAAAATGAGTTGACTTTTACATCAGAGGTCGATAGAAATTACGATGACCAATTTGCGGTTGTCGGAGCTAAAATCGGTAATACCGTAAACGTCCGTTAAGAGTCTGCGGACGAAAAACCCTTTCTGATTGACTTGGACGCCTAGAAGTAGGTTACAAGGGGCAAGCAAGAGAAATCTGTGCAGCCTGAACGACTAAGTGAAGGGGCGCTAAAGAAATTTAGTGATGCGATAGTCTGACCTACCGTATAACAAAGGAAGCGGTAGAGAGAAATCCGAAGCGGTTTCTCCCGCAGAGATGCGAGTAACAATTGACCTGTGAGACCAGGTCGCTTTATCGGTACAACTGGCCCTGCTTTGAACGTTGAAGACTTCAACGAGACTAGCGTTCCTGTGACTTTGAGCACTCAATTCCACGTTGACACTCAATTCACCACGCAAGACTTGGCTTTGTCTCTCGATATGTTTAGCGACCGTGTGCTTAAGCCCGCAGTTGCAGCTATCGCCAACAAGATTGACCGTGACGGTTTGGTCATGGCTAATCTGAACACCGCCAACATCGTTGGTACACCTGGTACACCTCCCACAGGTTTGATTACATACTTGACTGGTCAAGCGTATTTGGACTCTGAAGGTGCTCCTCGTGACGGACGTAGATCATGTATCGTTGAGCCTTTCACTTCTGCAACCATTGTTGACTCATTGAAGGGACTTTTTGTTCCCCAAGAGGCAATTGGCGAGCAATACAGGAAAGGGCTTATGGGCCGAGACAGCGGCGGCATGAACTGGCGTCTCGATCAAAACGTTGTAGCCCAAGGTTTTGGATTCTGGACAGGTTCTACTGCTGGTTCTATCACCGTTAACGGTTCTAACCAAGGTCTCGCATCAGGTTGGGCGCAAACTTCTACCATCAACATTACTGCAACTGCAACAGGTACATTGAACCCTGGTGACGTTATCAATTTTGCTGGTGTGTACGCAGTTAACCCCCAAAACCGTCAAGCGTATGGTTCTAACAAGTTGCGTAATTTTGTTGTTAAATCAGCAGTTGCGTTGACTAACGGAAACACAAGCGTGACAGTTAGCCCCGCTTTGATCTACGGTGGACAGTTCCAAAACGTAACTGCTTCTCCCACATCAGGCGTTGCAGTAACACCTTACCAAATCGGTGTGTCTTCCAACTCTGTGTACTCTCCCCAAAACATTATCATGCACCGCAATGCTTTCACATTGGCAGTCGCTGATCTTGAGTTGCCCGAGGGTGTTCACTTTGCTGGTCGTGCAAGCGACAAGGAAATTGGATTGTCAATGCGTGTTGTGCGTCAGTACACCATCAACAATGACTCAATCCCAACTCGTCTTGACGTTCTTTATGGATGGGCACCGCTCTATCCTGAACTCGCTTGCAGAGTTGCAGCTTAATTAACCCAAGGAGATTAAATTATGGCAAATCCAGGACCAGCAACCACAGTAAGCAATCACCCACAAAACTTGGCTACAAACCAAGCGTTGCGTTTGATTGCATCTGCACAATCCGTTAACTTGTCACAAGCCGGTGATACCGCTATGACAGTTATTGACGTTAGTAAATTTGTACCAGTTAGCGTAATCATCACCAATGGCTTGAACTCTAGTGGTAACACAACCACTATTGCTACTGCTACTGTTGGCGTTTACACAAACACAGGTGCAACAGGTTCGACCGTATTGACTACCGCTGCTTTAACTAGCAACACAGGTGGCCCTTATGTGACAATCTCTAGCGCAACAAATGCAAACACCGCTATTTCTAGCTTCTCCAATATGTACGTTAATGTTGGAACTACGATTGCAGCGACTTGTGACGTATTTGTTTATGGCTATGACCTCACATTTTTACCTTAATTTGTGAGTAAATAAGGAAAAGGCCATCCTCAAAAGGGGTGGCTTTTTTCGCTTTTAAGATACAATAAATCATTCTTTAAAGGAATAACCATGTCAAAAACTACCATTTGTCGTGGAAATGTTATAGCGCATACAATTTGCCAATTAACATTACCCGCCACAACCTTTTCTACTACAACCACAGAAGTTACGATTGCTTGCCCTGGTGTTAAAGCCACGGACAAGATTCAAGTTCAAGTTGACGCAGCGATGACTGTAGGTGTTGGTATTGGCAATGCTTATACAAACGCAGACAATCAAATTACTGTTCGTTTGATGAACTTGACAGGAACTTCAGTAACACAAGCTGCTGCTACATTGTTGGTTAGCGTTAAATCTTGTGAAGATAATCCTTTGCCTGTTAACGTGGTCTAAAAATGTCAAATACATCAGTATTTAGAATTGCTGGCCCAACTAGCGCTATTAGTGTGACAACTGCGTCTTCAACCGCAGTTACGATCACTCCTAGTGGTAATGACCAGATCAACTATGCTGGATTTTTGAATACAAGTAATAACGTTATTGCCGTGACGATCACGCCTACAAGCGCACCCGCAGCGGTGTTGCCTGTGGCAGGAACGCCTAGCAATAGCTTTGTGCTTGGGGTTGCAATGACATCACCAATGGTGGTGGCAGTTCCTCCCAATTCATTTTCAGTTACAACAATCGGTACAGGTACAAGCACCTTGTATGTGACACCGATGTCCGATCAAACTTGATCTAAGGGGGTGAAATTCCCCCTATTTTTTTGGGTAGCACTATGGCAAATAGTATAAATAACACAGTCACCACTAATATATTGCCTGTTCAGGCTCTATACGACCCAACAACCCTTGCGTTTATTACGTTTATTGGGCCAGCAGGTACACCTTTTACAGGTTCTGGTAGTGGTGTTTCAAGTGTTAACGTATCTGGTGGTACGACTGGGCTTACAACAAGTGGTGGCCCTATTGTTTCGAGTGGAACAATTACCATTGCAGGAACTTTGAACGTTGCCAATGGTGGAACTGGCTCAACAACTGCTAATGGTGCTCTAACTAACCTACTGCCTTCACAAACAGGCAACTCAGGAAAATTTCTGACTACTGATGGTACAAACACATCGTGGTCTACTGCAGGTTCTGGCTTAACAATTAGCACAGATACCACAACTAACGCATCAAGATACCTAACATTTACTGCCACAACAAGTGGAGTAATCACATCTGAGAATGTCAGCACATCGCTTTACTTCAACCCCTCAAGTGGCTCATTGACTGCTACCACTTTTGTAGGTGCGTTGACAGGTAATGCTTCAACTGCAACAAGTGCAACAACATCGACAAACCTTGCGGGTGGAGCTAATGGCTCTTTACCCTACCAAACAGGGTCAGGCACAACGACTTTCTTGGCAGCAGGTAGCAATGGTCAATACCTAACAATTAGTGGTGGTGTGCCAACTTGGGCTAATTTGACTTATGTAAGCTCATTTAGTGGTGGAACTACTGGGCTAACACCAAACACAGCTACTACAGGCGCAGTAACGCTTGCAGGGACGCTTGCAGTAGCAAATGGTGGTACAGGTGTTACCACAAGCTCTGGTGCGAATAGCGTTGTTTTAAGAGATGCTAACGCAAACATTACTGGAAACAACCATTTCTTTGGGTTTACTAATGTAGCTGCTGCAGGAACAACCACTACGTTAACTGCTGCATCAACCCCAAACTTTGTGGTTACTGGCTCTGGTGGTCAAACCTATAAGTTACCAGATGCAACAACTTTGCCTATTGGTGCAACATTTACGTTCAACAATAACCAAACATCAGGTTCTGTTATTGTTCAGAATAACTCTTCAACTACGATTGTTACCATTCCCTCTGGTGGCTATACAACAATCATTTTGTTAAGCAATTCAGTAGCTGCAGGAACATGGGATTACCACTTTGATGCTCCCTCAAATGTATCTTGGTCAACCAATACATTGAGTTATGCTGGTTCAATTACCAATGCAACATGGAATGGTGTAGCAATTGGTGCAATATATGGTGGAACAGGGCAAACTAGCTATACAACTGGTGATACTTTGTATGCTTCTGCCTCTAATACGCTTTCTAAATTAGCAATTGGCTCAACTGGGCAAGTTTTGACTGTTGCAGGTGGTGTTCCTACATGGGCTAACACAACTGCTGCAACCACAATTACTGATGACACTACGACTAACGCAACTCGTTATATTAACTTTACAAGTGCAACAAGTGGTAGTCTGACAAACATTGGAACTAGCTCGACCAAACTC
>Ga0208106_1000729_pt1 | contig 10288 bp, 6 predicted proteins | sample CryBogCBE25Jul08_FD_184577 | JGI IMG/M metagenome (GOLD analysis project Ga0208106, IMG submission 184577) | Freshwater microbial communities from Crystal Bog, Wisconsin, USA - CBE25Jul08 (SPAdes) | ecosystem: Environmental > Aquatic > Freshwater > Lake | place: Crystal Bog, Wisconsin, USA...
ATTGCGGGAGTTCCCTTAATAGATTTTTGTGCACTATAACTCAATGGAAAATATTCAGCATTCTGTTCTAAGACATGATCATTAATAGTAAGATTAGTAGCAGCTGTTATTTTCTTTCCTTCATTAATTTCAAAAGTCTGAACATAACCCTCTTTCCCTTTAGGCTGCAACCCGATTTGCTGATATTGTTGCACGATATAATTTAAGGCCAATTGCTCTCCTTTAGTACCTGTACGCCTACCTTCTAATTTATCATCCGCTAAGTATTGAATATGTAATTTTAAATTAGCCACTAGTTCCATGCTGGCTTTTTCTTCAGCCAATCTTTTTTTCCTTTTACTTTGCGCCTGAGCAACAGTTGTAAATAGTAACACAACCAACAGTAGCTTTTTCATATATTGTTCTGAATTTGTGCTAACAAAAATAGACGATTTATGCATCCATTATAAATTAGTATGAACTGTTTACTATGATTTTGATAGGATTCTCTTCCCAATCTCGTAACAAAGCACCCTTATAAGACTATACTTTTGCGTTCAATTTTAGAATTTGTCGAAACAGGAATTACATATTGCATTAGTGGGAAACCCCAATAGCGGAAAAACTTCGCTATTTAATGCATTAACAGGTCTAAACCAAAAAGTTGGAAATTTTCCAGGCGTAACTGTTGACAAAAAAACAGGCACTCTTGATTTGGGTAATGGCACACAAACCCAATTAATAGACCTTCCTGGTACTTATAGTTTATATCCAAGAAGAGCAGACGAATGGGTAGCTTATAAAGTGTTGATGAACGCCGACTTGGAAGTGAAAGCAGATATGGTATTATTAGTAGCAGATGCCAGTAATCTTAAACGCAACCTTCTTTTCTGTAGTCAGATCATTGATTTAAAAATACCGGTGGTAGTTGCTTTAACGATGAACGACCTGGCTGCAAAAAAAGGAATCATCATTGATGTGAAGGGTCTGGAAGCTGAATTAGGTGTTCCTGTGGTGCTGGTTAACCCAAGAAAAAATAAAGGTCTTACAGAATTAAAAACCGCATTAGCAAAGTACGCAAAGAACCCTACCGCATTTAGTAAGACCGATTTTATTGAAAACAAAAAAATGGCACCAGCTGCTATTGCTGCTGTTCAATTACATTTTCCAGCTCTAAGCGATTATGCCGCTGTTCACTATTTAATCAATCATGAAAACTTTCCGCTCTCCGTTCAGATGCAGGAAAAGATTGAACAAATAGAAATAGACAATCAATTCAATCCTACTAAAACTCAGGCTGAAGAAATTGTGCAACGATATGGACATATCAGAAAGATCATGCAGAAAAATGTAAATGAGCCAGATCCTTTGGAACAAAAACATTTTTCAGATAAACTAGATGATCTTTTATTACACAAAATCTGGGGCTACCTGATTCTGTTGGGAGTTCTTTTTTTATTATTTCAAAGTGTGTTTTGGCTGGCACAATTTCCAATGGATGGTATTGATTGGTGCTTCAAAGAAATTAGTTTCTGGTTAACGCATAACCTTCCTGAAGTTTGGTGGAGTAATCTTTTAGTAAATGGTTTCGTTGCAGGCATGGGAGGCCTATTTAAATTCGTACCTCAAATCATGATTCTTTTTGGAATCATTACTATTCTGGAAGATACCGGATATATGGCAAGGATTAGTTTTTTGAGTGATCGATTAATGCGCAAAGTTGGATTGAATGGAAAAAGTGTGATGCCTATGATCAGTGGCTTTGCATGTGCTGTTCCTGCAATTATGAGTGCGCGGAATATTGAAAATAAAAAAGAAAGATTACTAACCATTTTGGTAACCCCACTCATGAGTTGTAGTGCTCGATTACCAGTTTACACAATTTTAATTTCATTAGTTGTTTCTAATAAATATTATTTTGGATTTCTAAGTTTACAAGGTATCGTTATGATGGGTCTATACTTATTAGGTGTTGTAATGGCCTTAATTGTAAGCTATACCATGAAATGGTTGATTAAAATTCAAGAGAAAAGTTTTTTCATCTTAGAATTACCCATTTATCGTGCACCAAGATGGGCCAATGTAGGAGTTACCATGGTTGAAAAAGCTAAAATCTTTGTGGTAGATGCCGGAAAAATTATTCTACTCATTAGTATGCTATTATGGTTTTTAAGTTCTTACGGACCAGGAAATAGAATAGAAAAAGTAGAAGCAAAATATGCTGTCTTAATAAAACAGCATCCAATAGAAAAGCAACAACTTACCAAACAACTTTCTTCGGAGAAATTACAAAATTCTTATGCAGGCATTTTAGGAAAAGCAATTGAACCTGCAATTCGACCATTAGGTTATGATTGGAAAATTGGTATCGCCATTATCACTTCTTTTGCCGCAAGAGAAGTCTTTGTAGGTACCATGGCAACCTTATACAGTGTAGAAATGAATGATGACAGTTCCTTACAACAGAAATTGATGGCTGCAAAACACGAAGATGGAACTAAAGTATACACGTTGCCAGCAGCATTTTCTTTGATGATTTTTTATGTTTTGGCCATGCAATGTATGAGCACACTTGCTGTAGTAAAAAGAGAAACAAGATCCTGGAAGTGGCCAGTCTTTCAATTCTTTTACATGACGGGACTCGCTTATCTGATGAGTTTATTAGTGTATCAGGTATTTAAATAAAAAAGCCCCTGAAAATTCAGAGGCCTCTATATACTTTACAAATATTATCCTTCCCAAGCTGCCAAAATCTCTTCTGTATGATTTTTGGTATCGGGCTTTGCAATAATTTTTACAATCTTTCCAGTTTCATCAATTAGAAAAGTAGTACGAGTAGTTCCCATATAGGTACGTCCCATAAACTTTTTCTCTCCCCACAAATTGTATTTGTCAACAATTTTTTTATCCTCATCAGAAACCAAAGGAAAAGGAAGTTCGAATTTTTCTTCAAACTTTTTGTGGCTAGCTACACTATCTGTACTCACACCAACCACTTGATATCCTTTCTTAATTAATAAAGCATAATTATCCTTCAAGTTACAAGCCTGTGCCGTGCATCCTGGAGTATCATCTTTTGGATAAAAATATAATATGACTTTTTTTCCTTTAAAATCTGTCAACGAAATCGTCTTGCCATTTTGATCAACCGCTTTGAAAATCGGTGCTTTACTTCCCTCTTTTAATACTGCCATTTTATTTTATTTAGTGTACAATCTATATATATTAACCGTTTAAACCATTTTTTGTTCCAAAAGAGTGCCATCTTCCGAAAAAATTAATCCCATTTTCGCGAGTGGGCCTTACATTTGCACAATTTATTTTTTTGCAATTATGCCTAAAGACAATTCCTTACACTCCGTTTTAATTATTGGTTCGGGACCTATTATTATAGGCCAAGCCTGTGAGTTTGATTATGCAGGCACCCAAGCTGCCCGAAGCCTGCGTGAAGAAGGGATCAAAGTGATCCTTATTAACAGTAACCCTGCCACCATTATGACCGATCCTATGATGGCCGACAAGGTTTATCTGCTCCCTTTGACGGTTGAAAGTATCGAAAAAATATTAGATGAGAACCAGATTGATGCGGTTTTGCCAACAATGGGTGGCCAAACAGCCCTGAATCTTTGTAAAGAAGCCGATGAATTAGGCGTGTGGAGTAAGTACGGTGTTCGCTTAATTGGGGTAGATATTGCCGCAATTGATACGGCTGAAGACCGGGAAAAATTTCGCCAGCTGATGGTTAAAATCGGAATGGCTGTGGCACCAAGTAGGGTTGCCAATAGTTTTTTAGAGGGGAAGGAATTTGCACAAGAGATTGGTTTCCCGTTAGTTATACGTCCATCCTTTACCCTTGGTGGTACCGGCGGGGGCTTTGTACATACTAAAGACGATTTAGATGCTGCTCTCGATAAAGGATTAAAGGCTTCCCCAATTCATGAAGTATTAGTAGAGAAAGCAGTGCTAGGCTGGAAGGAGTACGAATTAGAATTATTGCGCGATTGTAACGATAATGTAGTTATTATTTGTACGGTAGAAAATTTAGACCCAATGGGGGTTCATACAGGAGATTCCATCACGGTTGCTCCTGCTATGACCTTAAGCGATACCGCTTTTCAGGAAATGCGAAACAAGGCTATCTTAATGATGCGTTCTATCGGAAACTTTACTGGTGGATGTAACGTTCAGTTTGCTCAGAATCCTGAAAATGAAGAATTAATCGCGGTGGAAATTAACCCTCGTGTGAGTCGTTCTTCCGCCTTAGCATCAAAAGCAACAGGTTACCCAATTGCGAAAATTGCAGCTAAACTGGCAATCGGATATTCTTTAGACGAATTAAAGAATCAGATCACAAAAACTACTTCCGCCTATTTCGAACCCGCTTTAGATTATGTAATTGTAAAAGTACCTCGTTGGAACTTCGATAAATTCAAAGGGGCAAATGATACTTTAGGATTACAAATGAAGAGTGTGGGCGAAGTGATGGCTATTGGCAGAAGCTTTACGGAAGCTATCCAGAAAGCATGTCAGAGCTTGGAAAACGAAGCAATCGGCTTAGGCTATTATGGTAAAAGTTTAATGAAAAGCGAAGAGATTGTAGAATATATCAAGACGCCAAAATGGGATCGCATTTTTCGTATCAAAGATGCACTGATGCAGGGTTCTACCGTTAAATCGATTGCACAGGCAACTGGAATAGACCGTTGGTTTTTGTATCAGATTCAGCAAATTTGCAATATCGAAAAAGAAATTGCTCATTATAGTATCGACAATATCCCTGCCGCACTTTTAAAAGAAGCTAAGAAGAATGGTTTTAGCGATTTGCAAATTGTACGAATCATGAACAATACCTGCACGGAAGATGAAGTGTACGCAAAAAGAAAATCTCTGGGTATTACCCGTATTTATAAAATGGTAGATACCTGTAGCGCCGAATTTGAGGCTAAAACTCCTTATTTCTATAGCAGTTTTGAAGGATAAGCTAATAATTTAAATATTTCATGGAAAGGCCGCTTGTTAAAGGCGGCCTTTGTATTTACTTTGCATAGCTAGCATCCTTTTTGCTTATATAAGAATACATGGAGCATAAACATTCGGAACAAATTTTTCAAACCAGTAATCCCTCTCGATGGCAAAGATTTAAATGGGGGGGGCGATTATTGCTTTTTGTCTTGATTTTGATAGTAGCTATTATTACTATCGCTATCAAAACTATGTTTCTACCCAACCTTCCAATGATGCAGGGTCAGGTAATGAAAGAAGTTTTACAAGCTGAAAAACCAAGTAGTCCTTTAGCAAAAAAATATCAGGGCTTCCGGAAATTTATAGATAATAGATGGGCAAAGGGTAAAGGTTGCGGTCAGGCTGATAGTGTTTTAGATCTTTCTAATTCTGCCTATTTTAGTGATAGTCTGGGCATACGTTCTGCCTTCTATGTTGCCTGGGATGCGCAATCTTACTTTTCACTCAAAAGAAATATCTCTAAGCTAAATCTAGTAATGCCAGAGTGGTTTTTTCTGGATCCGAAAGGAGATTCTGTTTATACCAATATCGATAAAAGAGGTTTTGATGTGATAAAAGCATCGGGTGTTCGCGTAATGCCCATGATGACAAATAATGTCAAATCTGTTTTTAGAGGGGATGTGGTACATCGCATCATTAACGATCCAGTTAAGAAAAAAAAATTAATCAACGATTTAGTTAAACTCATCAAACAAAACGGTTTTGTAGGTATCAATATTGATTTCGAAGAACTGATTGAAACCAAAAATGAAGTGCTTACTAAATTTCAAAAAGAATTATATACTAGGTTTCAGAAAGAAGGCCTTTTAGTTTCTCAAGATGTGATGCCTTTTAATGAAGACTATGATTATCAATCATTAGGTAAGTATAACGATTATCTTTTCTTGATGGCTTATGATGAACATTCCGGTGATACTAAACCGGGACCCATAAGTAGTCAGAAATGGATCGAAGCAGCAGTAGATCAATTATCAAAAAAAGTGCCTCCAAAAAAGATTGTGCTATGTTTAGCTGCTTATGGTTATGATTGGATAAAAGGCGGACAAGGAACTGATGTTACTTATCAGCAAGCTTTAACTATTGCTAGAGAGAGTGATGGAAAAGTAGATTACAATAACGATACCTATAATTTAAATTATCAGTATTTTGATGATAATGAGAAACAGCATGAAGTACATTTTACTGATGCCGCAACTAATTTTAATACACTTCGATTTGCTACTGAATATCCTTTAGCTGGAACTGCGCTTTGGAGATTAGGAAGCGAAGATAGTCGTCTATGGGATTTCTATAATCAACCCATGAGCCGTAAAGCTTTAGCAAAATTCAACTTCGCAGAATTTAATCGAGTAGAAGCTACAGACGATGTAGACTTTATGGGAGATGGTGAAATATTGGATGTTTTATCAACTCCTAAAGAAGGATATATCACACCGGAAATTGATTCTGCTTTGATGTTAATTAGTGAAGAAAGATACGATTCACTTCCCAGTAGTTTCGTAGTGAAACAAATGGGACGAGGGGATCCAAATAAGAAACAACTGGTACTTACTTTTGATGATGGACCTGATCCGGTTTATACAAGTCAGATTCTAGATATTCTTGCAAAGTATCATGTTCCTGCAAGTTTCTTTGTAGTGGGTATTGAAGCTGAAAATAATATCCCTTTAATCAAAAGAATATATAATGAGGGTCATGAACTAGGTAACCACACTTTTACCCATCCCAATATGGCTAAAGTAAGTAAGCAAAGGGCATTACTAGAAATGGATGCAACCCGCTTATTGTTGGAATGTATTACTGGCCATAGTACCATTATGTTTCGTGCTCCTTATAACGCCGATGCACAACCCGAAAAAATGGAAGAGCTAGTGCCTGTAGCATTGAGTAGAACCAGAAATTATTTAACTATTGGGGAAAATATTGACCCTGAAGACTGGGAAGCTAGTGAAGTGCCTCATTTCAACGCAGATACTGTTTATAACCGAGTAATGGCATTAAAAGATCGTGGAAATATTATTTTATTACACGATGCCGGAGGAGATAGAAGTGCTACTGTTGGCGCGCTCCCAAGATTGATTGAAGATTTACAAAAACAGGGCTACACTTTCACTACGGTGGCAGAATTACTCGGTAAGAAAAGAGACGACTTGATGCCGCGTGTTCCATTGGGAAGTGGTTATCGTTTATTACAGTTTAATAGTTTCATTGCTGAGTTAGCTTATTATATCGGCCAGCTTTTATTTGCACTTTTTATTCTGTTTTTAATTCTTGGATCTATCCGTTTAATCATGATGCTTAGTCTTTCTATTTTACAAAGAAGTAAAGAGAAAAAACTAATGCAAATTCCGTTTACTGGCAATCCATTGGTTTCAATAATTGTTCCTGCTTTCAATGAAGAAGTAAATGCAGTAAGCTCTCTTGAAAATTTATTAAGATGTGATTACCCGAATTTTAATATTGTTTTTGTAGATGATGGAAGTAAGGATAGTACTTATGAAAAAGTAAGTACCGCATTTGCTAACCATCCAAAAATTAAAGTCTTTACCAAACCCAATGGTGGAAAAGCATCTGCCCTCAATTATGGAATTGGGCATACTAATGCCGACTATGTAGTATGCATTGATGCTGATACCAAATTATTGACTGATGCTGTTAGTAAAATGATGCAACATTTTAGTCGCGAAAATGTAGGTGCTGTTGCAGGCAATGTGAAAGTTGGTAATGAAGTAAATATTATTACTCGCTGGCAGAGTATCGAATACATTTCAAGTCAGAATGTTGATCGGAAAGCATTTGCTTATTTAAATGCTATTACAGTAGTACCTGGAGCGATTGGCGCTTTCAGAAAAGAAGCACTGGAAGCAGCAGGCGGGTTTAGTACCGATACCCTAGCCGAAGATTGTGATTTAACCATCAGGATACTAAGATGCGGTTATCAGATTGATAATGAGAATGCGGCTATCGCAATGACAGAAGCACCTGAAACTATCAAACAGTTCATGAAACAACGTTTCCGCTGGACCTTTGGAGTGATGCAGACTTTCTGGAAAAATAGAGATGCTCTTTTCAATCCTCAATTCAAAGCTTTAGGATGGTTAGCATTACCAGATATCTTATTGTTTAAATATATCATTCCATTGTTTGCCCCATTAGCCGACTTTATGATGTTAATGGGATTATTCACAGGGAATGCTAAGAAATTGGGATTTTACTACTTGATTTTCATGATTGTAGACGCTGCCATAGCTTCATTGGCTTTCCTATTCGAAAAAGAACCTCTTTGGAAGCTATTATGGTTGCTACCTCAAAGACTTGTGTATCGCTGGTTAATGCTGGTGGTACTGTTCAGATCTTATAGAAGGGCTATTAAAGGTGAACTTCAGTCTTGGGGAGTACTCAAAAGAACCGGTAATGTAAAAGACGTAAAAGAAGTTCCTAAAACTTAATAAAAACTAAGAAGGGCAGTATTACACAATACTGCCCTTCTTTTCTTTACTTTGCAAAGTATTCAATAAAAGATCAAGGGATGAAATTATCAGAAATTCAAGTTCAGAACGAGAAAGAAACCCGCGGAGGTTTTGGAGAAGGTATCCACGAAATAGGTAAAGAAAACGAAAACGTGGTTGTATTAACAGCAGACCTTGCAGGTTCTTTAAAATTAGGTCCGTTTATAAAAGATTTTCCGAATCGTTTTGTACAAGTAGGAATTGCAGAAGCAAATATGATCGGCATCGCTGCAGGTTTAACTATTGGCGGCAAAATTCCTTATACCACTACTTTTGCCAATTTTAGTACTGGCAGAGTGTACGATCAGATTCGCCAAAGTGTAGCATATAGTAATAAGAATGTTAAAATCTGTGCTTCACATGCTGGATTAACTTTGGGTGAAGATGGTGCCACACACCAGATTTTAGAAGATATCGGATTGATGAAAATGTTACCTGGAATGACGGTAATTGTACCATGCGATTTTAATCAAACAAAAGCCGCTACAAAAGCAATCGCATCTTACGTAGGCCCTGTTTACTTACGCTTTGGCCGCCCTAAATGGCCAAACTTTACTGCTGTGGATGGTTCTGATTTTGTGATAGGCAAAGCACAGAAATTAAGTGATGGTTCAGACGTATCTATTTTTGCTTGCGGACATATGGTTTGGAAAGCTATAGAAGCTGGAAGAATTTTAGAAGAAAAAGGAATTAGTGTAGAAGTCATTAATATCCATACTATCAAGCCTTTGGATACCGAAGCGGTTTTAGCATCAATCAGTAAAACAAAATGTGCTGTTACAGTTGAAGAGCATAATGTAATTGGCGGATTAGGTGATTCTATTGCACAAGTTGCTTCAAAACATTGCCCTATTCCAATTGAATATATCGGCACCAATGATACTTTTGGAGAAAGTGGAAAGCCCACTGAGTTACTTACCAAGTATGGTTTAGACACTCCCTTTATTGTTACAGCAGTTGAGAAAGTAATTGCCAGAAAATAATGTGTTTCTTTTTATAAAAAAACCGCGGCAATAGTCGCGGTTTTTTTATGCGTTTTCCTGATCTTTTTGTTTTAGCATTTTATTTGCAATTGGTAGCATAGTAATTGAATGTATTAAGATAGAACCAAAAAGTTTTTTATGAAAAACAGCACGACACAAAAAGCAGTTTTGATAGGGATCAGCCTAATACTGTTCTCTGCATCTTATTCATTTGCACAAAGAGGTTGGGGTAATGAACATGAAAGGAATAGCCGTAATAATGGGAGAAATGAATACCACGAGAGAAATGAACACGAAGAAAGAAACGAATTTCGTGGTAGAGAAGAACATCATATATCTCATGAATATATAGCTCCAAGAGAAAACTATTATGAAAGACCAAGAACATCTGTAAATATTGGGATTGGTAATAGTTATGGATATTCTGGAGGCGGCGCTTATTATAGTCCATATGCTTCTCATTATATTTCTCCAAGGTTTACACTTGGCTTCCGTTTCAATTTATTGCCAATGGGATATATGTCTATGAACTTTGGGGGAAACCCTTACTACTATTATAATGGTGCATTCATGCGTCCTTATAATAATTACTATCAAATTGTGGAAGCTCCTATTGGCGCAGAAGTTCCTTCCCTACCAATCGATGCGAGACCAATTGTAATTAATGATATCAAATACTATGAGATCAATGGAAACTTTTTCAAAAAAGTTTACCGCTCTAATGGAGAAACATGGTATCGTGTAGTTGGAAAAAATGGAAGGCTGGAAACGGATCAGTATAATGATGAAAGATAA
>Ga0208106_1000730_pt1 | contig 10285 bp, 8 predicted proteins | sample CryBogCBE25Jul08_FD_184577 | JGI IMG/M metagenome (GOLD analysis project Ga0208106, IMG submission 184577) | Freshwater microbial communities from Crystal Bog, Wisconsin, USA - CBE25Jul08 (SPAdes) | ecosystem: Environmental > Aquatic > Freshwater > Lake | place: Crystal Bog, Wisconsin, USA...
GCGATAGACCTTGTGGGCGATTTCGCGATAGTTAATTTCAAGGCGAGATTTCGAACGCATCTGAACGGCATCCCGATGGCGCGAGATCACGGCAATGACATGGCCATGGAAGAGAACTGGAACTGTCTCCTCTTTAATGAGTAGATCACCGACTTGTTCAGGCTCGGTGTCGCGGACGATCTCGCCCTGTGAAAGCGCCTGATCAATTCGAGGATTATCTCCCCATGCGATCTCTTGTCCAACCAGATCCTGGGTAAAGACGGTCGCAGCAGTTGTCGGACGAGTATGTGCAATCGCTACATGACCTGTAGGCCAACTCTGATAATCCTTACGCTTCGGTACCCACAAGATGAGGTCGGCGAAAGAGAGGTCGGAGAGGAGTTGCCACTCTGCGATTAGTTCACTGATGCGTTCTTGATCGTCAGCAGTGAGCGCCGTTCCCTCAAATGCATAACGCGATGACACAGGACCTCTTCTGTAATGATCTCAGGGATCGGTATGAGCTACCGAAGCGATTGCGCGATCTTACCAATCTCGCTCTTCCCCGTCTTCGCCCCTCCATGTGAGGAGCCCATGAGTGAGCCGAAGAGGCTCGCACTGCCAAGCAATTGGCTCTCCCGGATGAGGAAGCGATTCTCACCAGTGGTGAGCGTCAAAAAGCGAGCCTCTGCTTGACGAAGTTCACGAGAGGTGCCAACCAATATGCAGATATAGGTAATCGGTATCGAGCGCAGAAGAAGCGGGAACTCTTTTAAAAATTGCCCGAGCTCATCCATGCTCTCCTCGGTGGAACGAACTACGTAGAGAAGATGGGAAGTTGATTCCAAGATTGATGAGATCAAATTTCCATACCAACGGCGATCATGAACGGCTTCACCGAGTGAGGGAAGAGCGCCAATATCAACAATTGCACTCTCTGCAGATCTGAGCTCAGGAAGTGTTCGCGGTTTCGTTGACTCTTCGAAGGGAATAAGTGTGAGGGCGCTCTTGCTTACCGAGAATCGACGAGTAAGTGAGTGGGAACGAAAATCTGCATCGATCAAGTTGACTCTGGACCCAGAGCTACCTTTACTGGCAATCTCCTCTCCGAGGGCGAGTGCAAGTGAGCTACGCCCAGGAGAACCCGAACTACCAGTAATTGTGTAGATCTTTGGCATCGGCTTCGATAGCTCGTCAGCCAACGTCGACTCACTCTTTGGGGCATGCACGAGTGGCAGACGGAGTTGAGATCGAATCTTCTGCATCACCGCATGTGCCGCAGCTTCAGATCCATCAAGGGAGATGAAGGTGAAGGGTAAATCTTCGTACTCCATCATCAAATCCGGGGTAAAGCCCGGGAGATCGATCTTGTAAACAATAACCGTGCGAAGCGCACCTCGTGTGGCGAGAAAATCTCTCAGAGCCTGACTATCAAAGGCTCGATAGATGATTGACCACCCTTGCGAGAAGAGAAGTTGAGCGATGAAATCTTCAAAATCTGCATCGGCGATCGCTGTAACTACCTCAATCTGTGGGATCTCAGAGCGCATAACGGACCACCAATATCCTTCCTGTCGTCAGAGAATCGATAATGGGAGCGATCTCACCATCGTGCAAGAGGAAGAGGACGGTTACCGCACCACCGAGATCACGAGATTTATTATCAACTCCTTGAATGTGAATCCTTCGTGCAACGATCTCTGAGGCCTTACCAGCATCTTTCGGGATCGAATAGAGATCGACTCGATCACCAGGGACTAGGTCGGCAGGGAGATCACTCTTTGCAATGCCGAGTGGAAGTTGACGGTAATCCGTTGCTGCACCTGCCTGAGCAATCGCATTAAGTGGAATAAATTCATGGGGACCGATCGGTCGCACGACGACATTCCCAATAATGTGCGAAGAGGCGAGGTAATAATTTCGCTCTGAGCTGCCAAGTGTTGCACTGATTCGTGTGATATCCGCTGCCGAAATAATCGAGCCAGGTGCGAGAGGATGTGAAGTGATCCAGAGTGACGTATCTGGCTGCGAGGCGGTTGCCAATCCAATCGCCGCAAGCAACGAGAGCGCAATAGCGCCAATGGCAATGATCCTACGACCGTGGCGACCAATAATTGAGGAGAGTTGAAACATGGGCGGATCACATCGCTAAAGAGGATCTGGAAAATCATCCGAAAGTATGAGGTGTGGATAGAAAATTGGTTGCACCCTCCACCCATGACGACGAAACCAGCACAGAGTGAGGCAGTGCCCCACCTTCGATCTGAAGTGAGATTTCCCAAGAAATTGGAGTTTCCCTACGCCGGCCCAGCGAATGGCCTCGACCACTCTTCCCTACCGCTCTTTGGCTTTGAACCGGCGCTCGCAAAGGAGGCGCCGGTTAAGCCCCTCTCCTCCAAGCTCTATCTAGTTCCTACACCTGTGCGCTTTGAAGGCGAAGATCTTGAACCTCGCCTTCAACCTAAGCCCTCACCCCTCACTGATCTACCGGAGCTTGAGCAATGGGTTTCCCGATATGTGGTGAGCCTGATCGAGGTGTGGAGTGGAAGGCGCGCTCCACTTCAACTCGCACGTTGGACTCATCGAAAAGTCTTCGAGGAACTTATGCGATCAACGGGCGCAAAACGCGCCCTCCCTAAAATTCGAAATATCTATATCTCTCAACCGATTGATGGCGTTGGAGAGGTGACCGTGACCTTGCGCTATGACGAGCGAGTACGTTCACTCGTCATGCGCTTTGAAGGCGTTGATAAGCGGTGGCTCTGTACAGAGTTGATACTTATCTAATCGAAGTTAGGCAGCGCCGTGACAGCGCTTGTACTTCTTTCCAGATCCACATGGACATGGTCCATTACGCGATGCTCCGCCAGTGCTCTGCACTTCGCCACTCTCATCGGCTGCGCTGTAAACAAGTGGTGCTACTGATTTCTCTGGTGCGCCAATTCCCTTTGGCGTTACATCGACACTATTTTCATTCTGCTCAACTTCAACCTCAACATTGAAGAGGAGAGCAACAAGTTCTTCCTTAATCGCATCCATCATCGCCGAGAAGAGCTCATAGCCCTCTTTTTGATACTCAACGAGTGGATCGCGTTGCGCCATGGCCCGTAGCCCAATACCTTCTTGGAGGTAATCCATCTCATAAAGGTGTTCACGCCACTTTCGATCCAATACTGAGAGCAAGACCTTTCGTTCGAGTTCGCGAACTACTTCAACTCCGAGAGTCTCCTCTCGCTTGGCATATGCAGCACGAGCATCGTCAAGGATCTTTGTCAGTAAGAACTCACTATCTAGACCAGCGATGCCGCCGACTTCGGCACCAACTTCTTCGACGGTGAATGAGATTGGATAGAGCAACTTCAGCGCCTGCCATAGGGTCTCAAGGTCCCAGTTCTCTGGGAAGCCACTTGCAGTCGCTGATGTGACATATGCCGTAACGGTATCTTCCATAAAGGTTGCAACCTGAGCTGAGATATCTGCACCTTCAAGAACCTCGCGACGCTCGGAATAAATAACCTCACGCTGGCGATTCATGACATCGTCATATTTCAAAACATTCTTACGCATCTCAAAGTTGAGTGACTCAACTTGGGTCTGTGCGGAACGGATTGCATTTGAGACCATCTTTGACTCAAGTGGTTGATCATCAGGAAGACCCGATGCGCTCATCACGCGTTCGACGAGGCCAGAGTTGAAGCGACGCATCAAGTCATCTTGAAGTGAGAGGTAGAAGCGAGACTCACCTGGATCGCCTTGACGACCCGAGCGACCACGGAGCTGATTATCAATACGACGTGACTCGTGGCGCTCTGTTCCAAGCACATAGAGTCCACCAAGAGCCGTTACCTCTTCATGCTCCTTTTTAACTGCTTCCTTCTGCTTAGCAAGCTCTGGTCCCCAGGCCGCTTCATACTCTTCAGGTTGATCAACCGGGCTGATTCCGCGACGTTGAATCTCAAAGTCCGCCATAAATTCTGGGTTTCCACCGAGCATGATGTCGGTACCACGACCTGCCATATTGGTCGCAACAGTTACTGCGCCCTTGACACCTGCGCGCGCAATGATTGCTGCTTCGCGCTCATGTTGCTTTGCATTGAGAACTTCGTGCTTCACACCATTCTTTGTTAAGAAGGCAGAGAGCTCCTCGGATTTTTCCACTGAGACTGTTCCGATTAATACCGGCTGACCCTTGCGATGCTTCTCGACGATATCTGCCGTGACTGCAGCGAACTTGCCAATCTCTGTCTTGTAGATCAAATCTGGTTGATCGACACGCTGGCTCACCTTGTTGGTAGGAATTGGGATGACACCAAGGTTGTAGATCTGCATGAATTCAGCAGCTTCGGTCATAGCAGTACCGGTCATGCCCGAAAGCTTCTCGTAGAGGCGGAAGTAGTTCTGGAGAGTAATAGTTGCGAGAGTTTGGTTCTCGTCCTTAATCTCAATTCGTTCTTTCGCCTCAAGCGCTTGGTGGAGGCCTTCGGAGTAGCGGCGACCAGATAGAACGCGGCCCGTATGCTCATCCACAATAAGCAGTTCGCCATTCATGACGACATAATCCTTATCGCGCTTGAAGAGCTCCTTAGCCCGTACTGCATTGTTGAGGTAGCCGATCATCGGAGTGTTCTCGGCGATATAGAGATTACCAATACCGAGTATCTCTTCGACCTTTGTCACGCCTTCTTCAGTGATAGAGAGGTTGCGCTTCTTCTCATCGATCTCGTAATGGAGATCGCGTTGTAATTTCTCCGCGATGGTTGCAAATTCAACGTACCACTTGGTTGGCTTATCAGCTGGACCTGAAATGATGAGCGGTGTTCGAGCCTCATCAATTAAAATTGAGTCAACTTCATCGACGATAGCGAAATTGTGTTCGCGCTGAACACAATCTTCTAAAGACCACGCCATATTGTCGCGAAGGTAGTCAAAGCCAAATTCATTATTAGTTCCGTAGGTGATATCTGCTGCATATGCCTCACGTCGTTCGGCCGGTGTCATATTCGATAGGATCACGCCAACTTTGAGGCCTAAGAATCGATGGATACGGCCCATCCACTCGCTATCGCGTTCGGCTAGGTAATCATTAGTCGTGACGATGTGGACGCCCTTGCCGGTCAGTGCATTTAAATAAGCAGGGAGAGTCGATACGAGAGTCTTACCTTCACCGGTGCGCATCTCTGCGATATTTCCAAGATGGAGAGCTGCTCCGCCCATGATCTGAACGTCATAATGGCGCTGACCCAATGTGCGCTTTGCAGCTTCACGGACAACGGCGAATGCTTCTGGCAGCAGGCTATCGAGATCATCACCTGCGGCGAGGCGCACTTTGAAATTTGCAGTGAGGAATTGGAGATCGAGGTCGCTCATTGCTGAGATCGCCGGCTCCCACGCATTCACTTCAGCGGCGATCTTTTCGAGGTTGCGAACAGCACGGCCTTCGCCAGCTCTTAAGATCTTGTCTAAAAGTGCCACAGTTCCTCTTTCTTCGCGAAAATTCCTACATCCTGCAATGAAGGCCCTATCTTATTCGTTAAAAACCGCCCTGCCAGACAGGCGCTGAGCAAGGCATCAGGCTCACAGAAGGCCGTTTTGAGGGCTCGTATCCCTTCACCCATCGTGCTCCCTGTAGTAACCAAATCATCGATCAAAATTATTCCTGCCCCTTCCCCTTCCATCTCAGGTCGCGCTGTGAAGGCACCGTGAATATTGCTCCGACGTTCCCGCGCAGAGAGGGCGCTTTGATCGGCGATCGACCGGTTAGGTGAGAGCCACCGCTCTACTCGACAGCTCAGGGCGAGATTTCGTTGAACTTCTCGTGCCACAAGTTTTCCAAGTAGGACTGTATGACTGTAGCCCCGTCGCTTATCTGCCTTCTTCGATGAGGGAATCGGCACCAAGATGTACCGGGTAAACCCTAACTCCCGATGGAGTCGATTAAATCTCATCGCGATCAACGATGCTAGGTATCGCGCTGCTGCACGATCATTACTCTCCTTTGCGGAGAGAATGAGGTGTGAGGAGATTTCATTGTAATGAAGTGCTGCATAGAGTGGCTTTTCCTGCAAGGTCATGACACTCCTACACGTCAGCAACTGGTTCTCGCATCGCGGACAGATTTCTGATATACCAGTGCCGCAGCCAACACACTGCGTTGGATAGAGGAGTGAACGAATCTCGGATAAGGACATCCGCCCTTTGTACTAGTAGTTAAATATCGTCGATATCAAAATCAGCCAAAATTGTTGATGGTTGATCGCTTGGGATAACGTCGATCGGCTCGACGCTAATCGGAATACCTGGATTCTTAGGAAGTGTCACAACAAAATGTGCACCATAACCAGGGCGACCCCATGCTTTGAGCATGCCTTGGTGGAGCTTTGCATCATCAAGAGCGATCGCTAAACCTAATCCGGTGCCACCACGTAAACGGGAGCGAGATGGATCTGCGCGCCAGAAGCGATCAAAGAGTCGCTCTGCATCGCGTTCGGTAAAACCAATTCCATAATCGCGGACACCTACTGCTATTTCATGTTCAGTCTGTGCGAGAGTGACAACAACTCCCTTGTTCTCGCTGTGATCAATCGCGTTAGAGACGAGATTTCGGACGATGCGCTCAATTCGCCGATCATCAACTAGTGCACGATATTCACTGTCAGGAGCGACAAAGGAAAACTCCGGTAAATCGTGAGCTTGGAGTTGATCGACTACCTTGAGAACGAGTGGCTTGAGGTCGACCTCTTTAGTCTCCAGAATTGCAGCTCGGGCATCGAAGCGGCTCACTTCGAGAAGATCGGTAAGCAGGGTCTCAAATCGATCAATCTGTGCGATCAGCAGCTCGGCACTTCGCGATGCCGCCGAATCGAGCGAATCTTTTGAGTCGTAGATAAGTTGTGAGGCCATTCGAATAGTAGTCAGTGGCGTCCGAAGCTCGTGCGAAACATCTGAGACGAAGCGTTGCTGAAGTCGAGAGAGATTCTCTAGTCGGGAAATCTGTTGCTGCATAGAGAGCGCCATCTCGTTAAAGGAGATCGCGAGCCTTCCCATCTCATCCTCGCCGCGAATCGCCAATCTCCGACCAAGATCTCCATCTGTCAGTCTTGCCGCTACTTCAGCTACTTCGCGTACTGGGAGTACAACTTTTCGGACGACATACCAGGTAATGAGCCCGATCATCAGAACGAGAACCAACGCGGTTCCCAACATCCAGCCCCGAATCAACCCAATAAGTTGTTTCTGTTGCGTGAGTGGGAAAAGGTAATAAATTTCGTAGATAGAACTCTGTGGAATGCCAACGACTCTTCCCACTGCGATCGCATCGATAACTGTGCCCGGTCTACCTGCGTAACGGATCTTTACCCGAGTCGATTGCGAGAAGAAATTCTTTCGAACCTGAGCTCTGAAAGATTCTGGGATCGTCGAAAGTAGAACTTTGTTAGAACTTCCTTGAAAGACCGTCGAATACTTTGCAGTCGGAGGTGTAGCAAGCATGATTGTCTCGCGGACAGATGTCGTTGGGCTAACTTCACTCGCCTTGAATATTCCTTGAATCACTTTCGCAAGTGAAATGTCCGTGCGATAACGGGTGGCATCCAGTTGAGATTGAGTGTAATCCACCAATGATTGAGCTTCGGAGGTAGCAGCGTTGTTCTTCTCGCGGTAAACACCATCACCAATTTTTTGAAAGAGGAAGGTACCGACAATCGCGGTCATAATCATCGATATGAGAACAGAGGATCCGATTACTTGAAGCAGGATCGATCGACGCCATCGGCGAAGAAAAGTTCTCAATGGTCTATCACTAGCTCAGATTGCCGGCTTTATAGCCTACGCCTCGAACCGTCTGGATCAACTCAGGATTGTCAGGATCCCGCTCTACCTTCGAACGAAGGCGCTGCACATGGACATTTACTAACCGAGTATCCGTGGCATGTTGATAGCCCCAGACTTCGCTCAGTAGCGCTTCTCGAGTAAATACGCGACCGGGCTCTTTAGCGAGTGCAACTAATAAGTCGAACTCCAGACGCGTCAACGGAATCGTTCGTCCATCGCGTGTTAACGAGTGTGCGACTTGATCGATCGTAATATCGCCGATGCGCAACGAGCTGGATGATTCAGCAGGGCTTCTGCGAAGTCGCACCTTCAGGCGTGCTACCAACTCCGAGTTCTTAAAGGGCTTAACCATGTAGTCATCTGCACCGGCTTCGAGTCCAAGAACGACATCGTGTGAATCGCCCTTTGCGGTGAGCATCACGATGGGAACCATGGACTCTGCCCGAATCTGACGGCAAATCTCCACGCCATCAATTCCGGGCAGCATCACATCTAAGAGAACGAGATCTGGCTTATTTAAACGAAATTCATCGAGCGCCTGATCCCCATGATTGACGAGATCGACTTCATAACCAGCACCATTGAGCACAATGCCCAACATCTCTGCCAGATCTTGATCGTCATCAACAACCATGATGAGTGGCATTAGGAACCGTGCTCCCAAGAGTTGAGGTAGAGCTCCTGTGCTGGAGTAAGTACATCGATCGATGCACCCATGCTCGCAAGCTTCAAGCTAGCAACTTCCTTATCGATCGCTGTTGGAACTTCATGAAGTCCGGCACCGAGTTCCTTTGCTGCCTTGAGCAACCACTCTGCGGTGAGCGCCTGATCAGAGAAAGACATATCCATCACTGATGCTGGGTGGCCTTCCGCTGCACCGAGGTTAACGAGGCGACCTTCAGCAACGAGGAGGATGCGACGGCCATCAGCAAGGACATATTCATCAGTCTGATGGCGGATCTTTGAGTTCTTCTGCTTAGCATTCTGCTCAAGCCAAGCAACATCGATTTCGATATCGAAGTGGCCAGAATTCGCAAGAATTGCGCCATCCTTCATAACCGCAAAGTGCTCGTCACGGAGAACGTCGCGGTTGCCAGTAACAGTGATGAAGAAATCACCAATCTTCGCCGCTTCTACACCAGGCATTACGCGATAACCCTGCATAAGTGCATCAAGGGCCTTTGTTGGATCAATCTCGGTAACAATGACATCTGCGCCCATGCCCTTTGCACGCTCGGCAACGCCCTTACCGCAGTAGCCGAAGCCACAGACGACAACAGTTGAGCCGGCGATCAATGAGTTGGTGGCGCGGAAGATTGCATCCCATGTTGATTGGCCGGTACCAAAGCGATTGTCGAACATGTGCTTGGTATCAGTGTCATTAACAGCGATCATAGGGAACTTGAGCGCTCCATCTTTTGCCATCTGTGAAAGGCGAATAACTCCTGTTGTGGTCTCTTCGCAACCACCCTGAATTCCTGGAAGAAGCTCGGTACGGGTCGTGTGAAGTGTATTTACGAGATCGCACCCATCATCGAAGACAAAATCTGGCTTGATATCGAGTGCAGCGTTGAGATGTGAGTAGTAGCCGTCGCGGTCTACGGCATTGCGTGCGAAGACGCTGATTCCATATTCATGGACGAGTGCAGCAGCAGTGTCATCTTGGGTGGAGAGAGGGTTCGATGCACAGAGTGCAATCTCGGCTCCGCCTGCTTTGAGGGCGATCATCAGGTTTGCAGTCTCGGTTGTCACGTGCATGCACGCCGCAATACGAGTTCCGGCAAAGGGCTTCTCTTTCGCAAATCTTTCACGGATTTGAGCAAGAACTGGCATGCTCCGGCCAGCCCACTCAATACGCTTCTTTCCTTCAGCGGCTAGCGCTGGGTTTGCAATCTCACTCCGAATTGATGTCTCTACGGTCACGGCTGTGCTCCAATTTTTCTCTGGTGTTACTCGTGTAACAAAGGTGTAAGCGTCGAAATAGACTTCTTCGTGAGGCCTCACTAGATAGGCAAAGATTACCTGATGAGGGCTAGTACGCGATCTCGAACGCGCTCCATCTGCTCGTGACTGTGTGCTTCGACATTAAGTCGGAGCAAAGGCTCAGTATTTGACCCTCGAACGTTGAACCACCAGTCCGGACCCGTGACGGTATAGCCATCGAGCTCATCAATAGGGTAATTATCCTCAAAGGAGGCCTTGATCAGCGCTAACGAGCCAGCGGTATCTGCAACTTTAGTATTGATCTCCCCGCTCGAGAAGTAGCGGTTGTACGGTGCCAATAACTCCGAGAGCGGTAGATCCGATGCCGCCAACTCAGAGAGAGCGAAGAGCGCAGCCAGCATTCCTGAATCTGCTCGCCAAAAATTTCCAAAGTAGAAGTGACCTGAATGTTCACCGCCAAAGACCGCACCAGTATCTGCCATCAACTTTTTAATGTATGAGTGTCCGACACGAGAACGAACAGCCGTTCCGC
>Ga0208106_1000740_pt1 | contig 10225 bp, 9 predicted proteins | sample CryBogCBE25Jul08_FD_184577 | JGI IMG/M metagenome (GOLD analysis project Ga0208106, IMG submission 184577) | Freshwater microbial communities from Crystal Bog, Wisconsin, USA - CBE25Jul08 (SPAdes) | ecosystem: Environmental > Aquatic > Freshwater > Lake | place: Crystal Bog, Wisconsin, USA...
TTACCATCACAAACCAGATAACATTGTGTATCTACTGTTTGATTTAATACAGATTCAATAGCATGTTTTGCATCGGCCGAACCAGTGGTCGGTATAATAACTGTCGCTTTTTTCATAATAAAACTCCAATAAAATCAATATACTTTTCCAAATGGCCCAAAAGCTCGACCTTCTTTTTTGGCCACATAAACAATATCAGTCAGCAATTTGCTTAAATCTGTTTTGTTTAGCGTCAATATTGATAGAAGAAAATCTAATTGCATAAGTTTAGATTGTGCTGTAACTGGATCAGCTTGATAACACATTTTGATATTTTCCAAAAATTCATTTGGCGTTGTTATATTTGTTATTATCTTAGCACCGGCTGTGTTAACGGCTTGTTTTAATTTTGGCAATATAAAATTGTTTATTTTATCTGCATCATAAACTTTAGGATATTTTTGATTATTGTTGTCAAAAGATAATTTATACTTATCCATTAAACTTGCAACCATATCTGTTGGCGCTTTTCCTAGTCTTGCACCACCTTTGCCTTTTTCAACAGGTTCATATTTCAAATTACTATAATGATTTGTAGAAGTAGCTTTTATCGTTAAGAAATATGTTTTATTGTCTTCTTCATCTAAAATAGTTACAGTAGTGTCTTGTGTTCCAAAAGTCAAAGGGTTCGTTGGATAATATTTGACTTCATTTTCAAAATTGTATTTACTCAATTCACTTTTCATTTTAGACATTTTTTCTTTTGCTCCACCACCATATACTGAATCAAAACTTTTGATTGATAAATCACACTTGATAAGTTCTATTTTGGCTACCAATGCTTCTATCTTTTTGAATTCTTTTTCAACAGCAGCTTCATTAATGCCTATATTGACATCAACATACACAGCATTTTTTCCAGCCTTTTTCAAAGAAACTCCTATTATTTTTTCATTACGATAATAGTCTCTCAGTTTGGCATTTATTTCTTGCAGTTTTATCATCTGCAATTTTCGATCCTTTGGATCTTCATTTTTTCCAACAGTAGCTATATTCTCTAATGTTTTAGTTGGATTTTCGTTTCGTATTTTGCCTTTGTCTACAATCCAAACATCGGCTGGATCCCAAGTATCTTTTTGTGATACACCCAAAGGCCTAATTAGATTACTAATAAACTCCATGAAACCACCAGGAGAATCACGGTCAATTTCTAATTCTTTGAAATTTGAAGCAGAATATTTTTTAAGTAAAGCTTTTTGTTGATAATAAAAAGATTTTAACCAAGCCTCATCAACAGGATCAGCTGCGCCAACTTTATAACTTGAAGAAAATATTTTTTGTAATTCAATATACTTTTTATCAAACATGACGTTGTATGAATCGTCCCATTTGAATTTTTTTGGAAATGCTGAATTTTCTAATTTTTTTATAACAAATTCTTGTTCTTTTTTTGAAATAAATTCAGAAGCGGGAGATTTGCTTTCATAATTGACATCATCTCTTAAAGCACGTAAAAAAATCCATTTTGAACCATCTTCTTGTTGTTTGGTAGAAACAGTAGCCATTCATCACCTAATAATTTGTATAGTTTTTCCTGATGTCCAAACTTCTAGTTCGGTACGTAATCTACCCTCTAATTTAAGGGTTTCGTATCTATTTATTGCTTTGTTTTTCCACCAAGCAACTATGTTTTCCAATTCAAACTTATCATAGTTCTCATCTTTGATTAACACATCAGTCTTGCCGTTGACAACATCAATAAAGTTCTTAAACCCATAGTTTGAGATGTAATAACGTTTTTGTTCTGTCAACTGCTTCGCATTATCTATCACTTGGTTGAATTTGTCAAGCTCTGGCGTACCTTTTAATGCACTTTTAACCAAAGAAATAATCTTCATACTAATCTTTAGTTTCTTACTAGATGCATCTTCATCAACAATCTTACCAACTCTATCTTGTACATAGTCTCTCAAATCTGCATATGGTTTGCCATGCATCATTGGTAAGAAATCACTTTCTGTTTCACCTTTGTGACGAATGTAAGGCTTCATACCATCATACTGTGAAGATGATTTGGTGGAACCATACAAACTTGTTGTTTCAAAGAGACATAAATTCATGTCATACTTTTTATTGACCATTTCACGGACGGTATGAGAACAACAAATGGCAGCCAATAATTTACCACCAAGATAATTGTAACCAAATGGTTGTGCAGGAACAATCACAAAGCCCATCATTGCAGTATTGTTAAATGATTTACCGCCTTCTGGAGTCTGCGTAAACACTTGTCCTAGCATTGCATTTCTAGGTTTACAGTTGATTACAGGTGAACCTAGACGAATGAATCCTAGAAACTTATCCGTGTTCTTCTCTTTGACTGCTAGATGTAAACTACGACCTACTGGTCTAATGTTAATGTGAGATGAGGTAATGTTTAGTAATGATTCCCAGAGACCATTGTTAATACAAACGACTTCAATATCCATATCACTAGGAGACATTGAAAAATCAGAGAATAAGTCATCTTCTGGTGCGAACAAAGGGTTTGAAGGCATTTCTGCCAAAGATGCCAACTTTTGGTCACGCATGTATTCATCAATTCTACTGAAACTGCTGAAATAGTCTTCAAATACTTTTGCACAGTGTATCGCCTCTTCTTTAGTTAAATTCATACCTTAAATCCATCAAATGACTTTTTATTTAGCTTCTTAGGTTCAGAGAAGCCTGGCCCAGCATCAACAACACCTTCTTGGCCTGATTGTTCAACATCATATAGTTTCATTTTTGCTCTGTCAATACCAACTGTGAATCTTTTATAATAAGTTGGATCATTATAACGATTCTTCAATTGTTTGACCATCAACTGACCCATTTCTTCTAATTCTTCAGAAGAAATTAAAGCAAACATCAAGTCGGCGGTAGCCGGCAAACCGAAACTCTCACTAGTATCTTCGAGTCCTGGATCGGAAGAATTATAACCGGATCTTGTGGTCTGAGTTGCAGAAACAATTGGGACTCCGAATTCAACGGCAAGTCCACGCAATTCTTCAGCGATTGATTTGACATAAGTGTAAGAATTGATGTTTGATCCTGCTTTAATTCTTGAACTGCAACATATGTTGAGATAATCAACAAAAATAATATCAGGTACAAAAGATTTTTTAAGGTTGAGTTCATTCAATAAAGTCCTAAAGTGTGTTACAGAAGCGGAAGCAGTTGGGTACTCTTTGATGATAAGTTTACCCGTTGTTTTAGATTTAACTTTCTCAACCTTCTTATCATACAAGTCTTTAGGAAGATTAATCAATTCATCTAGTGATACATTCAATAAGTTAGCATCTATTCTTTCAGCAATACGTTCTTCAGCCATTTCCATAGTGATGTACAGAACATTTTTGCCCATCGACATATTTCCAGCGGCAACATGACACATAAACAAAGACTTACCAACACCAGTACCAGCAAGAGCAATATTGAGTGTTTTAGCAGGAAGACCACCTTTTGTAATTTTGTTAAAGAATTCCAAATCGAAAGGGATTCGTTCTTCATGACGGTGGTAAAATTCAAATCTATCATCGCTGTTCTCCAAATAATCATGTCCTACAGATGTATCAAATGTTACCGCCAATGCATCTGATAAGATTTTGGGAATTTGACCTTTGTCGTGTAGTTTGTCTTTGCCATCGAGTATTGAAATAGACCCCAATACAGCGTTATAAATGGCTTTTTCTTGACAAAATTTTTCTGTTTTATCGACAAGCCATCGAATGTCGGACTGCTCGCTGCCAGATGTTTGAATCTCCGTAAGGTAAGTCTCACATCTTTGTAATTCATCGCTCGTAAGATTTCGCCTTTCTTTGACGGCAATAGAGAGAGCTTCAATCGAGGGTGTCGAATTATAATTCTCCGTGAATGTGGAGATTTCATCGTAGATAGCCCTTTCTGTTCTGTCTGTAAAATAATCAGCCTTCAAGAAGGGGAGGACTTTTCTTAGGTATTCGTCCGAGTAAATCAGGTGTTTCAGTATCGTCTGTTCTAGTTTCATCAATTATATCCCCATCAATATTATCACTCATCAATCCAATCAACATATCTCCAAGATACGTTTTGAATTGGACATCCTTCATCAACTTTTTAGGTTTTATATCAGGAGATTCTAACACATCAAAAGCAAAATGTAAATGGGGTCCGTCATCTTCTTCCGTTATCTTCACTTTACCATACTTAAAAACCACACCTTTGTACTCTCCTAATAAGAGTTTGATGTGGGTTATGGTCTTATCATCTTTAGGATAAATGAAACAATAGTCAATTCCTTCTATCATGCTTCTTCCGTTTGCATAATGTCACCTGTAGTTATGCTGTATTTGTTCATAACATACTCAGTGAATGTACTATCATTTAGGATTGACGTCCAAAAATCTTTCGTATCTGTTTCTTTGATTCTATATTTCTTTTCTCCAACCTCACCAGTTTCCATATCTACTTTAGAATACCAACCATTGCTAGGCTTAACAACGTGACCAGATTCCAAAGCAATATCAAGCAAGCCAGACCAACGACTGATGCCACCGTCAAACGAGACAGTAACTGGTATCTTTGATTTTTCTTTAACATATCTACTCTTTTCTACATTGATAATGAAGTTATATCCAACAATCTCAGTACCTTCTTTTTCTTGTTGTCGGCCAAGAATGAAGATATTGTCGGCAGAATAATAAGAACCCGTACCACCACCAACAATATCTTTAGGAAACATTCCAATTTCTTTGTATGTGTGATTCACTACAATCATTGGAATATCTTTTAAGGACAGATGTGGTGTCACCATTCTGAATAATGACTTGACTTGTTTAGCACGAGACATATCTGCCACAGACTTTTCAGATAAAGCATCTTCAACTTCTTTCTTTGAGGCCAGATTACCAATTGAATCAATGATGATAATTAAGTGTTCACCACGAGTCAACTCAGTTAACTGTTTCATAATATCAAACTTCAACTGTTCAATGTCAGTAAGAGGAGTATGGAGGACACGATTAGTGTCAATGCCGAAGGAATCGAAATAAGATTGAGGAGTGCCAAACTCAGAATCATAAAATAAAAGTGCAGCATCTTCATATTTGTCCAGATAAGATTTGGCCATCAATAAAGAAAATGCAGTCTTAAAGTGTTTGGATGGACCTGCCCACATTGTAAGACCTGGTGTTAAACCACCGTCAAGTTTACCTGAGAGTGCAACGTTAATCATTGGGATTGCCGTTGGAATCATATCCTTCTGTGTGAAGAACTTTGATTTGGATAGAATTGCAGATTCTTTGATGCTGCTGTTCTTTTTGATTTTGTCTAATATACTCATTTCATTCCTTTGTTAAACATTTCTTTTGTAGAAATTAATATCATCTTCATTACCTGTCATCTTAAAATTGGACTTGATTGCCATGCCTTTCTTAGCCAATCTTTTCTCTTGTTTAATATCTATCGGTGATCCAACCTCAGGTATGATTGCATCTTTAGGTTTGATTGGTTCGGGCTCAGGTTCTGGCATAGGATAGAATGGTGTTTGTTCTGGTTCTATTTCAGGCTTTTTTTTGAGAGACATGTTACCTGCTATCAATAATAACACAGCAAGAGGGTCAAACACAACCATGATTAGAATGATTACCAATCTAACTGCTTTGTCTATGATGTCTCTTTCTCCTGAACCATATATCAACTCAGCAACATACTTGATTGGGCCAAAATCCGATTCCGCCTTCTGTAACGCCACATTAAGAGGGCCTCTTTCTTCGTTAAGGGAAGAAATTGTTTTTTGTGACTCTGATATCTCTTGGCTAATTCGACTGCGTTCTTTCGCTTGGGCTTTGCGGACAGCAATTGCCTTGTCTGCACCTTTTTCATCTTGTGAGCGTGCCATAACTTGGTCCACGCCCTCATCAAGTTGTTTGAGAACCGTACGGTTGGCATTTATATTCTCCTTTTCGGTTTTAATTTTCTCATCTAACATTGCTACTTTATCAGTCAATGGTGCCATATCTGCTGAATGTTCCAGATGAGCCTTCGACAAGTATCCAAAGATACCCATTGAAGTAATCGCCATTAGAATAACAATAGCAGACACCATATAATACTTCATCAATCTTGGTGCAGTATCCCAATTGCGATACACCCAAGATGTTGTGACCAGTTTAGAACCTTCTAGTACAGAACCCATAATGATAATAGGCCAATATGAACCAGGAAAGATTGCAGCCAGACCTATAACTGAATATAGACCGGCACAGGCAGATAAAGCGAAAGCAGCAAGAAAAGTAAAATAAATCATGTAAAGAAATCTTCCAAAGAACTAACTTTTTCAGTAGACCATCCCATACAATCTAAGATTACTTTAATTGGCTCAAGGAAAGTCTTTTCGAATTGTGTATCATAATCTATATAACGAGAAATGTCAAATTCTTTAGGCAATCTTGCCGGATATGAGATAACGGTATCCTTGAAAGGATTTGGCATTTTCAGATAAGAGAACTTAATCTTTTCGCCTTCCTGAATCAATGGATACTTCTTGGTTAGTCCCATTTGTTGCAGATGATGGTTGTATAGTATGGCGCCTTTGACATGAATAGGAGTTCCAAGTTTATATAACTGCAATGAATCGGCATACTTAGCAAGTCCATTGATACCACGAGGAAAAGATATATCTTCTGGTGGCAATTTACTGAAGTATTCTTTGAATTCTCCAATAAACCTGTGCATATCATCTTCAGTACCAGAAATCATAATCTTAATTGATTCTTTCATCTTCTCTCTTACGGCTGCAGGAGTAGATGATTTAATCATTTCAAGACCCATGACTTTGAGACTTGGTTCATTATAACGAACACCCTCATTATCATAGACATTCATAATGTAACGTTTCTTAGCAGTCCAGATACCTTTGTCTGCAAGTGCTTCACGTTTCATTTGCATCTTCTGTGCCCACGCATTAACATATGTGGCCAATTCTTGATATGAATTACTGATATATGGTTCAATCTTCTGTTTACACACACGATCCATAAAATCAATGACTTTGGTTTTTGGGAGTCTAACATCACCGTTACCACCATAAACTTTATCGACCAAAGGTCCAAGTTTCAGATAGATTGAATCTGTGTCAGAAGCAATTACATAATCAACATCATTTGTATTCAACAATTTGTTCATGTACTCATTGAGTTTTGCTTCTATCCACCGAATTGATAGTTGCCCAGCCGTAGTGACTCCAAGAGCCATACGCAAATCATAAAAGCGAAAATACTGAGACCCAAGAGCACCGTAGGCAGAATTGAGAGAAACTTTCTTAGCCAACTGAAGATTGTTGTATCTTGCAATTCGTTTTTCAATCTCATACTTCTTACTATCATCCTTCTCATTCTCATACTCCTGTTTCGCTTGCAACATCATCTTCTTAAACTTACTTCGGTCTGTATACATTTCTTCCATCATCTTAGGCAAAAAGCCTTGTTTGTCTGTACGAAAGAATTGACCGTTCGGTGTAATTGTTACTTTATCACCAATATTTGATAAATTAACTTGTTTAAGCAGCAGTTTATTGACGGTTACGCCTTGAGAAATAATCTCATGCATTTCATCTGTATAATCTTCAGGTTCAATCAGAGTTTCTGGACTGATATTGTACTGCATCATCAAGTGAGGATACAAACTGTTCAAATCAAACGATGCAACCCAATTGTGTGCACCAACTTGAACTTCTTTAACATATGCGCCTTCAAATGCACCATCTTTTTCTTGTACATCACGTGGCGGAACAACAATACTATCTTGCATCAAACGATTATACGTCAATGCATCCCACATTCTAGTCTGTGCAAACACATCTTCATAGTTGCACTTGGTATCGTATGCAAGAGTTAGTGCCAATTCAATCAACTTCAACTTATCTTCCAAACGAATAATCAACTCAACGTCTTTGATGTTATATTCAATGAACTTTTGAAAGTTTAATCGATACAATTGGTGTAGATTGTCATACTCATCATAAGACAATTTGTTTTCACCAATCTCCGCACTTGCAATGGCATCCAAACGATAAGACTCCTGAGATTTACCATCAGGAGCATACCATCTGTATAATTCAATATAATCTAACGATGCAACGCCCATCAAATCATATGCAGTCATCGTTCGGCCATTAATAGTTGTTTGACGACTACCAATGTATTTCCATGGAGAAAGAAGTTTAGTTTCATCTTCACCTAGAATCTTGCGAAAACGGTTAACCAAATACGGAATATCAAAGAACTTTGTATTCCAACCAGTCAGAACATCAGGTGTCATGTGACACCATTGTTGGATGAATTTCTTGCAAAGAGTCCATTCATCTTTACATTTGAAATAAACTTCATCGCCTTGAACTTCATAATCACCACAACCAAAAACGAATGTTGTGCCATTAACGTACTTGATACAAATAGCAGTGATTGGTTCGTTTGCTTGATACGGGTCAGGGAAACCATTCTCTGAACCGACCTCAATATCAATTACTGCAATTGAAATCTTATCTTGATCCCATTCAACCATGCCTTGGTGTTGTTCACCAATAAAGGCATACTCATAACGAGTATTACCATAGATTTTTGGTGTACCTGGAATGCCATCATACTTCTTAGTAAACTCTTTGGCTTCTCTAATGTCATCAAACTTTTTACGGTCTAATGGAGTACCATCAAGAGACTTAAAAGAACCGGCCGTTTTGCGTGAAGGAATATAAAGAGATGGTTGATAGTCAATTCTTTGATTGACTCTCTTGCCATTCATAATGCCTCGGTAAAGAATAGAATTACCAAAGCATTGTACGTTAGTGTAGAAATTAGTCATTAACCTGTAATAATTTGTTTTGGTGTTGGAAGAACGATACCTGATCCAAAGACTTGATTGTAATTATCAATAAAATCTTGTGCAGGTTCATAAGAGTATACTACACTTGCAACAGGAATGTCAATAGTAGAATCTTTCTTTTGTGGTGAATGTAATGGGAATGGAGTAAGTCCTACGTTTGGTTGTCCATCTTTACCTCTAACTACTGCAATACCTACAGGATTTTTAATGCGCCATTGTCCTTGAGTAATCTCTGCATCACCTAGAACGTCTTCTCCGCTTGTCAATTTTAATACTAAAATACTCATTTTTACTCCATTTTATATAAATAACTATTGTACTTGATTTAATTAGAATAGTCAACCTATTCGTGTCATTTTTGCCATTAAGATTAATTACACTGGCGAAAAAATGATAGACCCAATTAGCATAGGCATTGCCTTCAAAGTTGCTCAGAGTGCAGTTTCCAACATCAAACAAGCCGTTCAATTAGGCAAAGATGTTGGTGGACTTGTTGGTGAGTTTTCAAGATTTTTTGAAAGTGCTGATTCCATACACAGAGCAAACACAAAAGTCAAACATATGTCTCTGATAGGAGTATCTAGTGCAAAAATTGGCAAGATGGCTCTAGAAACAGCTATGCACTCCGACCAATTAAGAAAACAAGAAAAAGAATTAAAAGAACTATTAATATACTCCGGCAATGGTCAAATCTGGGAAGATATGCTCAAGGAGAGAACAAGATTATTCAAAGCGAGAGCGGAAGAAGAACGACTAATTGAAGAAAAGAAACGTAAACGCAAAGAAGAACTGGCAGAATTGATTATGTGGGGAGTTGGTTTTTTAGCCGCAGCATTGGTTCTTGGTGCTTTTGCTTGGGTTTGTTTATTAATTTATGCAAAAAAACAAGAAGGTGAAGAAATTGAACGTAAAAGAGCTAAAATTGCTCACGAAAGACTGATAGACGCACAACACAAAGAAAGAGACTTAACTTACATTCAAATTAGATAAATAACCAGTATGTTTGAATTCATTGGAACACGCAATGTGTTCGTGCCATCTTTACCATAATACTCTAATTATAACAAAGTGGTTGAATGGATCCAATTACGTTATTTGCAATGGCAAATGCGGCCGTGTCTGCCGTGAAAAAAGGTTGCCAACTATACAAAGATATCAAAGGTGCTGCAGGAGATGTGAAATCTGTCCTGAAGGATCTTGACGAGCAATTTAATAATAATCATAAAGATAAACCTGCCACAACTGCTCAACGTAATGCATACATTGAAGAAAAGAATCGTGTCATTGAGTTAAACAAAAAACAAGGTGAAACTGCTGGTATCTACCAAGAACTGGCAAATTATCT
>Ga0208106_1000752_pt1 | contig 10149 bp, 1 predicted proteins | sample CryBogCBE25Jul08_FD_184577 | JGI IMG/M metagenome (GOLD analysis project Ga0208106, IMG submission 184577) | Freshwater microbial communities from Crystal Bog, Wisconsin, USA - CBE25Jul08 (SPAdes) | ecosystem: Environmental > Aquatic > Freshwater > Lake | place: Crystal Bog, Wisconsin, USA...
AATCCTTGCATTAGAATTAGCGATATCTTGATTGATCTCATTTGTTGAATCTGCTAAAGTTAGATTTCTTGATGTAATTGATCTGCCACGGCCCTTCCAAAAGTGTGTTGCTAAATCATTACCATTCCCTCTTTGTCCACGAAATCTTCCACCGCGAATACCTCTGCCTCGATTATTAGCATTCGAAGGTTGATTGTGAGCAGAGGATGTTGCAGTAGTCTGCGGATTTTCATCCTGATGATTGGAGGAGGTTTCTGAAGAAGCAACTGAAACATTGTTCTCATTAATAATTTCTGAATCTGGAGGATCGAGAGTAGCCTCGTTTCCGCTACCATGTTGTTGGGTAATATCTAGGAAGTCCGTGGGGCTCATAGGCAAAGGCTAAAATGGAGTAAGAAAATTATAAGTTTTCTTAAAATTATTCTGCGTTTAAATTGTGAACGAACTATAAAATCGTTCATTTTAAGTTCAACCTAGAGGCAAAAAGTACCTCTACAAGATTTCATACTCTGGGTCACTTGCCCAGTACATAAATCATTTATTCATCACGGAGGTATCTCCGTCTATACTATTTATTGAATTTCTCATTCATTTCTTAACCAAATTTGGTTATTCTTTGATAAGTAGGAACAGTATAACACTGTGGATATTTCCACATTACTCATTCATGGAAATTCCACTTCCTACTATTTCTATCATTTATATTCATTTATAGACTATTAGAAATGTCGCTATTTTCCGACTTTCAACATTCCCCCAAAATGAGAGATTTCTACATAGTCATAAATATACACTATAAACCATACACAGTACATATCACACACGAGTTGAACGTTCCCCCCCTTGAGACATCCCTTGGCTCAAAGTCTTGTTCAGCGAGTCGTTACATTCATGATCGTCGCTCTTGATACTACCAAGTGGTTCTTCAGGAAGTTAAAACGTTTAGGCTCGAATGACTTTGTGAATATGTCTGCTAGTTGGTTTTCGGAATCGATAGGCTCTAGGAGCACTTCACCATCATTTACATGATCTCTTACAAAGAAGTGTCTGTAGTCGATATGTTTTGTCCGCTTGTGTTCCCCCGGATCTTTACTGAATGCGATACACGCACGATTATCCTCACGAATGACAAGGGGCTTATCAACTTTAAGACCAACTTCTTCCATTAACATACGTAAATACAATGCTTCTTGTACTGACTTGCATATAGCGTAGTATTCGCTTTCCATTGTCGACAGGGCTGTTGTGTGCTGGGTCATACAGTTCCAACTTAAAGGTGCGCCAGCAAACACAAACACGTATCCTGTTATCGACCTTCTATCGTCTATTGAGTTAGCAAAGTCTGCATCAGAGTATCCTTGCAAGTTGACTGCTGTCGTGCCAGGAAAGAACGCTGATGAGTATGCAAAAGGTTGTTTTATATTGGATGTTCGGATTCGTTCATCGATATTATTTACGCCTTCGAAGTGCGATGAGTGTTTATGATAGAACAAACCGAAATCTCTGGTTCCGTTAAGGTATCTAAGTATGCGCATTACCGCTACCCAGTGCTCTGACTTCGGGTCGCTGGAATATCTGGCGCATTGATTGACAGCATATGTAATGTCAGGGCGCGTGCCCATAGAGATCCATAGTAAACATCCTATGACCTCGCGATAAGATGCGTCGGGTTTATGGTTTTTATGGAATTCTACATCATCTAATGATTCTTTTTCACTTTGAACTGATGTGGATGTGGGGAATTTGTTTTTGTTAACCTTGTATGCACCGGTTTTACACAAACGTACATGGTGATCCGATGGTGTTGATACAGGTTTACATGTTGTCATCCCAAATCTCTTAAGCACATCGTCAATATATTTGGTCTGATGCATAAAGATAGACCCATCACTAGTACGATCAAATTGAAATCCTAAAGTCTTAGTCAGTTCTTCTGAATAGGTTATCTTGAACTTGGACTTGACTTTGTGTAGGAAAGAGTCGAAAATACCCTTATGTGTGTACGACACAATAAGATCGTCAACATATAAACATATAAGACAGTATGAACCTGACTTGTCATCTGCACGTATATACATACAGTGCTCGGTTCGCAGTTGGGTGAAACTACACTCTTCAGACAGGAACTTATGGAGGGTATGGTTCCATTCTCTAGGTGATTGTTTCAGACCATAGAGTGCACGTTGAAGTTTATAGACATAGCCATTAGGTAATGGTGGACACCCAGGTGGTGGGTTGACATAAATATCTTCAGACAATGGAGCGTTTAAGAATGCGTTAGTGAAATCTGCACCGGAGACTTTGAGGTTGAGAAGCACTGATAGTGCAAGTGTAAATCGAACAGTCGTCATCCGTGCTACAGGCGCATATGTATCCATAAAATCCACTCCAAATGTCTGATAACACCCTTGTGGGGTGAGTCTAGCTTTGTACTTCAAAACATTTCCTAATTCATCGCGTTTGCGTTTAAACACCCACCTCTGGTTAAGCACCTTGGCTCCCGGTGGTAAGGGCATCGGTTCACTGAACACGTTAAAATCTTTAATCATTTGTAACTCAGCGTCGATGGCCTCCTTCCATGACTTTCTGTCGGGTAGGCTGAGCGCTTGTTTAATAGTGTTAGGTTCTGGGTTAAGTGTAACACACACAAATTCGTTTTTCATGACGTGAGATGCTAATGCATCACCAAGCATAGCATGTTCAACAAGTCTATGAACATGTGAATTGTCATGTAATAGTGTTTCTAAATCTACTTCTTGTTCAGTTTCATACACTTGATCCTCTATGGGATTCTCATCTTTATATATGAGTGGCTTACCTTGTGTGATCAGCAGAGCAGAGGTGTTTCCCATGGCTTGCAGACGAGGGGACTTTCTCTGGGGTTGGTCCGTCATAATAGTAATATCATCGCGCTCACGTTTGTTATTATTAATGGTATGATCTTTAGATCTATGCTTAGTTCGGCTGCGATACTTAGGTCGAAGACTCTGAACCCCGTCCCTCTTGTCGTCCTCGGCCAGGTCCACATGCTTGCGATTCAACACAGGTTTCACACACTTCACATAATCGTTATAATACACTTCTAAGTCTTTGATATGATATGCGTCCTTAGACGGTTTCATGCACACTTTCCCATTTGGGAATACATATGCTCTATATCCTACAATGAACTTACCCTGACCAGGGTAGTCTTTTTCCTCTACACTTATAATCTTATACAATAGACCATCATCAGGGTCTATATGGTTAGTACCTTCCAGGTATTTAAAGTCATCAAGACATGCGGTAGGTAATGAGGTTTTGTTAGTGGCATTATCAAATCCATGTTCATCCGAGTATTTCGCATCGTAGGTGTGTGCATCATGAAAGGTGACATGTGTGGAGACAAACAATTCATTACGTTCTGGGCTATAGACTAGGTAACCGTGAACACTACTAGGATCAAGACCAACAAAGACACATTGCAAAGACTTCGCAGCATGGTTCTTCCTTCTAAGGGACTTATCGATATGCGCAAAACAACGACATCCAAACACACGCAACAATGACATATTTACCTTCGCCCCTCCAAACTTCTCTACAGGGGACATTGGTTTCTGACCTTTTGGGGTTCGCGTGGGAGGTATGTTGTTGTATATAAGACACGCATATTGTTGTGCAAGTTCCCAGTACTGTTCTGGTAGTTTCTTTTGTAAAAGTAATGCAGTTGCCATGTCATGAATTGTACGCCACACACGTTCGATTTTACTATTTGTTTCTGGACTATAACTACAGCATGTTAACAATGTTCCCCCATTCGCCTGTAAAAACTGTATCACTTTATTGCTCTTAGCCTCTCCATTATCCGACTGTATAATAAACTCCTTCAGACCATGATTGACCTTTCTATTTACAATGACTGTATTTACAAAATCTACAACACACGTATACACATCACTCTTTGCCTTGATAAAGTATAGTCATAGATGTGCTGAATACGCATCAATAAAGCCTGCTACATATGTGTTCCCGTAGATTAGCGAAGGTGTATCTACAGGTCCGTAAAGGTCTAGATATGTGTGCTGGCCTCTCGTGAGTACAGGACGTAGTGGTTGTGTGAACGACCTCCGTTGGCTCTTGGCTAGTTGACATACTATGCACTTGTCGGAACACTTCTTCAGGTTGCTGGGTTTCGCATCATGCAACCATGGGATGTGACCACTTGCAATTCCTCTTTGAATTCTGTCCTTGTCAATGTGTCCGAATGTCTCATGCAACTCATTCACGACTTGTGCTTTTGATGCCAGGCACAAGTCGATGTCATCAGTATACTTGGGGTGTTCAATGCCAAGAAGCGCCGGGTTCACAACATAAAGTCCATCCTCAAGGTATGCTGAATAGAAAATGGAACCATCTGTGTCGTAAACAGTTCTTATTCCCTTCTTCCACGTACCAGTCATACCCATCAAATCACACCAAGATTCTGATACCAGATCAAACACCAGATTCTCTACATGAAGTACATCTTTTAGCTTACCGACATCACCTATGCCTAGCACTCTACACATAGTGCCATCCGCCATCTTCACAAAGGAGTTCGTGGTCTCCCTGTAGTTCGTGAATAGACTCCTGTCCGCGAACATGCTCTTACTCGCTCCACCGTCGCTGATGATGAGCCTCATCTTGAGTTTCCACTTGCGCTTCGCCGTCCTACCGCGTAAGTGAAAACATTGCGCTAAAAGTGGATTATGTTTATTGTTGAGCTCATATATAGCATATTTGCTCGCTGGCGGAGTAGATGGACGTGTGGGTGTCGTGTTGATTGCAGGTGTTGTTGGTTCAGAGTTGGATCGTTTACGTTGACTTGAGGTTGGAGTTGGTGTTTTAGTAGGAGTAATTGTCGGATTGTTATCGCTGATGGCTTTTGTTGTAGGAGCTGTTGGTGTGTGTGTCACATTAGCATGATGTATCGTTGGAACATTGGAACGTTGTTCACTGTTCCGTCGCTGTTGGATGTTCTCTTCTACTAAATTGTAGACGATGCGTCGTCGAAGGTCATCCTGAGTCTCCGTTACCACGTGTCCAAACGGATATGATAGCCGCGTTATACGTACAAAATAGAAACCATTCAGAAAACCAATGGAAAGACCCTTGTGTTCCTGCAGGCTCCTACAGATTCCGCATCCGCACGGTATGTCGAGTCCACTGAGTAGACAATGGTGTCCCGCAGTCCATATTACATTATCTCGCTTATCGTCGCGTAGCCAGGTTACTGAGGGTCTGTCCAAGTTTCTGACTGTGAGTAGTACTGCTGAGTATCGTAGTCCATTAACAGGTAGACTGACATAATCCGGTTGCTCGTCGATGGATGCTCTTGTGGTCCGTCTGAAACGTGGTCCGCTCGGATGTCGGTCCACTAGCGCATCATCCAGATAACCCCATTCACGATAAGGGTCAATTACTGCATATGCTCTGCGATATTGTCGAGTAGTGATATCTATGGCTCCACCAAATAGAAATTCGTCAGTGTTCTCCAGGTCCGTATCAATCCATAGGTCGAATCGTACTCCATCGATGAGCATAGGCATTTGACACATCAAAACTGGCATATCATCAAATATGGAGTCATCTGAGTATACACTGGAGGTTTCACTGTCTGTGTCCATATCGCGTCGTGGCTCCCTCGGCAATATGGGACCCAACGGTATTGTACTGACTGTCGCATTATGAATGTCAGGAAGTGTCGGTCTGCCCATTTCCGCTGCTATCTCCGGTGTCGGATTTGTACTAAGGTTGGATAGGTCTAACGATGTAAGAAGTTCTTGTATGTATATATCCACATCGTCTGTGCTTGGAGGTGGTCTAATCTCACGCGTAGGTGTTCTAGTGTCTGGTTGATGATCACTCCTCGACTCTGGTGGATCAACACACACGTTTGCGTATTCCAATACCATTTCCTCTTCTTGTTCGTCTGGAGCAGGTGTGACCATCATGTAAGCTGGATTGATCGCGTACTCGGAGCACTTGTAACATGGGCATGTTAGTAGGCTTGTGTCCGTTATCGAGCACTGACCTTCTACGACTAACGTAATCGAAGGTTCCGAGGCATGTGTATACGTAATCTCAGTCAGCGTCGTACTACTGTCTGTGAACCAACACATCGGGTTAGTTCCATACACTGGTTCCTCTGTACCGTACTTGAAGAACCGAATTATCTGCATCTGCTTGGGCACTGTCCGAGGTGTCATCTCGTCTTCTAGCTGTGCTAGCTGAAACAGCACATGAGTTTCGACAAGCAGGTTGTTAGGGTCTCCAGGGTCCTTATCATTCTTGTATACTTGAGGTTCATCTGACAGTGACACGCACATAAAGTACAGCACTCCCTCGTATACTGCATATGTGAAGTTGCTATGCACCATTCTCTTGCACCCTGTGCACCCGCACTTGTGCATAGGCTTGCCATACTTCATACAGAATCTCTGATTTATTCCGACTATGTTGTGGTGTCCACGCAGTGTGAACCATCTCAGGTTCGGGCAAATCCGGTTTGTGTACGACAACGTGAGTACCTCAAACAGTTGACCATTAAACGCTCTGATCTTATGTGCTTTATTCACAGTGGTCGGTGTGAGTGATTCTCCTCGACTAATGACAACCTCCTCACTTAGTAAATCCAATACTTGTTTGACCATGTTGACGTGATAGACATTGTGAGGTTGGGTTTCATCTAACTGTGTGTCTTCTACAGATGTGCAGTATCCCGAACATCGCAGGGAGTGACATACACATAAGTCACTTACTCGTATAGCATGGACTGCAACTCTGTCCGTTGTCCTGGAGAGCTCCCGCGAGTTCCGTCGTGGTTCCTCCAACGCACACTTTGACTCCGCAGTAGATGGAGTGTTCGTTGACGTTGAAGAGCTGTCACGTATCAGGCTTGATACAGTTAGAATCGTGTCGTCATGTGTTAAGTCGATCACTGTGGGTTCAGGTGTCCGGCTGACATGAGTAGGTGCAGGTGTCGGTACTTGTGTTTGACTAACAGCTGTTGGTGCCGATGTAGACTGGTTGCTCATCGGGGTTAACGATGCAAGCAGTGTCTTGACGATCTGCTCGACTCTTCGTTCAGTCTCTGGAGACGGAGGGGGTCCCGGAATGGTGTCCAACTCTTCACTCGAGTCTGAAGCCATAGACGCATCATCATCTGGTTTCACTGTTGATGCCGTAGCCGCTGACTCCTCGTGAACACACTGATTCATAGTCGTCGTAGGTCGGGATTCATCCTCATCCTCCTGCCAAGGTCTCACCGGACTATATGCTGGTGTCGTAGGGCTTAGTGGGGGTTCCACACCGTTAGTACTGCTGATCGCCGCCGACGTCATGTGCTCAGGATACGTGACGACGAAGGATTGATTGCTATTGTCATCAGGAGGTAACCTGTCGTGCGACTGCGTCGCCGGTCTCACCCTACTCACCGGCCGTACTCTCGGAAGGATATATCTATCTGAAGTATACAGCCGAATGCCCTTCACAGGATGTTGTGTAATCGATGAGTCCACTTCTGCCTCATCTGTCTCCTTGGCTGTATCTGCCCTCGCTCTTGAGCTAGTGGCTGTGGTTGTTCCAATATTCGTTGTCTGTGGTTGATCATCCCGATCTCCATCATCATCGCTGTCATCATCATCATCTTCTGCATTATTGTTTCCATCGTTGCCGTTATCGTTATTCCGTCGTGCATTGTCCGTGTCCGGATCCGGTGGTGGTTGTGGATCAACCCACGCTAATCTGTATATACGTCTCGTGACCTTTACAAGTGCTATCTCCGGGATGCCGTTAGTGTGTTCTGCATTCGATAATTGTGTACAAAACTGACAGCTGTGATCTCGTTCGACGCTCAGGTGACTGTTTGGACAGTAGTCTACTTCGACGAATAGCCTCTGGAGACGTGATGGCTCCTCATTCAATACGATCGCCTCTAGAGACTTCATTATATTATCATCAAAGTCCCTGTACACAATCACATCATTCTGTGGGAGTAGTCCAACAGTGGAACGTAGTTTCTGGACACGGAACGCCTGATCTTGATCATGACTGGCTCTGACATATACAAAGTCTCTGTCCCTGTTTATCCTCCTGTCAACCACCATGCCCGGTGGTAGGTACTCACGAGGTGTCTGGGTCCACCAGCCTTCCGGGATGTCTTGTCCGAGTAAGCGAAGGATATCATTATTGTGTTCGCGAGGAAATGTATTCCCATATTGTGCGTCAAACTTACTGTTCATCTCTTCACTTGTAGGTTCTATCCTCTCAAGTTGTCGCTCGTAGAAGGCTATGGTCCTCGCGTGTCTATAGAAGGGATGATTCCTCAGCTCCAATTGCGGCTCCCGAAACACTCGTATGTAATTAAGGGTTGGTGCTCGTCCTGTGAGTCTTTTACTTAGCATATGCTCTTCACAATCCTCAAGCAGCAGGCCACAATCTTTACAATAGTGAGCTTCGATAAGGATGAGATCAGGAGTATCATGTATGGGGTACCGTATCATGCACGTGTTGCTGCTTGTCCCATCTAAATATTGTCCGTAGTGGACTGTCCATCGCTGCCACATTCCTGTAGCTGAGTAGACTATACTCCGTGAAGTAACGCTAGGTAATGGTGCCAGGGACATGTGGATCCACCTGGCATTGACTGTGCGGTATATGGACCTGTCACAGCCTGATTCAGCATTCGCCTGTGCGTTTTGGTCGTGATTGTTTGAAGTGAAACTCGCACCCCTTGTACTTCCGTTTGTCGTTACCATATGGGCCGACCCCAGTATGATAGGTGTCTGCCCGTCAATAGGTGCTTGTATGTCATCATCCTGTTGAGTCCGACACGGCATGCAGTGTACGTTCGTATCGTCATTATACACGGCATTAGCATACCCCGCTAGATTGTCTGGTTCGTATAAGTCCTCCATCAGACACAAACTCTTTGCTAGTGTTACGCGATTTGCTGCAGACGAAGGTGTCGAAACCGGGGCACAAACATTGGATGCAAAGCCGATAACGTCCTCTTGTTCGTTGAAACGCACACAGTTCGCCGATTCATATGTGGATGATGAGTTGGCCCTGTTTCCGTCGGTATTGTTCGTATGGGGCTGGTATGAATGGTTGCGCCCATCATCAGTTCTGACAGACTGATGCATATTTGGTGTGTAAAAATTCGTATTGGTCTCATCCTGACCCGCCATATGAGATGAGTCTGGATAGATGTTACCTTTGTAGTCCATGAGATTCGCCCTTGCGACTGAGGTATTCCTGGAAGGCGACTTAGAGTATCTATGAGTGTGTCGCCCCCCCTGACTCCTATACGGGCTCCTTGACCTCGAAGAGCCCCGGTCTTGGGACGAGCCTCGGTGGCTCCTACTATCCCGCCTTGAGTGCCTGTGATCTTCTCTAGGTCTGCTGTTCGAATCGTAGGTCGACGATGACCTACCTGCAGACCGCGCACCGATGCTAGATGATAAGCGCAGGCTCCCCTTGTCGCCACGATGTTCAGATCTGTACGGCGACCTACCTCTGTGGTAGTCGCTCCTCCTATCATTGCTCTGGGAGCGGTCCCTGTAATATGATCTTGATCGCGACCTCGCTTCGCGCTCGTTTCTATCCCGAGATCTAGTCTTGTAGGGACTGGAACTCCTAGATCGGTGTGAGGAGTGTGATCTCGACCTGGATCTCGAGTAGCTTCTTGAAGACCGGTTGTGACCGAAAGAAACCATGGCACTTTCTGTCCGATCTTCGTCTTCGTCATCTCGATCGATGAGTTGTTGACGAAGTCTTTGATATGTGGCGTTCTCCAGTCCGCACCAGGTCGCGAAGGCTTGTTTAAGGATTTTGTGATCTTGCACACCGCGCTCAAGTAGGGTGATCAGTTGTTCATCTCGTACTCTTATCCCATACGTGAACCGTAGATCATCTCGTGTCCTCTCTAGTCTTAGAATGTATTCAGTGATTGTTTCGTTTTTATGGGGATGAAAATTAAAGAATTTCTTGATTGCTCGCGTTGTCTTGTTGACTGTAATATTCATGTGTATGTTGATGATGTCTGCATACAGATCCGGAAGTTTCGTCGACAGTGTGACATTGTGCATCAACTGAGATGATTTGGTATCAGTGAAGACGTGCATGAAT
>Ga0208106_1000754_pt1 | contig 10119 bp, 8 predicted proteins | sample CryBogCBE25Jul08_FD_184577 | JGI IMG/M metagenome (GOLD analysis project Ga0208106, IMG submission 184577) | Freshwater microbial communities from Crystal Bog, Wisconsin, USA - CBE25Jul08 (SPAdes) | ecosystem: Environmental > Aquatic > Freshwater > Lake | place: Crystal Bog, Wisconsin, USA...
AATCCTAGGATTCCGTTCAAGAATACTCCGTACAAGACGACAAAAAGAGGGATCTCACCAACACGAAAGTAAGTGTCGATAAAGAATAAACCTACAACTGGTAGGGAAAAACACATGTAAACAAGGATGAGGGTTTTGGCAGTATGTAATGGGTCGACTGAAATGATTTCTCGCTTACTGCTTGGCATAGGTTTTTCTAAATTGAATAATAAAGTAACGAAATTTGATTATATGAGATCTAATTATTTATCGCAGAGATATCCACACTTTGTCCATGAACATATTCTATGATGTCTGCTTGTAAAATGATGAAACAGTCAGACTCACTGATGGATCTTAGAGCACCAGAGCCTTGGTTTTCATGTGGTCGAACCCACAATTCGTCGTTGCTATTGCGGTATAAAACGCCTCGTAAAAATTCTGTTCGACCTAATCTTTTTTTTCGGGTTCCGTCTAACTTGGCACAATAAAATGGGGCTGAGATGGTATCTGACCCACTTAAATACAACAGCATATCTTTGACCAATTGCGTAAAAGTTACCATCATTGCTACTGGATTACCTGGTAAACCAAATAGCAAGGCTGAATGATTTTCATTGGTCATTTGACCAAATGCAATTGGACGACCGGGTTTGATTGCAAGTGACCAAAAAGCAACATCTCCTAATTCATTCATCACGGTTTTAGTAAAGTCGGCCTCACCAACCGACATCCCTCCCGATGTAATGATGACGTCAGCAATTTGGATTGCCGCGTGAAACTTTGCCCTGAGCAAATCGGTTTCGTCACGGACCATACCTAAGTCGATTCCAATACAACCCAGACTTTCTAATAAGCCAAGTAGTATAAAGCGATTGCTATCGTAGATGTGACCTATTGGCAGAGGCTCACCTGGAGGTGTTAATTCGTTACCAGTGGAAAAGTAGGCGATACGAATTTTGCGATACACCTGTACGCTTCGGTAGCCAAGAGAAGCAATTAAACCTAAATCACTTGCACTTAAACATTTCCCTTTATTTAAAATGACATCTCCTGCTTGAATCTCTTCGCCTTGGAAACGAAGGTTTTGACCGCGTTCAACACCCTGAGTATCGAAGCGGACATATTGTTCTTCGATTGCAACCAACTCTTGGGCAATTACCGTATCACATTCAGGTGGAACTAAACCACCAGTCATGATCCGAACAACATGTCGCTGAGGATCAAAATTGATGAATTGCTCTGATTCAATTGCTTGACCTGCAAACTGCTTATTGAAAATTTCTAAGGTAACAAGGTTTTTATTTTGCAGAGCAGCACTTGCAAATGCATAACCATCCATTGCAGAGTTATTGGCAGATGGCACATCGTGCAAAGCCACGATCGGCTGGGATAAGATTCGACCTAAGCTTGACTCTAAAGGAATTTGTTCATCAGACAGTTCAGCGCGTAATGGCTGAATATATTCCTGAATAAATGCTTTGGCTGATGGAATATCGAGATTGTTTGGATCAAAAGGCTTATCACTTTGTTTTTTTCCCCATGATTGCTCTAAATTTGACAGTTTTTCGGAGTGTTTCATGAACATAGTCGTGTTGTGAGGGAGCTCAAATCTGCCGGGGTGTTGATATTTGTAAATGCTTGATGATCATTAAATACTACTTCAATACTTTGGAGTTCGGCATACCAACGGTCGATACGTCGTTGATCTGTTTTTAAAAATTGATTCAACTTTTCGAATAAATAACTGCGCATCACACAAAAAACGGGGTGGGTTTGTTTACGTTGATGTGCATCATAGGTGATCGGATAACTGAGATCAGCAGTCTGTGAAGCAAGTGCGTCGAATAATTTGGCGACCATATCTGCTGGAAAATCAGGCGTATCACAAGGAATGATAGCAAGATATGGAGCTGTGCAGTATCTAAGCCCTACAGCAAAGCCCGCGAGTGGGCCTTGAAATCCTGGGTGGAGGTCTTCATAAACGGGGTAACCTAGTACATTGTATTGATCGAGATGACGGTTGGCATTCAACATGATTCGCCTGACTTGTGGAGCGAAATTTGCTGCGCTTCGAGCAACAAGGGTTTGTTCGCCACAAGCAATCAACCCTTTGTCACGTCCACCCATCCGTTGTCCTTGACCGCCACAAAGAATAAGTCCATCGACCTGCTCCTTGCTAACCATCCTATCAACCCCCAATATAGGACATTTCAACCTTATGGTGAATGACTTTACCCTGTTGAATACTGGTGCGTAATTCCGAATAGTTATCGTTGCGTTGGTGCCATAAATTGGCAATCGCGTTCGAAATCACAAGATCATCAGTGTTGGATCGCAATAAGGAGCGTAAATCGTAACCCGTACCAGAAAATAAACACAAAAACAATTTACCTTCCATCGATAAACGGGCGCGAGTGCAGGTATGACAGAATGTTTGCGTCACGCTCGAGATGACACCAATTTCGCCACCACCATCGATAAATTGCCAGCGTTGTGCTACTTCGCCATTGTATTGTTCACCAATAGTTTGAAGGGGGTAATGCTCATGGATGAGGTCGATTATTTCTTGCGAAGGAACAACTTGTGCCATTTCCCAGCCATTCGTGTTGCCGACGTCCATATATTCGATAAAGCGGACCGTTACTCCCGTATGTCGGAAGTGTTTAATCATGGGTAGGATTTCATGTTCATTGCTACCCTTTTTTACGACCATGTTGATCTTTATATTTTCAAAGCCTACTTTTTGAGCCATTTCAATGCCTTGAAGGACTTCGCTAAGTGGGGCATCAACATCGTTCATGAGGCGAAAGGTAGCATCAGTGATGCCATCCAAACTCACAGTAATGCGTTTAAGTCCTGCTTGTTTTAAGGCGAGGGCTTTTTTCCTTAGCAAACTACCATTGGTTGTAAGCGTTAAATCAATAGGCTTACCGTTTAATGTTTCAAGAGGAGATAGCATTTCCACTAAGGTTTCGATTCCTTTGCGAAGAAGGGGTTCGCCACCAGTTAAACGAATCTTTTCTACGCCATGGGCAATAAAGATTTTACTTATTCGTTCGATTTCCTCGAAGCTGAGAAGTTCCTTCTGACCTAAATAATTGTAGTCATTTGTAAAGATTTCTTTGGGCATGCAATAAGGACATCGAAAGTTACATCGATCCGTAACCGAAATCCGCAAGTCCCTGAGGTGCCTACCTCTCGTATCGGTTAAGAGACCAGAGGCTGGCACCAAAGTTTCTGGAACTAGCGCTTTTGCTGTGTGGCTAACTAAATCATCAAGGGCGCGAATTGGAATGATTTTTTGCATACCTTTCTCCCGCTTTCTTATCTTATCAATAATTCTTAATGAATAACTTTTTCTGCTCCACCCGTTTCTACCAAAATCATCGGTCCTTCTTGAGTCGGTGTGGCTGGTCTTGGTTCACGAGGAATATGGATGGGCGCAGGTTGCGCTGCAATTTGCTGAGCAACTGCTTCATATTTCAAGCGATCTGTATCGACCCATACCAAACCGGCTTGATTTAAGACCACATCAAGAGGCTCACGAGATAAGGTTTCAACTTTTACTTGAGGAAGGATATGGGGTACTTTCACTTCTTGAATGATCAAAACAGGTTTGGGAGCTTCAGGAGCTTGACGGATTTGCGCTGGCGCGCTGGATGGCAAAACAGGAGTTGGCTCCATGGTGGCCTGCAGGTATGACACATTGGTATCTTGAGCAGATATCACCGTGTCATCATTTTGAGTGGCTTGAATGCGTTCAGGACGATCTTTGCCACGATTGCGATTCCGGCGATTCCGGGGGCGGCGTTTTTCATCCCCATTAACACCGTTTTCTATTACAGCATGATTGTCTTCAATTGGTGTTACGCCATCTTCGCCAAGGTTTTGAATTGCTGGCTTTGCAGGGCGTCGTGGTCTTTGAGAAGGAACTGCAGGCGCATCTTCTTTGTTTGCTTGAAGACTATCTTGTCCATCCACTTTTTCAGCACTTTCAGATTTACGAGGTCCGTCATTACGGGGCCTACGCTGGCTTTGTTTACGCGCTGGACGAGGGTGGGGATTAGAGGCCGGCGCAGGTGTGACTAATGGAGTAGCTACAACTGGTTGAGGATCGCTACCAAATAAGCGCTTGAGAAATCCCATGAAACTGCTCGTTGGACTAATCGAGGCAGGTGATTGCACCGCGCTTGAGACTTGTCTTTGGCTAATTGGTGCAGGTTGACTTGGGGTGATGCCGCGTACAGCAGCAACTTGCCTTGGTTTGATTTCATCAGCACTTCGACTCACAATGGTGTCTTCTTCCATTTCTTTAGCAACCTCTTCAGCAATCGCATAACTTGCTTTTTGTTGATCTAGGCGCGGGTCATCATGACGCAATCGCTCGAGTTTGTAATGGGGGGTTTCTAAATATTTATTTGGAATTAAGAGCACATTGACTTTTGATCGTGACTCAATTTTAATTACTTCGGAGCGTTTTTCATTCAACAAAAAGGCGGCGACGTCAACCGGTACTTGGCAGTGGATAGCAGCAGTATTTTCTTTCATGCTTTCTTCTTGAATAATCCGAAGAACTTGTAATGCTGAAGATTCCGTATCACGGATGTGACCTGTGCCGGTACAACGTGGGCAAGTGATATGGCTTCCCTCTGATAAAGCGGGTCGCAAACGCTGGCGAGAAAGCTCCAGCAAGCCGAATTTCGATATTTTACCCGTTTGAACGCGGGCGCGATCATGGCGCAAAGCGTCTTTAATTCGATTCTCTACATCTTTTTGGCTCTTTGCAGATTCCATATCAATAAAGTCGATCACCAACAAACCGCCTAAGTCCCTTAAGCGCATTTGGCGGGCGATCTCATCAGCGGCCTCAAGGTTTGTGCGGGTTGCGGTTTCTTCAATATCTGAACCACGGGTTGCCCTTGCTGAATTGACGTCAACGGAAACAAGGGCTTCGGTATGATCAATCACAATGGCACCACCTGAGGGTAAGTTCACAGTGCGTGAGTAGGCGGTTTCAATTTGATGTTCAATCTGAAAACGTGAAAATAAGGGAACATCTTCCTTATAACGTTTTACTTTTGGCATATTGTCGGGCATCACAACTGACATAAAAGCCTGTGCTTGTTCGAAAATATCGTCCGTATCGATCAAAATCTCACCAATATCAGGCTGGAAATAATCACGAATCGCTCGAATGACGAGAGAAGATTCAAGGTAAATCAACAAAGGTCCACTGTTCGAAAGAGCTGCTGCATCGATGGCAGACCACAATTGCATCAGGTAACTTAAATCCCATTGCAGTTCTTCAGTTGCACGACCAATGCCAGCAGTTCTTGCAATAATACTCATTCCGTCTGGAATTTCTAGACCTGCCATTGCTTCGCGTAATTCTTGACGATCTTCGCCTTCAATACGACGTGATACTCCACCACCACGGGGATTATTCGGCATCAATACCAGATAGCGACCTGCTAGGGAAATAAAACTCGTTAAAGCTGCGCCCTTATTACCGCGTTCTTCCTTTTCAACCTGGACAATAATCTCTTGACCTTCTTTAAGAGCATCCTTGATACCGGCTTTACGGTGATCGATACCTTCCACAAAATAGCTTCTAGATACTTCCTTGAAGGGTAAAAAACCATGCCTTTCTTCGCCATAATTGACAAAACAGGCTTCCAATGAAGGTTCGATCCGAGTGATGACTCCTTTGTAAATATTACCCTTGCGTTGTTCGCGTCCAGCGGATTCAATATCTAAATCAACTAATTTTTGACCATCAACAATGGCAACACGGAGTTCCTCTTGTTGGGTAGCGTTAAATAACATTCTTTTCATAACAGTTCCTTTTCAGAAAGCCGTTAAGCAAGAGAGGTTTAACAGTGCGAAGAAAAGCAAAATCACGTTTTGCTTGGGGGGATATTCCAAACTATCCAGCCATACTACGAATGAGCGTCCATACAACATTCACTCTTCTTACTTCGCGTGCTCGCTTGGGTCAAAGAACCACACAGCGTTCACAAAAATTTCTGTATCAACTCATCATTGCTCAACAGGAGCTTTCAGTTTTGCTCCTCAATTCAACAAGGGGGGAGCTACCTTGGGGAAGATGCTTTCCCTGGCTATAATTAGTACACACTCGTTTCAGATAAAAATATTCTGATTTTGGATTCGGTACATCTGAATAGTGTTGATGTATTAATTACCCCGATTATATTGCAAAGAAACTATTATGAGTGAATCTCTGCATCTTTTGGCATCAAATAAAACGAAAAACCATACTTATGTCTGAATCCGCTGTCAGTTTAATTACGATTTCTGAGGAAGAACAAGGACAAAGGCTTGATAATTTTTTGCTGAAATGGGCCAAAGGGGTACCTAAAAGCCATATTTATCGCATTATTCGCTCTGGGGAAGTGCGTGTGAATAAAAAAAGAGCGTTGGTCACCACCCGGATTGCTCAGGGTGATCAATTGCGTATTCCCCCAATTCGAGTGGCTCAACCTGAAGTGGTGGAAAATTCAGCTCAACAGCAATTTTCAGCCGACAAAATCGCTGAAAATATGCCTATATTGTATGAGGATGCCCAACTTTTGATTGTTAATAAGCCCTCAGGCCTTGCTGTCCATGGTGGCTCTGGCGTCTCCCTTGGTTTGGTTGAAGCCTTGCGGATAGCTAGGCCAGAACTTGCATTTTTAGAGTTAGTCCACCGACTGGACCGCGATACTTCAGGCATACTCATGCTTGCCAAAAAAAGAAGTGCTTTGGTCAAAATGCATGAAGCGATTCGGGGTGGGCAATTTGATAAACGATATATTCTTGTTGCTCATGGAGGTTTTTCTCAAGGTATGGGACATGTGAATTTGCAGTACCCTCTACATAAGTATTTGTTGCCAAATGGTGAACGGCGCGTCAAGGTCGCCCCGCATGGTCAACCCAGCTTTACCGTTCTGAAATTTCTTGGTCCTAGTATATTTGCTGGTGCATTTGTTGCGGAAGCAATTTTGAAAACGGGCCGAACACATCAAATTCGGGTTCATTTAGAGCATATCGGTCACCCGATTCTGGGGGATGATAAATATGGAGTACATGAATTGGATAAAAAAGTAGGGGTAAAACGATTGATGTTGCATGCGTTTCGTTTAGTCTTCAAACATCCATTGACTGAAGAGAAAATCCAGATTCAGGCGTCATTGCCAATTGGTTTTTCGGTTGCTCAATTGAAAACGGTTGAAGGGAATTTTGGGCATGGCTAAATATCATTTGCAATACCCCATGATTGCATGGGATTGGGACGGCACCATTATGAATTCCACCCCCACGATCGTAGACTGCCTGCAAAAAGCCTGTGTGGATCTTGATTTAGATGTTCCATCCCAAGCAATAGCGAGTCATGTCATTGGTTTGGGCTTGCATGACTCACTTAAAATCATCTTACCGAATTTAGATGAGGGGGAATATCCACTGGTCGTTGAGCGTTTTCGTTACTACTACTTAAGTCAAGATCATGAATTGATTTTGTTTCAAGGAATTGCTGAATTACTGCAAGAATTAAAAGATCGAGGGCATATTCTTGCGGTAGCTACTGGCAAGCCTCGTCATGGACTAGATCGTACGCTACAGCAACATAAACTGACTGGTTTTTTTCATGACACCAAAACAGCTGATCAAACCCGCGCTAAACCCCATCCACAGATGTTATTAGAGCTGATGGAAAACTGGAAGATGCAACCAAGTGAGCTATTGATGGTCGGTGATACAACCCATGATTTGAAAATGGCAAAAAGCGCAGGTGTATCAGCCATTGCCGTTACTTATGGTGCTCACCCGCGGGCTGAACTTGAAAAACTGCAACCTAAAGCTTGCGTGGATCAGGTGGCGGAACTTCGTGCCATTCTCATTCAGTAAATAAGACAAAATATAAAGGAAATAGTAATGAGTGATCAAATTGGTTGGGAAAAGCAAGCTCTCGAGCGCTTGCTGAATGAAAATATCAAGGAACGTGCCAGTGAACGACGTTGGCGAACTTTTTGGCGGTTTGTTTGGTTAGGGTTGATCTTGATTGCTGCGTACGGTATTTTTGAGCCATTTAAGTCAAAATCGGGCAGTGTCCTTGGCAAACATACTGCAGTCATTGCGATTGAAGGAGAAATTGCCAGCAATACGCCAGCCAATGCCGCTGATATTAATTCGGCGTTGCGTGCAGCGTTTGAGAGTGCGGATAGTGCCGGAGTCATCTTGAAAATTAATAGTCCGGGTGGTTCACCGGTTCAAGCGGGAATGATTCATGATGAGATTCTGCGTTTACGAACTGCTTACCCCAAAAAACATCTTTATGTTGTTGTTCAGGAGATTTGTGCTTCTGGAGGCTATTACATTGCTGCTGCTGGAGAGAGAATTTACGTAGATAAAGCAAGCTTAGTTGGATCAATTGGTGTAATTATGAGTGGTTTTGGTTTCCAAGGCTTAATGGATAAATTGGGAGTCGAACGGCGCGTCATTACAGCTGGAGAGAATAAAGATATGCTCGATCCATTTATGAAGCAAGATCCAAAAAACCGCGAAAAATTGCAAAGTATGGTTAACGAAATCCATCAGCAATTTATTGAGGTTGTTCAAAAAGGGCGCGGTGACAGATTAAAAGCAGACCCAGACTTGTTTACTGGAATGGTCTGGACTGGATCGAAGAGCGTTGAACTTGGCCTAGCAGATGAAATCGGGACCTTGGAACATGTTGCCAAAGACGTTGTTGGTGAAAAGGAAATGATTGATTATTCACAAACGGAAAATGTAGCTGAGCGGCTTGCCAAACGATTTGGTGCCTCTTTCGGAACTTCTTTTGGCAGCAGCTTAAAAGCAATTACCGTCAATTAAACGGCTTGCATGACAAACACAGCCGGTCGCTTATCGAGCCCAGTAAGTAGGTTGCTTGGTTTACTTAGCATTACTTGCCATTGGGAGATGGAATGACGCATGATCTGTTCACTTGGTAATGTCAAGTCGATGCCTAAACATAAGTGCGTGTTCGGTGCGAGAGCGTCAGTCAGAGAGGTTAACATTGAGGTATTGCGATAGGGGGTTTCTATCCAGATCTGAGCACTATGGTTCAGTTTGGAGGCGCTCTCTATGGTACGTAATTTCGTTAGTCGCTCCAGGTTTTTAATGGGTAAATAGCCATGAAAAGTGAAGCACTGACCATTCATGCCTGAGGCCATGAGAGCTAACATGAGAGAGCTGGGACCTGTGAGTGGTCGAACTGGAAAGCCCAACTGATGGGCGAGAGCAACAATTTCAGTACCTGGATCAGCAATTGCAGGCAGACCAGCTTCAGACATTAATCCGACGTCGAAACCCTGGTTTAATGGAAGTAATAAGTTGCGGGGATCAACACCCAGACTTGGACCCTTCCATACTTGGATTTGCATTTCTTGCAAGGGGACTCGCAAAGGTGTCAAGCGATTGACTGCACTCAAAAAATTCCGCGCTGTTTTCGCATTCTCAACTATCCAATGGTCCAATTGTGCAGCTGTTTGTGCCACAAAGGGAGGAATGACATTAGGTAGTTGTGCGGCGCGGTCTTCATCACCTAAGGTATTAGGCACTAAAAAAAGTTGACCTTTTCTCATGAAATCAAGGGAGCAGGAATTTGAAAGTGAGCCAGTCGAAGGAAATTTGCAATAGTAATCAATGGCAAGCCAATCAGTGCGGTCGGGTCTTTACTTTCTACTTTTGACAAAAGCATGATGCCAAGACCTTCAGATTTTGCGCTTCCAGCACAATCATAGGGTTTTTCAGCGTGTAAATAATTTTCTAATATTTGTTTATCCAAGGAGTGAAAAGTCACTTGGGTTGGAATGCAGGCATACATCGACCGTTTTGAGGCGAAATGCATGAAGCAAACCCCCGTTTTAAAGACGACGGTTTTCCCTTGCATCATTTCAAGTTGTGCAAGGGCTTTTTCAAATGTACCGGGTTTGCCGATGGCCTGTCCATCCAAATCCGCCACTTGGTCAGAGCCAATTACCCAAGCGTCTGGATTTTGAGATGCAATGGCAGTAGCTTTTTCTGTCGATAAGCGCTCAATAAGTACATCAATGGTTTCATTCACCCGTTGCGTTTCGTCGATATTTGGAGATTGAC